>Ga0180215_1002220_pt1 | contig 19858 bp, 13 predicted proteins | sample eDN3rd37CBELigBY_FD_128871 | JGI IMG/M metagenome (GOLD analysis project Ga0180215, IMG submission 128871) | Enriched backyard soil microbial communities from Emeryville, California, USA - eDNA 3rd pass 37_C BE-Lig BY (version 2) (version 2) | ecosystem: Environmental > Terrestrial > Soil >... | reverse complement strand
TGCTGCTGGCCGCCGCTCAAGGTGTCGGGGCTCCTGTCTCCATTTTCCCCGAGGCCCACCGAGGCCTGGAGCCGCGCCGCCAGCTCGCTGGACCTCGCGCCGAAGCGGATGTTCTCCTCCACCCGCAGGTGGGGGAAGAGGGCGTAGTCCTGGAAGACCATCCCCACCCGGCGGCGCTCCGGCGGGACCCAGCTCGTCCCCCCGTCGTCGACGAGCTCGTCCCCGAGGCGGATCGTCCCGCCGTCGATCCGCTCGAAGCCGGCGATCGCCCGGAGGAGGCTCGTCTTTCCGCAGCCGCTCTCGCCCAGGAGCACGTGGAGCTCACCCGCCTCGGCGCTCCAGCTCAGATCGCGCACGGCGTGGGAGCTCCTGCCGTAGCGGACGTCGATCCGCTCGCATGCGATGGGGACGGTGGTCATGGGCTCGTTCGTCTCCTTCGATCCGGCCGCACCACCAGGAGGGCGAAGGCCAGGACCACGAGGATCAGCGCCGGCGCAGCGGCGGCGGTGAAGTAGGCCTCCGAGGTCCAGCCCCAGATCCGGGTGGCGAGGGTGTTCGTGTTCAGCGGCGCGAGGAGCAGGGTAGCCGGAAGCTCCTTGATCGTGGAGACGAAGACCGTGAGCCCCGCTGCGAAGATCGCCGGCGCCGCGGCGGGGAGGGTCACCTCCAGCCAGACCCGCCACTGGGTACGCCCCAGGGAGCGGGCAGCGTCGTCCAGGCGCCGGCTCTGCCGCTCCAGGCCAGCGTCCACGTTCTGGATCGCCAGGGGGAGGAAGCGCACCCCGTAGGCGATCAGGAGCATCGGCAGGGTCTGGTAAAGGGGGAGGGCGACGCGGGTGGCGAAGAAGACCAGGGCCAAGGCCACCACGATCCCGGGGAGGGCGTAGCCGGAGTGGCTGGCGACCCGCAAGAGCTGGGAGACCCTGCGCGATCCGGCGCGGGTGAGGAGGCCTGGGAGGATCGCCAGGCTGGTGATGATCAGCGCCGCGGCGAGGCCGAGGCCCAGGGTCCAGACCGCCTCCTTCGCCACCGGGAAGGTGGGCGCCCCTGCAGCGACCCCTCGCAGCCACCAGCCCAGGGTGGAGGCGATCGGGAGGAGGACCCCGAGGCCCACCACCGATCCTGCCACCAGCGCCGCCGGCCAGCGCCAAGGGCCCAGGGGGATCGAGGGCCAGGGGCGCCGGGTCGAGGCCCTGCTGGGGATTGACGAGCGCCCCGCCAGCCAGCGGTGGAGCCCGAAGAGGATCCCCACCAGCAGCATCAAGAGCAGGGCGTAGCCGATCGACTCGCTGCGGCCGAAGGGGTTCTCGTAGCGCAGGTAGATCACGTAGGAGAGGGTGGGGTAACGCAGGAGGGAGACCGCGCCGAAGTCGCTGAGGACGTAGAGCGCCACCAGCAGACCGCCGTTGGCTGCCGGCATCCGAAGCTGCGGCCAGATCACCCGGCGAAAGGCCAGCCAGGGCGAGAGGCCCAGGCCCCTTGCCGCCTCCCACTGGGAGGCGTCGAGGTCCTCGAGGGCTGCCTGCAGGGGCAGGAGCGCCAGGGGGAACATGAAGAGGAGGGCGATCACCACGCCGAAGGTGCCGTAGACATCCGGCAGGCCGATCCCCAGCGAGGAGGCGAGGCCGCGCAGGGAGCCGGAGGGACCCAGGAGCGCCACCACCACGAAGCCGCTGATGTAGCTCGGGATCGCCAGGGGCAGCACCACCAGCCAGCGGAACGCAGCGCGACCCGGGAGGTTGGTGGCGTGGGTGAGCCAGGCGAGGGGCAGGGAGATCGCCACCGCGAGGGCTGCGACCCCCACCGCCAGGCCCAGGCTGCGCAGGGCGATGGGGAGGGTGGAGCTCGCAGCCAGCACCGGCGCGATCGCCTGGTCGGCCTCGCGTATCCCGGCGATCACCAGCCACGCCAGCGGCATGAAGCAGGCGAGACCGATCACGATCCCGCCCGCGTAGAGGAGCGGCTGCTCGCGCAGTCGCCGGTACGCCCTGCTCATGCGATCTTTGCGATCAAAGGAGGATGCCGGTCTCGCGCAGGAGCGTCACCGCTCGCTCGAGGTTGGCGAGGCTGCCGGCGGAGACGTCCGGGCGCTGGAGGGAGCTCACCGGCGGCAGGGAGTGGGGGGTCTCGATCCCCTCCACCGCAGGGAACTCGAAGTTCGCCTGGGCCAGGTAGCGCTGGGACTCCGGCGTGAGCAGGAACTCGATCAGCTTCTGCGCCGTCGCCGCCTTCTTGCTGGTGTCGAGGATCCCGGCGCCGGAGACGCTGACGAAGGACTCGGCCTTGCCGTTCCGGTAGTAGTGGTTCTCGGCCTTGACTCCCTCGCCCTGCTCGCCGCGGATCCGGTAGAGGTAGTAGTGATTGGCGAGGCCCACGTCGATCTCGCCCTTCGCCACCGCCGCCACCAGCGGCACGTTCGACGGGAAGGCCCGGGGCTCGTTCTTCTTCATCGCCTCGAGCCAGGCGCGGGTCTTCTCCACCCCCTCCTTCTCGATCATGGCGACGAGGAAGCTCTGGAACGAAGCGTTCTCCGGCGCCCAGGCCACCCGCCCCTTCCACGCCGGGGTGGTCAGCTCCTCGATAGAGGGGACCTCGTCCGCGGCGACCTTGTCGGTGTTGTAGACGAGGACCCGGGCCCTGCCGCTGATCCCGATCCACTTGCCCTCCGGGCTGCGGGTCGTCCCCGTCACCTTCCCGAGCACCTCCTGGGGGAGGGGGGCGAGGCGTCCGCGCTCTTCGAGGAGGCCAAGGGTGGAGACGTCCTGGGCGTAGAAGACGTCGGCGGGCGAGTTGGCGCCCTCCTCCAGGATCGTCGCTGCGAGCTGCGCGGTGTTCGCGTAGCGCAGCTCGAGCTTGATCCCCGTCTCCTCCTCGAAGCGCTTCAGGAGCGGGCCCACCAGGGCCTCGTTGCGCCCGGAGTAGACCACCAGGCTCTCCGCCTTTGCAGGGAGCTCGACCTCCGCCGTAGCGGAGGACGGCGCAGGCGTCTCCTTCTTGCAGCCGGCGAGGGCGGTCAGGGCGAGGAGGGCGATCAGGGTGGAGAGGTGCCGTGGCGGGGAGAGACGCATGGAGGATCCTGAGAATGAGAGTTGAAATCGGCCCTGATCTATCCGGAGGCGGAATTTTTGGCTATCCAAATTTTCACCCGCGCCCTTGACAAAGCCGCCGCCGCGGCGCGAGGCTGCGTTCGATGCGGACCAACGCCTGCCACCACCATCACCACCATGGGATCGACCGCGCCGGTTGATGGTGAAGGCTCGCAGCGAGCATCTTTCCAACGCCGGCCTCGCGCCGGCGTTCGACGTTCGAGTCCACGCCGATCCGAGGCCGCCTCCCGATCGGAGAAGCAGGTGGAACGAACCCAGTCGTCCCGACCCAACATAGGGGCCCGCCCCAAGGTCACCCTCGTCCAGACCTTCGTCTCGAACCTCGCGTCCGTGCAGGCGGCGCTGCGAAGACTCGGCGCCGAGGTGCGGCTCAGCCGCGATCCGGAGGAGGTCGTCGACGCCGAGCTCCTCGTCCTCCCAGGGGTGGGGACCTTCGCCGCCGGCGCAGCGAGCCTGGCTGCCTCGGGGCTCGATCGGGCGCTGGCGAAGCGGCTCGAGGACGGGCGTCCGACCCTGGCGATCTGCCTGGGGATGCAGCTCCTCTTCGAGGGCAGCGAGGAGAGCCCGCCGGCGCGGGGGATCGGCGTCGCCGGCGGCGCCGCCAGGCGGCTCTCGATTCCGGCGCAAGATCCCCCCCTTCCGATCCCGCACCTGGGATGGAATCGGGTGGAGCCCGCCGGGGACGGGATCGTCGAGGAGGGCTGGGCCTACTTCGCCCACTCCTACTGCGTGGTGGAGGCGCCGCCAGGCTGGACCCCCTCCCACACCACCTACGGGAGGCGCTTCGTCGCCGCCCTCGAGCGGGGGCGGATCCTGGCCTGTCAGTTCCACCCCGAGCTCTCGGGCGCCTATGGGCTCGCGCTCATGGACCGCTGGATGAGGGGAGGTGCAGCGTGAGGGGAGGCGGCGCGAACGGACGGGCGGTGCGGGTGATCCCCTGCCTGGACGTGAAGGACGGACAGGTGGTGAAGGGGGTGCGCTTCGCCGGGCTGCGGACCATCGGCGATCCTGCCGAGCTCGCCGCCGCCTATGAGGCGCAAGGTGCGGACGAGCTGGTCTTCCTCGACATCTCCGCCACCCTCGAGGAGCGGGCCACCACCCGTCGGATGGTGGAGGCGGTCCGGGAACGGATCTCGATCCCGCTCTGCGTCGGCGGAGGGGTGGGCTCCGTCGAGGACGCAGCCCGCCTCCTGGAGGCTGGCGCCGACAAGGTCTCCGTCAACAGCGCCGCCGTGCGGCGGCCGGCCCTGATCGACGAGCTCGCGGCGCGCTTCGGGAGCCAATGCGTGGTGGTGGCGATCGACGCGGCGGCAGCGAGCGGGGGCGGCTGGGAGGTGTTGATCCGATCGGGAGAGACCCGCGCCGGCGAGGACGCGGTCGCATGGGCCCGCGCGGCGAGCGCCAGGGGCGCAGGCGAGATCCTCCTCACGAGCTGGGATCGGGACGGGACCCGCTCGGGCTACGAGCTGCCCCTCTTGCGGGCGATCGTCGCCGCGGTCCCGGTGCCGGTGATCGCCTCCGGCGGCGCCGCCTCGCCCCTGCACCTCCTGGAGGGGATCCGGGCAGGGGCGAGCGCGGTCCTCGCCGCCTCGATCTTCCACGACGGCGAGGAGAGCGTGGCGAGCGTGAAGGACTTCCTCGCTCGCAACGGGGTGCGGGTGCGGCCGGCGGTGGAGAGCCCATGAGAAAAGCGCCCCCTCGGAGTGGGGGGCGCTTCATTCAGCTCCCGCTGCGCAGAACGGGGCTCGGAGCCCGAGGAGGAACCGCCACCGCAGAGGGGGCGGCGCCTCGCTCAGCTCGCGCTTCTGCGCGAACTCAGCCCTCGACCTTGATCACGCCGCGGCGGATCTGATCGAGCTCGATCGACTCGAAGAGCGCCTGGAAGTTCCCGTTGCCGAAGCCCTCGTTGCCCTTGCGCTGGATGATCTCGAAGAAGATCGGCCCGAAGAGATCCTCGGTGAAGATCTGCAGGAGCAGGCCCTCCTCCTTGCTGCCGTCCAGGAGGATGCGGTTCTTCTTCAGCCGCGGCAGGTCCTCGCCGTGCTCCGGGATCCGCTTGTCCAGGAGCTCGTAGTAGGTCTCGATCGTGTCCTGGAAGACCATCCCGCCCGCCTTCATCCGCTCGATCGTGTCGTAGATGTTGTCGGTGGTGAAGGCCAGGTGCTGGATCCCCTCGCCGTTGTAGCGGCGCAGGTACTCCTCGATCTGGGACTTGTCGTCCTGGCTCTCGTTCAGCGGGATCCGGATCTCGCCGTCCGGCGCGATCATCGCCTGGGAGAAGAGGCCGGTGGCCTTGCCCTTGATGTCGAAGTACTTCTGCTCCTGGAAATTGAAGACACGGTTGTAGAACTCCGACCACACCCGCATCTGCCCGCGGCGGACGTTGTGGGTGAGGTGGTCGAGCACCCGCAGGCCCATGTCGTTCTTCGCCGCCGCCTCCTCCGCGCCGGGGATCTTCTCCCAGCCGTCGTAGATCGAGCCCGCGTCGCCGTAGCGATCCACCAGGTAGAGGAGCGAGCCGCCGATCCCCTCCAGGACCTGGACGTCGGCGCCGAGTCCGCTCTGGGAGGCGTCCGCGGCCTTCGCGCCCCGGGCCAGCGCCTTCTCGAAGGCGTCCTTCGCGTTCTTCACCCGGAAGGCCATCCCGTTGGCGGAGGGGCCGTGGGCGGCGCGGAAGGCACCTGCCTGTCCGCCCTCCTCGGTGTTCAACAGGAGGTTGATGTCCCCCTGCTGGTAGCGGACCAGGTTCTTCGTCGGATGCTTCGCCATGGCGGTGAAGCCAAGGAGCTCGAAGGTCCGCTGCATGTGGGCGGGGTCGGGGGTGGTGAACTCGACGAACTCGAATCCGTCCGTGCCCAGGGGGTTCTCGACTTTCTCAGACATCTAATGATCTCCTGCTCGTGCTTGAATCAAGCCGCGCCCTCGGGCTGCGGACGTCATGGGTCGTGCTGCAAAAACGAAACATCCTTCAGGGAAGCTTCGCCTTCTCGAAGGGGCCCCAGCAGCGATCGTAGTCCTGCTGGAGCGTGGGGCTCTCCATGGCGAAGCGCGAGGGGGCGATCACCCAGCGCGACTCGAACATGAAGGCGAGGGTGTTGTCGATCTTGTGGGGCTTGAGGTCCACCGAGATCGCCTCCTCGTAGGTGTGGCGGTCGGGCCCGTGGGCGCTCATGCAGTTGTGCAACGAGCCGCCACCCGGGACGAAGCCGCCGCCCTCCTTGGCGTCGTAGACCCCGTGGATCAGGCCCATGTACTCGCTCATCACGTTTCGATGGAACCAGGGGGGACGGAAGGTGTTCTCCGCCACCATCCAGCGGGGCGGGAAGATCACGAAGTCGCAGTTCGCGGTTCCGGGCGTGTCGCTCGGCGAGGTGAGCACCGTGAAGATCGAGGGATCCGGATGGTCGTAGCTCACCGTCCCGATCGTGTTGAAGCGGGAGAGCTCGTACTTGTAGGGCGCGAGGTTGCCGTGCCAGGCCACCACGTCGAAGGGCGAGTGATCGAGCTCGGTCTCCCAGAGCCGGCCCATGAACTTCTGCACCACCCGCACCGGCCGCTCGAGATCCTCGAAGGCGGCGACGGGGGTGAGGAAGTCGCGGGGCGCCGCGAGGCCGTTGGCGCCGATGGGTCCCAGCTCCGGGATCCGCAGGAAGGCGCCGTGGTTCTCGCAGACGTAGCCCGCCGCCTCCCCTTCCTTCAGCTCCACCCGGAAGCGGAGGCCGCGGGGGATCACCCCGATCTCACCGGGCCCCACCTCCATCCGCCCCTGCTCCGTCACCAGGAGGAGGGTGCCCCGCTGCGGCACGATCAGGAACTCGCCGTCCGCGCTGAAGAACGCGGTGTCCTTCATCGAGCGGTTCGCAGCGTAGAGGTGGATGGAGATCCCCGTGCCGATCTCGGGGCTGCCGTTCCCTGCCATGGTCACCAGGCCCTCGACGAAGTCGGTGGGGCTGGTGGGCGCAGGCTGCGGATCCCAGCGGAGCCGATTGGGCGAGACCGCGTCTTCCGAGAAGGGGCCGCTGTGGAAGCGTCCCTGGGCGAGGACCCCCTCGCGGATCGGGCGGAAGGGCGGGTGGGCGGCGGACGGCCGCATCCGATAGAACCAGGAGCGGCGGTTCTCTCTGCGCGGTGCCGTGAAGGCGGTGCCGGAGAACTGCTCGGCGTAGAGGCCGTACTTCACGCGCTGGGGGGAGTTGCGCCCCTCCGGCAGCGCCCCTGGCACCGCCTCGGTCTCGTGGACGTTTCCGAATCCTGAGAGATAAGTCATCTCCGACATCTCAGCCTCCTGGAGCGCGGAAGGGCCCGGCGGGCCGCAGCCGCGGCTCCCTCGCCTGCCCACCCTGACGCGAACGGATCCTGTTGTAGCGATTGGATCGCGAATCGTCGAGGGGCAAGGTCGCTCGGCTGCAGAGCTACCCTTTCGTTACGTTCCCTGGAAGAGCCCTGGCAAAGGGGACCGGCCCCTTCGCCATCGATGAATGCGGGCCGGTTGGGCGCTGAGCCCGGGAAGGAGTCACCGCCGCGAAGTGGAGGATGCTTCCTTCAACTCGCGCCTTGCGCGGCTCACGAGCTCTCTGCTTCCCCCTCGCCGGCGGTGGTCTCCAGCCAGCCGCCCCCGAGGGCGCGGTAGAGCAGGGCGAGGTTGCTGAGCCGCTCGAGCTGGGCGTCGATCAGCACCCGCTGCGAGTCGTAGAGATCCCGCTGCGCCTGGAGGAAGTTGATGTAGCGGTCGATCCCCGCGCGGTAGCGGAGATCCGCGAGCTCGTAGCGGCGCTGGTCCGCCGCCACCCTGGCGGTCTGTGCCTGCAGACGCTCCTCGATGGCCCGCTGGCTCGCCAGGGCGTCGGCGACCTCGCGGAACGCCGCCTGGATCGTGCGCTCGTATTGGGCGACCTCGATCGACTTGGAGATCTCCTGTGCGTCCAGGTTCGCCCGCAAGGCGCCGCCCTGGAAGATCGGCACATTGATCCGCGGGGTGAAGTTCCAGGTGAAGCTGTCTCCGCTGAAGAGCTCGCCCAGATCCGGGCTCGAGAAGCCCGCTGCCCCCGTGAGGCTGATCGAGGGAAAGAACGCTGCCCGCGCAGCGCCGATGGAGGCGTTCGCCGCCAGGAGCTCGTGCTCCGCCGCCAGGATGTCCGGGCGCCGCTGGAGCAGATCCGACGGGAGCCCTGCCGGCAGGGTCGCCATCACCGCCGCGTCCTCCAACGGCTTCGCAGGAGGAAGATCCGCCGGGAGCTCGGTGCCCACCAGGAAGACCAGGGCGTTCTGTGCCCTGGCGTACCGCTGCTCGAAGGAGGCGAAGTTGTAGCGTGCCGTCTCCACCTGGCTCTCGGCCGTGCGCAGATCGAGCTCGGAGGCGGTGCCCAGCTCGAAGGCGCGGCGGGTGAGCTCGAAGGAGCGCTCCACCGTCTCCAACGTCAGCCGCGCGAGCCGGAGCTGATCCGCGAAGGCCCGCTCGTCGAAGTGCGCGATCGCCACCTGCGCCACCAGCGCGAGGTGGGCGCTGCGCCGGGCCTCCGCCGTGGCGAAGTAGGTCTGGAGGGCGGCCTCGCCGAGGCTGCGGATCCTGCCGAAGAAGTCGAGCTCCCAGGCGGTGACCCCGATGTTCGCCGAGTACTGGGTCTTGGGGATGAACGCGCTGCTGGGGATCGCCGCCGGGAGCTCCTGGACGGTCACGGCTCCGGTGGCGCCGACCGTCGGCAGGAGCGGCGCCCGCTGGATTCGATACAGCGCCTGGAAGCGCTCGACGTTCAGGGCCGCCACCCGCAGATCCCGGTTGTTCTCCAGCGCCAACGCGATCAGGGCCTGGAGGCGCGCGTCCCCGAAGACGTCCCGCCAGCCCAGCTCGGCTGCGGGGATCTCACCCTCGTCTCCTTCCACGGGGAAGGTCTCCGCCACCGGCAGATCCGGCCGGGTGTACGACGGGGCCAGGGTGCAGCTCGTCAGCAAGGCGGTGGCGACGACGAGCGCTCCCGCACGCAGCAGCTCAGCCATGGGCGCGCTCCTCCACCTGTGCCACCTGCAGCGGCGGCTTCGTCTCTTTTTTCTCTCTGCTGAAGAGACCCACGATCACGACGAAGAGGATCGGCACGAAGAGCACCGCCAGGAAGGTCCCGGAGAACATGCCGCCGATCACGCCGATGCCGATCGCGTTTCGCGCGCCGGCACCTGCGCCGGTGGAGAGGGCCAGGGGCGTGACCCCCAGGATGAACGCCAGCGAGGTCATCAGGATGGGCCGCAGCCGCATCCGCGCCGCCTCGATCGTCGCAGGGAGCATCGCCATCCCGCCAGCGATCAGATCCCGGGCGAACTCCACGATCAGGATCGCGTTCTTCGCCGCCAGGCCGATCGTCGTCAGCAGGCCCACCTGGAAGTAGACGTCGTTCTTGAGGCCGAAGAGATGGGCCGCGGTCAGCGCGCCGATCACGCCGAGGGGCACCACCAGGAGCACCGAGAAGGGCACCGACCAGCTCTCGTAGAGGGCGGCGAGGCAGAGGAAGATCACCAGGAGCGAGAGGGCGTAGAGCAGGGGCGCCTGGGCACCGGAGAGCCGCTCCTCGTAGGAGAGGCCGGACCACTCCAGGGCGAAGCCCCCTGGGAGCTGGGCGATCAGCTCCTCGGCCGCTGCCATGGTCTGGCCGGAGCTGGTGCCCTCCGGGATGTCGGCCTGGATCTGCACCGAGGGGAGGCCGTTGAAGCGCTCCAGCCGCGGCGATCCGAAGGTCCATCTGCCGGTGGCGAAGGCGGAGAACGGAACCATCTCGCCGACGTTGTTGCGCACGTACCAGCGGTTCAGATCCTCCGGCTGCATCCGGTACGGGGCGTCCGCCTGCATATAGACCCGCTTCACCCGGCCCTTGTCGACGAAGTCATTGATGTAGGAGCCGCCCCAGGCCGTGGCCAGGGTCTGGTTCACCGCGGAGAGGGAGAGCCCCAACACCGACGCCTTCTCCTTGTCGATGTCGATCTGGTACTGGGTCATGTCCTCCTGCCCGGAGGGGCGCATCCGCGAGATGTCGGGGTGCCCCGCTGCGGCGTCCAGGAGCTGGTTGCGCGCGGCGATCAGGGCGTCGCGGCTCTGGCCGCCCCGATCCTGGATCTGGAACTCGATGCCGGTGCCGGTGCCGAGCTCGGAGACCGCCGGGGGCGTGAAGGCGAAGACCAGGGAGTCCTTCCGATCCGAGAACGCCATCATCGTACGCCGGGCCACCGCCTGGGCCGAGAGCGCCTTGCCCTTGCGCTCCGACCAGTCCTTCAGGCGGACGAAGGCGATCCCGTTGTTCTGTCCGCGGCCGCCGAAGTTGAAGCCGGCGATCGTCGTCGCCGAGGCCACCGCGTCCTTCTCGTCGGTCAGGAGGTAGTCCGTCACGTCCTCGAGCACCCGCTTGGTGGACTCCATGGTCGTGCCAGGCGGGAGGGTGACCATCATGGTCATGGAGCCCTGATCCTCGTCGGGGAGGAAGGCGGAGGGGAGGCGCAGGAGCAGCACCGCCATCACCGCCACGATCGCGACGTAGGCCAGCATCGTCGGCCCGCGGATCCCCAGGAGCCTGGTGACCACCTTCTCGTAGACGCCCTGGCTCCTCTCGTAGATCCGATTGAACCAGCCGAAGAAGCCCTTTCGCTCCCCGTGGTTCAGGGGTTTCAGCATGGTCGCGCAGAGCGCGGGGGTCAGGGTCATGGCGACCAAGAGCGAGAGCACCATGGCCGAGACGATCGTGATCGAGAACTGCCGGTAGATCGCCCCCACCGAGCCACCGAAGAACGCCATGGGCACGAAGACCGCGGCGAGCACCGTGGTCACGCCGAAGAGCGCCGAGGTGATCTGGCTCATCGACTTTCGGGTGGCCTCCTTGGGCGGCAGCCCCTCTTCGTCCATCACCCGTTCGACGTTCTCCACCACCACGATCGCGTCGTCGACGAGGAGCCCGATCGCCAGCACCATGCCGAACATGGTGAGGGTGTTGATCGAGAAGCCCATCGCAGACAGGACGCCGAAGACCCCGAGCAGCACAACGGGCACCGCGATGATCGGGATCAAGGTGGCCCGGAAGTTCTGCAAGAAGAGATACATCACCAGGAAGACGAGGAGGATCGCCTCGAAGAGCGTCTGCACCACGCTCTGGATCGAGAGGCGCACGAAGGGGGTGGTGTCCACCGACGTCTCGTAGGTGAGGCCGGGCGGGAAGAACTCCGACAGCTCGTCGAGCTTCTCCCGGACGGCGTCCGCCGTGTCGAGCGCGTTGGCGCCGGTGGCGAGCTTCACGCCGAGGGAGGCTGCGGGCATGCCGTTGTAGAAGGAGTCGGTGTCGGAGTTCTGGCCGGTGAGCTCCACCCTGGCCACGTCCCCGAGGCGCACCTGCGAGCCGTCGGCGTTCACCCGCAGGAGGATGTCCCGAAACTCCTCTGCGGTGGTGAGGCGGCTCTGTGCGGTGATGGTCGCGTTGAACGCGGTCCCGGGCACGGAGGGTGTGCCGCCGAGCTGCCCCGCGGAGAGCTGGGTGTTCTGCTCCCGGATGGCTGCCGCCGCGTCGGCGGGGGTGAGGCGGTAGGAGGTGAGCTTGTCGGGGTTCAGCCAGATCTGCATCGCGTACGGGCTGCCGAAGAGCTGGGTCTCGCCGACGCCGGGGGTCCGGGCCACCTGATCCACGATGTTGGAGGACACATAGTCCGCGATGTCGTTGCGGTTCATGCTCCCGTCTTCGGAGATGAAGGCGAAGATCTGCATGAAGTTCCGCGAGGTCTTGAACACCGAGAGGCCTTGCCGCCGCACCTCCTCCGGCAGCATGGGCTCCGCGCCGGCCACCTTGTTCTGCACCTGCACCTGGGCGATGTCGGGGTCGACCCAATCCTCGAAGGTGAGGCTGATGCTCACCGTTCCGGCGCTGGTGCTCTCGGACTTGAAGTAGCGCAGCCCGTCGATGCCGTTGAGCCGCTGCTCGATCACCTGGGTGACCGTGTTCTCCAGGGTCTGGGCGTCGGCGCCCGGGTACATGGCGCGGATCGCGATCTCGGGCGGCGCGATCGCCGGGTACTGCGCCACCGGCAAGGTCACGATCGCCATGGCGCCGGCGAGCATGACCAGGATCGAGATCACCCAGGCGAAGATGGGACGATCGATGAAAAATCTAGGCACTTGAACTCCCGATCCGGGCCGGCTTGCTCCTTGGGACGATCCGCCGCGGCGCCTCGTACCCGCAGGGTTCAGACGGAATCTTCAACCATCGACCGATTAGGGTCTCTCAGTGGATGCGCTGTGGTCGGCGACCTCGATCTTCGCGGGGACCGCGACCACCGGGCTCCCGGGCCGCACCTTCTGGAGCCCTTCGACGATCACCCGATCCCCCACCGACAGGCCTTCGGTGATCTGCCACCGATCGCCCACCGCCGCCGGCGCTTGGACGGCGCGGAGCTCCGCCTTCCCGTCCTGCCCCACCACCAGCACGCTGGCGCCGCCCTGTGCGTCGCGGCGCACCGCCACCTGCGGCACCAGCAGCGCCTTCGGGCTCGTGCCCTCCTCGAGCTGCGCCCGCACGAACATGCCGGGGAGCAGCTCGAGCCTGGGGTTGGGGAAGAGGGCGCGCAGGGTGATCGAGCCGGTGCTCGGGTTCACGGTGACCCCGGCGAACTGGAGGGTCCCCTCCTCCGCGTAGACGCTGCCGTCCTCGAGGATCAGCCGCACCTTCGCGCCGCCCTCCTCCGAACGGACGAGCTGGCCGCTCTCGAGCTGGCGCTGGAGCTTGAGGCCGTCGGCGCTGGCCTGGGTGAGATCCACGTAGATCGGATCGAGCTGCTGCACCGTGGCCATGAGGGTGGCCTGCGCCTGCTGCACGTAGGCCCCCTCCGTCACCTCCGAGCGGCCGATCCGCCCGGCGATCGGCGAGGTGACGTTGGTGTAGCCCAGGTTGATCCGGGCTGCCTGCACCGCCGCCTTCCCGGCGGCGACGTCGGCGGCCGCCGACTTCTGGGCGGCGATGGCGTTGTCGTGCTCCTGCTGGCTCACTGCGTTGGAGGCGAGGAGCTCGGCGTAGCGCTTGGCGAGGATGCTGGAGGACTCGGCGTTCGCCTCCGCCCGCGCGAGGGTGGCGCGGGCGCTGTCCAGTGCCGCCTGGTAGGGGAGGGGATCGATGCGAAAGAGCCGCTGCCCCTCCTCGACGTCGGCCCCCTCCTCGAAGCTGCGCTCGAGGACGATCCCGTTCACCCGGGCCCGCACCTCCGCCACCCGAAACGGCGAGGTGCGACCGGGAAGCTCCCGCAGGTGGGTCACCGGCTCCGTGGCCATGGTGATCACGCCGACCTCCACAGGTCCGGGAGGCGGGCGGGACTCGGTCCGCGCGCCGCAGCTCGCGCCGATCGTGGTCATGAGCGCCAGGAGCAAGACAGGACGAAGAGCGCCCATGAACGACTCGCGTGAACTCACCAGAGACTCCGTGGGGACAGGATGGAAGGGCACTTGCTAACGTTGCGTAAGTAGCTGGTCAAGGTGGAACGGGGCCCTTCACAGATCTTCATTCTCGAGATCCCAGCCGTCGAAATGGCGCCTGCGGTCGCAGAGGGAGGCAACGGATCGCGTCGCCGCCCGGGGCCTCCGCCTGTCCCCTGTTCGGCTGGAGCAGGAGGAGGCGATCGCCTTCGGACGCGTTGGATGCGAGGGGCCGCCGCTCGATGCGGCAGGAAACGAGCGGGCGGTCGATTTATTCCACCCGATGCGGCGACGCCTCAGGAGCCGGAGGTGTCCCGGATCAGGATCTGGACGCCGATCGCGATCAGCGCCAGGCCACCGGCGATGTCCAGGCGCTTGCCGAGCAACGAGCCGAAGCGGCGCCCGGCGTAGAGCCCCACCACGCTGAGCACCGCCGTGGTCACGCCGATGGTGAGGATCGACTGGAGCATCGGCGCGTTCAGGAGCGGGAGGGCGATCCCTGCGGCGAAGGCGTCGATGCTGGTGGCGATGGCAAGGAAGGTCATCGATCGCAGGCCAAAGAGCTCCCGCCGGGACCCAACCTCCAGCGGCTCCGGGTGGTAGGCCTCCCAGATCATCCGCGCCCCGATCCCGGTCAGGAGCGCGAAGGCGATCCAATGATCCCAGGCCTCCACCGTGGGGCCGAGGCCGTTGCCGATGAACCAGCCTGCCAGGGGCATCAGGGCCTGAAAGCCCCCGAAGAAGACCGCGACCTTGAAGATGTCCCCCGGTCGGATCCGCGTCGCCGCCATGCCGCGGGCTGCAGCCACCGCCGTCGCATCCATGGCCAGTGCCAGCGCAAGGAAGAGGATCGCCGAGAAGGTCACGGGCCCGTGGATAACACGACGCTCCGCTCCTGTGGACCCTCATTCGGCGCGGCCGTGCCCCGTTCGGAGAGGCGCCCTACCTTTCCAGGAAGGGACCAGCCGAGAGGAGAACGAGAATGTCCGTCCACACCGAGACCCCCTTCCTGACCGACATCGAGGAGATCCGCCGGCGCGCCAGAGCGCATCTGGCGGAAGGCGCCGTGACCCCGGGCTACGAGGGCGACGTCGAGCTCGCAGTGAAGCTCCTCAACGAGGCGCTGGCGACCGAGATCGTCTGCGTGCTTCGCTACACCCACCACTACGTCGCCGCCCAGGGGATCAACAGCGAGTCCGTGCGGGGCGAGTTCCTCGAGCACGCCCAGGACGAGCAGCGGCACGCCATGGAGCTCGCCGAGCGGATCGACCAGCTCGGCGGCAATCCCAACTTCGACCCGGAGGGTCTCCTCACCCGCAGCGCCAGCCAGTACGTGGAGGGCTCGAACCTGGTGGAGATGCTGCAGGAGGACCTGGTCGCGGAGCGGATCGCGATCCACACCTACCAGGAGATGATCCGCTACTTCGCCAACCGGGATCCCACCACCCGGCGGCTCCTCGAGCGGATCCTCGCCAACGAGGAGGAGCACGCCGGCGACATGCACGACCTGCTGGTGCGCCACCAGGGCAAGCCGATGCTCGACGGCTGAAGAGGGCCCTTCGCTACCGCGCCAGCCGGAGGATCCGGTTCTGCTCGGAGAAGTAGATGGCGGTGGAGTCGACGGCGAGGCCCGACTTGAACCCCTGCGTTCGGTTGTCCAGCGATCGGACCAGGGCGCGGGCAGGGCCGCCGTTGAGCGGCTTGGTGTAGAGGTCCTGTCCGCAGATGTAGAACAGGTCCCCGCCCTCGATGGCGATGGCGCCATAGGCGCCCTCGCATTCCGTCACCGTCCAAGGGGCTCCACCCGCCTTCGGGACGCTCATGATCCCGCCGGGCACCGACAGGTAGAGGCTCTTCTCGGTGGCGGCCATCGCCGCGCCGTAGATGTTCAGGTCCGTCGCGATGTCCTCGGGCTCGCCTCCCTCCTTGGGGACCCGCACGATCCAGCGGGGGAACGCCACGTAGGCGTGGGTCTCGTCCAGGAGGATCGCCAGCGGACCTGCCCCGATGCTGTTGTAGCGGCTCCCTTCCAGGAGGCGCAAAAGGTTCGTCCCCTCCCGATCGATCCGGGAGAAGGGTCGGTTGGTCAGGGCGCCCCGCCGCATGAAGAAGAGGTGCTGGCCGTCGGTGGCGACCCCGCCCCCCTCGGTGGACATCTGGACGCTCCCCCCACCCGAGCGATAGGAGCGCACGGTCCCCGAGTAGCGCGAGCTCCAGAAGATGTAGTTCTGGTCCAACGCGAAGGTAGCGGCGGTCGGGTACTCCTCCAGCTCCCCGCTGTCGACCAGGAGCTTGCTCCCGCCCGCGCCGTCCTTCCCGATCCGCCGGATCTCCTTCCAGGTGCTGTAGTAGAGATCCGGGCCGTCGACGATCAGCGGCCCATGGGTGGTGACGTTCGACACCAGCACCTTGGGCTTGCAGACACCGGCGGCGCAGGCCCCTCCGAGACAGCTCCGCCCGCAGGCGCCGCAGTTCTCCGGGTCGGTGTTGCGATCGGTGCAGACCCCGCCGCAGAGATCACCTCCGCACCCGCAGACACCCGCTGTGCACTGTTCGTTGACGGCGCAGGCGTTGCCGCAGCCGCCGCAGTTGGCGGCGTCGGAGTCCGTGTCGACGCAGCGGCCGCCGCAGACCTCCTCCGCTTCCGGGCAGGCGCAGCTGCCTCCGACGCAGTCGGCGCCGAGGGGGCAGACGTTTCCGCAGGCGCCGCAGTTGGTCGTGTCGTTGTCGAGATCGGCGCACCACTCCTGGCAGCGCCGCTCCTCCGGACAGCCGCAGGCCCCGTTCGTGCAGACCTCGCCGGGGAGGTGACAGCTGGCGCCGTTGTCTGCGATTCCGTCGCAGTCATCGTCCCTGCCGTTGCACGTCTCGCCCTCGGGGAAAGATGGCTCGCAGAGACAGAGCATAGGCGTCGATGGGAGCGTGCCGCAGGACCAGCCGACGACGTCCGGACAGTCGCGGCCGCTCTCGCAGAGGGCGGAGCAGCGCCCGGTGGGAAGGCAGAAGCCCGAGCTGCACTCACTCGCCCTCTCGCAGGGCCAACCGACGGCCCCGGGCCGTGGCCCCTGCTGCTTGGATCCGTTGCCCCCATCCTCCCCCGCGCAGGCGAGGCCCGCTGCGAGGGAAGCCGCGAGGATTCCCCAGACAAGGCTCGATGATCTCACTCGCGCCCCCTTTCAGGGGCGGAGCATACAGGGAACGCGGGGGCCCACAAGCGCAGGGTCCGGTCGGAGGATCCCTCGGCGTGGGGACCGAGAGCGCGGGACGCCGCTCCTCTACGGCTGCCGCGGCGCCTGGCCCTCGGTGTTCCTCCCCCAGCAGTCGACCTTGCCGTCCTCGCGCAGGCCGCAGGCGTGGCCCGCCCCGACGCTCACGTCGACGAAGCGCCCGTCGGGCGGATCGGCCACCTCTTCCCCCCAGCATCGGAGGCTGCCGTCGACTCGGATCTCGCAGCCTCGTCCCTGGCTCACGTCCACCTGCTCGGCGCTCCCCCAGCAGATCCGCTCCCCTTTCCGCCGCACGGCGCAGCTGTGGCCTTCGCCTGCGAAGACCGCCGTGAAGGGCCCGGCATCCGGCGGACTGGACTGGCCCTCGCCGTCGTCGCCCCAGCACCGGATCCCTCCGTCCACGAGGAGACCGCAGCTATGACGCCCGCCTGCGCTCACCTCCAGAAAGATCAGCTCTTCCGGCGGCGACGCCCTGCCGTCCGGATCGGAGCCCCAGCACCAGGCGCTGCCGTCGCTCCGGACCCCGCAGCTATGCGCCCCCCCCGCGCTCACGCTCAGGTAGCTGAGGGGCATCACGCGCACGCCGCTCGAGACGCCGTCGATTTCGTCCCCGCGGAAACGGACCCGGTAGTAGCGGCCCTCGTCCAGGGGCGCGCCGGCGTCGACGGCTGCCTCCCCCGTCGCTCCTAGCAGATCCCGGTAGCGGCCGTCCTCGTCCCGGGTGGATCGCTCCCACTGGTAGGAGAGACCGGAGACCTGGCGCGGCCCTCGAAACCCCGTGGCGGGGCTCGAGATCGCCGTCGGTCCCTCCGCGGTCACGGCCCGCACCTCATAGCTCGTCTCCTGCCCAGGCGCCGTCGCAGGGGGCGTCGCGAGATCCAGCTCCACAGCGCCGAGGACCGGATCCACCCGGGGCGCCGCCAGGACCACGACGGGTCCCTCCGGCGCGTCCGGATCCTCGAAGGACGATTCGAGGCCCACCTGCAGCCAGGCTCCGCCTGCGCGGCGGATCTCGTAGCGCAGGAGCTCGGGGGGCTTCCTCCCCGCCGCGACGCCGGGGGAGGGATCCGAAACCCCGAGCTCGGAGTGGATCCGCACCGCCCACTCGTTCGTCGTCCCCTCCACCTCGCGAGGGGCGCTCCAGCGCAGGGCGATCGAGCCGCCCTCGCTCCCCTCCGACGCGATCACGTCCAAGGGTGCACCCAAAGCGCCAGGGGCGCCGTCCCGGTAGACGAAGCGAGTCACCTCTTCCACGTTGAAGTCGGTGCCGTCGCGGACCACGTGGTAGTCAAGGGGGGTCGGAGCGTCTCGCCTGACGCGATGCACCTCCGAGCGCAGGGTCTGCGACGGGTAGCGGGTCTCGAGGACGTAGCGGTGCAGCCTGCCCGGCCTGGACAAGGGCTCCTCCCAGTTGAGCTCCAGCGAGTCGAGGTGCCTCGTCGCCGAAGGCGCAGGGATGGGATCCAGCGATCCGGCCTGGGCGGACTGGTCTTCGAAGCTTGTCGCGGAAGGGGGCAGGGCTGCGATCTCTTCGCCGTCTCGCAGGATCCGGTACCCCTCCACCTCTGGCGCGGTCATGCCGCCCTTCACCCGCTCCGAGGTGAACGCCCCCACCTCGGTGAGGGCCGTGACCGCGTAGGTCGCGGAGGCGCCGGGGGTGGTCCGGGCAGGCTCCCAGCGCAGGAGGATCGAGAGGACCCCCGGGAGCGGCTCCAGCTCCGCCGCATGGGCGCTCCCCGGGATCGCCTCCTCGTCGAGGAAGGAGCGGATCTCGTTGGGGAGGGTGGCGAGGGGCTCGCCGTCGCGGTCGATCCGATAGGCGCCGACAGACGGTGCGCCCCTGCCGCCGATGGCAGGGCTCGATCGGCGCAGGACCCCCCAGCCGTAGTCGGCGGCGATCCGGTAGCTGTGTCGGGTCCCGGCACGGACGGCTGGGGTCGACCAGCGCAGCTCCACCCGCGCCGGATCCGTGTGGAGGGTGGGCGGCGGGACCTCCGCCTCGCCCCGCGCGGCGGTATTGTCGAGGTAGGTCTTCACCCCTGCTGCGAGCCTGGCGATCTCCACCCCGTCTCGCTCCACCCGCAGGCTGTGGGGCAGGCTCTCCGGGGGGACGGACCACTCGAGGCGGACGTGCTGCACCAGATCCTCGCTCGCCCGCAGCCCGAAGGGCTCGTGCATGCGCGTGGCCGGCGAGGCGATCAGCTCGTCGTCGGAGCAGGCCGCGAAGAGGGAGGTGCAGACGAGGAAGGCCACCACGCGCGCAGGATTCACGGATCTCGGTCCCCCACCCAGGCGACCCGCCCGTGCCCCCGCACGTTCGGCGGTCGACATCGCCACGAGACAAGACTGAGCGCGGGACCAGCGCCCGACAAGCCGTCTGCAGCGCAGGCCGGCGAGTTCGATGGGTCACGCCTCCGGGGCCATCCGCGGGGGATCCCCGGCGCATCCGGCGGCTACTTGGGCGGGATCAGCCCGGGCCAGTACTGGCTGTCGCTCCCGGGGCGCGGCCCGAAGATCGCCTGTCCGACCCGGACCACGTTGGCCCCCTCCTCGATGGCCGCCTCGAAGTCGCCCGACATGCCCATCGAGAGGAGCCGAATGCCCGGGTGGATCTGCACGGCCCGATCCCGCAAGGTCCGCAGGAGCCGGAAGCAGGCCCGCACCTTCTCCTCGTCCGGGCTGAAGATCGCCAGGGTCATCAGCCCCAGCGGCCGCAGCCTCGGGTAGTCGCCGAGGCGCTCCACGAAGGGGAGGAGCTCGTCGGGGTGCAGACCGAACTTGCTCTCCTCGCCGGAGGTGTTCACCTGCACGAAGACGTCGAGGTCCCGCCCCTCCGCCTCCAGCCGCCGGTTCAGCTCCTTGGCGAGGCGGTCGCTGCCCAGGGCGTGAAACTCGCTGGCGAAGCGGACCAGGTGCCGGGCCTTGTTGGTCTGCAGGTGCCCGATGACGCACCAGCGGATCGGCAGATCCGCCAAGAGCTCGCTCTTCTCCTGGGCCTCCTGGATCTTGTTCTCCCCGAAGTCCGAGATCCCGGCTGCGTGCGCCAGGCGCAGGAGGTGCGCAGGCACGGTCTTGGTCACAGCCAGGAGCCGAACCTCCTC
>Ga0180215_1002218_pt1 | contig 19887 bp, 22 predicted proteins | sample eDN3rd37CBELigBY_FD_128871 | JGI IMG/M metagenome (GOLD analysis project Ga0180215, IMG submission 128871) | Enriched backyard soil microbial communities from Emeryville, California, USA - eDNA 3rd pass 37_C BE-Lig BY (version 2) (version 2) | ecosystem: Environmental > Terrestrial > Soil >... | reverse complement strand
GCAGAGCGCGTGCAGCCACCGCTCGGCCTCCTCGGCCGTCTTGCCGGGCGGGTAGCGGTAGTTGACCTTCGCGACCGCCGTGTCGGGCACGACGTTGAGCGCGATGCCGCCCTCCACGCGCGTCACGGAGACGACCTCGGTGAACGTGAGGCCGTCGAAGACGTGCTCGGTGGCGGGGACCTCGGCGAGCTCGGCGACCCCGCGGGCGAGGCGGTGGATGGCGTTGTCGGCCAGCCACGGCCGCGCGGAGTGCCCGCTGCGCCCGCGGAACGTCCACGTCGCGTTCACGTTGCCCAGGCAGCCGGCGTGCACGGCGTTCGCGGTCGGCTCGAGCACGACGGCGAACCGCGCCTCGCGCAGCGCGGCGTCGCGCTCCAGCAGGGGGGTGAGCGCGCTGTCGGTGAACGGCAGCTCCTCGCGGGGGAAGAACACGAACCCGAACGGCGCGCCGGCCAGGGCGAGCTCGATCATGACCGCCAGCCCGCCCTTCATGTCCGCCGCGCCGAGGCCCACGACCCAGCCGTCCTCGCGGCGCCCCGGCCGGTTGCCCTGGGCGGGGACGGTGTCCAGGTGGCCGGCCAGCAGCACGCGCGCGGCCCCCTCGGCGGCGGCGCCCGCGACGAGGCAGCCGTCGCCGGCGTCGCGGACCGGCACGCCGCCCGCGCGCAGGATCCCGGCCACGTGCGCGGCCAGCTCGGCCTCCTCGCGCGACTCCGACGGGACGTCGACGAGCTCGAGCGTCCGGGCGGCGAGGCGCTCTCCGAGGTCCGCGGGCACGGCGGGAGCGTAGATGCTCATCGTTTCGGCTCGACGTCCGGGGGTAGCCCTCGAAGCGTTCGCCCCGCACCCCACCTCAAGGAGGAGGCGACATCGTGCTGACCGTCACGCATGAGGCCTCGAAGGCCATCCAGACGCTGACCGACCAGATCCCGGAGACCGAGACCGCAGGGCTGCGGATCTCCGTGGAGCCCGGGTCGGACGGCTCCGCGCAGCTTGCGCTGTCGATCGCCGAGTCGCCCCTGCCGGCGGACGAGGTCATCGAGGCCGACGGCGCCAACGTCTACCTGGCCGAACCCGTCGTCGCGTTCATGGACGACAAGGTCCTGGACGCGAGCATCGAGGCCGAGGGCGTCGCGTTCTCGATCCACGAGACGCCCCCGGCCCCTGACGGCGCCTGACGCGCCGCGCGGGTGCCTAGGCGTCCGCGGGTGCGGGCGCGCCCGTGAGGTGCTCGAGGACCGGACGGAACTCGCGCGTCGGCGAGAAGTCGACATACTCGCTGTCCTCGAGCGCCTCCGGGGCGTGCCCGGGCGCCCAGTGGAAGGCCTCGCCCGCCACGAAGTCCTGCGAGCCGTGCGCCGTGTGCATCCGCACGCGGCCCTTGAGCATGTAGCCCCAGTGCGGGCACGGGCAGAGGTCGCCCGGCAGCCCCTTCGTGGCCGGGCGCAGGTCGGCGCCGGCCGGTAGCCGGACGAACCCGACCATGAGGCCGTCCTGGTCGAGGACGCGGACCTCGAGGTCCCCGTCGGCGACGGCGACGGGCACGTCCTGGCGGCGGATGGAGCGCATCGGGTCCTCCTCTCGTTGACGCGCCCACCTTCCCGCGCAGGCGTTCCCGAGACGTTCCCTACGCGTCCGCGAGCGCCGCGCAGCGCCGCGCGTCCAGCGGTTGGCCCCAGGTGCGAAAGCCGGCGGCGGCGCCCAGGAACCGCTCGCGGGCGTCCGCAGGCCTCCCGTCGGCGCGCATGAGCCAGCCGCGCGCCTCGTCCACCGCGGCATGCCAGGCCGGCGGCAGGGCGACGATCTCGAGCGCCCGGTCGCAGTCGCGCGCGTAGCGGTGGGCGCGCTCGAGGTCCCCGCCGCGCGCGGCCGCGATCGTCGCCGGGACGATGAACGCGATGCGGCACGTGGGACACGTCTCCGCCGGCCCGCGGATCGCGCCCTCCGCCTCGCGCACGAGCAGCACCCCCGCCGCGGCGTCGGCGGCGGCCTCCACCCGCGCGCCGTAGATGCGGTCGAGGGTGTGGTGCCCGACCTCGGACTCGCGGGCCATGAGGAGGGCGTCGGCGAGCAGCGCCGCCGCATCGGCGCGCCGGCCGCGGTGGACCGCGACCTGCGCGCGGCCGAGCAGCGACAGCGCCTCCCCGGCGACCGCGCCGATGCGCCCGTGCAGCCGGGCGCCGGCGGAGAAGTCGCGATCGGCCTCGTCCAAGCGCCCGGCGAGGAGCGCCGCCTCCCCGCGCAGGGTCCGCGCGAACGCCTCGCCCCGGGCGGCGCCGATGCGCTGCGCCTCGGCGGCGAGGCCGTCGGCGAACGCGATGATCTCGTCGTAGGGCAGCCCGCCGTACAGCATCCGCTCGGTGACGCACAGCTGTCCGTCGAAGACCCGGGTCGCGAGCTCGGGGAGGTGCCGGGTCGCGCGCAGGTACTCGCGCAGCCGCGCCGGCAGCCGCCCGGTGGCGTGCGCGGCGAGCGCGTGGGCCCAGGTGGCGTCGAGGATCGCCCCGGGGTCGCCGAGCTGCACGGCGAGCGCGTGCGCCTCCTCCGCCTTGGCGGCCGCGGTCTCCGCATCGGCGTAGCGGCCGATCGCCGCGGCGGCGCTGAGCGTCAGCGCCTCGGCGAGCCGGCCGGCGGGCGTGGCCGGCGCGACGCCCTCCAGCGTGCGCAGCGCGCCGTCCGGGTCGCTGGCCTTCAGCTGGGCGAGCGCCTGGCGGGCGCGGAGCTCGGCGGCGCCGGGACCGTCGACCGCGGCCGCGGCAGCGGCGTACGCCTCGGGCGCCCGCGCGTCGCCGAGCGCGTCGAGGATCTCCGCGCGAAGGCGCAGGCCGTCGCGATGGGCGGGGGCCTCGCGCAGCAGCCGGTCGACCTGCGCGAGCGCGTCGGCGAAGGCGCCGACGGCGGCGGCGCGTTGCGCCGCGGCCAGCAGCCAGGGGACCGCGTCGCGGGCGCGTCCGCCCTGCAGCCAGTGGTGGGCGATCAGCTCGGGGGCGCCGCCGGCGGCCGCGAGGCGGCGGGCGGCCTGGCGGTGCAGCGCCACACGCCGATGTGCGGGGAGCCCGTCGGTGAGCGCGCGCGTGACGAGCCCGTGGCGGAAGCGGTACCGCGATCCGGCGACGACGAGCACGCCGGCCTCCAGGGCGGCGTCGAGCAGCGCGTACGCGTCGGCCTCGTCGAGCCCGGTGAGCGCGAGGACGCCGGCCAGATCCAGGTCGCGCTCGGCGACGGCGAGCATCATCAGCGCGTCCATCGCCGGCGGGTCGAGGCCGGTGACGCGCCCGACGATCGCGTGGCGCACGGGCTCCGCGAGCACGCCGCCCGGCGCGCGGGCGAGCTCGAGCGCGAAGAACGGGTTGCCCTCTGCGGCGCGGGCGATCCGGGCCACGGCCGCCGCGGTGGGCGGGCTCGTCGCGTCCTGCGCGAGGAGCTCGGCGATCTCGGCGTCGCCGAGCGGGCCGAGCTCCAGCAGGAGGGCGCGGTGGTCGCGCGCGATCTCGGCGACACCGCCCGGCAGGGGCGTGCGCAGCCACTCGGCCCGCAGCGCCAGCACGACGAGCACCGGGGGGCCGCCGTCGCCGGCCAGGAGCTGGCGCAGCGCGTCGGCCGTCGCCTCGTCGAGGAGATGCGCGTCCTCGACGACGAGCATGGCGGGCGCGGCGCCCAGCGCGCGCCGCAGCGCCGCGACGACCTGGTGGCGCGTCGGCGCGTTGCGTGGCCGCGCGCCTCCCGCAAGCGGGGTCAGCGTCGTCAGCACGTCCCGCGTGCGGGCGGGCAGCGCCTCCACGGTGCCGTCCCGGCGCGCCAGGAGCTGCTCGACCGCGGAGGCGACCGGCGCGTAGGGGGTGGGGGGAGCGGTCGCGGTGACGGTGACGACGTCCCAGCCGTCCGCGCGCGCCCGCCGGGCGGCTTCGTGGCAGAACGCCGACTTGCCGATCCCGGCAGCGCCGCGCACGAGCACCGCCGCGCCGTCGCCGTCCGCGGCCGACGCGCGGCACGCCGCGACCTCGGCGAGCTCGAGCTCGCGCCCGACGAAGACGTGCTCGGGCCGGCGCATCCCCGCCGTGCACCGGTCGTACAGCGCGAGCGTCGCGGCGTCCGGCCGCACGCCGAGCTCGCGCAGCAGCGCGATGCGCAGCCGCTCGAACCAGCGGATCGCGACGTGTCGCTGCCCCGCGTCGATCGCGGCCTGCATGAGCGCGCGGCACGCGGCCTCGTCCGTGGGCTCGAGCTCCGCCAGCGGCTCGAGGTCGCCGGCGCGGCGCAGCAGCTCGACGCGCCGCGCATGGACGAGCCGCCGCGGCTCCTGGGCCCACCCCTCGTACGGGCTGTCGGGCAGCAGCTCGCCCGCGCAGCGCGCGGCGACGCGCGCGCAGCCGGCGGCGTCCCCGCCGTCCAGCGCCGCCGCGGCATCACGCAGGAAGTCCTCGGCGTCCACGCGCACGCTGCGACCGGGGAACAGCTCGACGCGCCCGGCGCGCAACACGATCCCCTCCGGCTCGCGGAGCGCACGGCGCGCATGGTGGGCCGCCTTGCGCAGGTTGGCCGCGCCGGCCGCTGCGCCGAGATGCGGCCAGAGCGCCTCGATCACCAGGTCGCGCGGGGCCGCGCGGCGATCGCCGAGGGCCAGCAGCGCGACGAGCTCGTGCGCTCGCCGCGAGGGGAAGTCGCGCGCGGTGAGCGCCCGGTCACCGAGGTCGATCCGGAACTGCCCCAGCAGCTGGACGCCCACGTCGTGCACGCTGCCGATCCTCCCACCGCCGAGGGGCCGGGGTGCGGGCTGCGGCGCGCCAGGGGGACGTGGGATCCACGGACTAGAATGGGTGGCGCATGGAGAGAAATCGCAACGGCCGCGCCACGCCGACGCGCAACGGGGCGGCGCCGCCCGAAGGCAGGGCCAAGCAGCGCGCGTTCACGATCGGCGCGCTCGAGTCCGGCGACGACCTCTCGGAGCTGCACGAGCTGCTTCGCACTGCGGGCGTCGCGGTCGTCGGTCAGGCCGTGCAGCACCGCGACCGGCCGCACCCGAACACGTACCTGGGCCCGGGCAAGATCGCGGAGGTCAAGGCGGCCGCGAAGGCCGCCGACGCGAACATGATCGCCTGCGACGACGAGCTCACGCCGCGCCAGGAGCGCAACCTGGAGGCGGAGCTCGAACTGCCCGTCGTCGACCGCACCGCGGTGATCCTCGGCATCTTCGCCGATCACGCGAACACGGCGGACGGCAAGCTCCAGGTCGAGCTGGCGCAGCTGGAGTACAACATGGCCCGCATGCGCGGGCTGTGGACGCACCTCGAGCGTCTGAGCGCCGCGGGCGGCGGCACGCTCACCCGTGGCCCGGGTGAGACGCAGATCGAGACGGACCGCCGGCTGGCCCGCAACCGGATCACGGCCCTGCGCCGCAAGCTCGCGGAGGTCAAGAGCTCGCGGGCGACGATGCGCGCCGAGCGCGCGCGTGCGAGCGTGCCGCAGGTGGCCCTCGCCGGCTACACGAACGCCGGCAAGTCGACGCTGCTCAACGCCCTCACGGGCGAGAACAACGTCAGCGTCCGCGACCGGCTGTTCCACACGCTGGACCCGACCACGCGCATGGCGCGCCTCAACGACCGCCCGTACCTGCTGACCGACACGGTCGGGTTCATCCGCAAGCTGCCGCACCAGCTCGTCGACGCCTTCGGCGCGACCCTCGAGGAGACCCGCCTGGCCGACCTGATCCTCCACGTCGTCGACGCCTCGGCGCCCGAGGAGGAGATGGAGGCGATGCTCGAGGCGGTCGACGACGTGCTCGAGGACATCGGCGCGGGGGAGACCCCGCGGGTGCTCGTGCTCAACAAGGCCGACGTCATCGATGCCGCGCGGCGCGAGGAGCTCGGGTTCCGCCACCCGGACGGCGTGCTCGTGGCCGCCGCGACCGGCGAGGGCCTCGACGCGCTGTCGGACCGCATCGAGGAGGAGTTCCGGCGCACGATGCGCGTCGTGGATCTGCTCGTGCCCTACGCCGACGGCGGGCGCCTGGCGGAGCTGCACGCGATCGCCGGCGACCTCGAGCGCGAGGAGACCGCCGACGGCGTGCGCGTCCGCGCCCGGCTGCCGGTGCCGGTCGCGGAGCGCTACGAGCGATACGCGCTGCGGGCCTGAGGCCGGGCGCCCGGCCCCGTCACGCGGCCGCGGGGGCGGCGCCGCCGCTGCGCAGGCCGGCGCCCCAGATGAGGTCGCGCAGCGAGCGCCGCCGGCCGGGCTTGCGGTGCGTCTGCACGCGGGTGGCGTGGCCGCCGCGGCCGGCGCGGGCACGGCGCCGGGCGGTCGCGTCGCGTTCGACGTCCAGGGAGTAGTGGCGAAGTGACGTGTGCATGGGAGCTCCGGGGGTGGGGGTGCCCCGAACCTACGCGGGGCCTCCGGGAGCGCCTGCGCGCCCGCTCCCGTCTTCGCGTGCGGCCAGCCGTACCCCCGGCGCGGGACCTCAGCGGTCGTCGCCGCTGCCCTGCAGGACGTCGCGCTCGCGGCGCGACAGGAGCTTCTGGAGGTTCGCCTCCGCGATCGCGGCGAGGTCGAGGTCGGCCTCCGTCGCGACCTGCGCCACGTACCAGAGCACGTCGCCGAGCTCCTTCGACAGCGCCGCGCGGCGCTCGTCGGTGAGGATGCCGCCGTCGTCGCGGATCATCTTCTTGACCTTCTCCGCGACCTCGCCCGCCTCGCCGCAGAGGCCGAGGGTGGGGTAGAGGAGGTTGTCGCCGTGGTCCGGATACACGGCGGTGACGCGGGAGCGGGACTGATAGTCGGACAGCAGCATCGGGACGAATCTACCCCTCGGGGCGGCGGACTGGCCGCGGCGCTCGGCGCCCTGCGCTGCCCGGTCTGCCACGGGCCGCTCGAGCTGCGCGGCCGCGCCCTGCGCTGCGCGGCCGGCCACAGCTTCGACGTCGCGCGCCAGGGTCACGTGCACCTGGCGCCGGGGTCGCGGCCGCTCGCCGGCGACACGGCGGAGATGGTCGCCGCCCGCGCGGCGTTCCTCGCCCGCGGGCACTTCGCGCCGATCAGCGACGCGCTCGCCCGGCACGCGCGCGCCGTCCGGGCGCCGGGCGTCGTCGCCGACGTCGGCGCCGGCACCGGGCACCACCTCGCCCGCGTCCTCGACGCGCTGCCCGACCGTGCCGGCGTCGCGCTGGACAGCTCCACGGCCGCGCTGCGCCGGGCCGCCCGCGCGCACCCGCGCATGGCCGCCGTCGCCTGCGACGCCTGGTCCGCGGTGCCGCTGCGCGACGGCGCCGCGGCGATCGTGCTCAGCGTCTTCGCGCCGCGCGGCGCCGCGGAGATCCGCCGCATCCTCGCGCCGGGCGGCGCGGTCCTGGCCGTCACGCCGACCGAGCGCCATCTGGCCGAGCTGCGCGAGCCGCTCGGCCTGCTGCGCACGGAGCCCGGCAAGGCCGATCGCCTCGCGGCCGATCTGGGGCTGCGCGAGGTGCTGCGCGAGACGATCGAGGCGCCGCTGCGGCTCACCGCCGAGCAGGCGCGGCTCGCGGCGGCGATGGGGCCCACCGCGTTCCACCGGCGCCCGGACGCCCCGCTGCCGCCGGCGCTGGGCGCGGCCCTCTCCGTGCAGCTGACGGTTCTATGCTCCGCGGCGTGAGCGAGGACCTCGACGCCGGCACCGCGGCCTGGCACGCGCGGCTGCACCACACGGCCCACGACGAGCTGAGCGAGGACACCGCGCAGACGCCGGGCATGCGCCGCTACGAGGCGATCTCCGGGCGCCGCAGCGGCTCGCGCAAGATCTGGATGGGCAAGAACCACGTCGGCCCCGGCATGGTGTCCGCCGACCACCACCACGGCGAGGCCGAGACCGGCATCTACGTCGTCAGCGGCCACCCGGTCTTCGTGTTCCTCGAGGACGGCGAGGAGCGGCGCATCGAGACCGGCCCGGGCGACTACGTCTACGTCCCGCCGTGGGTGCCGCACCGCGAGGAGAACCCGTCGCCCGACGAGGAGGCCGTCGTCGTCCTCGCCCGCTCGACCCAGGAGGGCATCGTCGTCAACCTCCCGAGCCTGCGCACGCACGTGCCCGAGCTGGACGAGTACCTCGCCCAGCTCGAGCGCGAGCGCGACGACTAGGACCCGTCGGGAGCGACGAGGTCGAACTGCTGCAGGTAGTCCGCCGCGGCGTCCTGCGGCGTCTCCTTGTCGAGGTCCACGCGGGCGTTGAGCTCCTGCATGACCCGCGCGTTGAGGTTCTTGTTGACGAGCTCGATCGTGCGCTCGAGGTCCGGGCCGGCCTTCTCGGCCGTCTCGGCGTCCATGAGGAACGTCGAGTTGTACGGCGGGAACATGCCCTTGTCGTCCTCGAGGAGCACCTCGCGGTTGCGCGCGATCTGCGGGTCGGTCGTGAAGACGATCGACACGTCCGCGTCGCCGTTGGTCAGCACCTCGTGTCGCTGCGCGATGTCGACGGGCACGAAGCGCTTGAACCGCAGCCCGTAGACGTTCTGCAGCCCGCGCAGGCAGTCGTCGCGGCCCCGGCACTCCGGCGACCCGTACAGCACGAGATCCTGGGACTTGCCCTCGAGGTCGGAGATCTTGCGCAGCCCGAGCCGCTCGGCGGTCTCCGAGGTCACCGCCACCTCGTTGGAGGAGGTGAACGGCGTCGGCGGGAACGCGGTGATCCCGTCCGCCTCGAAGCGCTGGCGGACCTGCTCGAAGGCCTGCTGCGGATCCTTGGGCAGGTCCTTCGTCGGCACCTCGAAGAACGACAGCAGCGCCGTGCCCGTGTACTCGGGGTAGCCGCTGATCTCGCCGTCCTTGAGCGCCTTCAGCGCCGTCTGCTCGTCGCCGAGGTTGAGCTCCTTGCGAACCGTGTAGCCCGCGGCGGCGAACGCCTGCGCGTAGATCTCGCCCAGGACCTGCTGCTCGGTGAAGTTCTTCGAGCCGATCGTGAGGGTCGTCGACGCGTTGTCGGGGTTGCGCGTGATCGCGGCGGTCGGCTCCTCCTGCGTGGTGTCCGTGCCGCCTCCGGACGGCTCGTCGTCGTCGCCGCAGGCGAGCAGGCCGAGGGCCAGCGCGAGCGCCGCCACTGCGGCCAGCGCCGCCCGGATCGTGCGTGTCGGTGTCATGGGGTGGTCGTGACCCTCCTTCGCGGGGATGCGATCAGCCTTCCACGTCGGGGGCGCCCTGTCGCCCGGCGCAGCGCGCGCGGCGTCACGGCGCACTGCACGCCGGCGAGCGCGGCCTCGGCTGCGACCGCCAGGAGCGCGACCAGGATCGCGGCGCCGAGACGCCCCTCCTGACCGTAGATGCTCGGGTTGATGATCGGGTCGCCGAGCGTGACGACGCCGGCCAGCGGCGCGATCGTCGCGGTGGCGACGACGTTGACGCTCGACGTGCGGATCCCGCCGAGCACGAGCGGGAGGGCGAGCGGCAGCTCGACGCGGCGCACGATCTGCGGGCCGCGCATCCCCATCCCGCGCGCGGCGTCCACCGCGTCGGGGTCCGCCTCGACGACACCGACGTAGGCGTTGGTGAGGATCGGGGGGATCGCCAGGAGCGCGAGCGCGAGCGTCACGTTCAGGAAGCCGGCGCCGAGGAAGGCGAAGAAGACGAACAGCAGGGCGATGGACGGCACGGCGCGCCCGACGTTGGAGACGCTGACCGCGAGGAACGCGCCGCGGCGCGTGTGCCCCAGCCAGAGGCCGATCGGGAGCGCCACCGCGCACGCGATGGCCATGGCTGCGACGCACAGCTTCAGGTGCTCCCACACGAGGCGCGCGTTCTCCGCCGGGCCGCCCACCTGGCCGCCGCCGCGCCCGGTGCGCTCGCGCACGATGAAGTCCAGCCCGTCGCCGAACGTGGACAGGACGCTGCCGAGGACGGTCATGCCGCACGCGTCCATGGCGTCAGCCTCCGCTGCACGAGCAGGATCGCGGCGTCGAGCGCGACCGCGAGCGCCACGCACAGCCCGCCGGCGAACAGCACGTTCGTCTTGAACGCCTTCTGCGCCTCCAGCGGCTCCCCGAGGCCGCCCGCGCCCGCGAAGAACGCCAGCGCCGCGAGGCCCACGGTCGTCGTCGTCGCGATGCGCAGCCCGGCCATGATCGCCGGCAGGGCGAGCGGCACCTCCACGCGCCACAGCAGCGCCCGGTCGGACAGCCCCATGCCGCGCCCGGCGTCGCGGGCGTCCTCGGGCACCCCGTCGAGCCCGGCGAGCACGTTGCGGAACAGGATGAGCAGCGTGTACGCGGTGAGCGCGATGATCGCCGTGAGGCTCCCGCGGCCCGTGATCGGCAGCAGCAGGAAGAACACGGCGACGCTCGGCAGCGTGTAGAGGATGCCGGTGACGTTCGTGACGGGCCCGACGAGCCACCGCCGCCGGTGCGCCAGCACGGCGAGCGCGAACGCGATCACGAACCCCGCCGCGACGGACGTGACCGTGAGGAAGACGTGCTGGGCCAGCGGCGTCGTGTAACGGTCGAGGTTGTCCAGGATCCAGCCGGGGCAGATCCCGTTGTCGGCGACGCACGAGTCCGCCGCGCGGTCGCGGAAGAAGCCGCCGCCGGACTGCGCGAGCGGGACGGGCATGCTCATCGCGTCTCGCCGACCGTCTCGGGAGCCAGGAAGTCCTGGATGACCTCGACGGAGAGGATCCCGGCCAGCCGCCCGTGCTCGTCGACGACCGCGCCGTACTGCGACTCGCCGGCGAGCAGGTCCGACAGGGCGTCGCGCAGCACGTCGTCGCGCTCGACGACGGTGACCGCGCCCGAGGGCCGCCCATCCCCGTCTGCCCACGCGACGGGGCGGCCCGCGTCGTCGAGGATCAGCCGGTACGGGATGTCGTCGGGGCGCCACAGGTCGACGTCGCGCACCCGCAGGAGCGCGAGGCGCTTGAGCGCCCGGTCGGCGCCGACGAAGTCGCGGACGAAGTCGTTCGCCGGCTGCATCAACAGCTCCGCCGGCGTCGCGTACTGCTGCAGGCGCCCGCCACGCTGCAGCACGGCGATGCGGTCGCCCATCTTGATCGCCTCGTCGATGTCGTGCGTGACGAAGAGGATCGTCTTGCGCACCCGCTCCTGCAGGCGCAGGAACTCGTTCTGCAGCCGCTCCCGGTTGATCGGGTCGATCGCGCCGAACGGCTCGTCCATGAGCATGACCGGCGGGTCGGCCGCGAGCGCCCGCGCGACGCCGACGCGCTGGCGCTGCCCGCCCGACAGCTGCGCCGGGAAGCGGCTCGCCAGCTCCTGCTCGAGGCCCGTCAGCTCGAGCAGCTCGCGGACGCGGTCGTCGCGCCTGGCCCGGTCCCAGCCGAGCAGGTCGGGGACCGTCGCGATGTTCTGCGCGATCGTGCGGTGCGGGAACAGCCCGACCTGCTGGATGACGTAGCCGATCTCGCGGCGCAGCAGGTCGGGCCGGCGCTCGGTCACCGACCGGCCGCCCAGCAGGATGTCGCCCTCCGTGATGTCGACCATGCGGTTGACCATCCGCATGGCGGTCGTCTTGCCGCAGCCCGACGGCCCGACGAGCACGCAGATCTCGCCCGCCGGGACCTCCAGCGTGAGGCCGTCGACGGCGGCCTCGGAGGCGCCCGGGTAGCGCTTGGTCGCCCCGCGGAACTCGAGCGGCTCGGCGGTCGACTGCGTGGGGTGGTCGGTGGTGGCAGCGCTCACGGACGTCCCCCGGGCAGGACTCCGAGCTTATCGCGCGGCCAGCCCGGCGGCCCGGCGCGCCTCCGCATGCGCGGCGTCCTCCAGCGCGTCGTCGAGCGGCGCGAGCCGCGCCCCGGTGCAGCGGGCGATGAGCCAGTCGGCGAACCACGCGTTCTTCGGCAGCAGCGGCCCGTGCAGGTACGTGCCGATGACGCCGGGACGCCGAACGCCCTCCTCGCCGGACTCGCCCGTGTTGCCGTGGCCGCGCAGCACCCGCCCGAGGGGCTGCTCGCCCGGGCCGAGGTGCGTGCGCCCGCCGTGGTTCTCGAAGCCGGCCAGGATCCGCGGGCGCGCGGCCGGGTCGTCGTCGAGGCGCACCTCGATCGCGACGTTGCCGACGAGGCGGTGGGAGTCGACGCGGACGGTGCGCAGGTCCGCCAGGCCGAGGCCGGGGATCTCCTCGTCGCCCAGCTCGTAGGCGTGGCCGAGCAGCTGGAAGCCACCGCAGATCCCCAGGACCAGCCCGCCCGAGGCCGCCGCCTCGTGCAGCGCGTCGCGCTTGGTCTCCACGAGGTCGTACGCGCACAGCGCCTGGTCGCGGTCCTGCCCGCCGCCGAGGTAGAAGAGGTCGTGGGCGGACGGGTCGATCCGCTCGCCGAGGCCGGCCGGCGTGAGCTCGAAGCCGATGCCCCGCCACGCGCAGCGGCGCTCGAGCATGAGCAGGTTGCCGCGGTCGGCGTAGATGTTCATGAGGTCCGGGTACAGCGCGCAGACGCGCAGGACGTGCTCAGGCATGCCACAGGAGGACGGTCGAGTCGACGTAGTCGGGCGTCGCCGGGATGCGCAGCGGGTCCGCCGGCCGCAGCCCCGCCGCGGCCCCCTCCGCGGACAGCTCGCCGGGCGACACGCGGTCGAGGCGGATGACGTCGCGCTCGGTCGCGCGCGAGCCGTCCGGGTGGATCGCCTCGCGCTCGCGCACGAGCGCGACGCGGTCGCCCTCGTCGCGGATCGCGACGGGGCGGCTGAGGAGCTGGATCCCGTCCGCCTCGCCGAGGTCGGGATCGGGCGGGACGACCTCCCGCGCATCGAAGGCGCGCAGCGGGTGCGCGATCGCCGCCGCGAGCACGCCGCCGGGGAGCAGGTGCTCGCGGGCGCGCGCGAAGAACGCTGCCCGCCCGCGGGCGCCCTCCAGCAGCTGGACGGTCTGCATCGGGGCGATGATGAGCCCGAACCGGCGCCCCAGGCGCATCGTCCGCGCGTCGCCGACCACGGTCTCGACGGGGAGCCCGTCGCCGCGCTCGCGCAGGGCGTCGAGCAGCTCCGGCTCGGTGTCGAGGGCCACGACGGGCTGCCCGTGGGACGCCAGGTGCAGCGCGACGCGCCCCGTGCCCGCGCCGACGTCCAGGACCGGGGAGCCGGCGGCGTGCGCCTCGGCGAGCGAGCGCCACACGTCGAGGTCGACGTCGTAGCCGCCGCACTCCACGTCGTGCCAGGCGACGTGCAGGCTCACGCGAACGCCCCCCGCAGGAGACCCCGTCTGGCGAGCAGCGCGCGCAGCTCGAGCATCGCGGTGTACGTGGGCAGCGCGACGAGCCGGCCGCGTCCGTCCGCCGCGGCGTCGTCGAGGGCGCGCTCGAGCTCGGGCTGCACCGCGATGCGCTCCACCGGCACCCCCGCGTACTTCATCCGCACCGCGAGCTCGGCGGCCCGCGTGCCGCTGCACGTCACGCGCCGCACGCGCGGGGCGAGCACCTCGAAGTCGGCGTCCCAGACCCAGGAGACGTCGCGGCCGTCCGCGGTGTTGTCGTTGAGGACGGCGAGCAGGTCGTGCTCGCCCTCGTCGAGGATCAGCGTGCGCAGCACCTCGTTGGCGCCCGCGGGGTTCTTCACGAGCAACAGCGTGAGCTCGCGGTCGCCGAGGCGCACCGTCTCGGCGCGGCCGAACGCCGCCTCCACGGACGCGAGGCCGTCGCGGACGTCGGCGAGCGGCGCGCCGAGGGTGAGGGCGAGGCCCGCCGCCGCCAGCGCGTTGTAGACGTTGTAGAGGCCGGGGAGGGGGACGCGCACGTCCACCGTGCCCTGCGGGGTGCGCAGGGTGATGTCGGCGCCGCGGGTGCCGTCGAGCGCGACGCGCGTGGCCGCGATCTGCGGCTCGGGCCGCCGGGCGCCGCAGCGATCGCAGCGGTAGCGCCCGAGGTGGCCGAGGTAGATCGCGTCGTAGACGTACGGCGCGCCGCAGCGCCGGCAGTGCTTGGAGTCCGACGCGTGCGCCATGCCCTCGAGCGCGACGGCGTCGTCCTCGACGCCGAAGTACACCGCGTCCTCGCGGTGGCGGCCGAGGTCGGCCACGAGCGGGTCGTCCGCGTTGAGGACGAGCCCCGCCCGCGGCGCCGCGGCCACCACGGCGGCCCAGCGGTCGGCGATCGTCTCCAGCTCCCCGTAGCGGTCGAGCTGGTCGCGGAAGAGGTTGGCGAGCAGCAGCGCGCGGGGGCGCAGGTCGCCGACGACGCGGTCGAGCCAGAACTCGTCCACCTCGAAGAGGCCGAGGTCCCCGTCGCCGTCCATGAGCGCGGTGGCCACGCCGCCGGCCATGTTCGCGCCCTCGCGGTTGTGGACGAGTCGCACACCGCCGCGCCCGAGGATCTCCGCGACCATCGCCGCCGTGGTCGTCTTGCCGTTCGTCGCGCTGATGACCGCGCTGCCGCGCTGCAGCCGGCCGGCCAACTCGCCGATCGCGCGCGGCTCCAGGCGCAGCAGCAGCCGTCCGGGCAGCGAGGTGCCGCCCCGGCCGGCGCGGCGCGACAGCGCGCCGACGCCGCGGGCCGCCGCCATCTTCAGCCCCAGGAGGGTCACGCCGCCGCCCCCGGGGCGGACGCGGACGCCCACGTCATGGCGCGAGGATGCGCAGTCCGCGCGGGACGGCGCGGATCGTGGCCGGCGTGCTGCCGACGGGGTCGCCGTCGGCGTAGATGCGGAAGGGGCGCTCGGCATCGACGCGCAGCTCGCGCGCCCGGACGAGGTCGACGGCGGGGTCGCGCAGGTGCGTGCCGCGGAACACGCGCGCGAGCCCGCGCAGGAAGCGCCACTTCGGCAGGTCGCCGTAGGAGACGACGTCGAGCAGGCCGTCGGTGACCTCCGCGTCAGGCGCGAGGTGCATGCCGCCGCCGTAGACGCCGGAGTTGCAGGCCGCGACCGAGTAGCCGGCGAAGCGCCGCGGCTCCCCGCCGTCGACCGCCATCTCCAGCTCGACGGCCTTCCAGCGCGCGAGCGCGCGCAGCGTCGCGTAGAGGTAGACGGCCTGCCCGTTCAGCCACGTCGTGGCGTTCGCGATGTCCTGCACCTCGGTGTCGATGCCGAAGCTCGCGATGCCCAGGAAGGTGCGCCCGTCGACCTCGGCGACGTCGACCGTGCGCACATCGCCGAGCGCGAGGACGCGGCAGGCGCCCTCGATGTCCAGCGGGATGGCGAGCTTGCGCGCGAAGTCGTTGCCGCGCCCGCCCGGCAGGAGCCCGAACGTGCCCTGCGTGCCGCGCAGGGCGTGGGCGACGGCGCCCGCCAGGCCGTCGCCGCCGAAGCTCACCGCGACCTCGCCGGCCTGCACCGCGCCGCGCGCGAGCGCCTGGGCGTGCTCGATGCCGCTCGTGTGGTGGACGGCGTACTCGACGCCGTACGCGCGCAGCGCCTCCTCCGCGTCGGGCAGGCGCGCAAGGGTGCGCCCGCCGCCGGCGTGCGGGTTCACGATGAGGCGCAAGCGGCGCGACACGGGCCGGGAGGCTACGCCAGAACGAGGTCCGCGAGGCTGTCGCGCACCGCCACCGCGTCCTCCGCGCGGTGCGCCGCCAGCGGCGCGGTCGCGCCCGTGAGCACGAGCGCGCCGTCGATCCCCGCGTTGCGCGCCGCCGCCAGGTCGCTGTCGATGCGGTCGCCGACGAGCAGCGTCCGGCCGTCGCCGAGGCGGTCGAGCGCGGCGCGGACGATCGCCGCGGACGGCTTGCCCACGTTCTCGGCCACGACGCCGGCGGCCGTCTCGATCGCCGCGACCACCGCGCCGGTGCCCGGCCACGGCCCGTCGGGCATCGGGAAGTACGCGTCGCGGCCGGCAGCCACGACGGCCGCGCCGCGCATCGCCGCCTGCGTGGCCTCGCGCAGCTCGGCGTAGTCGAAGCCGTCGTGCGCGCCGACCGCCACGACCTGCGCCCGGGAGGCGAACGTCGTGCCGTTCACGATCCGCAGGCCCGCCTGCTCGACGTGGCGGTGCAGGGCGGGGGAGCCCACGACGACCGCCGCGGCGCGGTCGTGCCCGTAGTGCCGGGCGAGGTGGAACTGCAGCGCGCCGCCGACGGTGACGACCTCCTCCGCCGACGCCTGGAACCCCAGCCGCCACAGCTTGCGGACGTGCTCCTCGGCGCTGTGGCGCGCGTCGTTGGTGACGAACGCGATGCCCTTGCCGGCCGCGCGCAGCGCCGCGACCGCCTCGCGAGCGCGCTCCGTCGGCTCGTCGCCGACCCAGACCGAGCCGTCGAGATCGAGCAGCAGGTGGTCGTAGCTCGCGGCGAGCGGCGTGAGCGGCACGCCCGGCGCGCGTTATCCGCCGCCGCGGGCTGCCGCCGCCTTCGCGCGCGCCGCCTTCTGGCGGCGCCTGCCCAGGAGCGCCATGACGGCCAGGACGACCAGGACGATCACCAGGCCGAGGAAGAACCCGCCGGCGGTGGAGATGCCGCCGAACGGCAGCGCGACGAGCTTCGCGAGGCCGAAGCCGATCGCCAGCAGCACGATGACGATCGCCAGGATGATCGCGATGCCCCGCAGCCGCCTGAGGACGCCCGAGCCCTGCGGGGGCGCGACGAGCCCCATGAACCGCAGGAGCATGAGCTGGCGGCCCGTCGGCGCCTCCTGCCCGAGGCGCTCCACCGCGACCTTGAGGTCGTCCGCGCGGCGCTCGGCGAGCGCGAGCGACGCGTCGGCCATGCGGCGCAGCTGCATGCGCTCCTGGGGCCGGGCGGCGGCGATCGCCTTCTGGAAGTGCTCGCGCGCGGCCTTCGCGTCGTAGCGCTCCGCGGCGCGTGCTCCGAGCAGCGCCTGGGCGGCCGAGCGGTGGCGCGTCTCCATCATCAGCTCCTCGTCGGAGCGGGACTCGAGGCGCTGCATCGCGGCGAGCGCGCTCTTCTGCTCGACGCGGACCTGTCGCTGCTTGGGTGGCACGTACGGAAGTCTAGAAGTCCTCCGGGAGTATCGCGTCCACGGCGAGTGCGTGGGCGAACGCCTCGAAGTCCGCGCAGGCGTTCTCGTAGGCGAGGTCCTCCAGGGCCCGCACGAGGGCGCGGGTGCCGGCGTCCAGGCCGATGTCGAAGCGCTCGAGCGCCTCGTCGTCGTAGACCTCGGTGCCGACCCAGTCGCAGTTCGGGCAGTACAGCGACACCGAGAAGTGCCACGTGTCGATCTCGACCGCATCCACCGGGACCACGAACGGCGCTCGGCACACGGGGCAGACGTGCGGGCCGTCGGCGTCCGTGCCGGGCCCGCGCTCCGTCCGAAGCGCCTCGTGCAGGCGCGCGCTGAGTGCATCCGTGCTTCGCATGCACGCAACGGTGGCAGCGAAAGGTTGGGGAACGGTTGGAATCCGGTCGCCGCGGGGTGGCTATTCGTCCAGGCCCAGCGCGCGGCGCAGGCCGGGGAGGTCGATGCCCTCGACCTCGAGCACCTTGTCGCGCGCGCCGGCGCCGCGCACGACGGTGACGGCCGACTTCGGGACGCCGGCCTGGCGGGCGACGAACGCGCACACCGCCGCGTTGGCCTTGCCGTCGACGGGCGGTGCGGCCACGCGGACGAGCACGGCGTCGCCGCGCTCGCCGACGACCTCGGTGCGCTTCGCCCGGGGCTGCACGCGTATGGCGATCCGCGCCGTCAGAGCACCCCCACGGCGAGCAGGAGGAGGACCAGCGTGCCGAGGCCGACGCGGTAGATGACGAAGACCGAGAGCGAGTGCGTCACGAGCCAGCGCAGCAGGAATGCGATCGCGGCGTAGCCGGTGGCGAACGCGAGGATCGTAGCCACGATGATCTCGCCCGCGCCGGCGTCCCCCGGCGTCGTGCCGACGATCAGCTCGTAGGCCTGGTAGAGGCCGCTGAGCACCACGGCGGGGATCGACAGCAGAAACGAGAAGCGCGCCGCTGCGGCGCGCTCGAGGCCGAGGAGCAGGCCCGCTGTGAGTGTCGCGCCCGAGCGTGAGACGCCGGGCACGAGGGCGAGCGTCTGCGCGGCGCCCATGATGAGCCCGTCGCGCAACTGCAGGTCGGTGATCGGCCGGTGACGCGTCGCGCGGTGATCGGCCCAGGCGAGGATGAGCCCGAGCACGATGAGCGTGCAGGCGATGAGCCCGAGCGCACGGAACGTCGTCTCGATGGAGTCCTCGAACAGGAGGCCGATCACTCCGATCGGGATCGTCGCCCAGATGAGGTACCAGCCCATGCGCGCGTCGAGCTGGGAGCGCAGCTCGGGGCGGCGCAGGCTCTGCACCCAGCGCGTCCCGATGCGGATGAGGTCGTGGCGGAAGTAGATGACCTCGGCGAGCATGGTGCCGAGCTGCACCACCGCGGTGAAGCCGGCGCCGGGGTCGTCCCACCCCGCGAACGCCGGGACGATGCGGAGATGCCCCGAGCTCGAGATCGGGAGGAACTCGGTGAGGCCCTGGACGATCCCGAGGATGATGGCCTGGAGCATGTCCACGGCTGCGGCAGAGTAGAGGCTGCGCGGTGTAGCCTCGCCAGGCGCGATGCAGCGTCCACGCCCGCCCGAGATGCTGACCGGGCTGCTCGCCGACGCTGCGGAGCATTCGCGGCTGTCGCTGCGGGAGCGCCTCGGTCGTCTGCGAACCGCGTGGCGCACCATGCTGCACGCGGCGCTCGCGACGGTCGGCGCGTGGCTCATCGCCACCGTGATCGTGGGCCACGCTCAGGCCTTCTTCGCCCCGATCGCGGCGGTCATCACCGTCAGCGTCACCATCGGGCAGCGGTTCCGCCGCGCCGTGGAGCTCGCGGTCGGCGTGGCGGTCGGCATCGCCGTCGCGGACCTGCTCGCGCTGCTCATCGGCACCGGCACGTGGCAGCTGCTGGTCATCGTGCTGCTGGCCATGCTCGCCGCGGTCCTGCTCGGCTCGGGGACGCTGCTCATGACGCAGGCGGCCGCGTCGGCGATCCTCGTCGTGACGCTGCAGCCGCCCGACGAGAGCGGGATCTCGTTCGCCCGCGCCCTCGACGCGGCGGTGGGCGGCGCCACGGCGCTGCTCGTGAGCTTCACCGTGCTGCCGGTGAACGTCGTGCGGCTCATCGAGCAGGCGGCCCAGCCGGTGCTCGACGAGCTCGAGGGCACGCTGCAGGACCTCGCGACCGCGCTGGAGGAGCGCTCGGAGGAGGCGACGCAGGCGGCGCTCGAGCGCGCCCGCGCGATCGACGACGACCTGGACCGCTTCCGCGAGGCGCTCGACCACGGCCGGGAGGGAGGCCTGCCGGCAGTGCCGAGCCGCGCGGCGCGCAGTCAGGTCGCGGTGTTCGCGGTCGCCGGCGCGCACATCGACCTGGCGGTCCGCAACACGCGCGTCCTCGCGCGCGGGGCCGTGCGCGCGATCTCGATCGGCGACGCGACGCCGCCGGGCGTGTCGCGCGCGATCCGCGACCTCGCCGAGGCGGTGCACGCGCTGCGCGGCCTGTTCGCCGATCCCGGGCGGGACGCGGGCGTCGTCGAGCCCGCCGTGCGCGCCGCCGCGCTCGCGACGAACGTCCTGGAGGAGACGGCGAACCTCTCCGTCAGCGTCATCGTCGGCCAGATCCGGTCGACGGCGACCGACCTGCTTCGCGCCACGGGGATGGAGATGTCCGAGGCGCACCGGCTGGTGCGCGAGGCGGCCGCGCGGTACGCGGAGCCCTAGCGCCTAGTGGGCGAAGCGCGGATCGCGGTGCTCGCGATCCATCGTGAACGTCATGCGGACCTCGGTGCCGCCCTCGGGGTGCGTGGAGATCTGCACCGCGTCGGCCAGGCGCGTCATGAGCGGCAACCCGAGGCCGAGGCCCGGGCTGTCGGGGCGCGGCGTCATCCCGCGGCCGTGGTCGCGCACGACGACGTACACCGTGTCGTCCATCAGGCGCGCGGACAGCAGCAGCGGGCCGGGGCTGCGCTCGCCCACGTACGCGTGCAGGACCGCGTTCGTCGCCGCCTCCGACACGGCGAGCCCGATGTCCTCGACGACCTCCGTGGGCACGGGGAGCCCTTC
>Ga0180215_1002216_pt1 | contig 19906 bp, 25 predicted proteins | sample eDN3rd37CBELigBY_FD_128871 | JGI IMG/M metagenome (GOLD analysis project Ga0180215, IMG submission 128871) | Enriched backyard soil microbial communities from Emeryville, California, USA - eDNA 3rd pass 37_C BE-Lig BY (version 2) (version 2) | ecosystem: Environmental > Terrestrial > Soil >... | reverse complement strand
TGCACGAGCTCCCAGTCGCCCTCGTGCTTGCCGGCGCTGAACAGGTCGCCGAGCAGGCGGAAGTCGTTGTAGTAGTAGAAGAGCCAGTACTGCAGCCACAGGCGGCCGTGGCGGTCGCGGCGCGCATGGCCGTGCACGATGTCGCGGTAGTGAGGCAGCGCCTTGGCGTTGGCGGCGTAGGTGCGGGTGGTGTCGCCGATCGTGTCGGCGGCGAGGACGCGCCGGCCGTCGGCGTAGGTGTGCGGGCCGAGGAAACCGAGGTTCAGGCGCGGCGGGGCGACGGTCCCGCCGGCGCGGCGCAGCACGTTCGTGGGCGAGTCCGTCCAGATCGCGGCGTGCGAGGCGAAGTAGGCCTCCTGGGAGTCGTAGACGAGGCGCGGCCGGTGGCGTTCCAGCAGCGCGCGGGCGTCGGTCATGAGCGGACGCTACCGGCCGCGACGCATGACGGGGTACCGAGATGGGAAAGTGCCGACCTATGGCCCAGCTTCCTTCTCAGTCCCAGTTCGGTGACTACGGCGATTGGCCTGGCCGCGACGTCCTCGACACGGACGGGGAGCGGCTGGGCGCTGTGCGTGAGATCTACCTCGACCGCGAGACCGGGCGCCCGGAGTGGGTGCTCGTGGACCTCGACGACGCCGACGCGCGGTTCGTGCCGCTCGCGGACGCCAAGGTCGAGAGCTCCACGATCCAGGTCGCGCACACGACCGAGCAGATCCGCGAGGCGCCCGGGATCGGGACCGAGCCGCGCATCGACCAGTCCGAGGAGCGGCGGCTCTACGAGCACTACGGGATCGGCTACTCGACCGAGGACTCCCCGAGCGGGCTGCCGGCCGAGTCGTCGTGGAGCGACGCGGCCAAGGAGCCCGAGCCCGAGCCCGAGCCGGCGCCGGCGCCGCCCGAGCCGCCGAGCGCCGAGGAGCTCGACGAGGCGCAGACCCCCGAGCCGCCGGCGATGACGCAGGAGCCGGAGCCCGAGCCGCCCGCCCCGCCGGAGCCGCCGGCCGAGCCCGAGCCGCCCGCCGAGCCGGAGGAGCCCGCGGAGCCCGAGCCCGTGCTCTCGCCGTCCGCGGCCGGGCCGTCCGCGGAGCCCGACCGCCAGGAGGCGCCGGAGATCCCCAAGGACGAGGAGGTCCTGGGCCAGCCCGAGCCCGAGCCGGTCCCGCCGCCGCAGCCCGAGCCGGAGAGCGGTGGGCCGATCGAGGTCGCGAAGTCGCCGAAGGCGGGCGTGCTGGCCGCCCTCGGGGTCGCGGCGATCCTGGTCTTCATCATCCGTCGGCTGCGCTGACCCGCCGCGCGGAGGCGCTTCAGCCGGCGTAGACGCTGAGCGCCTCCCGCACCCAGCCGGGGATCTCGGTCTTCTCGAACGTGGTCGCGTCCACGAAGACCTGGCGCAACCAGCCCTCGACCAGCAGCACGTCCTCGCGGCGGATCTCCAGCTCCAGCGTGAGGCTGGTCGTGCCGAACCTGGCCACCCGCGCGTGGACGGCGATCAGATCGTCGAAGCGCGCGGGCGCCCGGAAGCGGATGTTCGCCTCCCCCACGACGACGTCGACGCCGCGCTTGACCATCGCGTCCCAGCTGCCGAGCTCCGACGCCCGCCAGAGCTCGGTCACCGTGTGGTCGAAGTAGGCCAGGTAGTTCGGGTTGAAGACGATCCCCTGCGGATCGCACTCGCCGTAGCGGACGCGCAGCTCGTGGACGAAGTCGGGCATTCCCCTAGTAAAGTCCCGGCGCGTGTGGGGCCGTAGCGCGACGGAGCTCGCCGCGGGCATCCGCGCCCGCGAGTTCTCCGCGCGCGAGGTGATGGCGTCGCACCTGGAGCGGATCGCCGAGGTCAACCCGCGCGTGAACGCGATCGTCACGCTGCTGGAGCCCGAGCAGGCGCTGGCGCTCGCCGACGCGGCCGACCGCGGCGCGCCGCGCGGGCCGCTGCACGGGCTGCCGGTCGCGGTCAAGGACCTCGAGGAGACCGCCGGGATGCGCACGACCTACGGGTCGCCGCTGTTCGCCGAGCACATGCCCGAGGCGGACTCGCTGCTGGTCGAGCGGCTGCGGGCGGCGGGGGCGCTCGTGATCGGCAAGACGAACACGCCCGAGTTCGGCGCGGGCTCGCAGACGTTCAACGCGGTCTTCGGCGTGACGCGCAACCCGTGGGACCTGACCAAGACCCCCGGCGGGTCGAGCGGCGGCGCGGCGGCCGCGGTGGCGGCGGGCATGCTGCCGTTCGCCGACGGCTCGGACTTCGGGGCGAGCGTCCGCAACCCGGCCGCGTTCTGCGGGCTGGTGGGGCTGCGGCCGTCGCCGGGCGTGATCCCCGACGCCGGGCCCGGCGATGTCTGGAACCCGCTGCCGGTGCTCGGCCCGATCGCGCGCACGGTCGACGACGTCGAGCTGCTGCTGTCGGCCCTGGCCGGGCCCGACCCGCGCGACCCGCTGTCGGTGGAGGGGTCGTTCTCGGCGGGGCGCACGCGGCGGGTCGCGTGGAGCCGCGACCTCGGCGGGCTGCCGGTCGAGCCCGAGGTGACCGCCGTGCTCGAGTCCCAGCGCGCGACGTTCGCGGAGCTCGGCTACGCGGTGGAGGACGCCGAGCCGTCGCTCGAGGGCGCCGACGAGGCGTTCGAGGTGCTGCGCGGCGTCACGTTCGCGGGCGCGTTCAAGGCGATCGTGGACGACGTCAAGCCGGCGATCGCCGAGAACGTCCGCTTCGGGCTCTCCCTGACGGCGGAGCGGATCGCGCGGGCGCTGGAGCTGCGGGGCGCGCTGTTCGCGCGCATGCGCGAGCTGCTGACGCGCTACGACGTGCTCGCCGCGCCGGTCGCGCAGGTCGCGCCGTTCGACGTCGAGGTCGAGTACCCGCGCGCGGTGGCCGGGGTGGCGATGGGCTCCTATCTGGAGTGGTTTCGCTCCTGCTCGCGGATCACGGTCACGTCGCACCCGGCGGTCGCGGTGCCCGCAGGGTTCACCGCGGACGGGCTCCCAGTGGGGCTGCAACTGATCGGGCGCTACCGCGGCGAGCGCGAGCTGCTGGCGATCGCGCGCGAGTTCTGCGCCGCGACCGGGCTCACCGAGCGCAGGCCGCCGCTCTGATGCCGTGGCCTCAGACACCGCCGACCGCCGCCCACCGCGCGGCGTTCGCCGACGCCGAGCCGCGGCCGTTCTGGCACGCGCCGGCACGGCCGTCCTCGCCGCCTCTGCAGGGCGTCACCGAGGCCGACCTGTGCATCGTCGGCGGCGGCTTCACGGGGCTGTGGGCGGCGCTGTACGCGAAGGCGCTCGACCCCGAGCGCGACGTCGTCGTGCTGGAGGCCGAGACCGCCGGGTTCGGCGCGAGCGGGCGCAACGGCGGCTTCTGCGTCGCCTCGCTCACGCACGGGATCGAGAACGGTCTTTCCCGCTTCGCGGACGAGCTCGACGTGCTCGAGCGGCTGGCGCTGGAGAACTTCGACGGGCTGCGCGGCGATCTCGCCCGCCACGGGATCGACTGCGACTTCGAGCCGACCGGCGAGCTGGCCGCGCTCACCGACGACTACCAGCTGCCGTGGCTGGACGAGGCCCCCGGGCTGCTGGCCCGCTACGGCTACGAGTCGATCGCGCTCGACGCGGCCGCGATGCGGGCTGAGGTCGCCTCCCCCACCTACGTCGGCGGGCTCTGGATCAAGACGGGCGCGGCGATCCTCGACCCGGGCAAGCTCGCCGCGGGCCTGCGCGAGGCCGCGCTCGGGCTCGGCGTGCGGGTGTACGAGCACTCCGCGGTCAGCGACCTGCGCGACGCGGGCGCGGCCGTCGAGGCGTTCACGGCCTCCGGCCGCGTGCGCGCGCAACGCGTCCTGCTCGCCACGAGCGCCTACCCCCCGCTCGTGCGCGCGATCAAGCGCTACGTCGTGCCGGTCTACGACTACGTGCTCGTGACCGAGCCCCTGTCGGCCGGGCAGCGCGAGTCGATCGCCTGGCGCCGGCGCCAGGGCATCGGGGACTCCGGCAACCAGTTCCACTACTACCGCCTGACCGCCGACGACCGGATCCTGTTCGGCGGCTGGGACGCCGTCTACCGCTACGGCGGCCCGGTCCGCCCGCGCCTCGACGACCATGAGCCGACCTTCGCCACGCTCGCCCAGCACTTCTTCCACACGTTCCCGCAGCTCGAGGGCGTCCGCTTCACGCACCGCTGGGGCGGCGCGATCGACACCTCCTCGCGCTTCTCGGTGTTCTTCGGCCGCGCGCTCGGCGGCAAGCTCGCCTACGCCACCGGCTACACCGGCCTCGGCGTCGCCGCGGCCCGCTTCGGCGGCCGCGTCGCGCTCGACCTCCTGGACGGCCGCGAGACCGAGGCCACCCGCACCCGCTACGTGCGGACCAAGCCGGTCCCGTTCCCGCCCGAGCCGCTGCGCTGGGCGGTCGTGCAGTACACGCGCAACCGGCTCGCGGCCGCCGACCGCAATGAAGGCCGCCGCGGCCCGTGGCTGCGGCTGCTCGACCGGTTGGGGCTGGGGTTCGACTCGTGAGACGAAACGGGCCGCCCCGCCGCGCGAACGCGGCGAGACGGCCCGGGAACCGCGGGTCGCGCAGCGGCTAGGAGAGCTTCTCCTTGACCTTGTCGACCAGGCCGTCGCCGTCGTTGGCGACGACGCCCGTGACCTTGTCCGGCAGGCCGGCGGCCTTGCGCAGCTTCTGGGCGATCTCGGAGATCTCCTCGGGCGCGTAGTCCGGCGCGAAGACGTCGGTCTGGGGCGGCAGATCCACGGGCGGGAAGCCCTCGGGCGCCTCGTCGATGACGGTGAGGGCCTCGCCGGTCTCCGGGTGCTGGCCGTTGAAGACCGCGACGATCTCGCGGAAGTCGTTGGGCGAGAAGCGATAGAGCTTGAGGTGCTCACCGCGCTCGATGTGCGGCTGGCACTCGGGGATCTTCGCCGTGGGGATGCGCGGCGAGGGGAACAGCTTGGACATGTCCGCGCCCGTGAGGTTCTCGAGCGCGCGGGCGTAGGCGACCTGGTGGACGCCGCCGCGGACCAGCAGGTAGCCGGTCAGCGCGCGGGCGGCCGGGTGCGAGCACATCTCGTAGACGCGCAGCTTGCCGCTGCGGGCGCCGGTCTCGAGGAAGTAGTTGTGGGTGAGGTCCTCGACGAGGTCGCCCGATGAGTGGACGTAGGAGCCGTTCCACGGCTTGCCGTGGGAGTCGGCGGGCAGGGCGCCCTTGCCGCCGAACAGGTAGTGCTGCTTGTAGGCCTCGTCCTTGACGCCCGAAAGGGCGTCGTCGGGCGCGGTGCTGTCGCCGGCGCCGCCGGCGCCGGTCAGCATCGTGTTGATCGTCGCGGCGACGAGCTCGATGTGCCCGTACTCCTCGGCGGCGATGTTGGCGATCAGGTCATAGAAGGGGCGGGTGCCCTGGCGATAGCGGTAGTTGAACGACTGGAACGTATAGTTCATCAGCGTCGACATCTCGCCGAACTTGCCGCCCATCAGCTCCTGGACGGCAGCTGCGCCCGCGGGGTCGGGGTCCGACGGAGGCGGAAGCTCCGTCTGAAGGCGATCGATACGAAGGATCATGTGAACGGCCCTACCCCACCACCGGCCCGTCAACCAGCCGGGTCAGCACCGTGACCCGACATGGCGCCGCGGCCGCCGGTCCGATTTCAGGCCGTCCGATTTCAGCCCCGCAATCCGGTCACATCCAGCACAGAGAAGGCGTGAGCCTCGAGCGCCGCGGCAAGCCCTGCCGCCATGAGCAGCTTCGGAACAACCACCACGGCCAACGGCCCGGGCTCCAAGACGGAGCAGGCCGCCGAACAGGCCAAGGACAAGGCGCAGCAGGGCGCCCGGCAGGCCAAGCGCACCGTGCGCGACCAGGTCGACCAGCGTTCGACGCAGGCCGGCGAGCGTGTCGCCACCACCGCGCAGGACATCCGCACCGTCGGCGAGGAGCTGCGCAACCAGGGCAAGGACCAGCCGGCCAAGCTCGCCGACCAGGCCGCCGAGCGCGCCGAGCGCCTCGGCGACTACCTGCAGCGCTCCGACGGCGACCGGATCCTGCGCGACGTCGAGGACTTCGGCCGCCAGCGCCCGTGGGCCGTGATCGCCGGCGGGCTCGCGCTCGGCTTCGCCGCCTCGCGCTTCCTGAAGGCGTCGAGCTCGCGCCGCTACGAGGAGAGCAGCCCGCGCGAGCTGACCGCGGGCGCGCCCACGAGCCGCACGGGCCTCGCCGCCGACGACGCCGTCGCCGGCTACGGCCGCCCGGCGCCGCCCCCGCCGGGCGACGCGCTCGAGGGCTATGACCGCCCGGCGCCCCCGCCGGCCGACGCGCTCGAGGGCTACGACCGCCCGGCGCCCCCGCCCATGACCGCGCCGCTGCCGGGCGAGGGCGACCTCGCGACCCAGCGCCCGCGGTAGCGACGATGGCCACCCACGACCCCGTCACCGACCGCGGCATCGGCGAGCTCGTCAAGGAGCTCGCCGGCCAGACGTCGACCCTGGTCCGCCAGGAGATCAGGCTCGCGCAGGCGGAGGTCACGCAGAAGGGCAAGATCGCCGGCAAGGGCGCGGGCCTGCTCGCGGGCGCGGCCGTCGCCGCGCTGCTGGGCCTCGGCGCGCTGACCGCGCTGGCGATCATCGCGCTCGACGGCCTGATGCCGCTCGCGCTCGCCGCCCTGATCGTGACGCTGCTGTGGCTCGCCGTCGCCGCCGCGCTCGGCCTGAGCGGCAAGAACTCCCTGCAGGCGGCGACCCCGCCCGCACCCCAGACCGTCGAGACCGTGAAGGAGGACATCCAGTGGGCGAAGACCCAGACCGGATCCGCCGCGAGATAGAGCAGACCCGCGCGGAGATGGGCGAGACCGTCGACGCGCTCAGCTACAAGACCGACGTCAAGGCTCGGGCGAAGGACACGATCCGCGACAAGAAGGAGAGCGTCATGTCCGTGAAGGACCGGGTCGTCGGGGCGACGCCCGACAGCGACGAGGTCAAGCAGAAGGCCGGCCGCGCCAAGAGCGTGGCCGAGGAGAACCCGCTCGGGCTCGCCGTCGGCGCGCTCGCCGCCGGTTTCCTGGCCGGCATGCTGTTCCCCTCCACGCGCGTCGAGGACGAGAAGCTGGGCCGGATCTCCGACGACGTGATCGACCGCGCCAAGGAGACGGGCCAGGAGGCGCTCGAGCGCGGCAAGCAGGTCGCGCAGGAGGCCGCCCAGAGCGCGCAGGAAACCGTCAAGGAGAGCGGCGCCGAGCACGCGGACGAGCTCAAGTCGACCGCGCAGGAGCACGCCGCGAGCGTGCGCTCCTAGGACTCCACCCGCCGCTGCGGTTCGAGCCGGCGCGCGAGGGCGAGCGTCTCGTCGTCCAGCGCCGCCGGCTCGAGCCCGGCGCCGAAGCTCGCGATCAGCGCGCGCTCGACGTCCTCGAGCCCCACCCCGGAGACCTCCTCGTCGACCGCTCCCGCGGTGCGCGCGTCCCACGGGAACTCGAGCGCCGCGTAGACGTCGTCCAGCACGGCCCGGATCCCCGGCCCGTCGCCGACGATCACCGACGCGCCCAGCAGCGCGCCGCCGCGGATCAGCCGCTGCGCGGTGCCGACGAGCTTGACCTGCCCGCGCGCGTTGACCGAGTACTCCCCGGGGCAGTACTCGCCCGGCACCTCCCCCACGCGCGCGTCCACCCCGAGCGTGCGCAGCGCGCCCGCGAGCCGTTCGCCCTCCTCGCGGAAGCGGTCGTGGGTGCCGACGACCGGGTCCTCGAGCGCGTACACGACGTCGAGCGCGAGCGAGGCCGAGTGGTAGGCCGCCGCGTGCCCGCCCGGCAGCCGCAGCACCGGCTCGTACCCGTGCGCGCGGGCCGCTTCCAGGGCGCGGCCGTACCCGGCCCGGAGCGTGTCCAGCTTGCCGAACGCGACCGTCGGCGCGGGCCGGTAGATGCGCAGCGTGGGCGGAAGCTCGCCGGCCGCGACGCGCGTGAGCAGCGCGTGCGAGACCGCGAGCTCGAGGGCGGCCGAACCGGCGGGCCCCGAGCGCACCAGCTGCACGCAGCAGATGCTAGAGCCCGCGCGCGATCGCGAACCGCATCACGACCTCGGTGCCGCCGTTCTCGGGCGCGCGCACGTCGGCGGAGTCCGCGACCTGCGCGATCAGGCCGAGCCCCAGCCCGAGCCCCGGGCTGTCGACGCGCGGGGCCAGCCCCGTGCCCTCGTCGCGCACGGACACGCACACGTGATCGCCGTTGCGCTCGACCTCGATTTCCAGCCGGCCGGGCTCGTCGCGGTCGCGGTACGCGTGCAGGACGACGTTGGTCGCCGCCTCGGTCACCGCGAGCGCGATGTCGCTCAGGATCTCGCGGTCGTCCACGTGGCTGCGCGCCCAGTCCATGACTGCGCGCCGGGCCTGCATCGGCGTTTCGCGCGCAGCACTGAAGGACCACGCGGTATGGGGCACGAGCGGCCCTTACCCGCTTTCCGGAGTTTCAAACCCGGAAGGGGCGCACGGCGATCGTGACCGTCGCCACCGCCGCGGGTGGCGCGCCGAGCGGGCCGATCTCGACGTCCCACAGCCACTCGCTCTCGCCGCGCGCGCGGCAGCGCGCATGCGCCTCCAGCGCGCCGTCGGCAGCGGCCCCGACGACGTGCGTGGAGTTGCTCAGCCCGGACGGGAAGAAGCCCTGCGGGACGACCTCGACCGCGGTCCCGGTCGAGGCCAGCGACTCCGCGATCGCAGCGTAGACGCCGCTGCGCACGGTGCCGTCCGGCCCCAGGTGCTCGCGCCGGATCGTCACGCGCCCGTGCGTCGGGCTCAGGTACTCGAGCCCGTAGCGGGCGTCGAAGGAACGCTCGAACGCGACCACGAAGTGCTGCTCGAGGCTCATGCCAGGAACGCCTCCGCCGCCGCCAAGGTCTCCTCGGGCGCCTCCAGGTGCGGCGCGTGCCGGCAGTCCAGCACGACCCGCCGGACCGGCCCGCGCACGCCGCGCTCGATCGCGTCGAGCTGCGCGAGCGTCCCGTACTGGTCGTGCGCGCCCTGGATCAGCAGCGCCGGGGCGGTCACATCCGCAAGCACGTCCTCGATGTTCCAGTCCCGGAACTCGGGCGCCAGCCAGATGTCGTTCCAGAGCCGGAACGTCCGCTCGGGGTCGCGGTGGTAGCGCGCCATCCGCTCGCCCAGGTCGGTGGTCTCGTACGTCTCGCGCGCCTGCTCGATGCTCGCGACCGTGACGTCCTCGACGAACACGTGCGGCGCGAGCAGGATCAGGCCGGCGACCGGGTGACGGCTCGCGTGGATGAGCGCGATCGAGCCGCCGTCGCTGTGCCCGACCAGCACGGGCCGTTCGATGCCCGCGTCGGCCAGCACGCGCGGGAGCACGTCGAGCGCCTCCTCGTGCATGAAGCGCGGCGTGCGGTCGCCCTCCGGCAGGTCGGACTGCCCGTGGCCGGCGCGCGAGTAGATCAGCGCGCGGCGGCCGGTGGCCTCGGCCAGCCGGCGCGGGAAGTCGCGCCACAGCGCGACCGCGCCCAGCCCTTCGTGCAGGAACACCAGCGCGGGCTCGGCGCCCGCGATCTCCTCGGTCTCGAGCTTCACGCGTGTGCCCGCTGCCGCTTGACCGCGCGCAGACGGCTGCGCAGGCCCGTGATCACGCGCTCGGCGTACTCGGGCGCCCACAGCGCCGCGGCGCGCTCGCCCTCGGCCAGGATCGCGTCCTCGTCGTAGTCGAGGTCGGCCAGGCAGCGCGCGCCGAAGCCGACGTGCCAGCGCTCGTCGCGCAGGACGAGCTCGGTCCCGGTGCGCAGCCCGGGCAGCCGCTCGAGGTCCATGTCGAGCAGCGCGAGCTGGCCCGCGGTGAAGACCACGCCCTCCAGCACCATGTGGTAGAGGCCGACCGCCTCGCCGCCGGCGCGCGCGGCGGCCTCGGGCAGCCGGACCTCGAACAGGTCAATGAACGCCGGCGACACGTAGGCGCGCGGGTCGTCGAGCCCGACCGCCTGCGCGTAGCGGGCGAAGAAGCGCGCGTGGCGCTCCTCGTCGCGCTGCTGGGCGGCGAAGCACTCGGCCGCCGGCCCGAACGGCGCCAGGTGCTCGGCCACGCCCGCCTCGCCCACGCAGAAGCCCGCCACCAGCTCCCGCAAGCGGGCGTCGGCGACGTGCGGCCAGGCGCGAGCGTCCTCGCTGAGGTCGATCGCTGCATCGTCCCACTGCGAGCGCGCGGCGATGCGCAGGAAGTGGTCGTAATCCGCGAACACGCCCGGCGACCGTAGCATCGGGCCCATGCTGCGCACCGACCGCGCCGACGGCGTGCTCACCCTCACCCTCGCCCGCCCCGAACGCCGCAACGCGATCGACGCCGAGCTGGCGGCCGCGCTGCGCGAGGAACTCGAAGCCGCCGCCGACGACGCCTCCGTCCGCGCCGTGATCCTCACCGGCGAGGGCACGGCGTTCTCCGCCGGCGGCGACCTCTCGCGCTTCCAGCGCGACTGGGACCCGCGCGAGTTCCGCCACGACTCGCACCGCCTGACCTCGCTGATCACGCTGCTCGAGCGCCTCGAGAAGCCGACCGTGGCCGCGATCAACGGGCCGGTCACGGGCGCGGGGACGCAGCTGGCGCTGGTCTGCGACGTGCGCCTGGCGGCGCAGTCGGCGCGGCTGATCTACCGCGAGGGGCGGCTCGGGATCATCCCCAGCCACGGCGGCGTGACGCGGCTCGTGAAGCTGATCGGGCTCGCGCGGGCGCGCGACGTGCTGCTCGGCGGCGAGGGCCTGACGGCCGAGGAGGCCTGGCACGCCGGCCTGGTCACCGCGGTCGTCCCCGACGAGGAGCTGCTGGCCGCCGCCCACGCGCGTGTGGAGGTCATGCTGGCCCGCTCGCCGCAGGCCTACGCGGCGGCGAAGCGGCTGCTGTGGCTGGCGGGCAACGTCGACCTCGAGAGCGGCATGGTCGCCGAGGGCCTCGCGCAGAGCCTGCTGATCGGCACCGACGAGCACAAGGAGGCCGTCCGATGATCCTGGAGTTCGAGGGCAAGACCCCGCGGGTCGCCGACGACGCCTACATCGCGCCCACCGCGGTCCTGATCGGCGACGTGACCGTCGAGCCCGGCGCCAGCGTGTGGTTCGGCGCGGTCCTGCGCGGCGACAACAGCGCGATCGTGATCGGCCGCGGCTCCAACGTCCAGGACAACTGCGTCATCCACTGCGCCGACGAGCTCCCCACGCTCGTGGGCGCCGACGTCACGGTCGGGCACATGGCGCTGCTCGAGGGCTGCACGGTCGGCGACGGCGCGCTGATCGGGATGGGCGCGATCGTCCTGCAGCGCGCGAGCGTCGGCGCGAACGCGCTCGTCGCCGCGGGCGCGGTCGTCGGCGAGGGCAGCGAGATCCCGCCCGGCGTGCTCGCCGCCGGCGTCCCGGCGCGCGTGAAGAAGGAGCTGGCCGGCAACTCGCAGCGGTGGGTCGAGACCGCGGCGCGCGAGTATCAGGCCAAGCGCCTGAAGTACATGCGCTAGTGCAGCGGGATCTCGACCCCGCGCTCGGACTCCGGGCGCGGGCCGAAGATCCGCCGCTCGGACTCGTCGATCGGCACGTCGTTGATGCTCGCCTCGCGGCGGCGCATCAGCCCGTGCTCGTCGAACTCCCACAGCTCGTTGCCGTAGCTGCGGTACCACTGGCCCGCGGCGTCGTGGGACTCGTACTGGAAGCGCACCGCGATCCGGTCGGCGGTGAACGCCCACAGGCTCTTGCGCAGCGCGTAGTCGAGCTCGCGCTGCCACTTGCGGGTCAAGAAGGCGACGATCGCGTCGCGCCCGGTGATGAACTCGTCGCGGTTGCGCCACACCGAGTCGACGGTGTAGGCGCCGGCGACGCGTTCCGGGTCGCGGGTGTTCCAGGCGTCCTCGGCGGCCTGGACCTTCTGGCGCGCGCTGTCGGCGTCGAAGGGCGGAAGCGGGGGCCGGTCGGTCATCCGCCGACCCTACTCCTCCCCATAACATGAGCGCCGTGCCGCGGGTAATGGAGATCGACGCACCGCGCCTGGACGGGCGCACCGAGCTGTTGGACCTGATCGGCGAGGCCGCCTACGGCGGGGCCGACTGGGTGGCCGTGCCGGCCGCCGCGCTGCCCGAGGACTTCTTCGAGCTGCGCAGCGGGCTCGCCGGCGAGGTCACGCAGAAGTTCGTCCAGTACGGCGTCGGGCTGGCGGTCGTGGGCGACGTCTCCGAGCGCACGGCGCGCAGCCGCTCGCTGCGGGACCGGGCCGCGCTCGACGCGCGCCTGGCGGAGGCGGCCTGATGTACGTGTCGATGTCGCGGCTGCGCGTCGCCGCGGACCGCTCGGACGAGCTCGTCGCGGCCTTTCGCGAGCGCGCGCGGCTCGTCGACGACGCCGACGGCTTCATCGACCTGCAGGTGTGGCGCTCGGACCGCGACGTCGAGGAGGTCCTGATGGTCTCGCGCTGGCGCGACCGGGCGGCGTTCACGGCCTACATGCGCAGCGCCGAGCACAAGTTCTCGCACGACCGCATCGACCCGGACCTGAAGGCCGCGATCAAGCTCGAGCGGCTCGAGCACCTGCGCACCTATGAGGTGGTCGCGGAGTGAGCACGCGCGGGCCGGGCGGCTCCCCGGCGCCCACCACGGTCACGCTCGACGAGCGCAAGGTGCCGCTCGCGCACCTGCTCGAGACGGTCGCCGACCGCTACTTCGCGGAGTTCCCCGGCGACCTCGAGCGCTACGGCGACGCCGCGCGCGAGTGGGAGCTGCACGACACCGCGCACTGCGTCAACTGGGCGGTGCTCGACGTCAACGGCATCCCGAGCCTGGAGCGCAACATCACCTGGCTGGCCAACGTCCTGCGCGCCCGCGACTTCCCGCTCGAGCAGCTCGCGCGCAACCTGGAGATCGCCGCCGACGTGTGCGCCGAGCAGCTCAGCCAGGCGGTGGCCGAGCGCCTGCGCGCCGCGGCCACCCTGGTCCGTTCAGGCGGCGGCTAGCTCCGCGCGGTCGACGGGCTCGCCCGAGGCGATCAGCTCACGCGCGCGCTCGAGGTCGTCCGAGCGCCCGACGGTCAGCGCCGCGGCCAGCCGGTCGCCGTCGAGATAGAAGATCGTGAACTCGCCGTCCTCGACCGAGCCGCGGACGATCTCCTCCGTCCAGCCGTAGGCGGGCCCGACGTACTCCATCCACGTCCAGTCCGCCAGGTCGGAGAAGAAGTACGGGATCACGTCGTGCGGCTGGTCGCGGCCGAGCATGTTCAGCGCCGCGGTGCGGCCCTGGTTCTCGGCGACGTCCCAGTGCTCGATCCGGACGCGCCGGCCGTGAATGACGCTGTCGTACTCGGCGATGTCGCCCGCGGCGTAGACGTCCGGCGCGGAGGTCCGCAGCCGCGCGTCGGTGAGCACGCCGCCGCGCTCGCCGATCTCCAGCCCGGCGCGCTTGGCCAGCATCACGTCCGGCATCACGCCGACGCCGACGACGACCGCGTCGCACTCCACGCGCAGGCCGCTCTTGGTCACGACGGCCTGCACGCGGCCCTCGCCCTCGAAGCGCTCGACGTCCTCGCCGCCGTGCACGACGACGCCGTGGTCGGTGAGCACCTTCTGGAAGAAGGCGCCCGCGGTCTTGCCGAACGTGCGCTCGAGCGTGACCTGCTCCTGCATGACGATCGTGCACCTGCGCCCGAGCGTGGTCAGCGTGGCCGCCACCTCGGTGGCGATGTAGGAGCCGCCGACGAGCACGACCCGCGAGCCCTCGGCGGTGTCCTCACGGATCGCGTCCGCGTTCCCGAGCGCGCGCAGGTAGTGAATGCCGTCGAGGTCGCAGCCGTCGATCCGCAGCCGCCGCACGTTCGCCCCCGTGGCCAGCAGCAGCTTGCCGTAGCGCAGCTCCTCCTTGTTGGAGAGCGTGACCGTGTGCGCCTCCGGGTCGAGCTTCATCGCGCTCGTGCGCGCGAGCAGCTCGACGTCGTTTGCCTCGAACCAGTTCTCGCCGCCGAGCAGGACCTCGGCGCGCGACTTCTCGCCGCCGAGGTAGCCCTTGGAGACCGCGGTGCGGTCGTAGGGCGGGTCGGGGTCGCGCGAGACGACCACGATCGACCCCTGCGCGCCCTCCTCGCGCAGGGTCCGGGCGGCCGCGAACCCCGCGTCGCCGCCGCCCACGATCACGAAGTCGACCTCACGCACCCTTGAACTCCGCCTTGCGCTTCTCGGCGAACGCGCTCAGGCCCTCGCGCGCGTCCTCGGTGGCGAACAGCCGCTCGATGCCGTCGCGCTCGCGCTGGAGCGCGTCGGCCATCTTCATGTCCATGCCGGCGTACGTGGTCAGCTTGATCTCGCCGATCGCCGCGGTCGCGCCCGCCGCCAGCTGCTCCGCGTACTCGCGCGTGCGATCCGCGCACTCGGCGGCCGCGAACAGCCGGTTGAGGATCCCGAGCGAGTGCGCCTCCCCCGGCGACAGCGGCCGGCCCGTGACCATCAGGTCCAGCGCCTTCGGCACGCCGATGATCCGCGGCAGCCGCTGCGTGCCGCCGTTGCCGGGCAGCAGGCCGAGCGTCACCTCGGGCACGCCGAGCTTGTAGGTCCCGCGCGCGCCGAAGCGCAGGTCGCACGCGAGCGAGATCTCCAGCCCGCCGCCGAGCGCGTGGCCCTCGATCTGCGCGATGAACACCTTGGGCACGCGCGCGATCGCCGCCAGCGCCTCGTGGCCGCGGCGGATCATCTTCATGTTGCCTTCGGTGTCGTTGGCCAGGAAGGCCTTGATGTCCGCCCCCGCGCAGAAGAACTTCTTCGACGCGCTGCGGACGATCACGACCTTGACCGCGTCGTCGGCCGCGGCGGCGTCGACCGCCGCGCCCATCTCCTCCATGAAGTCGAAGTCGTAGGAGTTCGCGGGCGGCTTGTCGAGCGTGATGTAGCCGACCGCCGAACCGCCTTCGAAACTGACCGCCATTACTCGAGCCCCCCGACGACGACGCTGATGTCCTCGAGGTAGTAGTCGAGACCCTCCAAACCGTGCTCCTTGCCGTACCCGGACTGTTTGACGCCGCCGAACGGTAGTTCGTCGTAGCCGTAGTGGAACTGGTTGACCCACTTCATGCCGGCCTCGACCTCGTTGGCGACGCGGTGGATCGTGCGCACGTCGTTGGTCCACACGGAGGCGCCGAGCCCGTACTCGGAGTCGTTGGCGCGCTCGATCGCCTCGTCCAGCGAGGACACGCGCCAGACCGGCAGCACCGGGCCGAAGGTCTCCTCGCGCGCGACGCGCGAGTCCACGGCCGGGTTGGCGACGATCGTCGGGTTGACGAAGTAGCCCTTGCCCTCGGGCACGTCGCCGCCGAGCACGAGCTCGCCGCCGCCGTCGAGCGCGTCCTGCAACTGGTCCATGATCTCGGCGCGGCCCTCGGCCGTGTGCAGCGGGCCGACGCGGATCGCGGGCTTGGACGCCTTCTCCCAGCCCAGCCCCGGCTCGTACTTGGCGACCGTCTTGGTCAGGAGCTCCATGAGCTCGTCGTAGACCTCGTCGAACACGTACAGGCGCTTGCCGCCCAGGCACATCTGCCCGCAGTTCCAGTAGCGGCCGATCGCGATCCCGCGCGCCGCCGCCTTGAGGTTGGCGTCCGGGGCGACGATCACCGGGTCGCTGCCGCCCAGCTCCATCGTCATGCGCTTGAGCTTGGGCGCGGCCAGGCCCATGATGTGGCGCCCGACCGCGGTCGAGCCGGTGAACGCGACGCGGCGGACCTTGTCGTGGGTGACGAGCGCGTCGCCGACCTCGGAGCCCTTGCCCGTGATCACGTTCACGACGCCGGGCGGGATCTCGGCCTCCAGCAGCAGGTCGGCGATCTTGAGCGTGGTCAGCGGCGTGGTCGCCGCGGGCTTGACCACGATCGTGTTGCCCGCCATCAGCGCCGGCGCGAGCTTGGTGCCGAGCAGCGTGAGCGGGAAGTTGTTCGGGACGATCGCGGCCACGACGCCCATCGGGCGGCGCAGGACCATGCCGTAGGCCTTGCTCAGCGCGGACGGCAGCGGCTGGTAGGACCCGCGCACCTTCGTCGCCAGGTCGGCGTAGTAGTTGAGCCCGTGGATCAGGTGGTGGATCTCGCCCCCGGCCTCGGTGACGGGCTTGCCCTGCTCGTGCACGAGGCTGAGCGTGAGCTCCTTGCGGTCGCGCTCGATCAGCGCGATCGCCTTGCGCAGCAGGGTCGCGCGCTCCTCGGCGTCGGTTCTCGACCACTCGGCGAAGGCGCGGTCGGCGGCCTCGACCGCGGCATCGACGTCGGCGGCGCCGCCGCGCGGCACGGTCTCGATGACCTCCTCGGTCGCGGGATCGACGACGTCGAGCCCGTCCGACGCCGCGCCTTCGGTTCGTTCACCGGCGATGAGCATTCCGGTCATTGGGTTCCTTTCGTCAGGGAGCCAGGCTGCGACCGCCGCAGGCGACCACGACCTGGCCCGTCACGTACCCCGTCGCCGGCGAGGCCAGCGCGGCGATCGTCTCCGCGATCTCCCCGGTCTCGGCCATGCGGCCGAGCGGGATGCTCGCGATCATCTTCTCCAGGACCTTCTCGGGCATCGCGCGCGTCATCTCGCTGGCGGTCAGCGAAGGCGCGATCGCGTTCACGCGCACCTTCGGCGCCAGCTCGAGCGCCAGCGCGCGGGTCATCCCCACCAGCCCGCCCTTGGAGGCGGCGTAGTTGAACTGCCCGAAGTTGCCGAGGTAGGCGCGCGAGGCCAGGCTGACCACACTCGCGCCGTCGGCGAAGCGCGGGATCGCGGCCTTGGTCAATTCGTAGGCGGCGACGAGGTTGACCGCGATCACGGCCTGGAACTGCTCGGCGGTCATCTTCACGATCCGCGCGTCGCGGGTGATGCCCGCGTTGTTGACCAGCACCGTGAGCTCGCCGTCGACGGCGTCGAGGATCCGCTGCCGGTCCTCGGGCTTGGTGACGTCGGCGACGACGCCGTCCACCGACGGGTCGATGTCGACGCGCAGCACGTCGTGGTCGGCCGCGAGCCGGTCGGCGATCGCGCGCCCGATCCCGCGGGCGGCGCCCGTGACGACCGCGGTCACGGCTGCACCTTCCCCACGTGGACGGCGCCGACGCGCACGAGCTCGCCGGCCACGCCGCGGCCGTCCTGCAGCAGCGCGATCCAGTGCTCGACGTCGCCGGGGTCGGCGTCCGGGCCGGTCGCGACCGCGTTCGCGCGGTGGCCTTCGGCGGCCAGCGTGCGCATGCCGCTCAGCAGCGCGTTGGCCAGGATCGCACGCGGCGCGCCGCGCTGGCCGAGCAGGTCGCCCTGGGTGAGCAGGAACACGATCGGCTCGCCCTCGCGGGCGGCGGCCTGCGCGGCCTCGAACGCCTCGGGCAGCGCGCGCTCGTAGTCCTCGCGTTCGCGGGCGTCGAAGATCATCCCGCCTCCCGCAGCTTGTAGCGCTGGATCTTGCCCGTCGGCGTCTTGGGCAGCTCGTCCACGAACGCGATGAAGTGCGGGTACTCGTAGCGGCGCAGGCGCGACTTGCACCACTCCTGCAGCTCGGCCACGAGCGCGTCGTCGCCCGCGTCGCCGCGGCAGACCACGAACGCCTTCACGCGCGTCGTGTAGTCGGCCTCGACGCCGACCGCGGCGGCCTCGAGCACGCGCGGGTGCTCCACGAGCGCGTTCTCGATCTCGATCGGCGAGGCCCACAGGCCGCCGATCTTGATCATGTCGTCGGCGCGGCCCTCGTAGACGTAGTCGCCGTTTGAGTCGACGCGATAGCGGTCGCCGGTGAAGAACCACTCGCCGTTGATCGCCGCCTTGGTCTTGGCGTGCTCGTGCCAGTAGTAGGCGAGCGCGCTGTCCCCGCGCACGTGCAGGTTGCCGACCTCGCCATCGGGCACGGGCCGGCCCGCCTCGTCGAGCAGCTTGAGCTCGTACCCCGGGACGGGCTTACCGCTCGTGCCCGGCCGGACGTCACCGGGCCGGTTGGAGCAGTAGATGTGCAGCAGCTCGGTCGAGCCGATGCCGTCGACGATGTCCAGGCCGAACGTCTGCTGCCAGCGGCGCAGGATCTCGGGCGCGAGCGGCTCGGCCGCGCTGATGCACATGCGCACCGACGACAGGTCGTGCTCGCCGGCGTCGGGCAGGTTGAGCATCGCGCCGTAGAGCGTCGGCACGCTGAAGAACAGCGTGCAGCCGCGCGCGGTCTCCAGCAGGCCGCGCGGGTCCGGCCGGCCCGGGCGCAGCACGGTCGTCGCGCCGGCCGAGTACGGGAACGTCAGGTTGTTGCCGAGCCCGTACGCGTGGTAGAGCTTGGTCGAGCTGAACGTGACGTCGGCGTCGCTGATCCGCAGGATCTCCTTGGCGTAGGTGCCGACCGTGTACGGGATGTCGTGGTGCAGGTGCACGACGCCCTTGGGAAAGCCGGTCGAGCCGCCGCTGAACAGCCAGAACGCCATGTCGTCGGGGTGCGTGTCGGCGGGCGACGTGTCGGGGTCGCCGTCGCGCATCAGCGCCTCGAACTGCGTGCGGCCGATCGCGCCCGGCGGCAGCCGCTCCAGCAGCGCGTCCTCGGCGACGACCACCTTGGCGTAGGAGTCGCGGACGTAGTGGCGGAAGTTCTCGGTCGTGTCCAGGAACGAGACCGGGGCGGGCACGGCGCCCGAGCGCATCGCGCCCAGGAACAGCGCGGGGAACGTGGGCGAGTCGTCGAGGATCATCAGCACGCGGTCCTCGCGGCCGGCGCCCAGCTCGGCGAGCGCGCTCCCGGCGCGGCAGATGTCGGCGTGCAGCTGGGCGTACGTGACCTCGGCCCCCGCGCAGCGGATCGCGACCTTGCCGCCGCGACCAGCCTCGACCTGCCGGTCGACGAGCGTCCCGGAGTTCATCACGGCGGGACACTATCAATTCGTGACGGATCCCTGACGATCGTCCGGGATTTGACTTCCATGAGGCCGCGCGGCGTCAACCGGAGCTCCGGCAGGAAGTCGCCCGAGGCGAACAGCAGGGAGTAGAGCGGATCGTGGAACGGATAGCCATGGGCGCGCATGGCCTCGGCCAGCTCGCGCTCGACCGCGAGCGCGCGGTCGAACCCGCCGGCCGCGATCAGCCCGTCGATCTCCAGCGGCGCCGACCAGCCGCCGTCGAACGCGAACCCGCCGCCGAGCTCCGCGACCCGGGCCGCGGCGCGGGCCATCGCCTCCGGGTCGGTGCCCAGCACGAGCAGCTCGAGCGAGGTGGTCGCCGTGGTGGCGAAGCCCTCGACGTCGAGCAGGCCGTCGATCACGCCCTTGGTGATCCAGCTGCCGTCGCGGGCCACGAGCGCCGCCTGCAGCAGGCCGGTGGCGTCGCGGTCCGTGCGGCGGTTGATGACCGCGCTCTCGTAGCGGGCGACGGGCTGGACGCCGGTGAGCGGGGCGAACGCCGCCGCGGCAGGCGCTCTGAGGCCGGGGCCGGGCGGCCATTGCAGGTGCGGCGCCGGCGCCGTCAACCGCCCCTCGCGCGCGACGATCTCACCGTCGACGAACACGAGCTCCGGTTGCCACTCGCCGGGGGCGGCCAGCACGTTGAGCGTCGCGCGGCGGCCGGGCGCGATCCCGCCCAGCTGCTCGTCGAGCCCGAGGTAGGTCGCCGGGTCGATCGTGGCCATCTGCAGCGCGCGCATCGGGTCGACGCCGAGCTCGGTGGCGACGCGCAGGGCGCCGCCGATCATGCCGCGCTCGGCGTAGAAGCTGGGGACCGCGCCGTCCGTGGTCAGCATCAGCCGCCGGCTGGCGTCCAGCACGGGCCGCAGGTGCTCGAGCAGGCGCTCGAGGTCGGGGCGCAGCGAGGACTGGCGCAGCATCGTCCACATGCCCAGGCGCAGCCGCGCCAGCGCCTCCTCGCCCGTGATCGCCTCGTGGTCGGAGGAGATCCCGGCCGCCGCGAGCTCGTTGAGGCGGTCGTAGGAGGCGCCGGCGTTGTGGCCCTCGACGCGG
>Ga0180215_1002211_pt1 | contig 19920 bp, 13 predicted proteins | sample eDN3rd37CBELigBY_FD_128871 | JGI IMG/M metagenome (GOLD analysis project Ga0180215, IMG submission 128871) | Enriched backyard soil microbial communities from Emeryville, California, USA - eDNA 3rd pass 37_C BE-Lig BY (version 2) (version 2) | ecosystem: Environmental > Terrestrial > Soil >... | reverse complement strand
GAGGTCCCGGTCTGCGCTGGTCTTCTGCACGTAGCCGCTGGCGCCGGCCTCCAGCACCGGGAGCAGGTACTCCTCCTCCGCGTGGGAGGTGAGGATCAGCACCCGCGTCCCCGCGTTCATCGCGGCCACCTGGCGGGTGGCCTCCAGCCCCCCCATCCCCGGCATCCCCAGGTCCATCACCACCACGTGAGGCCGGAGCGCGCGGATGCGCTCGATGGCCTCCTCGCCCGTGGAGACCTCGCCCACCACCTCCATGTCCGGCTCCAGGTTGAGGAGGGCGCGCAGCCCCCCCCGGAGCACGGCGTGGTCGTCGGCGAGCAGGATGCGGATCTTCTCGGGTATCATCGGTCACCGCAGGGTTGAAGGGGGAGTCCGGAGAGCTTCGCGATCCCCGTCTCGGGCGCCCCGGCTCAGCCGGCTTCGTCGCCCGGCGTGGCTTCGCGGCCGGACACCTCCTGGACCGCGATGCGGAAGAGCACCCTGCGGAACGCTGCGGGATCGTCCTCGGTGAAGGTTTCCGGGATGAGGTCGCGCAGCAGCTCCACCGCCCGCTCCCACTCCTCGTGTTCTCCTGCGACTTCCTCCTCCGGGATGGTGTAGAACCCTCCGTGCACCACCACGCTCCGCCAGCGGAAGAGCGCCTCCACCTCGTCCACCTCGAACGCCACGGGCCACCACGAGTAGCCGGTCGCTTCCAGCTTCGCGCCGTGGGAGGTCCGGCCGTAGAGCCAGCCGTCGTGGAAGACGTAGTGGATGGGCTCGATGTCGACGCGGTTTCCCCGCGCGTACGCGAGGCGCCCGACGTGATTGCGCGCGAGCACGGCGCTGCACTCGGCGGGGTCCATGGTACGGATGCGGGGCTGGGTCCGGGTGCTCACCTCAGGTCCCTCCGGGGTTGGCGACGGGATTCGCCGGCGCTGCCGACAGGGGATCCGGTTCCGCCGCAAATCCCCGTCCAGCCGCACCGTGCGACCCGCCACCGGGAGCGGCTACGCGGCGTCGCCGTCGCGAGCGGTCTCGCGTCCCGCGTGGCGCGAGATCTCGCCCAGGAGCTGCCCTGCCGTGAACGGCTTGGGGATGTAGCCGTCGAACCCCCGCCCGAGCAGCTCGTTGCGGGTCCGCCCGAGCACGTCGGCGGTGATGGCGACCACCGGGATGCCGCGGGTCGTCTCGTCCTCGCGAAGCCGGTCCAGCGCTTCCGGCCCGGTCATCACCGGCATCATGACGTCCATCAGGATCACGTCGGGGCTTTCCTCCCGAGCGACCCGGATGGCTTCCTCCCCGTTCATCGCGTGAAGGACGAAGTACCCGTACCCCTCCAGCACGTCGCCGAGTACGGTGTGGAGGATGCCCTCGTCGTCGGCGAGGAGGACGCGGGGCGGGGAATCGTTGCTGACGTGCGGCATGTGGAGGGCTCGCGCAAAGGCGTGGTCGGGGGAACGAAACTCCGGAGGCGTCCGGCGACGGTGCCGTCGGGGGGCGGCGATGTCCGCCGTCGCGCGGCGCCCCCGCCCCCGCAATGTGCCTGCCAGGTTCCCCGGCTCCGCCGGGTGTGGTGCGGGATCCGAACCGGGCCGCCGCACCTGTGGTCCGGGTGCATCAGGCGTGGCTTCCGCGCCACTTCTTGAGGTCATTTCGGGAGGCCGGTAACACACTGCCGCGGCCGGATTTCGGCGGCGCGGGCCGCGCGCCCGGGGACGCGGGCCTCCCCTCCGCACCGTGCCCGAAACGTGCATAAACGTTCGTCGTCCGGAGCCACGCCCGAGTGCCCCTCCCTCTCCTCCCGTCCGGGAATGCGCCGGAGCGGACGGCGGGCGCGTCGTCCTCCGGGTCCGGCGATCCGTACCGGAGCGAGCCAGGTCCACCGATCCACCTCTCCGATGACATTCGCACTCCACGGGCGCGACCCGTTCGTCACGGCCATCCTGCAGAGCATCGACGATCACGCCGTGATCGTGGTGGACCACGCGGGATACGTCACCCGCTGGAACGCCGCGGCGGAGCGCGTCATGGGCTACGGCGCGGACGAGGTGGTCGGGCGCCACGTCACGGCGCTGGCGGGGCAGACGGGCGCCGCCGACGACTACGAGCAGGTGCTCCGGCTCGCCGCGCAGGCGGGGCGCCTGGAGGTGGAGCGGGGATGGGTCCGCCGGGACGGCACCGCCATCCGCGCCGCCGGCCGGATCACCGCCATCCGCGGCGAGCGCGGCGACCTGCTGGGCTTCGGCGTGGTGCTGCGCGACCCGGGGGGCGAGCCCGGAGGGCCGGCGGAAGGAACGGGCGATTGGTCCGCGCTGGAGTCGTTCTTCTCCCTCAACGCCGACCCCGCGGCCGCGTTCGACGCGGAGGCCCGGTTCGTCCGGGCGAACCCCGCCTGGGAGGCGCTCGCGGGGAAGGCCGCCGCGGAGCTGGCGGGCACGTCCTTTCTCGCGCTGGTGGTCCCGGAGGACCGCCGCCGCGTCCTCGACGCCTTCCGCCAGGCGTCCCGCGGCGAGATCCAGCGCCTGGACACCGCCCTCGCCCGCGACGTGGGGCGGACTCCGGTGAGCGTCACCTGCTTTCCCCGGCCCGACCGGATCGGGGGGGTGTGGGCGGTGGCGCGGGGCGTCGCGGCGGAGGCCCGCGGCGGCGAGACCCGCTTCCGCGAGCTGGCGGAAGTGGTCTCCGGGGCGTTCTTCTACGTGCTGGACGGGGAGCGCCGCCTGACGTACGCGTCCCCGTCGGTGCGGGAGGTGCTGGGCTACGAGCCCCAGGAGCTGGCTGGCCGTCCCCTGGCGTACCGGGTGGAGACGCCGGCCGCCGGGACCACCCCGGAGACGGTGGCGCTCCTGCACCGGGACGGGAGGCGGGTGCTGCTGGAGCGGTTCGAGCGCGCGGTCCCCGGCGGGGAGGTGCACGGCTTCGCGCGCGACGTCACCGGTTCGCGGGAGCTGGAGGAGCGGCTCCTGCGGGGCGCGCTCGAAGACCCGCTCACCGGCCTCCCGGGGCGCGCCGTGTTCCTGGACCGGCTCGGCCACGCCGCGCGACGCGCCCTGCGGCGGCCGGAGGAGCGCTACGGGTTGCTCCTGGTGGACCTCGACCGGTTCCGGCTGGTGGAAGACGCCATGGGGGGGAGCGCTGCCGGCCTCCTCCTGGTGGAGGTCGGCCGCCGTCTGAGCCGCTGCGTGCGCCCCGGCGACACCGTCTCCCGGCTTCGCGGGAACGAGTTCGGCGTCCTCCTGGAGGGGCTGTCCGGGGTGGAGGGAGCCGTCGGCGTCGCCGAGCGGATCCAGCGCTCGCTCGCTTCCCCGTTCCGCCTCCCCTCGCACGAGCTGATCGTCGGCGCCAGCATCGGCATCGTCCTGGGGGGGGCGGGGCGCGGCCTCCCGGAGGACCTGCTGCGGGACGCCTCCTCCGCGCTCGGGCGGGCCCGTGCGCTGGGCGGCGCCCGCTACGAGGTGTCCGGGAGCGAGGTGCGCGACGGGGAGCGCTCGCGGGCCGAGCGGGAGGAGGAGCTTCGCCTCGCCATCGAGCGCAACGAGCTGGCGCTGGTCTACCAGCCGGTCGTCTCGCTCCGTACCGGGGAGATCGTCGGCTTCGAGGCGCTGGTCCGCTGGCGCCACCCGGAGCGGGGGACCGTGCCCCCCGCGGAGTTCCTCCCTCTCGCCGAGGACACGGGGCTGATCCTGGCGGTGGACCGGTGGGTGATGGAGCAGGCGTGCCGGCAGCTCCAGCTCTGGCAGGAGGAGTTCCCCGACCAGGAATTCCGCGTCAGCGTGAACCTCTCGGGCCGGCAGCTGGCCTCCCCCGGGGCCGCCGACCGCATCCGCGGCGTGCTGGAGCGGTGCAGCGTCCGTCCCTCGTCGCTAGAGGTGGAGGTCCGCGAGGCGGCCCTCGTGGAGGGAGAGGCGCTTTCCGCCGCAGTTCTGCGGCGCATCCACGAGCTGGGGGTCCGGGTGCAGATCGACGACTTCGGCACCGGGAGCGGTTCGCTCACCCGGCTGCGGCGCGTCCCTGTGCGGACCCTCAAGGTGGACCCGTCGCTCCTGGGGGAGGAGGACGTGCTGCGGGCCGCCGTGAGCATGGCGCACTCGCTGGACCTCACCGTGGTGGCCGAGGGGATCGAGACCAGCGAGCAGCTCGACCGGCTGCGCGAGCTGGACTTCGACTACGGGCAGGGCTACCTCTTCTCCGAACCGGTGGACGGAGACCTCGCCGGGCTGCTCCTGAGCCGCAGGCTCCCTCTCTGAATCCGGCCGGGAACCGTGGGGCGCGCGGACCGAACCGCTTGCGCGCTCCCACGGGCCGGCCCAGATTGGAGCCACCCTCTACGCCGCGATACGAAATGATCAATTCCACACGTCTGCGCCTCCTCGAGCAGGAAGTCGAGTGCATGAGCCGCTTCGGCCTGGGCATCGTCGACGAACTCGAAGCGGCGGTCGGCACCCCCGCGGAGAAGGACGCCCCCATCCTGGTCCAGGGGATCATCTCCATCGCGGTCAAGGTCTCCTACCTCCTGTGGCGCTTCGGCCGGCGCGTGACGGACAAGCACGGACAGGCGGAGGCGGACCACCTCTACCGGAGGCTGGCCCTCTCCGACACCTCTCCGCTCTCCCCCGCGAACCTGTCGCGGCTCACGGAGCTGCTGGCCGCCTCCACCGAGGAGCTGGACCTCGCAGTGAACCCGGAGCTGCTGACGGTGACGGTGCAGGGGGTCATGTACCCGCTGCGGCCCATCCTCACGGCGCTCCGCGAGCTGCACCAGGAGCTGGTGGAGGACCTCTCCGCGACGAACGCCGGGATCCCCGCCGAAGCCTGATCCCGGGAGGGGCGGGAACCCCACCGGGAGGTGGGGCGGGAGGGCCGGAAAGACGAGGAGGCGGACGGGAGATCCCGTCCGCCTCCGGTTTGTTTCGGGCCCGGATTCCCCGCTACGCAGGCCCGGCCGTCGCTTCGGGCGAGGGGGCCGAGCAGATCTTCCCGTTGCAGGCGCGCACCCGGTACGCGTGGACCCCGTTGGAGGCGGCGGAGGCGTCCACGAACTCCGTCGCCCTGGCGGCGGCAGTCCCGACCTCGCTCCAGGTGGTCGCGTTCCCCGTCCGCCGCTCGACCCGGAAGATCGTCTCGTTGCCGTCTCCCGCCGACCAGGTCACGCGGATCCCCGTCCCCGTGCGGGTCAGGACGACGTCGGCGGGAGGGGTGGGGCGGAAGGGCGTCGAGTCGCCCAGGTACGTCAGGTCCGCCGCGGCGCCCCTCCACCGCAGCCACCAGGTTCCCCCGGCATTGCGGGAGGGAACCAGGACCCCCGTGGCGTGAACCACCGCGCCGGGGACGAACCCCGTCCCGGTGAAGCTGATCCGCGCGCCCAGGAGGAGGTCCACGGGGCCCGACCCGTCGTCCAGGCGCAGGAACCACTGCCCGTTCACCGAGAGCGTGTCCACGACGGTGGCGTCGCGCACCTGGACCAGGGCCGCGTCCCGCGTCCCGTCCGCGGCCGTCGCCGCGCCCGCGCTCGCCATCGACTCCGCGGTCGGGGCGCCGAGCGGGGCGAGGAGGTAGAGACGCGCGTCGTCCAGCACCGGCTGGCCGTTCGCCCGCTCCGTGGTGCCCAGGATCCGCACGCTGTCGCCCATCAGGTCCGGGGTGGAGGTCCCCGCGCCGAGCCTCACGCGCGCAGCGCGGATGGAGCCGTCGCTGTCCGAGACGTGGACGGTGTCTCCGTAGATCGCCACCACCCGCCCGTCGACCGACACCCGCCGCCCCGTCGGGAGGTCGCGCGCCTCCGCGATCGGAAGGGCGGGGAAGGCGACCGGGAGCGTCACCACCTGCGAGTCCCGGGGCGTCACGACGACCTCCCCGGACAGGGGCGACCGGAGGCTGTCTCCCAGCCGGGCCGGGTCCACCGCCACCTGGTAGCGTCCCACCGGCACGTCCCGGATCCGGTAGACTCCGCTGGAGTCCGAGTTCGCGCGCGCGACCACCGACCCGGTGCCCGGCGCGACGAGTCGGACTTCCAGGTTGCGGAAGGGCTCGTCGTTGGCGTCCACGACGCCGTTGCCGTTGAGGTCCCGGAACGCGACCCCGATCACGGCGCCCGTCGCGTCCACCTCCAGGACGTTGCCCGAGCCGGAGTCGCACCCCGTGGCGAGCGCGGCCGCCAGGAGGAGCCCTGCGAGGGGGAGATTTCGCATGTCAGTAGTCAACCTGGAATCCGATGCGGATGGTTCGGCCGGTCGCGTAGCGGACGATCGGGTCTCCGAAGCTGGGGTTGGCGACCAGGGGAAGCGCCGTGCGGCCTTCCACGGTCTCCAGGGCTCCCGCGGGGTCCACCAGGTAGAGGGCGCGGTCCGTCTCCCCCACCGTCGAGGTGAGGAGCCCGAGCGCGTCGATCACCAGCGCGGCGGAGCGGCGGCCGCTCCTCAGGAAGTCGAAGGCGATGCGCGCGTCCAGCGAGTGGACTCCCGACTCGCGGCAGGCGTTCCGCTCCGCGAAGCCGCCTTCCTGTCCGCGCAGGCACGTCCAGGAGGAGGCGACCTCCGCGTACCCCGGCACCGCCGGGTCCACGAAGGCGGGATCGTTGCGGGCCGAGCCGTCGCCGTTGGCGTCCACCCCCGGACGGAATCCGGGGGTGAAGGGGTAGCCGGAGCGGAAGCGGTAGACCGCCGCCAGGCGCGGCGCGATCCGTCCGCCCAGGGCCAGCTCGCCGCCCAGGGCCGCCCGGTGGGGGACGTCGAAGTCGGAGCGCCCCTCCGTCCAGTCGTCGCCCTCCGCGCCGGGGAACGGGGCGAGCTGCGCGTCCGCCCAGCCGCTCCGCGCGCCCAGCCAGTTGTCGCGGGTGGCGGAGTAGGTGTAGCTGCCGAACGCGGTGAGCCGCGACTCGGGGCGGTGCTCGAAGGACACCGTCGCTCCGCGGTACTCCGACCACCCGTCGGTGTTGAGGGCGAACACCTGGTCGAAGCCCGGGAACCTCCGGTTGGTGCCGGGCTCGGCGAAGACGAGCGCCCCCTGCTTCACCAGCGTCCCGAAGACGTCGCGGCCGTGCGCGTCCGATCCGGCCGCGACGCCCGGTACGAGGTTCAGGTCGGCGCGGCGCGGGAGGAACTCCGTGCGCCGGTAGGCGAGCGCGAGGTGGAGCGAGGTGCCGGCCCCCAGGGCCCGGCTGACGCCGAAGCTGCCGCGCGTGCTCCGCGGGGCCTCGTAGTCCGGGGCGAGCAGGGTGAGCGTCGACCCGGTCTCCACCCCCGCGTTCTGCGGGAAGCCCGGCCAGGCGTCGATGGTGCCCGCCCCCCGCCTCACCTGGAGGGTGCCCGTGTTCGCCAGCACCTCGCCGATCACCGCCGGGTCCGCCTCGTCGTAGTAGATCCCGGCCGCCCCGCGCACCGTCCAGCGGCGCTCCTCGCCCTGGTTCCACTCGAAGCCGAGGCGCGGTCCCAGCAGGGCACGGGTCTCTCCCAGCCGCCGGTTGTCGAGCCAGGTGCGCGACGCCCACTCCTGGTTGAGGGCGACCTTGCCCTTCGGGAGCGCGTCCACGTCGGCGCGCAGGCCCAGGAGCAGCTCCAGCCCCGGCGTCAGGGTCCAGGTGTCCTGCAGGAAGGCCGAGTAGCGGGGGATGCCGAAGCTCGCGGCGGGCCGCGGTCCGGAGGACTGCACGAAGTAGCCCTCCCCACCCTCGAAGGCGCCCAGCGTCGAGAAGAAGAACTCGCCGGCGCCGAACGGGAGGTACCGCCCCTCGTAGCGCGAGGCGCGCACGGACGCGCCCAGCTTCAGCCGGTGGGCCCCCGCCCGGTACTGGAGCGTCTCGGAGGCGTGAAGGGTGGTGCGCTCGAACCGTCCGTCCCGGCCGTCGCCGATGCCCAGGAGCACCCCCTCCGCCGCGAGGGAGGTGGCGGGGAGGGCGCCGGAGCCCGCCGGCTCGCGCCGGCTCACCTCCACGCCCACCCTGGCCTCCTGCCCCAGGGAGGAGCCGAGCCGCGAGGCCAGCGTCGCCGCGGCCGACACGTCGAGCCCCTCGGAGCCGCCCCCCACCCGTCCGAGCCACGCGCCGACGCCGTCCACCGGCGCGCGGGTCGCGGCCAGGTTGCCGCGGACGGTGAGCGCGTTCGCGTCCGAGAGCTGCCAGTCGAGCCGCCCGAAGCCGGAGAGCACTTCGGTGGTCAGGAGGCGGCCGTCGGCCCCGCCGAGCGCCACCCCGTAGGCGTCCTGCGCCACCCGGGCCAGGCTGTCGGTGGCCGGGGCGAACGCCAGCCCGTACTGCAGCGGCGTCTCGAACCGCCGGGCTTCCAGGCCCAGAACGAAGCCGGCGGTGTCGCCGACGATCGGCCCGCTGATCAGCACCCCGCCCTGCATGGAGCCGTGCGACACGGAGCCGGGGGCGAACGGCGCCGCGCCGTCCAGCGATCCCGCGCCCCAGCTACCGAACCCGGCCACCCGGAAGTCGCGCGTCCCCCTGCGGGTGTGGCCGCTCAGGTACCCGCCCCCGGAGCCGCCCCACTCCACGTCCGGACCGTGGGTGACCAGCTCCGCCTGCGCCAGCACCTGCAGCGGGAACGCCACCGCGCCCGCCGGGTCCTCCGCGAGCCCGGGGCGCCGCGCCGGGGTGAACGGGACGCCGTCGATGACCACGCCCGTCATCCGCGAGGGGAGGCCCTCCACTTCCAGCCCCGGGCCCGCGACGCTGGTGACCCGCGCCAGCTCGTCGATTCCGTAGCGCTCCGTGGGGAGCCCCGCCACGTCGAAGGGGGTGAACCACCTTCCCTCGCCGGCCTTCGATCCCGTCCGCCCGCCCGACGCGAAACGGATGGTGTCCACCCGCATCACCGCGGCGTCCGAGGGGGTGAGGACGACGCGCAGGTCGACGCGCTGCCCCGGACGCACCGGGATCCCCTGCACCAGCCGGGGCGCGAAGCCGAGGCGTTCCACCCGCAGGTCGTAGCTCCCGGAGGGGAGGTAGGCGACGCCGAAGCGGCCGTCGGGGGCGACCTCCAGCACGCGCGTGGATCCCGCCGAAGCGTCCGTCAGGAGGAGGCTGGCCTGGGTGAGGAGCCTGCCGTCCGCGCTCCGGACGGTTCCTTCCAGCATGCCGCTGGTCACGCTCTGCGCGCCCGCGGGGGCGGCGAACGCGAAAAGGACGGCGAGGCGGACGATCCATGCGGAGCGACTGCGCGGACGTGTCATGGTGTTCCGGTGAAGTCGGGACGGGAGGCGAGCCGATGCGGAGGGTTCACGCGGTCGGTCGGCGGGGCGGAGAGCAGGGCGCATGCCGGGCGGGAAGAATTGCCGCGGGCCCCGTCGGTCTCGCAAACGCCAGCGAACACGCGCTTCGCGGGGAAGGGGGACGGGGAGCCGCCGCGCGTCCGGGCCGCCGTCGCGTGCGCCGGCGCAACACCTGTTGGACGGGGTCGCCCAGGGGAGGGGCGTTGGGGCGGGACAGGTGTCGGGGCGGAGCCGCACGCGACGGCTCCGCCCCGGGGGGCGCGGAAGGGGACCTCCGCGTCGTGCCGGATCCGTTCCGGTCGGTACGGGGATCAGGCCACGGCGACGGTCTCCCGGGTGGGATCCGGGCTGCCGCCCGTCCGGGAGAGGTCGCGCGCGTACCAGTCCAGCGCCTCCCTCAGCCCGTCCGCCACGGTGTGCGTGGGCTCGTAGCCCAGCCGGGTGCGGATGAGGGAGATGTCCGCCTGCGATTCGCGGATGTCGCCCGCCCGGGGCTCGCGGTACAGGGGAGCGATGCCGAGCAGCTCGGGGCGCCGCTGCGCCAGGCCGTCCCGGATGAGGGTGAAGAGCTGGTTGAGGGTGGTACGCTCGCCGCAGGCCACGTTGTACACGTGATCGGTGGCGTCGGGGTCGGCCGTCGCGGACAGCAGGTTGGCCTGCACCACGTTCTCGACGTAGCAGAAGTCGCGCGTGTTCTCTCCGTCCCCGTTGATGGGGCAGGGGAGGCCGGTGAGCAGGTTCTTGACCCAGATGGGGATCACCGCGGCGTAGGGGCCCTCCGGGTCCTGGCGGCGGCCGAAGATGTTGAAGTACCGCAGCCCCACGGTGCGGATCCCGTACGCCCGCTGGTAGACGCCCGCGTACAGCTCGTTCACGTGTTTGGTGACCGCGTACGGAGAGAGCGCCCTCCCGATGTCGTCCTCGGTCTTGGGGAGGCCGGGGGCGTCGCCGTACGTGGCGCTCGACGCCGCGTACACGAAGCGCTCCGTCCCCGCGTCGCGCGCGGACGTGAGAACGCTGAGGAAGCCGTTGACGTTTACGTCGTTGGCGAGCAGCGGCTGGTCCATGGAGAGCGGGACCGAGCCCAGCGCCGCGTGGTGAAGGACGAAATCCACCCCCCTGCACGCGTCGCGCACGGCGCGCAGGTCGCGGATGTCGCCCTGGACGAAGCGGAAGCGGCGCATCCGGGCGGGGTCGGCGCGGAGCGCGTCGTCCAGGTTGCGGGCGTGGCCGGTGGCGAAGTCGTCCATCCCCACCACCTGCTGTCCCAGGTCCAGCAGGGCGTCCAGCAGGTTCGACCCGATGAACCCGGCCACGCCGGTGACCAGCCACGTCCGGGGGTGCCGGCGCAGCGCTTCCTTCACTTCATCGTAGCGGCTCATCGAACGCGGAGAGTTGCGGGGGACGGTCGGAAGGGATGCGCTCAGGGACGGAGCGAGGGCTCCGCGAGCGGCGCCGCCGCCCGGGACGGCTCGTGGAAGAGGAGCGACTGGACCACGCGCATGGCCGCGCGCCCGTCCCACCCCTCCGGGCAGTGGGCGCCCGGGCGGGTCCGACCCTCGCTCCACGCCTCGCGGAAGGCGGAGAGGATGGCGTCGACGCCCTGGCGGGCGTGGACCACCCGCCGCGCGTGTTCGTGCGGAGCGTCGTTCTCCGGGCGCGCCTGGAGGACGACGCAGGGGATCCCCATCCCCTTCGCCATCACCTCCATCTCGGCGGAGTCGGTCACCACGACCCCGGCCCCCTCCACCAGGGAGAGCACTTCGGCGTACCCGTCCGGGCGCGGGTCGCAGAGGGTGTCGAGGAGGCCCGCGAGGCCGAACTCCTCGACGCGCAGCCGGCCGGCCGGCGGGATCACCACGGCCACGGGAAGTTCCTCCGCCACCCGCGCCATCCCCTCCAGGGCCGACCCGAGGGCCTCCGGGGAGGCCTGGGTGGCGGGGTGCTCCAGGACCGCCACGACGTACCCGCCCCGCAGCAGCCCGAAGCGGCCCGGGTAGCCCAGCCCGATGGCGCGGGGGAGCAGGGAGAAGAGGGTGTCGATCAGCATGCTCCCGACGAACACCACGCGGTCCTTGGCGATCCCTTCGCGGGTGAGGTTCGCGAAGGCCTGGTAGCTCGGGGCGAGGAGCAGGTCGGAGAGGTGGTCCATGAGGATCCGGTTGGCCTCGTCCGGGACGCGCCAGTCGCCCTCCCGGCACCCCGCGTCCAGGTGGGCGATCCAGAAGCCCACCTCCGCGCGCAGCTTGGAGAGCACGAAGGCGCAGGTGAGGGCCGCGTCGGACTCGCCCACCATGACGATCCAGTCCGGGCGGACCTCCGAGGTGATCGGCTCCAGGGCCTGCATCGCCTGTACGATCTGCTGCGCGTGGCTCCCCGGGTCGATCGCCAGGCAGAAGTCCGGTCGGGGGACCTGGAGGTCGTCGAGGAGCGGCTGCATGGACCGCAGGTCTTCCGGGTCGCCGGTGTACGCGAGCATCCCCTCCTCCCCGAACTCGCGGAGGGCGGCGAAGATCGGAGCGGCCTTCACCAGATCGGCCCGGGAGTCCAGCAGCAGGAGGGTTCGCATCGGCTCAGTGGGCTGCGGCGAGGGAGGAACCTTCGGAGCGCGCGCGGCGAAATCCGCGGCCGCGCGCGTCGCCCTGCGCGGAGTCCCTGTGCGGGTCCAGCTGCTTCGGCTGCGTCCCGTTCATCGTCCGGCGTCTCGGATGGGCCCCGTACCCGCCGACCCGGGAGGACGGCGGGTGGGGCTCGTGGGCGTGCGACCAGGCGCGATCGGGGAAGGTGTACCAGCACCACCCGTGCCGGGCGAAAGCGGTCGTGCGGATGGGGGCGCCCCACTCGGGACATCGGTTGCGGGAGGGGCCGTGCCGTTGGGCTTACACGCCCCCGTTTTTCGAGCGCGTCCACCTCTCCCGGCCGGGGGAGCGCGCCTTCCACCACCGGCGGGTTGTCGTGGCGGCGCCACAGGTGTTGCCGGCACCTGGACTGGCTCCGCCCCTCCCTTCCCACTTATCCTTCCCGTGTCTGGGCGGCCCGCCGGGACGCCCGATTCCATCCACGCCACCGCCTAGCCCTTCCATGGCCGACGTACTCTCTGCACTCCGGGAACGGTTCGCGGGATCCCGGGCGTACGCCGTGCTGCGCACCCTGCGCCGCACCCCGGACCGCATCCTCCACCCCGGGCGCAGGGAGGCGGCCCTGCGAGAGCTGCGCGCGGCGGACCGGCCCGCCACCGTGGTGTTCGTCTGCTACGGCAACATCTGCAGGAGCCCGTACGCGGCGGCGCGCTTCGCGTGCTCGCTGCCGCCGGAGCTGGCGGGGATCCGCACGCTCTCCGCGGGGATGGTGGGCGCGGGCCGCCCGGCGCCGCGGGAGGGGATCGCGGTCGCGGCGCGCAGGGGGATCGACCTCTCGGCACACCGCGCGGCGCTGCTCACGCGGGAGACGGCGCGGGCGGCGGGGCTGGTGGTGGTGATGAGCGCGGACCAGCGACGGTCCGTGGAGCGCGACTTCGGGCGGGGTCCGGGCGGGATCCTGGTGCTCGGCGACCTGGACCCGCTCCCCATCGACCTGCGCACCCTGCGCGACCCGTGGCGGCAGCCAGAAGCGGCGTTCGACGACAGCTACGCGCGCATCGACCGCTGCGTCCACGCGCTGGTCCAGGCCCTCGCGGAGGGTGCTTCCGCCCCCGTCCCGGCGGAGCCCCCCGGGGCTCCGGCGGCCGGGCGCGCCTGACGGACCCGGTCGCACTGTGGAGGGCGCGCCTCACCTGCCGGACGGTCGCACGGCCCACCGGCGCGCCTCCGGGTCGGCAAGGTCCCACCCGCCGCGGCTCCGGCTTCGCCGGAAGGTGAGGACGGACGAGACGATGCGGCGACCCTCCCCGACCTCCCCCGCCCGGCTCCTCCCTCCCCCGCGGCCCGGCCCGGTCCCTGCTTCGGAAGACGCGGAAACCACCGCGACGACCCCGGCCCCAGAGCATGCACCACCACTTCACCGTCGACGTCGAAGAGTACTTTCAGGTCTCCGCGATGGAGCCCCACGTACCGCGAGGTAGCTGGGACTCGATCCCCGGCCGCGTGGAGGCGGGGACCCGGCTCCTCCTAGAGATGCTTGCCGAGCGCGGAGCGCGGGGCACCTTCTTCGTCCTGGGCTGGATCGCGGAGCGGTATCCCGGCCTGGTGCGCGAGATCGCGCGGGCGGGGCACGAGGTCGCCTCCCACGGCTGGGGGCACCGCCGCGTGACCCACATCACCCCCGGACAGTTCCGACGCTCGGTGCGGGCCTCCCGGGAGGTGCTGGAGGACCTGGCCGGCGCGCGCGTGCTGGGCTACCGCGCCCCCAGCTTCTCCATCGTCGCCGGGCGGGAGTGGGCGCTGGACATCCTGCTGGAGGAGGGGTACCGCTACGACTCCAGCCGCTTCCCGGTCCGCCGGCGCGGCTACGGGTTCGCGGGAGGGGGGCGGGACCCCCACTGGCTCGACCGTCCCGGCGGGCGGCTCGGCGAGGTCCCGCCCGCCACCCTGCGCGTGGCCGGGACCAACCTTCCGGCGGGCGGCGGGGCGTACTTCCGCCTCTTCCCCTACGCGCTGGTGCGCGCCGCGTTCCGGGAGGCCGAGGCGCGCGGCTCCCCCGCGACCTTCTACATCCACCCCTGGGAGCTGGACCCGGCCCAGCCCCGGATCCCGGTGCCCACGACCACCCGGATCCGGCACTACGGCGGCCTGCGCCGCACCGTCCCGCGGCTGCGGAGGCTCCTGGAAGAGTTCTCCTTCCGGCCGATCGCCGCCACGCTGGGAATGGAGGCGGAGACGTGCGCGGCGCGCTGAGCGAGACGCCCGGCGCGGCCGTTCCCGTGCGGGTGCGGGAGGCGGGGGCCGAGGACGCGGCGTGGGACGGGTTCGTCGCCGCGGCGGAGGGGAGCACCTTCTGCCACCTGGCCGGCTGGCGCGGGATCATGGCGGACGTCCTGGGGCACGAGTGCCGCTACCTCGTCGCGGAGGCGGAGGACGGCGCGTGGACGGGGGTGCTCCCCCTGGTCCGGGTGCGGAGCCGCCTCTTCGGGCACTACCTCCTCTCCATGCCCTTCCTCAACGACGGGGGGCCGCTGGGCGATCCGCAGGCGCGGAGTGTCCTGGCCGCGAGGGGGGGGGACGAAGCGCGCCGGCTAGGGGTGGACCTGCTGGAGCTGCGCGTGCGCGAGCCGGTGGGCGGGGAGCTGACGGAGTCGCGGCGCAAGGTCACGGTGCTCCTCCCTCTCCCGGAAACCCCCGGAGAGCTGTGGGAGAAGGGGTTCCGCGCCAAGCTGCGCAGCCAGATCCGGCGTCCGCAGAAGGCTGGGCTCACCACGCGCTTCGGGGCGGACGAGGTAGCGCCTTTCTACGAGGTGTTCTCCCGCAACATGCGCGACCTGGGAACCCCGGTGCTCCCGCGCGCCTTCTTCGAGCGGATCGCGCGGACGTTCCCCGAGCAGGCCGTCTTCGCGACGGTCTACTCCGGGTCCACGCCGGTGGCGGCCGGGTGCGGGTTCGCGTGGCGCGGCGAGTTCGAGGTCACCTGGGCGTCGGCGCTGCGCGAGTTCAATCCTGTCTCGCCCAACATGCTCCTCTACTGGTCGCTGATGGAGCGGGCGATCGGGCTGGGTGTGAAGACCTTCAACTTCGGGCGCTGCACTCCCGGCGGCGGCACCCACCGGTTCAAGCTCCAGTGGGGAGGGGCCGACCTGCCGCTCCCCTGGGCGCAGTGGTCGGCGGGCGGGGTGGCCGCGACGCCCTCTCCGGACCGTCCCGCGTTCCGCCTGGCGACCGCGGCCTGGCAGAGGATCCCGGTCCCGCTGGCGAACCTGCTCGGGCCGGTGCTCGCCCGGCGGCTCCCCTGAAGGCCGCGACGGAATGGTCCTGAGACACCAGCTCGCGGTGTACTCCCCCGTTTCGCTGCGGGCGGGAGTCCGGGCCGCGGGAGACGCCCTGTCGCGCCGTCCTGACCCGCGGAACGTGCTCCTGGCGGAGCTTCTCCGCGACTACGCGGCCGGGGCCGGCGTCCTCTGCGGGAGCGGCACCCAGGCGCTGCAGCTCGCGCTGGCGGAGGCGCGCGGGCGCTGCGGGGACGCGCCGGTCGCGCTCCCCGCCTTCACCTGCTACGACGTGGCCGCGGCCGCCGTGGGGGCGGGTGTCCGCGTGGCGCTGTACGACGTGGACCCGGACACGCTCTCGCCGGACCTCGACTCCCTGGACCGGGTGCTCGCGGCCGGCGCCGGCGCGGTGGTGGCGGGGCCCCTGTACGGGGTTCCGCCGGACTGGGACGCCGTCCGCGGCCTGTCGGACCGGTACGGTGCGCTGCTGATCGAGGACGCGGCGCAGGGACACGGCGCCGCGTGGCGGGGGCGTCCGCTGGGGAGCCTGGGCGACCTGCGCGTGCTCAGCTTCGGGCGGGGGAAAGGGTGGACGGGAGGGCGCGGCGGCGCGCTCCTCGCCGGTGGTGGTCCGGTCGCGGCGGCGCCGACGCTCCCCGCGCCGGGAGCCGCGGACGAGGCGAGGACGGCGGTCCTGGCGGCCGCGCAGTGGCTCCTGGGGCGGCCGGAGGTCTACGGGATCCCGGCGTCCATCCCCGGCCTGGGGCTCGGGGAGACCGTCTACCACGAGCCGTCTCCCCCGTCGGCGATCACCCGCGCCGCCGCCGCGCTCCTCCTCCACGGACGCGAGGCATCGCGCCGCGAGGGCGAGGCGCGGCGAGCCGGCGCGTCCTCCCTGCTCGTCCGCCTGCCGCGCGGACCGGGCGTTCGCCCGGTCCGCGCGCCTGAGGCGGGGGTGCCGGGCTACCTCCGCCTCCCCCTGCGCGTCGCGGGGGGGATGAGCGGGCTCGCCGCCCCGGGTCGCGCCCGGCGGCTGGGGGTGGCCGGAAGTTATCCCACCGTCCTCGCCGCAGTGCCGCAGCTCCGCGGCCTGCTCGCCGGGCCGGAGGGCCGCTGGCCCGGCGCCGAGACCCTGGTCCGGGAGCTGGTCACCCTCCCCACCCACTCGCGCGTCACGGAAGGGGAGCGTAAGGAGATCCTGGCGATCCTCCCCGCCTGAACGACACCCACTCCCGCACGTCGGGAAGTGGTGTTGCGTGATCTTCCGGAGGGGGTTATACTTGCGACGCCTCTCGCGAACAATCGGCATTTCGTCGCGGCGCCCATCGCCGCCGGGCCGGCTATTGTTCCGGAGCGCGCGTCCCAGCGCGCCGAGGCAGGACCCCGGCCCCTGCCGGGACCCGGTACGCCGGGTGTCCAGGAGCGATTCGCACCCCGATTCCTCCGGATGTCTTCCTGCGGGTACGGCTCGCCCCGACGTACGGGAGCCGTCACTTCGCACCCCGTATACACGCGCTGCTCAGAGCAAAGCCGCTGAAAGGCGGTGGCGCAGAGTCACGGGACTACGGCAGGCTTCACCTGCTACGTCAGCCGGGCCGCCAGCGTTACGATCCCCGACCGGGATTCGTGGCTGGCGGCCCTTCTTCGTTTCCGAAGGTCCTACCTCCATCCGTCCGGTCGTGGGCGCCCACGCCCTGTGCCTTCGTGCGCAGGGTCGGGCTCTGGCGAGCCGGAGCGCGAGCGCGACTCCGGTCCAATCCCGGTACCCGGACGTAGAGGTAGGTCTATGGCACGCAGGAGGATCGTGACGATGTGGGCGAGTGTTTTCACCGCGGCGTCGATCGTACTCGGCTGTGACGCGTCTCCGATGGCCTCTCCCGAGGAGGGGGTCTCGGAGATCCGAGTGGAGGCGGCGGAGGGCGCCTCGGCCGCCGCCTCTAGCCAGGGCGGGCCCAAGGTGGAAGCGCTGACCCCTGCCTCCGCGACGGTCTCTGTGGGCGGCACGGTCAGGCTGATCGCGCTGGGGAAGTACGGTAACCACGTGAAGAACGCGACGTGGTCCAGCAGCGACGCGGAGGTGGCGAAGGTCACGCCGGACGGATGGGTGACCGGGGTCGCCTCCGGTGAGGCGACCATCACCGCCCGTACCTCCCTGGGGGCGGCGTCCGCCCGGATCACCGTCGGCGGGGGGGGCGACTCTTCCGGGGGCGGCTCCACCGGCGACGGTGGTTCCACCGGGGGCGGCTCCCCCCCTCCGTCCACGCCGGAGAGCCCGCCGACCTCCATGACCGGCGTGGTGTTCCAGGACGGGTTCGAGTCGGGCGCCCTGGCCGCCACCCAGAACGGCTACCGGTGGCGGGGGCCGAGCGCGAACCCGGGGTCGCAGGTCTCGGTGAGCCGGGACATCGCGCGCAGCGGCTCCAGCAGCCTCAAGTTCCTCAACGGGGCCAGCTCCCGCTGCACCCACTCGTGGGCGGAGCAGCGCTTCGAGTTCGGTGAGAACCTCAAGGAGGTGTGGCTGGAGTACTACATCTACTTCCCCAGCGGGAAGGAGTCGTTCGCCACGAAGTTCGAGCACCGCACCCCCACCAAGAAGAACTCGGACGGGAGCTGCTCCTCGAGCCCGAACACGTCGGACAACAACAAGTTCCTGCGGCTGTGGGACCTGGACTACAACAAGTTCCACGTGAAGGCGGGCTTCGAGTACCGGAGCACGCAGTCGGGCCCGGCGGGTGACAGCCGGCTCTACGGGATGTACGGGAGCGACACCAAGCCGATCGGCAACTGGGCGAAGCAGAACTGGGACCCGGCGATCTCGGACGCGAACCGCGGCCGGTGGATGCAGATCCGTGTCAGGGCGAAGGTGGCCGACTCGAAGTCGGCGGCGAACGGGGTGCTTCAGCTGTGGGCGGACGGGGTGCTCCGGATCAATCTGACGGGGCTGGACATGGCGGCCTCGTCGGGAGGGAACAACTTCTTCCGCAACGGCTACCTGATGGGGTGGGCCAACTCCGGCTTCGACCGGAACACCGCCGTCTACGTGGACGACTTCAAGATCTACCGGGGCAACCCCGGCTGGAAGTAGGTCGGACCGGGCGCCGACCGCGCCGGGAGACACACGGGAACGGGGGCAGCCGCGACGCCGCGGCTGCCCCCGTCTCCTTTCCGGCCGGGGCGTCGTTGCATCTCGCAAGGGTTTCCGGATCGTGCAATCGTCCCCGCGGCGCCCCTCCCCCGGGAATCCCCGCGGCGCTTCGTGCAAGTCGTTGGGGAGCGTGGTCTTGAGCTTCTGGTGGGTCCTCGGGTCTTCCCTGGAACGTCGGTTGCCCTCCCTTCCCGGTCCGGAAGCACGCCTTCCGGCGGTACCTCCACAAGTATCGACATCGCTGCTCAGAGCAAACCCGTCGAAAGACGGTGACGCAGAGCTACGGGACTAAAGCAGGCGCCGCCTGTCATGTCCGCCGGGCCGCCAGCGTCGCGATCCCCATTCCGGGATTCGTGGCCGGCGGTCCGTTTCGTTCCGCCCGCCATGCCCGTCGGATGGGTCCGGAGAGCCGGAGCCACCCCCTCCCATCGACGGGCGCATGTCCCTCGCGAACAAGCTCGCCACCTCCGGTCTCGCCCTCTTCCTGGGGGTGATGCTGACGTCCTGCGACGCGGGTATCACCGCGCCCGATCCGGGCCCGGGGGGAGGCGAGGGCACGCCGCCGCCCGTCGTCCGCCTGGCGACGTCGGAGCTGCTGCTCGTCCAGGGCGAGACGGCGCAGATCGACGCGCAGGTGGTGAGCGGGAGCGGAGCGTCCGTGCCGGGGCAGACCTTCTCCTGGTCCAGCTCCGCCCCGGAGGTGGTGAGCGTCGACGGATCGGGCGTGGTCTCGGCGCTCCGGTCGGGAGACGCCATCGTCACCGCCGCCGCGGGCCGGGCGAGCGCGTCGGCGAGGGTGCGGGTGAGCGGGCGGACCATCGTCGCCCTGCGGGTCTCGCCGCAGGAGGACACGCTGGGCGCCATCGGCGCGACCGTGGCCCTGAACGCGACCGCCATGGACTCGAAGGGCGTCCCCGTGGCCGAGGCCAGCATCCGGTGGACGAGCCTGGATCCGGAAGTGGCGGTGGTGGACGACGGCGGCCGGGTCACCTCCATCGGCTCCGGGCTCGCCCGGATCACCGCCGAGGTCGACGACCAGCACGACACGGTTCGCGTGCACGTGTACAAACGGGCGGCGCCTTCCCTCCGGGTGCGACCCCGGGAGGTCGTGGTGGAGGCCCTGGGCGACTCCCTGCGCCTCGTCGCGGACGACGCGCCCGCTTCCGACGTGAAGTGGACGAGCCTGAAGCCGGCCGTGGCCTCCGTGAGCGCGACGGGGACGGTCGTCGCGAAGGGAGTCGGGGTGGCGCTGATCGTCGCCAAGCACGGAGAGCGCGAGGACACGGCCCGGGTGGAGGTGCGGCAGCTCGTCGCCACCCTGTCGCTGACCCCGGCGGAGCCGGTGGTGCAGGCCGGGCGGACGCAGGTCATGAAGGCCGCGGCGAAGGACGCCAACGGTAACGCCATCCCCGGCGTGGTCTTCTCCTGGATGTCCTCCAACCCCGGGGTCGCCACGGTCGACCGCGAGGGGACGGTCCGCGCCCTCGCCGCGGGAGTGAGCTACGTCACCGCGGGCGCGGCCCACCGCAGCGTCACCGCCACCATCACCGTGACCCCGGCTCCCGCCGCCCGGCTGGGGGTGGCGCCGGCCGCCGTTTCCCTCGTTCCGGGGGGGACCGCGAGCCTGGCGGCGACGGCGGAGGACGCGGAGGGGAACCCGCTCCCGGGGCGCGCGGTGACCTGGAGCACCTCCGCCGAGGGGGTGGCGACCGTCTCCGGATCCGGGGTG
>Ga0180215_1002209_pt1 | contig 19929 bp, 18 predicted proteins | sample eDN3rd37CBELigBY_FD_128871 | JGI IMG/M metagenome (GOLD analysis project Ga0180215, IMG submission 128871) | Enriched backyard soil microbial communities from Emeryville, California, USA - eDNA 3rd pass 37_C BE-Lig BY (version 2) (version 2) | ecosystem: Environmental > Terrestrial > Soil >... | reverse complement strand
TACCTGTCCATGGCCGCATGAATTTTCAGAATCCCTCAAATGGCAATGGGAAGAAAAAGTAATTCCCTATTGGATTGAAATGGGAAGATTCACTCGAAATCTTGGGATTAGGGTTGCTGTTGAACCCCAGAAACAAGCGGGGAAATGTATTGGGCATAGGATTGTTTTTTAGGCCGTCAAAAAAGAAACAAGGCGGCCTTCTTTTATCTATTATTTTTTTGAAAATATAAAATTAACCATTTCTTCTTACTGGTAGTCAATAGGATAGGTAAAGGAGATAGCATGGATAAGGTAGACAAAACCAAGCTTTCACTTGCTTCTATCACATGGCCTATTTTTATTGAGTCATTCCTACATATGACCTTGAGGTCTGCAGACACATTTATGTTAAGTAAAGTTTCTGACGCAGCAGTTGCTTCAGTTGGAGTAGCGAATCAATTGATTATGTTTATGTTTTTTTTATTCAACTTTATTGCTTCAGGTTCAGCGATTGTAGTTGCTCAATATCTTGGTGCTCAGAAATATACCGAAATTCACAAATTTGCAGGAAACGCTATTGCACTTAATTTCTTATTTGGATTACTAATTAGTTTAAGTATGCTGACATTCAGTGCCCAGTTGCTCAGTTTGTTCGAATTGAAGAAGGAACTATTCTCACAAGCAGAAATTTATCTTTGCATTGTAGGTGGCGGCCTGTTTATTCAAGCAGTTATGCTCACTGTCTCAGCGATTATCCAAGTTCACGGTTTTACAAGAGATACGATGCTCGTGACTGTTGGCATAAATCTTTTAAATATCACCGGGAATTATCTTTTTATCTTCGGTACTTTAGGATTTCCTAAGATGGGTGTTGTAGGTGTAGCTGTTTCTACAGTATTCAGCCAATTTTTGGGGATGGTTATTTTAGTAGTAATTTTAATTAAAAGAGTCAAACTTTCATTACAGTGGAAAGACACCGTGGAGTGGAACCGAACCAGGATTAAAATGATCCTAAATACTGGAGGTCCAATCTCTATTGGTCAATTATCGTATACAGCAAGCCAGATTGTAACGACTTCCTTTATAACGACCCTTGGTGCACAAATGTTGGCCACAAGAATATATACGCAAAATATTATGATTTTTATTATGGTCCTTTCAATAGCTCTAGCAAAAGGAACACAAATCATCATTGGTCACCTGGTCGGAGCTGGAGAAAAAGAGAAAGCCTTTAAGCAGGCATTTCGAAATTTAAAATGGAGTGTCGCAATGGCACTTGGGGCCACGACAATCATCTGTGTATTAAGGAATCCACTGTTTCAGCTTTTTACGGATGATCCGGTTATTATCCAGATGGGAACGACATTGCTCTTAATGGGCTTTCTCTTGGAACCTGGCAGATGTTTTAATATTCTAATGGGTCAATCGTTACAAGCCGCAGGTGACGCACGCTTTCCTATGTTTGTCCAAATTATTCTGATTTGGAGCTTTAGCGTACCTCTGACATATCTATTGGGTATTCATTATGGATTTGGCTTAATTGGAATTTGGGCTGCATTTATAGTAGATGAATGGGTGCGTGGACTGATTGTTGCATGGCGTTGGAGAAGTAGGGCGTGGAACAAGAATAAACTTGTACAGCCGGATAGTGTTACGTTGTAGTTAGAAATACTTTGGTACCCTGATGGGGTTAGATGAATACTCAATAGTTATTTTTCTACAATTTTACAAGGAGGAAAAGTATGGGGAAATTGAAATTAGGATTAATTGGTGCAGGGGGGATTGTTAGAGGAGCTCACTACCGTGCTATATCCAAGCTGACAGAAGATATCAAGGTAGTTGCTGTTGCTGATGTGGTAAGGACAGCAGCTGAAGCAATCGTAAGGGAGTTTAATGCAGAATATGTATTTGAAGATTATAACGAGTTATTAAACTTAAAAGAAGTAGATGCGGTCTTGATAACAGTACCTAATTATCTCCATGCACGTGCCGCAATTGATGCATTGGAAGCTGGAAAACATGTGTTATGCGAAAAACCTATGGCTATTAATGGTTTTGACGCTGAACGAATGGTAGAAGTCCAAAAGAAAACTGGTAGAACATTAATGGTCGCACTAAATAATCGTTTCCGCAGAGATGTACAGCACCTGAAGATATTGATTGAGAGTGGGGAATTAGGTGATATATATTATGCCAAATCTGGTTGGATGAGAAGAGCAGGCATTCCTGGATGGGGCGGGTGGTTCACAAACCAGTCTAAATCAGGTGGAGGTCCTCTCATTGACATTGGTATTCACATGTTAGACTTAGCACTCTATATTATGGGGAATCCAAAGCCGGTTTCTGTAGTTGGTTCCACTTATAAAAAGTTTGGCCATATGGAGCAAGGAAAATCACGAGTGTGGAAAGTCGCAGACCCTCAGGGAATCTATAATGTTGAGGATTTGGCAACGGCTTTTATCCGTCTAGACAATGGAGCAACCTTAACGCTGGATGTCAGTTGGGCAGCTAATATAGAGAAAGATTCAGTGTTTGTCAACTTAATGGGAACAAAAGGTGGGGCAGCGATTGAGAATTCAAAAGGAGTAGCGATTTATACTGAACGATATGGCGAGCAATATGATATATATCCCCAGATAAAGTTTAATGATGATGAGGCACGTTTTGAAATGTGGAAACATTTCATCTATTGTGTAAAAACTGGTACAGCACCTATCGGCTCTCCAGTACAAGCTATGTTTGTAAATAAAATTTTGGATGCTATTTATGAATCGAGCAAGACCGGTCGAGAGGTCTATATAGCTACGACTGCTTTAGAATGAGGATAGAGTGAGGACCAAAAAGTTTAAAGCTGTGTAATTAGTTGCCAGAATAAATTTGGTGAGTATTCAAACCTATTACAACTAGGAAAGGAATTACAATCAAGATTAAAAAGCGATATTATTTTTTACCTAAATTAAGGAGGAAAATCATGAAACAGTCTTATCTGGGCAAAACAGGAATAAGGGTAAGTGAATTATGCTTGGGCACGATGACTTTTGGTAGAGAAACGAATGAGAATGATAGCCACCAGATCTTGGATCGATTCGCTTCAACTGGTGGAAATTTTATTGATACTGCGGACGTCTATACTCGAGGGGCATCTGAGGAAGTCGTAGGTCGTTGGTTAAAAACAAAAAATCGGGATGATTTTATTGTTGCTACAAAAGTTCGGTTTGCGATGGGAGAAGGTCCTAATGACGTAGGAACAAGTCGAAAACATATTCTTTCCGGTATTGAAGCAAGCTTGAAAAGAATAGGTACAGACTATATTGATTTGTATCAGGTCCATGCATGGGACCCGAAGACTCCTTTAGAAGAGACGCTGAGTACACTAAACGATTTAGTACGGAAGGGGCTTGTGCGCTATATTGGTGTTAGCAACTTTAGGGGCTGGCAGCTACAGAAGGCAGTGGACCTTAGTCGCAGGAAAGGATGGGAAACTTTTTGTTGTCTTCAACCGCAATACAATCTCTTATCGAGGGCAACAGAGTGGGAGCTTTTTCCGGTTTGTGAAAACGAAGGGATTGGTGTGATACCGTGGAGTCCTTTAAAAGGTGGTTGGTTAAGTGGGAAATTTAAGCGAGGAATGGAAAAGCCCCCTCAAGGAACAAGGGTAGAGATTGCTGAGGAAAAAGGATGGGGAGAGTCGTGGGCTAGATATAACAACGAACACACTTGGAAGGTACTTGATGCACTTTATGATGTGGCGAGGGAGGCTGAAAAGACCCCAGCACAGGTTGCTTTAAAGTGGGTGATGCAAAACCCTGTGGTTACTTCACCGATTATTGGAGTAAGAACGATGGAGCAATTAGAGAATAATTTGGGTGCAATTGGCTGGAGTTTGTCCGTTCAGCAGATGGAACGCTTGAATCAAGCTAGTGAACTACTAGTATCCTATCCGTATGATGTGGCAGCGGAAGATCAGCAAAGAAGGGGAAGGTAAATACCTGTAATCCCAGTATAGAATAAATGTAAAAAATCGCTTGTTACGAACAAGCGATTTTTTACATTTTAATAGTAGCTTAATTTTATACACTTTTACTTTGGTTAAGCACTACACTATCTTTGTACTGTTTGGCCCAATATATAGAGAAACCAAGAGCAATAAGCCCGGAAATACCAGCGACCTGAAATCCACTATTTAATCCGAAATGCTCAATCAACCATCCTGCTAAAAAAGGTCCCATAAACATGCCAAGTGAATAAACCGCTTGATAAAAACCCATTGCTGTCGCCCTTTTTTCAGATTCAATAGATTCAATGGCCATACTTAAGAATAGGGGGAAGAGAATTCCCTGGAAGAACCCATTGAAAGCTTGGGATAAGCACAACCATCCTAAGGAAGGCATAATGGGAATTAATGACGAAAAGATGGAACTGCCTAGAAACCCTAGTATTAATGTTCCCCATTTTCCTAAGTGAGCCACAAAAACCCTTCCAGCAAGTAAAGCGGCAATCGCATGTGGTGCCATAAAGGACAAGATAAGAAGACTAAGATCCTGTTCGCTAGCTCCGATAGTAAGGGCATACGAGGGTGTAAAGCCAAACATAGTAACGAAAAGAATTCCATGGGCTAGGATAGACAGTATAGATACTTTTATTAGCGTGGAATCTTTCAAGACTAAAGCCAATTCCTTAAGTTGTATTGGAGGTCGGCTGACACCTTCGGCAGGCTCCTTTATAAAGAATGTAAGGAGGAGACCTATCAAGGCAACGATCCCACCAAGCCAAAATGGAGCATGCCATCCCATTTTACTGACTAAATATCCACTTAACCCCATACTTATTAGTTGGGTAACAACCGTCACAAATTGGATGTTTGCCATAGCTTTGGCGGTCTGTTGTGCGTAATAACTCGAATAAAGAACGGTAAATGCAACCCAAGTAGAGGCTGTAATACCGGAGATGGCTCGAGATAAAAGGGCCCATTCTGCTTGTTGTAAAACGACAAAGCCAAAACAACTTATAGCACTAGTTATAAATCCGAGTGCAATAAATGGGCGGCGTACTTTTAAGTAATCTGAGTAAATTCCTAGTGGTAATCGGATAAGCATTTGTATGATTCCGTAACTGGCGAGCACTATACCAATATACGTATAATTGGATCCCATCCACTCTAAATACGGTGTAAGTATAGGTACATAAATATAGAGCGAAAACCAGTATAAGAACGTAACCAAGATAAATACACCATGGTCAACTTTTCGCAACGTTGATTCCTCCCAGTTTTTAAAGAATTCCTGTCCTATTTATAAAACTTTATTCCACGGATACAGTCATCTTGGAGAAGAAATGGTTTATGGCCAAAGAGGAGGCCCCTAGAGCACCTGATTTAATGCCGAGAGTGGAAAACTTAATGGTGACCCTTTTTCTATTGAATGGTAAGGCTCTACTTTCAATGACTCTTTGAAGTGGATTCATAATCCAATTTTCGGCTAACGTAAAGTGGTTACCAATAATGATAAGTTCGGGATTAAAAGAGTTAATGATATTTGTAACTCCAAGTCCCAGATATTCCCCAATTTGGCTGAACGAATGGATGACTTCATAATTACCTTCGTTGGCAAGGCGGGCTAATTGGTCGATATCTATTTCCTGTTCCTTCAGTCCAAAAGGATAGCCTGGAAGCGATCTAACGAGCTGAAAAAGTGCATTTTCTGAAGCATATAGCTCCCAACAACCGCGGTTTCCACATCTACATTTCCTTCCATTTACTTCAATAATGGAATGACCAACCTCACCAGAAAATCCCGAAAAACCTCGATATAATTCGTTGTTAATGAGGATTCCGGCACCTATTCCCATACCTACACTAATGTAAACTAAATTGGAGGTCTGTTTTCCAGCACCAAATAGCTTTTCCCCTAAGGCTCCCGCATTTGCTTCATTATCAATTAAAAAGGGAATATTAAATTCCTCAGTTAGTATCATTTTTAAATCAACATTTTCCCAGCCTAAATTTGGAGCAAGAAGAATAAAACCTTCGTCGTCTACAATTCCAGGAACACCTATGCCTATTCCTACAACACCATAATGAGAGGGTGGGGCTTCTTGGATTAAAATACGAATTAAATCTTTTAATGAAGAAATAATGTTTGGGAAGCTGTCATTTTGGATACCTATTTTTTTTTGTTGAACAATATTTCCTTGTAAATCTGTAAGGATCGCAATAATATAGTTAACCCCTAGGTCAATCCCAATCGTAAAACCGGCATCTTTATTAAATAGGAGCATAACCGGTTTGCGACCACCGCTTGATTTGCCCGGTCCAATCTCATAGGTTAGATTCTCTTCAATAAGTTCACTTACTAAAGAAGAAACCGTACCTTTATTTAACCCAGTAAATTCAGATATTTGTGTTCTGGATAAGGGGGATCTACTTCGAATGGTCTCTAAAACAATGGATTTATTTATTCTTTTTACAAGATGTTGATCTCCAGTTACTTGCACAACTAAAACCTCCAAACTAAACTTGTCTATATTTTACCAATTACTTTGTTTGAAAGATATAGAAAGTTCGGTACCATCTAGAAAATAAAGAAATGAAAATATTTGTTTATCCTATGGACAAAGTATCTAGCAAGTGTTAAATTAAATTTAACTATACCGATTAATCTGTATAGTTAAATGATTACGATTTTTTATGTCCTTTAACAAAACCGTAGAGGAGGCTAAATTTATTGTTGGAAAAAGGGATGCTTGTTAATAAAGTGGCGCTTGTCACAGGAAGTTCAAAAGGAATAGGTGCGGGGATTGCTATGGAGTTAGCGAAAGCTGGAGCTGATGTCTGTATTAACTACAGCAGCTCTAAAGTTGATGCTGAACAACTAGTAAAGCAAATTAAATCTTTGGGTAGGCGTGCCATTGCAGTTCGCGCCAATGTAGCAGAGCGTGATCAAGTTATAGAAATGGTGGAAGTCTGTGAATCCACCTTGGGTCCCATTGATATTCTAGTTTCCAATGCAGTTGCCAGTGTGCGCAGTTCGATTCTTGAAACGAAATTTGAAGACCTACAAAAGACTGTCGAAGTTGGAATCTTTGGGGTATTTCATACCATTCAAGTGGTTTCAAGACGAATGGTGGATCAGGGGAAACAGGGGACTATTATCCATGTTTCATCCCCTCACGCTCGTACTCCTTTTAAAGAAGCAATTGATTACAATGTTGCAAAAGCGGGTTCACACCATCTTGTTATGACAGTTGCCAATGAGCTTATGTGGCATAAGATTCGCGTGAATATCCTTGAACCGGGATGGACAGACACGCCTGGAGAACGGACTTGGTATAGCGATGAACAAATGAAAACGATGGGTGAACGGATGCCTCTAGGACGTATGGGATTACCTGAAGATTTAGGGAAAGCTGCGGTATTCTTGGCCTCTGAAGCCGCAGAATACATAGTCGGAGCGGTTATAAAGGTGGATGGTGGTCAGTTTATTGAAGGTGGTCCGAGCTGGGAAAGTACAGGTAGGCATCAATAAATACCTATATAATCAATTTTTAACCGATCTAAGCTTCTCATTAAATCATTGGTAATTGCTTCGGGTGTTACCCGAGATCCATTTGCATCGTGATGTGCACCTTTAGTAATAATAACCATTTTGTCCCGGATTTGCCGGTTACTCAGCCACATACCTACAGTTTTTTCGCTTTGTCCTTTGCCATAAACATGGGCCGTATCAATCGTATTTCCACCCTGTTCAAAATATGAGTCCAGTAAATCAAAGGCAACTTTCGAATTTTCTAAAGAGAAGGCGACTGTACCTAGAACTACCTGGGAGCATTTTTTATTTAATCCTTTTACCGAAATCATTTTCATAAAAATTATCACCCTTAATAGTTAAAGTGTAACGCGCAATCTTTCTTTGGCTGACTTTAAGCAAGCTTCAAGGACGTGCATGTTGTGAACAGAGTCGGATGTTGGAATCAGAGGAGTCTCTCCTGAAAGAATTACCCGGGCAAATTGATCAACCTGTCGGCTATATTGATTTACGTAAGGGAGGAGTATTTCTTTTTGTTTTTCATCTTTGGAAAATACTAGCAACCTCGAATCCTCGTGCGATCGACAAATAAAGGCTGATGGAATTTCAACTCTTCCTTCTGTCCCAAGGATTTGCAAGGTGTTCCGACGATTAGCCCACATGCCGCAATCAAAGTTAAGCCCTATACCGTTAGGGAATTCTAATAATCCAGAAGCCATCATATCGACATGATCATGCTGAGGTGAAAAGTAGGCATGAACGGTAACTGCTTCTGGTTCAGTTTCCAATAGAAATCGGGCAGCATGAATGGGATAGCAACCTACATCATAGAGGGCACCACCGCCCATCTGTGATTGAAAGCGAACATTATTGACATCGGATGCGTTGTTAAAGGTGAATGCACCATGGATTCCACGAATTTCACCGATATCACCGGAGCGTAAGATTTCCTTGATTTTCGTATAGCGAGGATGATATGCATACATGAAACCCTCAGCCAAATACACACCATTTTGTTGACAGGCAATAAGCATCTCTTTCGCTTCTCTTTTATTTAAAGAGAGAGGTTTTTCGCACAAAACATGTTTTTTATATTGCGCAGCTTTAATCGTCCATTCGTAGTGAAGATGATTAGGTAATGGGATGTAGACTGCATCAATTTCAGGGTCCTGTAATAACGCTTGATAATTGGAGTAGATTCTTTCAATGTGGAAGTGATCTGCTGTTTTCTGAGCTTTTTCTAGGTTTCTGCTAGCGATTCCTAGAACATAACCGGACTCTGAATGTTGAATCGCTGGGATAACTGATTTTAAAGCAATATTCGCACAACCTAAGATACCCCATCTAAGCTTTCTGGAATGTGATGTTTGGTTCTGTAGCATATAAAAGACCTCCTTCTAGTACTAGTATTAGCCTATGATGAACTGCTAATTAAATATTAACAGAACATAAATTATATTAGGTTAATATAAAAATCAAAATATGCGCTGGATGGAGTAAGAATAATGTAATGGTTTACATTATTCTAAAATAGTGGTATATTCTGATTATAATATAATTTTTAATCTCTAAAAAACGTGGTGTGAAAGGGTATTAGACCATGGCAACGATTAATGATGTTGCAAAGCTAGCAAATGTATCCGTTGCAACAGTTTCAAGGGTTATAGGGAATACGGACCGTGTTAAACCTGAAACAAGGTCAAGGGTAATAGAGGCCATAAATATCCTAAACTACCAACCGAACATTCTGGCAAGACAACTTCGCAGAAAGGAAACAAAAGCAATTATCGTTGTCGTTCCTGATATTACGAATTCATTCTTTTCAAATGTCTTACTAGGTATTGAAACTATTGCTAGCAAGTATGAATATCAGGTGCTTCTTGGAGACACTCAAAATGATCAATCAAAGGGGTATGCGTATCTCGATCTTCTAAAACAAAAGCAAGTAGACGGGTTGATTTCATTAACAGCCAGAATAGAACGGGGGCATCTTGAGGAAATTTCCAACCAATACCCTGTTGTATTAGCTTGTGAATACTTAGAAGGAGCGAGTGTTCCCGCTGTCGTAATTGATAATATCAGATGTGCTGAAAAACTGACCCAACATCTAATTAAGCTTGGGCATAAGCAGATTGCATTCTTATCTGGTCCCTTGGACATCATTCTCAACCGGGACAGGCTTAAGGGCTTCTATAATTCCATGATAGACCATGGGATAGAGGTAGATCCTTTATTAGTCGCGGAAGGTGATTTCACGATGGAGTCGGGGTATCATCTAACGAAAAAACTAATGACCTTAAAAAGACCACCGACTGCTATATTTGCTGCAAATGATGAAATGGCTATTGGATCGATTAAAGCGATTAAGAGCATAGGATGGAAGGTTCCCAAGGATGTGGCGGTAGTAGGGTTTGATGATATAAAAATGGCCTCGGTTTTTGAACCTAGTTTAACGACGATTGCACAGCCTGCCTCACTTATTGGAATACGAGCAATGGAAACGTTGCTAGATCTAATGAATCAAGGAAGCTATGTTAGGCGATCTAATATTCTTGAAGGCGATCTTGTAATTAGAGAGTCCTGTGGAGCAACTTTTAAAGGATTACAATAACTTTGTTTATCCAATGACCTAATAAAGGAGTGATCATTATGAAGTTAGGAGTATTCACTGTTTTATTTGCACAAAAAACTCTGGAAGAAATGCTAGACCATGTGGCAGCTCATGGTCTGCAGGCAGTAGAAATTGGAACAGGGGGGTATCCAGGAAAACCTCATTGTGATCCGGCCGCACTATTGGAAGACGAACTGAAACTTCAGCAGTTTAAACATGCTATTGAAAGTCGTGGATTGGAAATAAGTGCTTTAAGTTGCCATGGAAATCCGCTTCATCCGAATAAAGAAATTGCACGGCAACATCACCTGGATTTTCAGAATTCAGTTCGATTAGCTTCTAAATTAGGTGTGAAAACAGTAATCACGTTCTCAGGTTGTCCCGGAGAATCAGAACATTCTTTAAATCCCTCCTGGGTAACATGTCCATGGCCAGAAGACTTTTTGAAGGTAATAGAATGGCAATGGAAGGAAAAAGTTATTCCTTACTGGAAAGAACAGGACGCATTCTTAAAGGAACACGGTGTACGAGTAGCGATAGAACCGCATCCAGGATTTGTGGTTTACAATACGGAGACGATGTTACGACTCCGCAAGGAGTGTGGAAACAGTATTGGAGTCAACTTCGATCCCAGTCATTTGTTCTGGCAAAATATGGACCCCATTGTAGGGATTAAAGAACTAGCGAAAGCGGGAGCACTTTATCATTTCCATGCCAAGGACACGGGTATTGACAACCAAAATACAGCTTCTAACGGGGTTCTTGATACGAAGAGCTATCGGGATGAAATCAATCGGTCATGGATTTTCCGTACTATAGGTTATGGACACGGCGAAGAAACTTGGAAGCAAATTGTAAGTGCTCTTCAGTTAGTGGGGTATGAAGGTGTAATCAGTATTGAACATGAAGACAGCTTGATGTCAGTTGATGAAGGCTTTATGAAAGCCTCTACATTTCTCAAAAATTTGATTATCAAAGAAAGGATTGGTGAAATTTGGTGGGCGTAACAAAAAATGTACGGATTGGAATGGTCGGTTATCGATTTATGGGGAAAGCTCATAGCCATGCTTACCGTGACTTACCCTTCTACTTTGATACGGAGGTGGAGCCGGTTTTACAAGCAGTTGCCGGTAGAAATGAAGCGGAAGTAAAGGCAGCAGCAGACAAAATGGGATGGGCTTCATATGAAACAGACTGGAAGCGCTTAATTGAACGCAAGGATATAGACTTAATCGATATTGTAACCCCAAACAACACGCATGCAGAAATTGCTATAGCTGCTGCTGAAGCAGGGAAACATGTGATCTGTGAAAAACCTTTAGCGATGAATCTAGAGCAAGCCCGGCGGATGCTTCATGCAGTTAGAAAAAATAATGTAGTACATATGATTTGCCATAATTATCGTTTTGCTCCTGCTGTACAATTTGCCAAGAAATTAATTCAGGAAGGTCGTTTAGGGAGAATCTACCATATTCGTGCAACGTATCTGCAAGATTGGATTATGGATCCAAATTTCCCACTCGTTTGGAGACTGAGAAAGGAAGTAACCGGTTCTGGCACCCACGGAGATATTGCGGCACACATTCTAGATTTGGCACGCTTTTTAGTAGGTGAATTTGATGAAGTAGTCGGGATGATGGAAACGTTTATTAAAGAGCGTCCAATTGGGGAAATGACTGGGGGATTAAGTGCAAGGCTTGAGGCTGGATCCCTGGGTAAAGTTGATGTGGATGATGCCTCAGCTTTCCTAGCCCGATTTAAAAATGGTGCTCTAGGTGTGTTCGAGGCCACAAGATTTGCTGGGGGAAATCGCAATGGAAATCGATTTGAAATAAATGGGGAAAAAGGTTCCATCCGTTGGGACTTGGAAAATATGAATAATCTGCAGGTTTACTTGGCTGACGATGAGCCAGGTTTGCAAGGGTTCCGTACGATTAACTGCACGGAAGAACATCACCCTTATGCAGGTGCCTATTGGCCGGCTGGACATATCATTGGCTATGAGCATACGTTTATCAATTTAATGAAGGAATTGATGAATGGGATCAGTAAAGGGTATAGTCCTAACCCGAATTTCGAGGATGGGGTAAGAAATCAAGCAGTCCTAGAGGCTGTTGAAAAGTCGGTTGAAACGAGAAGTTGGGTGAAGTTGGAACAAATGAGTTTGGCGGAAAACTATTAATTTTTAAAAAGGGGTCCTATTAATGTCAAAAATGAGAGTTTCTAGTCATTTAATTACTTGGCGTGATGACTTTTTGTTGGGTCTTAAGGAGGCTTCTAATTTAGGCTATCAGGCTTGTGAAACCTTTACACATATTGCCCTTCAGTATGAAGGTCGGTTGGATGAATTCAGAGACCTACTAGGTCATCATGGCTTTACATTATCCGCTTTATATGGTGGCGGTAGATTTTCCGATAAAGCTCTCCAACAAGAAGTTATAGAGTACAATACTCGGGTTGCAAAATTTCTTGTAGCGAATGGCAGTGATCGGATTGTATTTGGACCCAAAGGACCAAGAACGGAAGGCGGTACCACATTAGAAGAGCTGAAAGTAGCCGCACAAACCATAAACGAGGCTGCAAAGAGATGCTACGACCTGGGTGTAAAAGCTTGTGTGCATCCACACTTGGGAACAGAAATTCAAAATGAAAATGAATTGGACGCGATTATGGAAATGACCGATCCAAACTATGTTTTCTTCTGTCCAGATACTGCTCACTTATATAAAGCAGGAATGGACCCTGTGGAGATTATGCGTAGATATAAGGACAGAATTGCTTACGTGCATCTAAAGGATGTAACGCCTGAAGAAGTAGATATCGAGAAATTCCCCATTCTATCTGGTACGGAAGCACTACCAATCTTTTGCGAATTAGGACTAGGTCCTGTGGATTTCCCCAAGGTTGTACAATTTTTGCAAGAAATCGATTATGAAGGTTGGTTAACGGTAGAAATCGATAAATCCACAAGTACTCCGCTCCAGAGTTTGACCATATGCAGGGACTACGTCGAGCAAACGCTAGGTATCCCTATTCGCTTTAAATCTTAATCCTGAAATATGATAGGGGTGAAACCATTGAAAAATAAGGTGAAGGTTGGAGTAATTGGGTGCGGAACAATTAGCGGGATTTATTTTAAAGCGGGACAAACTTTTGACATTTTGGACATTGCTGCTTGTGCGGATTTGGATGTTGCACGTGCCAAGGCGAAAGCAGCAGAATTCAATATTCCAAAGGCCAGCTCACCGGAGGAGTTGCTTGCCGATCCGGAAATTGAAATCGTCATCAATCTTACTATACCAAAAGCTCACGCAGAAGTTTGTTTAGCAGCGCTAGAAGCCGGAAAGCACGTCTATGTAGAGAAGCCATTAGCTGTAAGTCGTGAAGATGGCAAAAAGATTATAGATCTAGCAAGGGAAAAAGGATTATTAGTAGGGGGGGCACCTGACACCTTCCTTGGTGGAGGGATTCAAACCTGCCGTAAGTTAATTGATGACGGTTGGATTGGTGAACCGGTTGCTGCCACGGCATTTATGATGAATCATGGACACGAAAGATGGCATCCAGACCCTGACTTCTATTATAAGGTCGGAGGTGGTCCGATGTTTGATATGGGGCCGTATTACCTAACGGCATTGATCAACTTGATTGGTCCTATTCGTCGAGTAACTGGTTCGGCAAGAATTACTTTCCCAGAACGTACCATTACAAGTCAACCTAGATTTGGACAAAAAATACAAGTCGAAACACCAACACATATAGCTGGAATCTTTGATTTTGCCAATGGTGCAATTGGAACCATCATTACGAGCTTTGATGTTTGGGGATCCCAGGTACCACGGATTGAAGTGTACGGGAGCCAAGGGACATTGATTGTTCCGGATCCAAATACCTTTGGTGGACCTGTATTCATTCGCAGGCAAGGAAGTACGGAATGGTCTGAAGTACCATTAACACATGGTTTTACAGAAAACAGTCGAGGTCTAGGGGTCGCCGATATGGCACATGCGATGGTAAGCGGTAGACCTCACCGAGCAAATGGTGATTTAACTTACCATGTTTTGGACGTTATGCATGCTTTTCTTGACTCTGCACGGTCCGGTAACCATGTGTTGGTGGAAAGCAGTTGTGAGAAGCCAGCCCCATTTCCATTAGGTTTACCGGGACACGTTTTGGATATTTAAATTCATAAAGGAATGAGGGGGCATTGATGAAGCAAATACCTGTTGCCGTGCAAATGTATACTCTTAGAAATGAATGTTCAAATAATTTCATTCAGACACTAGAACAAGTGGCTGCATTGGGCTATAACGGAGTCGAGTTTGCAGGCTACTGGGGAATGGAACCTTATGAATTACGTAAAGTGATTGATCAATTAGGGCTGCGTGCTGCAGGAAGCCATATTGCTCTAGCCCAATTGGAAAATAACCTGGATGAATGGATAGAGGCCCAGCAAATCCTAGGAAGTCGGCACATCATTTGTCCTTCATTGTCACCGGAAAGACGGGGACGTAAGGAAGAATATCAACGTTTAGCCAAGCAACTTAATGAAATGGGCCAAAAGTGTGAAGAGGTAGGGATAACGTTTAGTTATCATAATCACGATTTTGACCTAGTGCCATTTGGTGAAACAACGGGCTTGGAAATTATTCTACATGAAACTAATCCGAATTGGGTCAAAGTAGAATTGGATGTATATTGGTTAACTCGGTCTGGACATGATCCGGTAGCGTGGATGCAAAGATACGCGGGACGCACTCCACTTATACATTTGAAAGACATGACCACGGATGACGAAAGATTTTTTGCCGAATTAGGCACAGGTGGGGTCGATTTATCCTCTATCATAGCTCGGGGGCAGGAACTTCAAGTAGAATGGTGGGTTGTGGAACAGGATCGGACCAAGAGATCTGCTATAGAGAGTATTTCAATAAGTATTGATTATCTCAAACAAAACCATTCCATCGGTATCAAGTAATTCTTGATATAAACACAAGTAGGGGGGAAAAGGATGAAGAAGTTATTGACTTCACTGACGGCTTTGTCAATGTTGGCACTTACCGCATGTGGCGGTGGTGCTTCCCAGCAAGCATCTAAGCCTGCGACAAGTGAACCAGCCAAGCAAGAGGCTCCAGCTTCAAAACCTGCAGCTAGTGGGGAGAAAAAGGTTTTAGAATATTGGTACATTGATCCAGGTGAAAAAGAAAAGGTGTACCAGGAAACAGTTCAAAAGTTTAATGAGGAACATCCTGACGTAGAAATTAAAGCTCTACGGATCCCCAATGATGCATACAAGCAAAAATTGGCTGTGGCTATGTCGGGAGGAAATCCACCGGATATCTTCCATTCTTGGGGGGGCGGATGGCTAAAAGCGTTTGTTGAAGCCGGAAATGTACTAGATATATCAGGTAAATTTGATGAAGCAAGATTTAATAAACTGGCTTTAGGTAATTCAACATTTAATGATAAGGTTTACGGATTACCGCTTGGACTTAGCTTGACCCATTTCTATTATAACAAAGACATTTTTGCAAAATATAATCTGACCCCACCTAAGACATGGGATGAATTAGTTTCCGTAATTGAAACGCTTAAACAAAATAATGTGATACCAATTACCTTAGCTAATAAAACAAAGTGGCCTGGTGCTTACTATTTAATGTATTTAGCAGACCGTATTGGTAGTGAACAGCTATTTCTCGAAGCGTTTAATCGCACTGGAAGAGGATTTGATGATCCTGATTATGTAAAGGCAGGCGAATATATTCAGAAATTGGTTGATATGGAAGCGTTTAACCCTGGATTTAATGGTGTTCCATGGGATGCTGGTCAAGGTCGTCAATTGATGTATTCGGAACAATCGGCTATGTTGTTGATTTCTAACTCATTCATTAACAATATTCGGGATGAAAGCCCAGAATTTGAGAAAAAAGTAGATTTCTTTGATTTTCCATCCATCCCTGGAGGAAAAGGAGATCCTACCAACCTGGGTGTCAATTCATCTCCAGTATGGTCTGTATCGGCAACATCAAAGTATCCTGATGTAGCTGTTGAATTCATTAACGAGCTAACAAGTGTAGAAACTGCTCAAGCCTATGCTGACAGAACTGGATCTGTGACTGCTATTAATGCTGTTAATTACGCAGATCCCTTTGCGAAGCGTCTAGCTGAAAGTCTAGCAAAAGCTAATGCAGTTCACTTCCCTTATGACCAAACGGTACCACCAGAATTGGCTGAACTACACAAGGATACAACCCAAGCGATCTTTGGCAAAACGATGACACCGGAAGAGGCAGCAAAGCAAATGGAAGCAAAGGCAAAAGAAATATTGGATAAGTAAAAAGGAAAAAACAGGGGGGAGATGCTCTCCCCTTTCTTTCCATCATCAGGAAAAGAAGGAGGCTAGCTAACGTGCAAAATGAGTTGCAGGTAGGCACAAATCAGCAAGTAAAAAGTCGTATAGCTGTTAGCAAAAATCGAAGAAAGTGGAGGAAGGCATTAACCATCAGTTTATTTGTTGCTCCTGCATTTATTATTTATGCGATTTATGTGATTTACCCCATCTTTGCTACTTTTAATTACAGTCTTTTTGAATGGAACGGACTGCAAGCCGAAAAGACTTTTATAGGTTTAGCAAATTATATTGAACTTTTTAAAGATCAGGTTTTTTGGACTGCTTTACAAAATAACTTTCTTGTCGTTTTTATATCTGTCTTTGTACAAATTCCATTGGGACTTGTAATGGCATTGATGTTGTTTGCACCAATCAGAGGCATTAAATTTTTTAGTACTGTATATTTTATGCCTTTCCTTATGTCAACGGTTGCGATTGGTTTATTGTGGGTATTTATGTTTGATCCCATTAATGGAACGATGAATCAATTACTACGAATTTTTGGGGTACAGAAGTGGCAGGTAGCTTGGTTAAGTGAAGAATCAACAGCTATGTGGTCAGTACTTCTTGTCATTGTATGGCAATTCGCTCCTTTCTATATGATCTTATTTAAAGCAGGGATCGTTGGAATTCCTGAAGAACTTTACGAAGCTGCTCAAATTGATGGAGCCAATAAGTGGAAACAATTTACTCATATTACATTACCGCTTTTGATGCCAACGATTGTCTCCTCTTCCATCCTAGCAATTGTCGGTTCTCTTAAAACCTTTGACTTGTTCTACATTATGACTGGGGGAGGGCCAAATAATACCACTGAACTAATGGGAACTTATATGTTTAAGCAAGCATTCCAGATTTTTGATATGGGGTATGCGAGTACTATTGCCTTTATGATGTTTTTGATTGCTTTTGTTGTCGTCGCAATCATACAGGTTATGGAAACCCAGAGGAGAAAGAAAGGTGGCTTCGTATGATGGTTGTACTTAAGAAAATCCCTCTATATATTCTAGCATTATTCCTATTAGTTTTTACGGGTTACCCTTTCTTGTATATGGTCGCTACATCATTGAAGACACAACAAGAATTTTTCCAGGCCCCTTTCTCTATTATTACCTCGATCAGCTTCGAGAACTATTTTTCAGTTCTCGAGATGGGTTTGTCACAATATTTTATCAACAGTATCATAGTAAGTGTTGTTTCAGTGGTTACCGTTGTATTTATATCAGCTTTGGCTAGTTATCCACTAAGTAGGATGAAATTCCGACTCAATAGAACTTTGTTTTTATTATTTATTGCAGGCATGATGCTCCCTATACACTCTACTTTAATTCCTACCTTTATGCTGACTCAAAAAATGGGACTCTATGACACGATGCTAGCATTAATTGGGCCATATATAGCATTTAGTATACCGATTTCCATTTTCATCTTAACGCAGTTCATGCAGGAAATTCCTCAAGCACTTGAGGATGCAGCCAAAATTGATGGATGCACTCATTTCGGGGTTTTTTGGAGGGTTATGTTACCCATGTTGACTCCAGCGTTATCAACAGTGTTTATTTATAATTTTATCCATCTTTGGACAGAGTTTATTTTTGCTCTGGTATTAATATCAAGTCCAGAGAAAATGACATTGCCCCTTGGGCTACAAAATTTCTATGGCGAGTTTTCTGTTAATGTACCTGGTCTAATGGCTGCACTTACTTTAGCAAGTCTTCCAGTTCTCCTGGTTTACTTCTTTGCGCAAGAAAAAGTAGTGAAAGGATTGTCTGGAGGGGCTGTAAAAGAATAAGAAATGAGGGCGGAGTATGGATAAAGTAAAAGTAGGGATTATCGGTTGTGGGATGATTAGTGGCATCTATTTAAAAAATATAACCGAAACTTTTAAAAACATGAAAGTCATTGCTGTAGCAGATATTGATCTGGAACGTGCCAAGGCTCGGGCTATGGATTTTAATATTCCTTTGGCTTGCAGTCCAGAAGAATTGATAGCAAATCCTGAAATCGAAATGGTAATAAACCTAACCATCCCACAGGCTCATGCACCAATAAGTTTACAAGCTCTTGAGGCGGGGAAGCATGTTTTTGTTGAAAAGCCATTGGCGGTTACTCGTGATGAGGGACAAAAGGTTTTACACTTGGCCAAAAGCAACGGATTATACATCGGGTCAGCACCTGATACCTTCCTTGGAGGGGGCATTCAAACATGCAGAAAAATAATCGATGAAGAGTGGATTGGTGAGCCTATCGCTGCTAATGCGTTTTTGTTGAAGAGAGGGCCGGAAATATTCCATCCTAATCCAGATTTCTTCTATGAAGAAGGAGGGGGTCCTATGTTTGACATGGGGCCGTATTACTTGACTGCCTTAATCAATCTGATAGGCCCTATTCGTCGCGTAACAAGTTCAGCGAAAGCGTCATTTCCAGAAAGAACAATCATGAGTGGACCAAGAAAGGGAGAAAAAGTACCAGTTGACATACCAACGCATATAGCAGGGATTATGGAATTTGATAATGGAGCCATTGGATCAATCATTACAAGTTTTGATGTATGGGGAACACAGCTTCCCCGAATCGAAATTTATGGAACAGCAGGGACTTTGATCGTACCAGACCCAAATACATTTGAGGGTCCTATTTTTATAAAGCGTCAAGGAGAAACAGAGTGGTCTGAAATCCCTTTAGTGTTTAAAATGACCGAAAACAGTCGAGGAATAGGTGCTTCCGATATGGCGAACGCCATTCGAGAGGGTAGCTCGCACCGAGCCAATGGGGAACTCGCTTACCATGTTCTTGATGTCATGCATTCTTTTTTAGACGCCTCAAGAAAAGGAATACATGTCGAAATTGGAAGCTACTGTAGCCGTCCAGAACCATTACCAATAAACATGTAGAAAGGACAAGGATGTAGAATGGAAAAACTCGAGTTAATCTTGGATGCTAGAGCAACTTTAGGGGAAGGTCCTTGCTGGGATTCTAAAAAGAAAGTCTTATATTGGGTGGATGTTGTTGAACAGAAGGTACATATTTTTGATCCAAAAACAGGAAAAGATGAAAGTATTAATGTGGGGCAACAGGTCGGGGCAGTAGTTCCCCGTAAATCAGGCGGTTTAATTTTGGCCTTGAGAAATGGATTCTATGCACTAGATTTAGTAACGAAAGAGTTGACAGCAATCGTTGATCCAGAAGCCGATCTTCCAGGCAATCGTTTTAATGATGGAAAATGTGATGCGGCCGGAAGGTTCTGGGCGGGGACGATGGAGGATGCGGAGGAAAACGTGACAGGCTCTTTGTACCGGCTTGATTCAGATTTATCCGTTACCAGAGTATTAGATGGGGTTGCTATTTCGAATGGAATTGCCTGGGAAAAGGATAATCAAACGATGTATTTTATTGATTCACCAACCAAACAAGTTGTTGCT
>Ga0180215_1002208_pt1 | contig 19935 bp, 33 predicted proteins | sample eDN3rd37CBELigBY_FD_128871 | JGI IMG/M metagenome (GOLD analysis project Ga0180215, IMG submission 128871) | Enriched backyard soil microbial communities from Emeryville, California, USA - eDNA 3rd pass 37_C BE-Lig BY (version 2) (version 2) | ecosystem: Environmental > Terrestrial > Soil >... | reverse complement strand
TGCCCTCGATCTCCACCTCGACCGTCTCGCCCGGCACGAGCCAGCGCGGCGGCGTGCGGGCCGCGCCCACGCCGCCCGGCGTGCCGGTGACGAGCAGGTCGCCTGGTTCGAGCGTGCAGACGTCGCTGACGAGGGCGACCAGGTCGGCCACGTCGAACAGGAGCAGCGACGTGCTGGCCGACTGCAGCACCTCGTCGCCGACGCGCGTCTGCAGCTCCAGCCCCGCGGCACCCGGGGGCAGCTCGTCGGCGGTGACCACCCACGGCCCGAAGCCGCCGGTGGCGTCGAAGTTCTTCCCGGGCGTGAACTGCGACGTGCGCCGCTGGTAGTCGCGCACCGAGGCGTCGTTGAAGACGGAGTAGCCCGCCACGTGGGCCAGCGCGTCGGCCCGTGGCACGTGGCGCCCCCGCCGTCCGATGACGGCCACCAGCTCGCCCTCGTAGTCGAGCTGCTCCGACAGCCGCGGCCGCACGATGGGCTGGCCGTGGGCCACGAGGGTGGTGGTGAACCGGGCGAACAGCACCGGGTAGTCGGGGCGTTGGCGGCCCATCTCCTCGGCGTGGTCGGCGTAGTTCACGCCGACGCAGACGATCTTGCCGGGGTTCCACACCGGCGGCAGGAGCAGCACGTCGTCGGGGTCCAGCGCGACGTCGTCGTGCTCCTCGGCGCGGGCCAGCGCGTCGGCGTCGGCGAGCAGGGCGGGCACGTCGGGCGCGACGGCCGCGAGGTCGACGATGCCGCCGCTGTCGTCCACCCGTCCGGGACGGGGGACGCCACCAGGCACCCGGAACGACACGATGCGCACGTCAGCTCCTCCCCACCCCGACATGATGGCTCGCGCCGGGCCCTCCTTCATCCGCCGGGCCGTAGCGCACCTCCCACAGGCACAGCCCGTGCGGCGGCGCCACGGGACCGGCGGCGGCCCGGTCGCGCGCCCGCAGGATGCCGGTGATCTGCCCCGCCGACCGGCGGCCGCGGCCCACCTCCACGAGCGTGCCGACGATGGAGCGCACCATCTGGTGGCAGAACGAGTCGGCCTCGATCCAGAACTGCCACACGTCGGGCTCGGCCGGGTGGCGCGTCCAGCACGCCGACCGCACGTGCCGCACCAGCGACACCGGCTCGTCGCGGCGGTTCGCGTCACGGGGGCGGCGGCAGAAGGACGAGAAGTCGTGCTCGCCGATCAGCGGGTCGCAGGCGAGGGCCAGCGCGGCCGCGTCGAGCGGGCCGGGCACGTGCCACGTCGTCGCGGCGAGGAACGGATCGGGCACGTCGCGCTCGAGCACCTGGTAGCGGTAGACGCGGGAGCGGGCCGAGAAGCGGGCGTCGAAGTCGGGCGGCGCCAGGGCGGCCTCGCGCACCACGATGGCGGGGGCGCACATGGCGTTGACGGCGCGCGCCAGCGCGGCGGGATCGACGCCGGCCCGGGCGTCGAAGGACACCACCTGGCCGCGGGCGTGCACGCCGGCATCCGTGCGGCCGGCCACCGACAACCGGACCGGGTGGCGCAGCACCCGTTCCAGGGCGTGGCCGAGCACGCCGGCCACGGTGCGCACGCCGGGGTTGGCGGCCATGCCGCGGAACCCGGACCCGTCGTAGGCGATCGTGAGGCGGACGCGCACGAGCGGCCCGCTGGGGGCCGCTCGTACGACGTCGTCGTGGTCGAACAGGGTCAGCTCGTCTCCGCCCATGCCGGCGCGGCGGACGGGCTCGTCAGACCAGCTCGATGCGGGCCATCGGCGCGTTGTCGCCGTGGCGGGGGCCGAGCTTCAGGATCCGGGTGTAGCCACCGGGACGGTCGGCGTAGCGCGGGCCGACGTCGTCGATGAGCTTCTGGGCCATCTCCTTGTCGCCCAGGTAGGCGACCAGCTGGCGGTGGCGGTGGAGGCCGCCCTTCTTGGCCTTGGTGATGAGCTTCTCGGCCACGGGCCGGAGCGCCTTGGCCTTGGCCTCGGTGGTGACGATGCCCTCGGCGGCGAACAGGGAGGCGGCCAGGTTGGCCATCATCAGCCGCTGGTGGGCGGCGTCGCCGCCGAAGCGGCGGGCACGGCGGGGGGTGGCGGGCATGGTGTCGTCGTCCTCCCTACGCGCCGCGGAGCGAGAGGCCCCGCTCGTCGAGCTTCTGCTTCACCTCGTCGAGCGACTTCTGCCCGAAGTTGGTGATGTTCAGCAGGTCTTCCTCGGTCCGCTGCACGAGCTCGCCCACGGTGTTGATCTGGGCCCGCTTCAGGCAGTTGCGGGGGCGCTCCGACAGGTCGAGGTCCTCGATGGGGTGGTCGAGGTCGGGCGACCCTGCGCCCGCACCGGCCACCTCGCCGAGCTCCAGGCCCTGCGGGGCGTCGCTCATCTCGGCCACCAGCTCGACGAGCGAGCGCAGCGTGGCGCCGGCCGAGGCGAGGGCGTCACGCGGCGAGATCGAGCCGTCGGTCTCGATGTCGAGCACCAGCCGGTCGTAGTTGGTGGACTGCTCCACGCGGACCGGCTCGACGGTGAAGGCCACGCGGCGCACCGGCGAGAAGATGGCGTCGATCGGGATGAGCCCGATGGTCGAGGTCTCGTTGGGGCGCTCGGCCGACAGGTACCCCCGCCCACGCCGCACGGTGAGGTCGACCGCGAGGCGGCCGCGGGCGTTGAGCGTGGCGATGTGCTGCTCGGGGGTGAGGATCTCGATCTCCGGCGGCGCCTTGATGTCGGCCGCGGTGACGGTGGCCGGGCCGCGGACGTCGAGGCGGATGGTCACGTCCTCGTCGCTCACGGACGACAGCACGATGTCCTTGAGGTTGAGGATGATGTCGGTGACGTCCTCCGTGACCCCGGGGATGGTGTCGAACTCGTGGAGGGCGTCGTCGAAGCGCACGGTCGTGATGGCCGCGCCCGGGATGGACGACAGCAGCGTGCGGCGCAGCGAGTTCCCGATCGTGTACCCGAAGCCGGGCTCGAGGGGTCCGATGGCGAAACGCTGGCGGTTGCCCTCGGGCTCGTCGAGGGGCTCGACGGTCGGGCGTTGGATGACCAGCATGGACATGGCCGAGTCTCCTGCCTGGATCACTTGGAGTAGAGCTCGACGATGAGCTGCTCGCGCACCGGGACGTCGATCTGCGACCGGACGGGCAGCTCGCGCACGGTGACGGACGCTCCCCCGTCGCCGGCCTCGAGCCACTGGGGCACGAGCCGGCCGAGGGTGTCGAGGTTGTGGCGGATGACGATCATCGCCTTGGCCTTGTCGGAGAGGCTGACGACGTCGCCCTTGCGCACGCGGCTGCTCGGGATGTCGACGCGCCGGCCATTCACCCGGATGAGGCCGTGGTTGACGAACTGCCGGGCCTGGGGACGCGTGGACGCCCACCCGGCGCGGTAGACGACGTTGTCGAGGCGGAGCTCCAGCAGCCGGAGGAGGTTCTCGCCGGTCACGCCCTGCTGGCGGTTGGCGTGCTCGTAGAGGTTGCGGAACTGCTTCTCGAGGACGCCGTAGATGTACTTGGCCTTCTGCTTCTCCTGCAGCTGGATCAAGTACTCGGAGTTGTTCGTGCGGCGACGGGTGCGGCCGTGCTCGCCCGGCGGGTAGGGGCGGCGCTCCAGCGCGCGGCGGCCCTTCTCGTTCTCGAAGAGGTTGACGCCCAGGCGGCGCGACAGCTTGACCTTGGGACCGGTGTAGCGAGCCACGTCAGACCCTCCGGCGCTTCGGCGGGCGGCAGCCGTTGTGCGGCACCGGCGTGACGTCCTTGATGCCGGCGATCTCGATGCCGGTGGCCTGGATCGAGCGGATGGCGGTCTCGCGGCCGGACCCCGGCCCCTTCACGAGCACGTCGACCTTGCGGACCCCGTGCTCCATGGCGGTCCGGGCCGCCTTCTCCGCCGCCATCTGCGCGGCGAACGGGGTCGACTTGCGCGAGCCCTTGAAGCCGACGTTGCCGGCCGAGGCCCACGAGAGCGTGTTGCCCTCGAGGTCGGTGATCGTGACGATCGTGTTGTTGAACGAGCTCTTGATGTGCACGACGCCGTAGGAGACGTTCTTGCGCTCGCGCTTGCGGGGCCGGCGGCCACCGGGCTTGGGCTTGGCCATCCTCTACTTCCTCACGACCTTCTTCTTGTTGGCGACCGTCCGCTTCGGGCCCTTGCGGGTGCGGGCGTTGGTGTGCGTGCGCTGGCCCCGGACGGGCAGGCCCTTGCGGTGCCGGACCCCCTGGTAGCAGCCGATCTCGATCTTGCGCTTGATGTCCTGGCTGACCTCGCGGCGGAGGTCGCCCTCGACCTTCAGGTTGGCGTCGACGTAGGACCGGATGCGGTTGACCTCCTCGTCGGTGAGGTCGCGCACCCGGGTGTCCGGGTTGAGGTCGAGCGTGGCGCAGAGCTGCTGCGCGGTGGTGCGCCCGATGCCGTAGATGTAGGTGAGGGAGATCTCGAGTCGCTTCTCCCGGGGGATGTCGACCCCAGCGATACGTGCCATGCCTCTTACCCCTGACGCTGCTTGTGCCGCGGGTTCTCGCAGATGACCTGGACGCGGCCGTGCCGACGGATCACCTTGCACTTCTCACAGATCTTCTTGACGCTCGGGCGGACCTTCATGCCTCTTCCCTGACTGCGCTCGGTTGCTGGGGGCGCTTCACTTGTACCGGTAGGTGATCCGACCCCTGCTCAGGTCGTAGGGCGTGAGCTCCACCTGGACGCGATCCCCGGGGAGGATGCGGATGTAGTGCATGCGCATCTTCCCTGAGATGTGGGCCAGCACCTTGTGGCCGTTCTCGAGCTCCACCCGGAACATGGCGTTCGGCAGGGGCTCGATGACCGTCCCTTCGAGGACGATCGCGTCTTCCTTGGGCTTGGGCAGGGTCGACCCTCCTGGGCGGTCGTGGTGCGAGCTGGGGCGGCACGAGGAGACCGGTTCGCCGGGCTCCCGAGCCGGGCCACCCGGAGGCGCGCGAGCCGGCCCCAGGGCCAACAGCACAGGCTAGCCCTGGCAGGGAAGGTTCACCAACCCTGTCCGCTCTCAGCCGCTCGGGCAGGCCGGCCACCCGGCCGGCCCGGCGCCGCCCTCCTCCGGGCGCCGCCGCAACCCCACCCGCTCCCACCCCCGCCGACGCCAGCCGTGCCGGCACCGGGAGCGGCGGGCGCGCGGCCAGGATGGCCGCCGGCCGGGGCTCGCCGACCAGTGAGCGAGCGGCGCCGCGGCACGCGAGCGGAGGCCACGGACGGCCGGAGCGAGCCATGACACGGCACGCGAGCGGAGGCCACGGATGGCCGGAGCGAGCCATGACACGGCACGCGAGCGGAGGCCAGGGATGGCCGGAGCGAGTCATGACGCCGTCATGACCAGGGGGCCGTCGGGCGTCACGGCCACGGTGTGCTCCACGTGGGCCGAGCGCGCCCCGTCGGCGGTGACCACCGACCAGCCGTCGTCGAGCACGAGGGTCTCGGCCGTGCCCGCGTTCAGCATGGGCTCGATGGCCAGCACGTTGCCCGGCTTGAGGGTGGGCCCCCGGCCGGGCGGGCCGTAGTTGGGCACGTCGGGCGCCTCGTGCATGGCGGTGCCGATGCCGTGCCCCACGTAGTCGCGCACCACCGCCAGGCCGGCCCGGGTGGCGACCTGCTCCACGGCGTGGCCCACGTCGGACAGGTGCAGACCGGCCTGCATGTGATCGATGGCCGCGGCCAGCGCGGCCTCGGCGGCCTCGATGAGCCGGCGGGACGCGGGGTCGACCTCGCCCACCGGGGCGGTGAAGGCGGCGTCGCCGTGCCAGCCGTCGACGATGGCGCCGCAGTCGATCGACACGATGTCGCCCTCGTCGAGGGGCCGCTCGTCGGGGATGCCGTGCACCACCACCTCGTTGGGGGAGGCGCAGATGACCGCCGGGTAGCCGTGGTAGCCGAGGAAGTTGGAGCGGGCGCCGTGCCGGCCGAGCACCTCCCGGCCGATCCGGTCGAGCTCGAGGGTGGTCACCCCCGGGCGGATGGCGTCACGGATGCGGGTGTGCATCTCGGCCACCACCCGGCCGGCCCGCCGCATGGCCGCCAGCTCGTCGGCCGACCGCACCGGGATCCCGCGCCACCTCACGGCGCGCTCCGATGGGACTGCTGCCGGGCGTCGATCACGGCCACCAGCCGGCTCAGGACCTCCTCGGCGGTGCCCACGCCGTCAACGATCTCGAGCTCGCCTCGGTCGGCGTAGAACTGGACCAGCGGCGCGGTCTGCTCCTCGTAGAGGTCGAGGCGGCGGTTGATGGCCTCCTCGGTGTCGTCGTCGCGCTGGATCACGTCGCCGCCGCAGAAGTCGCAGGTCCACGGGCGCTTGGGCCGCTCGGTGACCGAGTAGTTGGCCCCGCAGTCGGTGCACACCCGCCGGGCGGCGAGGCGCTGCAGGACCATGCCGCGGGGGACCTCCAGGTCGATCACGAGGTCGACCCCCAGGGGCAGGGTGATCTCGGTGAGGGCCACCGCCTGGGGGACGGTGCGGGGGAAGCCGTCCAGGATGAACCCCCGCCGACGGACGTCGTCCTTGTCGAGGCGCTCCTCGACGATGCCGATGATGACGTCGTCGGGCAGGAGCTCGCCCGCGTCCATGTACTCCTTGGCCTTGCGGCCGAAGGCCGTGCGCTCCTTCACCGCGCCGCGCAGCATGTCCCCGGTGGAGATGTGCGGCACCACGTAGTGGCGCGAGAGCCGGGCGCACTGGGTGCCCTTGCCGGCCCCCTGCCGGCCGAGCATGACGATCCGGGCGCCGGGGATCACGCGGTGACCGCCGGACCGTGCCGGCGGAGGCTCACTTCAGGAACCCCTCGTAGTTCCGCATCATCAGCTGGCTGTCGATCTGCTTCATGGTCTCCAGGGCCACACCGACGGCGATGAGCACGGTGGTGCCGCCGAAGAAGAAGCGGGTGACGTCGGCGACGGCGAGCACGATCGACGGGAGGAGCGCGATCACCATGATGAACAGGGCGCCCGGCAGGGTGATCCGGTTGAGGATGCGGGCCAGGTAGCGCTCCGTCTGGGGGCCGGGGCGGATGCCCGGGATGAAGCCGCCCTGGCGACGGATCTGGTCGGCCTGCTTGGCGGGGTCGAACGAGATCGCCGTGTAGAAGTACGCGAAGCCCAGGATCAGCAGGCCGTACATCACGATGTGCAGGGGGCTGGTGGTGCGGATCAGCCAGCGGTCGACCCAGTCCTGCAGGCCCTCGAGGCCCGACACGTTGGACACGATCAGCGGCAGGTAGAGCACCGAGCTGGCGAAGATGATCGGGATCACGCCCGACTGGTTCACCTTGAGCGGGATGTAGGTGCTCTGGCCGCCGTACATGCGCCGGCCCACCACCCGCTTGGCGAACGAGACCGGGATCCGGCGCTGGCCCTGCTCGACGAACACGATGCCCACCAGCGTCGCCAGGGCGATCACGCACAGGATGGCGAAGACGACGTTGCCACCCTCCTTGCGGACCGCCTCACCCTCGAAGGGCAGGCTGCTCACCACCGAGGCGAAGATGATCAGCGACATGCCGTTGCCGATGCCCCGCTGGCTGATGAGCTCGCCGAACCACATCAGCAGGGCCACGCCGGCGGTGAGCGTGCCGACCACGAGCAGCACCCGCCACAGCTGGAAGTCGACGAGCAGCGGCACGGCGAACTGCTGGCCGGTGAACTGGTTGGTGCCGCCCCGGCCGAGCAGGAACGTGAGGGCGGTGCCCTGCAGGAGGGCGATGGCCAGCGCCAGGTAGCGCGTCCACTGGGTGATCTTGCGCTGCCCGACCGCGCCCTGGTTCTGCCACTCCTCGAGCTTGGGGATCACCACGCCGAGGATCTGCATGATGATCGACGCGGTGATGTACGGCATGATGCCGAGCGCGAACACCGCGAACGAGGTGAGCGCCCCGCCCGAGAACAGGTTGAGGAAGCCCAGCGCCCCGCCGGTGCGCGCGTTGTCCTCCAGGCTCTGGATGGCCTGGTAGTCGACGCCGGGGACCGGGACGTGGGAACCGAAGCGGTACACCGCCAGGATCAGCAGGGTGAACAGGATCTTGTTGCGGAGGTCCTCGACCCTGAAGATGTTGCGGACGCTCGAGAGCACCGGGCTTCCTCCTCGGCCGCTTGGTCAGCGCCCGATCAACGGTTTGCGAACTGGTTGCCCTTGATCGGCGGGCGGCCCGAGAACGGCAGCGGTAGGAGCTCCACGGTACCCCCCGCGGCCCTCACGGCCTCCTGCGCCGACGCCGACGCGGCGTGCACCCGGACGGTGACGGACCGGGTGAGCTGACCGCGGCCGAGCAGCTTCACCAGCGCGCCCTTGTGGGTCAGGCCGGCGGCGTGCAGCGACTCGGGGGTGATCTCGTCGAGGCTGCTCTCGTCGACCACGTCGAGGTTGATCGGCTGGTACTCCACCCGAAACGGGTTGTTGAAGCCCTTCAGCTTCGGGACCCGCTGCTTCAGCGGGTTCTGGCCACCCTCGAAGCCGGGGGCGACGGTGCCGCGGGCCCGCTGGCCCTTGGTGCCCCGGCCGGCGGTCTTGCCGCCCTTGCCGGCGATGCCGCGCGCCACCCGCTTGCGGGCCCTGTGGGCCCCGGGGGCCGGCTGCAGGTCGTCGAGCTTCATGCCTGGTCCTCTCGAGCGGCGTCGTCCCGCGCGGGGTCGGGCACGGTCTCCACCGTGACCAGGTGCGGGACGCGGGCGATCATGCCCCGGATCTCGGGACGGTCGGGCAGCGTGTTGGTGCGCCCGATGCGGCCCAGCCCGAGCGCCCGCAGCGTGCCGCGGTGCTTGGGCTTGCTGCCGATGGCGGAGCGCACCTGGGTGACCTGGAGGGCCATGGTCAGCGCACCTCCTCCGGCACGTGGGGGCCGCGCTCGCTCTCCTTGTAGGCCTGCAACAGGCCGGCCGGCACGAACTCCTCCGGCGACAGGCCGCGCAGGCGGGCGACCTGGTCTGGGCGCTTCAGCGACTGGAGGCCCTGGATCGTCGCCCGCGCCACGTTGATGTGGTTCGACGAGCCGAGCGACTTGGCCAGCACGTCGTGGATGCCGGCCTCCTCGAGGATGGCCCGGGCGGCACCGCCCGCGATCACGCCGGTACCGGGGGCGGCGGGCTTCAGGAGCACGCGCCCGGCGCCCATCTCCCCGACGATCGGGTGGGTGATGGTGGTGCCGGCCAGCGGCACCCGGAAGAGGTTCTTCTTGGCCTCCTCGGTGCCCTTCTGGATGGCGAGGGGCACCTCCTTGGCCTTGCCGTAGCCGAGGCCGACCCGGCCGGCGCCGTCGCCGATCACCACCAGGGCGGTGAACGAGAAGCGGCGGCCGCCCTTCACGACCTTGGCCACCCGGTTGATGTTGATGACCCGCGACTCGCGCAGCGGGATCTCCTGCGTGCTCATCAGAACTCCAGTCCCGCCTCGCGTGCGGCGTCGGCCGCCGCCGCGACGCGGCCGTGGTAGAGGAAGCCGCCGCGGTCGAACACCACTGCGGTGACCCCCGCGGCCCGGGCGCGCTCGGCCACGAGGCGGCCGACGGCCTGGGCGCCGGGGATGCCGCCGCTGCCGGGCGAGCCCTTCAGCGAGGGCTCGTGGGTGGAGGCCGCGGCCAACGTGCGGCCCGCGACGTCGTCGATGACCTGGGCGACGAAGTGCTTGTTCGACCGGTACACGGCGAGGCGCGGCCGCTCGGCCGTGCCCCGGACCTTCTTGCGGACCCGGGCGTGGCGGCGCAGCCGCGCTTCCCGTGACGTCCTGGTGGAGGTGCTCATGCCTCAGTCACCTACTTCCCGGTCTTGCCGGCCTTGCGCAGCACGCGCTCGCCGGCGTAGCGCACGCCCTTGCCCTTGTAGGGCTCGGGCTTGCGGATGGCGCGGATGTTGGCGGCCACCTGGCCGACCGCCTCCTTGTCGATGCCCGACACCGCGATGCGGGTGGGTGCGGGCACCTCGAAGGTGATGCCCTCCGGCGCGGCCACCCGGACGGGGTGGCTGAAGCCGAGGGCGAGCTCGATGTTGCCGGGGCCCTGCGCGATGGCCCGGTAGCCGACGCCCACGATCTCGAGCTCCTTGCGGAACCCGTCGGTGACGCCGACGACCATGTTGTTGACGAGCGAGCGGACGAGCCCGTGCAGGGCGCGGCTCTGGCGCTCGTCGTTGGGGCGCTCGACCAGCAGCGTGTCGCCCTCCTGGCGCACGCTGATGGGCGGGGGCACGGGGCGCGAGAGGGTCCCCTTCGGGCCCTTCACCTCGATCCGGCCGTCGCCGATCGTGACCTGCACGCCGGAGGGCACGGGGATGGGCACCTTGCCGATGCGGGACATCAGAGGACTCCTCTCACCACACGTAGCAGAGGACCTCGCCGCCGACCCGCTCCTTGCGGGCCTCGCGGTCGGTCATCAGCCCCCTGCTGGTGGACAGCACGGCCACACCCAGCCCGCCGAGCACGCGGGGCACGCCGTCGGCCTTGGCGTAGACCCGCAGGCCGGGCTTCGACACCCGGCGCAGGCCCGAGATGGTGCGCTCGCGCTCCGGCGAGTACTTCATCGACACCGTGAGCGTCTCGCCAGGGCGATCCGGGTTGGGTGCCACGGCGAAGCCGGTGATGTAGCCCTCCCGCTGGAGGATCTTGGCGAGGGCCACCTTCTGCTTGCTCGACGGCATCCGCACCTCGTCGTGCAACGCCACGTTGGCGTTGCGCAGGCGCGTGAGCATGTCGGCGATGGGGTCGGTCATCGTCACGAGCGTCCCTCCCCGGTCACCAGCTGGCCTTCTTCACACCCGGGACCTCCCCGGCGTGGACCATCTCGCGAAGGCAGATGCGGCACAGGCCGAACTTGCGGAACACGGCCCGGGGCCGCCCGCAGCGCCGGCAGCGCGTGTAGGCCCGCACCTTGTACTTGGGCTTGCGCTGCGACTTGTTGATGAGCGCCTTCTTGGCCATTGCTCCTACTGCCCCTCACGCTTGAACGGGAAGCCGAAGGCATCGAGCAGGGCTCGCCCCTCGGCGTTGGTACGGGCGGTGGTCACGATCGTGATGTCCATGCCGCGCGGGACGTCGACGCGGTCGTAGTCGATCTCCGGGAAGATGAGCTGCTCCGTGACGCCGAACGTGTAGTTGCCGGCGCCGTCGAAGGAGTTGGTGGGCAGGCCCCGGAAGTCGCGGATGCGGGGGATGGCGATGCTGATGAGGCGATCGAGGAACTCCCACATCCGCTCGCCCCGAAGCGTGACCTTGCAGCCGATGCTGTTGCCCTCACGCAGCTTGAAGCCGGCGATGGACTTCTTGGCCTTGGTGACGATCGGCTTCTGCCCGGTGATCGTGGCGAGGTCGCGGACGGCGCCCTCGAGCAGGGAGGGCTGGCCGACGGCCGCGCCCACACCCATGTTCACCACGATCTTGACGAGGCGGGGCACTTCCATGACGTTGGTCAGCCCGAGCTGGCGCTGGAGCGCGTCGCGGATCTCCGCGTCGTAGCGCTGCTTGAGCCGCGGCGTGGTGCGGGGAGCGGTGTCGACGGTGCTCACGGCAGCTCCGCTCCGGTGCGCCGGCAGATGCGCACCTTGGTGCCGTCGGGCTCGACCCGGTAGCCCACCCGGGTGGGCTTGCCGTCGCCCGGGCTCACCACAGCCACGTTGGAGACGTGGATGGGCATGTCCTTGTCGATGATGCCGCCCTGCATCGTGGCGCGGCGCGGCTTCTGGTGCTTCTTCACCACGTTCACGCCGTCCACGATGACCTTCTGCTCCTTGGGCAGGGCGAACATCACGACGCCCTCCTTGCCCTTGTCCTTGCCCGTGAGGACGACGACGCGGTCGCCCTTCTTGATCTTCATGCCGGCCATGTCACAGCACCTCCGGGGCCAGCGAGACGATGCGCATGAAGCGCTTGTCGCGCAGCTCCCGGCCCACCGGGCCGAAGATACGCGTGCCGCGAGGCGTCTGGTCGTCCTTGATGAGGACCGCGGCGTTCTCGTCGAAGCGGATGTACGACCCGTCGGGGCGGCGCTTCTCCTTCTTGGTCCGCACCACCACGCACTTCACGACGTCGCCCTTCTTCACGGCGGCGCCCGGGATCGCGTCCTTCACGGTGGCCACGAAGATGTCGCCGATCGAGGCGTAGCGACGGCGGGAGCCGCCGAGCACCTTGATGACGAGCACCTCCTTGGCGCCGCTGTTGTCGGCGACGCGCAGCCGGCTCTCTTGCTGGATCATCGAGAGGTCTCCACGGCCGTGACCGGCGCGTGCGGCGCGGTCGACATCGAGGGCTGCATCACCGTGTCGATGGTTCGCCTTCGGCTCACTTCGCCCGCTCCAGGACCTCGGCGAGGCGCCACCGCTTCAGCTTCGACAGCGGCCGCGTCTCCATCACGCGGACGCGGTCGCCGACCTTCACGTCGGGCTCCTCGCAGTGCACGTACAGCCGCGTGGTCCGCTGGACCGTCTTGGCGTAGCGGGGGTGGCGGACGCGCTCGACCACCGCCACGACGAGGGTCTTGTCCATCTTCGCGGAGACCACGAGGCCCTCCCGCACCTTGCGGGCGGGGCGGCCCGAAGCGGTCGCCGGCGCCGCGGGCGCGGCGGCGGCCGGCGCGGGCGCGCTCGGAACCGCCGGCTCGGTCTCGGTCGTCTGCTCGTCGGACATCAGCGCTCCTCAGCGGCGGCGATCTCGCGCTCGCGCAGCAGGGTGGCGATCCGGGCGATCTCCCGGCGCACCTGCGCGAGGCGGGCGGTGTTGTCGAGCTGGCCGGTCACGTGCTGGAAGCGGAGGTTGAAGGCCTCCTGCTTGGCCTCCTGCAGGCGCTCCAGCAGGCTCCGGTCGTCGAGCTGGCGCAGCTCAGCGGCGGCGGTCATCTCACACCCCCTCCTCGCGCGTGACGACGCGCGCCTTCACCGGGAGCTTCTGGATGGCGCGCTCCATGGCGGACCGGGCCGTCTCCGGGTTGGGGTAGGAGAGCTCGAACAGGATGCGGCCGGGCCGGACCACGGCCACCCACCGCTCGGGGTTGCCCTTGCCCGAGCCCATGCGGGTCTCGGCGGGCTTCTGCGTGACCGGCTTGTCAGGGAAGACGTTGATCCAGACCTTCCCGCCGCGGCGGATGTGGCGCGTCATGGCGATTCGGGCGGCCTCGATCTGGCGGGCGGTGATCCAGCCCGGCTCGAGGGCCTGGATCCCGAACTCGCCGAAGGCGACCTCGTTGCCGCCCTTCGACGCGCCCTTCATGCGACCGCGCTGCTGCTTGCGGTGCTTGACCTTGCGGGGCATCAACATGGCTCAGTCCTCGCCCGGGCGGAAGTGGGGGGTCTCGTGGTGCTGGCGGGTGCGGCGCTCGATCTCCTCCTCGTCGGCGAGGAGCTTCTCGAGCTCGGGGTCCGCTTCCTTGAGCAGCGGCGCCGCCTCCGGCGCGGCCTCCTCGGTCTCGGCGCGGCGGCGGCCGCCGGCGCCCGAGGACACCACGCGGCGAGCCTGGCCGGAGGTCTCCCCGGCGGCCATGGCGGCCTCGCGGGCGATCTTGTCCTCCTGCACCGTCTTGTACGGGAGGATGTCGCCCTTGTAGATCCAGACCTTCACGCCGATGCGGCCGTAGGTGGTCCGGGCCTCGCGCATGCCGTAGTCGATGTCGGCCCGCAGCGTGTGGAGCGGCACGCGACCCTCGCGGTACCACTCGGTGCGGCTCATCTCGGCGCCACCGAGGCGACCCGAGCACTGCACGCGGATGCCGAGCGCGCCGGCCTTCTGGGCGTTCTGCACGGCCCGCTTCATGGCACGGCGGAAGGCGATGCGGCCGGCGAGCTGGTCGGCGACGCCCTGCGCGATGAGGGCGGCGTCGAGCTCGGCCTGCTTGATCTCCTGGATGTTGAGCTGCACCCGGTTGTTGCCGGTGATCCGGGTGAGCCCGGCGCGCAGCTGCTCGGCCTCGGCGCCGCGCTTGCCGATCACGATGCCCGGCCGGGCCGTGTGCACGTCGACCCGCAGGCGGTCACGGGTGCGCTCGACCTCGATGCGGCTGATGGCCGCGTGGGGCAGCCGACCCATGATGTAGGACCGGATCTTCCAGTCCTCGATGAGGTAGTCGGTGTACTCGCGGTCGCTGAACCAGCGCGACTTCCAGTCGGTGGTGACGCCCAGCCGGAAGCCGTAGGGGTTGACCTTCTGGCCCATGTCAGGCCTCGTCCTTCCGCTCGTCGCTCGTCGTGGGCTCGGCCTCGGGCTCCTCGGGCTCGGGCTCGGCGCTCGCCTCCGCCGGCGGCGCGGCCTCGCCGCCCTCGTCGGGGGTCGGCTCGGCGTCGGCCACGACCTCGTCGACCGCGGCCTCGGGCTCACCGTGATCGTGATCGTGGTCGTGGTCGTGGTCGTGATCGTGGTCGTGGTCGTGGTCGGCGGCCTGGCCCCGGCTGCGGGCCACCCGGGCCCGCCGGGCGGCCGCCGCGGCCGCGGCCGAGCGCCGCGCCGCCCGTCCGGCACCACCGGCGCGGACGCGCTGGGCCTCGTCGCGGGCCCGCTTGCGCTCGAGCTCCTCGTCCGAGAGGCGGCTCACGATGATCGTCAGGTGGGACGTCCGCTTGCGGATGCGGGTGGCCCGGCCCCGGGCCCGCGGCCGCCACCGCTTGAGCGTGGGCCCCTCGTCGGCGTAGCAGGCCGAGACGTAGAGCTCGTCGGCGATCTGGCCGTCGTTCTCCACCGCGTTGGCCACGGCGGAGTCGAGCAGCTTCCGGATCGGGATGGCGACGTCGCGCTCCACCAGCTGGAGCAGCTCGCCGGCCTCGCCGACCTCGCGGCCGCGGATGAGGTTCAGCACCTCACGGGCCTTGCCCGCCGAGACGCGCAGGTAGCGGAGCTGGGCCCGGGTGCCGGGGCGCTCGTTGGTCTTCGGCCCGGTCATCGACGGCCCCTCGCGGCCTTCTCCTGGCCGGCGTGGTACTTGAAGGTCCGGCTGGGCGAGAACTCACCGAGCTTGTGCCCCACCATCGACTCCGTGATGTAGACGGGCACGTGCTTGCGCCCGTCGTGCACGGCGATGGTGTGGCCCACCATCTCGGGGATGATCGTGGACCGGCGCGACCAGGTCTTGATGACCTTCTTCTCGCCGGCCGCGTTGAGGACGTCGACCTTCTTCAGCAGGTGGTCGTCGACGAACGGGCCCTTCTTCAGCGAACGTGCCATGTGTGCTTACCTCCGCGAGCCGCGTGTCCGGCGGCGCCGGATGATCAGGCCCGACGAGGGCTTGTCCTTCTTGCGAGTACGGCCCTCGGGCTTGCCCCAGGGCGAGACGGGGTGGCGGCCACCGGAGGTCTTGCCCTCGCCGCCGCCGAGCGGGTGGTCGACCGGGTTCATGGCGACGCCGCGGGTCTGCGGGCGCACGCCCTTCCAGCGGTTGCGGCCGGCCTTGCCCAGCTTGACCAGCTCGGCCTCGGCGTTGCCCACCTCGCCGACGGTGGCCCGGCAGTCGATGGACACCCGGCGCATCTCCGTGGACGGCAGCCGCAGGGTGGCGAAGTCGCCCTCCTTGGCCACGAGCTGCACGCTCGAGCCGGCGCTGCGGGCCAGCTTGCCGCCCGCCCCGGGCTTGAACTCCACGTTGTGCACCACGGTGCCCACCGGGATGTAGCGCAGCGGCAGCGCGTTGCCGGCCCGGATCTCCGAGCCCTGACCGCTCTGCAGGCGGTCGCCGACGGCGACGCCGCGCGGCGCCAGGATGTAGCGCTTCTCGCCGTCGAGGTAGTGGAGCAGGGCCAGGCGGGCGTTGCGGTTCGGGTCGTACTCGATGGCCGCGACCTTGGCCGGGATCCCGTCCTTGTTCCGCTTGAAGTCGACGATGCGGTACTGCTGCTTGTGGCCACCGCCGCGGTGGCGGGCGGTCTTGCGGCCGTGGACGTTGCGCCCCCCGCTGGCCGGCTTGGGAGCCAGCAACGACCGCTCCGGCTTCGTCTTGGTGATCTCCGAGAAGTCGGAGACGGTCTGGAAGCGCCGGCCGGCGCTGGTGGGCTTGCGCTTGCGGAGGGGCATCGCGGGTCCTCGCTCAGCTCTCGAACAGGTCGATGCGGTGGTCGGGCGCCAGGGTGACGAGGGCCCGCTTGGTGTCCGGGCGCGACCCGCGGGTGCCGGTGCGGCGGTTCCGGGTGGCCTTGCCCTTGCGGTTGAGCGTGTTCACCTTGACCACCTTCACGCCGAAGATGGACTCGACGGCGTCGTGGATCTCCGGCTTGGACGCGTCGGGGTGGACGACGAAGGTGTAGACGTTGTCCTCGAGGAGGGCGTAGCTCTTCTCGCTCACCACGGGGCGCAGGATGACGTCGCGGGGGTCCTTCACTGACCGGCCTCCTCGGTCCCCTCGGTGGCCTCGGTCGACGCGGCCGCCTCGCTGCCCTTGCTGGCCTGGGCGCCGGCCAGCGTCGCCCGCGTGAACACCACCCAGTCGTTGCAGAGCACGTCGTAGGCGTTGAGCTCGCCCACCTCGATGAGCTGCACGCCCGGCAGGTTGCGGAAGCTCTTGGCCGCGGCCTCGTCCTCACGCCGCAGCACCACCAGCACCCGGCCCTCGAGGCCCAGCGCGCCGAGCACGGCCAGCGCGTCGCGGGTGCGGGGCACGGAGAAGGCCCAGTCGTCGACGACCACGACCCGCCCCTCGGCCGCCCGATCGGACAGCGCCGAGCGCAGGGCCAGCTTGATCATCTTCTTGGGGGTGCGCTGGGCGTAGTTGCGGGGCTTGGGGCCGAGCGCGATGCCGCCGCCGGTCCAGTGCGGCGCCCGGGTGGAGCCCTGGCGGGCACGGCCGGTGCCCTTCTGCTTGAACGGCTTGGCACCGCCGCCGCGGACCTCGGCCCGGGTCTTGGTGCTGTGGGTGCCGGCGCGGCGGGCGGCCAGCTGGGCCGTGACCACCTGGTGCATCACGGGGACGTTCGGCTGGATCCCGAAGACCTCGTCGGCCAGCTCGACCGTGCCGGCGTCAGCGCCGGCAGGGGTGCGCAGGGCGACCTGCATCGTCACTTCCCTCCCTTCACGGCGTCGCGGACGATCACCACGCCCCCGTTGGGGCCGGGGACCGAGCCCTTGACGAGCAGCAGGTTCCGCTCGGCGTCGGCCTGGACCACCTCGAGGTTGAGGGTGGTGACCTTGTCGTGGCCGAGGTGGCCGGCCATCTTCACGTTCTTGAAGACACGGCCGGGGAAGGCGCACGACCCGATGGCGCCGGGGGCCCGGTGCTTGCCGTGGTTGCCGTGCGAGGCGCCCTGGCCGGCGAAGTTGTGGCGCTTCATGGTGCCGGCGAAGCCCTTGCCCCGGCTGACGGCGGTGACGTCCACCCGCTCGCCGGCGCTCAGCACGTCGACGCCGAGCTCCTGGCCCACCTGGAAGCCGTCGACGTCGTCCAGGCGGAGCTCCACGAGGCGGACGCCCGGGTCGACCGCGGCCTTGGCGAAGTGCCCGGCCTCCGGCTTCGTCAGCTTGCGGCCGTCCTTGCGCCCATAGGTGACCTGCAGGGCGCTGTAGCCGTCGCGCTCCGCCGTCTTCACCTGGACGACCCGCACGGGGGCGACCTTGAGCACGGTGACGGGGATGACGCGGTTGTCGTCACCCCACACCTGGGTCATGCCCAGCTTCTCTCCGACGATTGCTTTCGTCGCCATCACGGATGCCCTTCTGGTGTGCGTCCACGCGAACGCTCCGCACGGCAGCGCCGGCGGAGCGTTCGGATCGGTTCTGCCGTACGGTCCCCCACGGCGCAGGGCACGCACGGACGTCGGTTGCGAGCGGAACGCGCCACGGAGGTCCCGCGGCACGGCCCGGAGACTGTACCGGCCTCGGCGGGTCCCTGCCAACCCGGGCGGGTCAGCCGCCGGGGACGCCTGCGGCGGCCACCACCGGCAGGCCGCCCTCGTCGCCGCGCTCGCCGCCGTCGTCGGCGCCGTCGCCGGTGTCGCGCTCGTCCCCCTCGGCGTGCCCGGCCACGCCGGCCGCCGGCGACGAGGACGTGCCCAGCAGGTGGCGCTCGATGCGGAAGCCCCCGTCGACGCCCTGGAGCTCCACCCGGTCGAGGGCCACCAGCCGGCCACCCGAGAACCGCAGGAGCTGGGCCCGGTACGGGGCCCCGTCCTCGGTGAGGAACGAGCCCACCCCGGTGGCGCCGGTCGACCCGGAGACCGCCAGCACGGTGCCCTCGTGCTCCTCGAGCTGGAACTCGTGGCGGTGCCCGGCGGCCACCGTGGGCACCAGGCCCCACGCCGCCTCGGCCTGGGCCGGGTCGTGCACGGCCAGCAGGTCGGGCGAGGTGCGCAGGACGAGCGTCGCCACCTCGGGCTGCTGGGCGGCGATCAGCTCGCGGCGCTCGTCCTTGGTGAGCGCGTTGTCGGCGGTGAAGCGGGGGTCGGCCATGCCGAGGATGCGCAGGTCGCCGATCTGGGCCACGTCGCCGTCGAGCACCCGCACCCCCTCCAGGCCCTCGAGGGCGGCCCGGTTGCTGGGGCTGTCGTGGTTGCCGGGGACCACCAGGTAGGGCACGCCGGTGCGGCGGGCCACGGCCTGGACCAGCTGCCCGAAGGAGGCCTCCTGGGCGTAGCCGAAGCTGGTGAGGTCGCCGGTGTCGAGGATGGCGTCCACCTCGAAGCGCTCGGCCAGCTGGGCGGCCACCTCCAGCCCGAGCGGGTTCAGGTGGATGTCGCTCACGTGGAGGATGACGGTGTCGCCGCGCGAGCCGGCCACCCGGGCCGTGCCCGCCTGGGCGTAGAGGTGCTCGATGTTGTCGGACAGCGCGGAGATGCGCTCGCGCACCGACCCGAAGCCCTCGACCTTGCCCTTCACGTTGGCGAAGAAGCTGGGCGCGTGCTCGAGCGTGCCGACGTAGCGGGCCCGGGTGGAGAAGGCGTCGGCGGAGAAGCCCGCCACCGTGGAGGCCACCAGGCCGCCCACGGCCAGCAGCGCACCGCTGGCCGCGAAGGCCACGTTGGCGCGGGCGCGGCGCTGCCGGCGGGGCCACATCAGCCCGGCCGCGGCCCCGACCACGGTCGCCGCCACCAGGGCCTTCAGCGCCCACTCCCGGCCGAGGGCCACGAGGTCGGGCTCCACGTCGTCGCGCAGGCCGGCGCCGCCCGAGTCGAGCAGCGCCTCCACCCCGTCGAGCTGCACGCCGTCGAGGCGCAGCGACACGGCCAGGGGGGAGCCGTGGGTGGGCGCGCTGACCTCGCCGAGCGGGGGGACCTCCACCGTGGTCCGCCCCTCCCGGGCGGCCCGGGCCGAGAGCGTGACCGTGCCGGGCCCCGCCGGGCCCGAGACCTCCACCAGCCGGGGCACGAGGGCCACCGCCAACGCGGCGCCGGCCACCATCACCACGATGGCGGCGAGCAGCCGACGGAGGCGGGCCGGTGTGTCCATGGACACACTATGCCGCCCGGAGCGCGCTTTGTGTCCACATGTTGATGAACCGTCGACGACCCGTCACAGGAACCGCACAGGATCCCGGACGGGTCGGACGGGAGGCTCGATGCCCGAGGGGCGAACCGCCCCCCGGGACCGGGCTCGGCCTGGGGCCTCTGGCGAGAGGCTAGGCCTGCTGGATCTTGATCTCGATGTCGACGCCCGCCGGCAGCTCCAGCCGCTGCAGCGAGTCGACGGTCTTGGGGGTGGGCTCCACGATGTCGAGCAGGCGCTTGTGGATGCGCATCTCGAAGTGCTCGCGGGAGTCCTTGTACTTGTGCGGCGACCGGATCACCGTGTAGCGGTGCTTCTCGGTCGGCAGCGGGATGGGCCCCCGGACCGAGGCCTGGGTGCGGACCACCGTCTCGACGATCTTGCGCGTCGACTGGTCGATGATCTCGTGGTCGTAGGCCTTGAGCCGGATGCGGATCTTCTGCGCCATGGTGGGTCCGGACCTACTTGAGGATCTTGGTGACGCGGCCGGCGCCCACGGTGCGGCCACCCTCGCGGATGGCGAACCGCAGGCCCTCGTCCATCGCGATCGGCTTCTGCAGCTCCACCACCATCGCCGTGTTGTC
>Ga0180215_1002207_pt1 | contig 19939 bp, 21 predicted proteins | sample eDN3rd37CBELigBY_FD_128871 | JGI IMG/M metagenome (GOLD analysis project Ga0180215, IMG submission 128871) | Enriched backyard soil microbial communities from Emeryville, California, USA - eDNA 3rd pass 37_C BE-Lig BY (version 2) (version 2) | ecosystem: Environmental > Terrestrial > Soil >... | reverse complement strand
GTGAAAAGCCGGCATGCCCGAAAATCCATGGGAAGTAGGTGCCAAACAGGGCGTATACAATAGCGCCTCCACACAGGATCGGGATAAAGATCCCAACTGCCCGTCTTGAAGCTTCCAGGAGGACGATGATCGTTATGGCTCCAAAGATATAATCAATCATAATCGGCTGGGAGCCCCGGTCCACATGAATCGTTGTGTAATTCAGGAGCAGGTAGCCAAGACCTGCAATGGCAAGCGCCGCAAATACGTAATCAGGGGCTGTAAACCTTTTTTGATTGGAAGATTTTCCGGCCGGATAATAGAAAAAAGTCATAACCAGCAGGATGCCCAGGAAAATCAGGTTTCTATAAATCTCTTGAATATTGGATAATCCATTCGAATAAATAGCAAAAACAGAAAACAAAACAGCAATGATGGCAGCCGCTTTTTTGTATGGACCCTCCAGCAGCCGCATGCCGCCGCCTGCTTCTTTATCCAGATCGGCTGGCTGTACAATGGGTTCGGTTGTTGATTTTGTCATCGATTTCCCTCCTTTATTTCGCTTCCGGCGGAATTAGATTTTCAGGTATATCAAGACCTGCTTCTTTAAAATATCTGTAAGCTCCGGCATGCAATGGAACAGATACTCCATCAAGGGCGGTTTCCAGTGTCATTTCCTTGGCAGAGCTATGTACCTCATACATTTCATCCAGATTTTCATAGAGCGTTTTGGTTAAAACATAGATTGTTTCTTCGTCCATTTCTTTTGTTGTGGATAAAAGGTTCGGCTGGGCAATGGTGTTGATATCTTCGTCAATACGCGGATATGTTCCTCCAGGAATCACATAGCGGTACCAGCTGTCAGATACTGCATTAATGGCATCCAGCTGCTCGTCAGTTACTTCCAAAATCGATGCTTTCACATTACTTGCATACATATCTGTTACAGCGGAAATCGGAATACCTGCCGGAAGGGAACCTCCATCCAATCTCCCGTCGCGCATCGCGGAAACCGTGTCACTGTAGCCAAGATACTCAGGAGAAATATCCTTTTTCGTGAGCGCAAGGCCTTCCATCATCACGACTGTAGATTGCTCCGTACCGCTTGCCTGCGGCCCTACAGAAAATTGCGTTCCTTTTATATCGTCGATAGTTCCGCTTTCGATCTTGTTGTTCATCAGCACAAAATGCTCCACATTTGGCCAGAGCATGGAGATCGTGCGCAAATCCTCATAGCGCTTTCCTTCAAAGGAGCCATCACCGGCATAGGCCTGGGACGAAATTAACCCCTGAAGAATGGCGAGCTGTGCTTCCCCTTCACGAAGCAGTTCAATATTTTCAATGGAGCCGGCTGAAGACTGGCCGCTCGCCTGGATTTTCTCTCCTTTTAAATGGCTGCTCCAAATATTAGCCATTCCAACCCCAATCGGATAATATGTACCTCCTGTTGAAGCGGTGGCAACGGATACGAACTTTTTATCCTTGTTCTCGGCCGCTGTCCGCACGCCAACAATGGCAATGAAAACAAGTGTCAGAACCGATATGATAATCTTCCACTTTTTTTGAATCATAAAATCCTCCCTTTCCATTAGAAATGTAAGCGCTTTTTCAAACTTGTATTACAAGTATACAAGATTACAGGATTAGAATTCAATTAAAATTCTGATTTTTTGTTTTATTCCGTGAAATTTTATGGGCCCTTCCCTTGATATTTCAGGGTTTTTAAATGTTAAAATAGGATATTTTACCTGGCAGAAGTACAAAAAAAAGAAAGGCCCATTTTCTGTGTTCAGAAAATGGCCTTTCTTTTATAACAGCTTACCCATATAGTATTCATCGACAAATTCACCGTTTATCAAAAGCGAATGTTTCTTAGTGCCTTCAATCTGGAATCCCGCCTTTTTGTAAAGGGCGACTCCTGCCTGATTACGGATAACAACTGTAAGTTCCAGCCTGTGGATATCGTGTTTACGCGCCCAGCGGTCAAGCTCTTCAAACAGCTTGGTGCCGATGCCCTGGCCTCTGTGTTCGCTGAGGATACCGGCAACGAGATAGGCTGAGTGCTTATTTCTCCTTGCCGCACCGCCAATTGCCATTACAAAGCCGATCAATCGGCTATCTTTTTCCGCGACGATGATGGTCGAATGATCTTCTTTTTGAATGGCTTCAATTCTTTTTCCTTGTGCCTCGGCTGAGGTCTTCCTTTCACCTGGCTCGAAAAGCATGTAGTCTGATTCGTTTTCTGCTTGTGTGATCAGGCCGGCCAGCGCCTCGGCGTCTGCTGGTTTTATATGGCGGATAATCATGGGGATTTCTCCTTTTTACTATTTTTTCATAAGCCCTTCAACAAAATCTTTCAAAACATGTACACCATGTACACAGTCATTTAATGATGTCCATTCCCGCGGATTGTGACTGATGCCATCCCTGCTGCGGACGAACAGCATGGCGGCTGGCATTTCCGTGCCGACGATCATCGTGTCATGGCCGGCTCCGCTCGGAATGTAAACAGGATTAATATTGAACTTAGTCAGGGATTCTGCTATACCTGCCTGCAGACTTTCATGAATTGGAAGAGGTTTGATTTTGGCATTCAGCTTCATTTGCACATCAATACTTCGTTCCTCTGCTATTTTCACCGCTTTGGTCTTAATTTGATCAAGCAGCTGATCCCGGGTTTCTTCAAAAATATCCCTGATATCAACGGTTAGTATTACTTTCTGGGCAATGACATTGAAACCATTTGGATGCACGTTCAGCTTGCCGACAGTGGCAACAGCTGTATCACTGACCTGCTTTGGAAATTTCTCAATGGCAGCTACAAACAATGAGGCAGCCACCAGCGGATCTTTTCGTCCAGCCATCGGCGTATTTCCTGCATGTCCAGCTTCTCCTGTAAAGGTAACCTCCAGCGAGGCTGGCCCTGCAATGCCTTTTACCACTCCAACTGGCTGATTCTCTCTTTCCAGCACCTTCCCTTGCTCAATATGGACTTCCACAAAGGTTTCGATTTCACGTCTGTTTTCTCCTGCCTTTAAGCACGCTTCCGCACTGCTTCCATATTCGTTCAATACGTCGCGAAACGATTTGCCATTCTCATCCCGCAGGCTATCCATTTCTTCCGGCTTCAGTTGACCCATAAATGCCCGGCTGCCTGTTAAGCTGCTCTTGAATCTCGAACCCTCTTCATCTGAGAAAATCACAACCTCATACGGCTTCTCTGGTATGTATCCTGTTTCTTTCCATGACTCTACGACCTCCAAAGCCGAAAGAACACCCAATGGCCCATCAAAGTGCCCTCCATTTGGAACACTGTCAACATGGGAACCCGAAGCGATTGAAGGTCCTTCCGTGTTTCCTTCCAATCTGCCGAATACATTTCCTGCTCCATCTGCCGTCACAGTAAGACCAGCGTTTTTCATCCACTTGATTACTAGCTCTTTTGCTTCTTTCTCTTCGGCAGAATAGCCTGGGCGTGTCACCCCGCCGCTATCCAAGAGGCCTATCCTTGAAAGCTCATCAAGTCTTGAGGCCAATCTTTCACCGTTTACACCTGAGTGGGTTAGTTCCTGGTCATAATCTTTTATTAACTGTCCATAAAGGTTCATGCTATTCACTCTTTCTTATTTGTTTTTTTCTCTGTGAGATTAATAGATTGTTGATGGAACGCGAAGTAACCGATATATCGGAAAACCGGCCGATAAAATGGCATTTTTGACCGATATATTTTGAGGCAGTGCTAAAAAATGACAGATGCAGAGCAAAAAGCCCGGCAGATATCCGCCTGCCAGGCCGCAATTCATTAAATAATTCCCTGCATACGTAAAATAATCTCAGCAATAACTGCAGATCCGATGAAGGTTCCGAAAAACACGAAGACTGCAACAATAATGCTTCTCCAGCCCAGCTTGGAAAAGTCAGCCCAGTTCTTTCCGATTGAGATGCCTGCATAAGCCAGAATTGGGGTAGCAAGAGCCAAAATATTGACCTGGGTTGTCCATTCGACAACATATTCAGATCCTGGTACTCCTGGAATGGAAACGATGATTCCGATAATCCCGATATATCCGACGCTCGGGATATTGCCTGGCAGCACTTTTTCAAGAATCAGCCCGAGCACACTGATGACAATTAATACAAGCATGCCTGGAATGGCTGCAGACGGCAGGATATCGTAGCCTACCCAGTTGCCTATCAGCGCCGAAAGACCGAATATGCCTAAAATCAGGAACCACTCTGTTATGTTTTTAAGCATGGATATCTCCCCCTTTTTCCGCAGCCTTTTTCTCTTTACGCTTCATCATGATGCTGTACAGCTTTTCAGTAAGAGGCAATCCAATGAAAATACTTGCATACAGCCCTGTAGAAAGTGAAAGCAGGTTACTGGCGCCTGCGAAGGCAACAATCTGCGCCTCCATTTCAGGGAAGGCAGCGACAAGCGATCCACTGGCAGCAGCCATCATGCTGCCGCTTCCCACCCCTGATGCCATCGCGAAAGACAGCGGATGGAGCGGGGTAATGGTGGCCAGAAATCCGGAAATCAATCCCAGGAAGGCAGCACCAAACACAGTACCGAAAATATAAATTGCCATTACTCCTCTGCCTTCTGGCGAATCAAATCCGTATTTATTCATAATCAGCCCGACGTTCGGCTCCCGGCCAATCGAGTGGGTCATGCCAATGGCTTCTCTTTTAAAGCCAAGAAAAATGGCCACTGGCAGTGCAAATAAGATCGTTCCCAAGTTACCAAGTTCCTGCAGCAATAATGATGGCCCTGCCGCAATGATTGCCTCGATTTGCGGCCCAATTGTTACGCCAATTTTCGCAATTAAAAGAGTAACCCCAAGCACGATGAGGGGCTCTGCATTTTTAGCCTGTTTTTCCTTAATAAGCGGAGTGAAATAAAGACCCAGCCCCAGGAAAAAAGCATAAAGCATAGGCAGCAGCAGAATAACCCCTGCGCCAACTTTAAAGCTGATCTGTCCAATCGCTTCGGTGGCCGCAACCAGAACCAGCACAACGGCATGCAAGCGCCAATCTTTTAAAATTTCTGTCTTTTCGTTTTTCATGTTCTCCCCCCTGGATTAAAAGATTACTAGATAGATCCGCACACGGCGGAAGAATCAAGCTTGCCCTTCCCTTGCTCCATCGCCTTTTCATAGATATCGCACACCAGCTGGCCCAAAGGAGAATCTTCGCTATAAAATTCAGCTGTGTCTTTGTATAAGTGAATATCCTTATTCATGTGCTCCAGGCTGAACAGCACATTCTCGTATGTATCCTGAAGGATATTTTCACCGAATACGGTCAGCACGCGATTATGCGCAGACCCGCTTTGAATGACTTCCGCCAGCTGAGACCGGCTGACACCTGCTTTCTCGCCCACTGCAAGGACCTCCCCCAGGCCTGCAGTCGTTAATGCAACCAGCATATTATGGCACAGCTTTGCCACCTGGCCTGATCCTGAAGGGCCGAGCAGAAAGATATCCTTTCCTACGCTCTCCAGGACCGGGCGAATGTCCGGCAAATATCTATCGTCTCCCCCAACCATTATGGTCAGCGTACCGGCATCAGCACCCTTAGGTCCCCCGCTTAACGGACAGTCATAAAAATGGATGCCTTGCTCCTTTGCAGCCTGATTCAACTCCTGGGCTGTTTTTGGGTCAATGGTGCTCATATCCAGCACGAAACTGTGAGGCTTTAAAGCAGGAAAGACTCCGCTTCCACCCATCATAACATCTCTCACAATACTTGGTCCAGGCAATGAAGAAATTACTAGATCCGCCTGTCTTGCTGCCTCGAATGGAGAAGGCTGGGGAATGGCCCCCAGCGTCTCGCATTTCGCCAGTGCATCCTGACTTGGATCATAAGCAAACACCTTATACCCGTTTTTGATTAAATTTTTCACAATACCCTTTCCCATGGCCCCGCAGCCAATTACTCCTATGTTTTTCATCCTCTCCCTCCTCAAGGTTTTATATAAACTGTTTTTGTATCAAGCCAGAAATCCAATGCGGTGCTGCCCTGTTCACGCGGCCCAATGCTGGATGTTTTTTTGCCGCCAAACGGGAGCTGGTTTTCATAATGGTTGGATGGGATATTCACATGCGTGACCCCTGTTTCAATTTTCCGGACAAAATCGAATGCCTTCTGAAGGTCATTTGTAAAAATGGCGGATGACAAGCCAAATTCCGTATCATTTGCAAGCTCAATCGCCTCTTCGTAAGAATCCACTTCCATAACAGCCACAACCGGCCCGAAAATCTCTTCCTGGGCGATTGTAAAATCCTTCGTAACCTTACTGAAAACAGTCGGAGCGACGAAATAGCCATTCGCCATATCGCCATCTGTCAGCTGCTTTCCACCATATTCGAGCACCGCTCCTTCTTCGATGGCGCTATTCACATAATGGAGATACGTATTCAATTGATGCTTATTCGCAACCGCACCGTTGTCATTTCCTTCCCGAACCCCATCGCCAACCTTTACTTGCTTTGCTTTTTCAACCAGCAGCTCAATGACCTTTCGTGAAATGGACCGGGGCACAATCACGCGGCTGGTTCCCGTACAGCTTTGGCCGTTATTATAAAACCCGCTGATGACCACGCTCTGGACAGCCTCTTCCAGATTGGCATCCTCCAGAATAATTGTCGCATTCTTCCCGCCCATTTCAGCCTGCATTTTTCCGCCATGGGCTGTCACAAGCTTGCCAAGATGGATGCCGACATCGGAGGAGCCTGTAAACGAGACTGCCTTAATTTCCGGATTGGTCCCAAGCTCTTCTCCCACGACAGAACCCGGGCCCGTGATCATATTCAGCACGCCCGCTGGCATTCCAGCCTTTTCAAACAGCTCGACTACCTTCACTGCGATTAGAGACGTATCGCTTGCAGCCTTATAGATGATCGTATTTCCAGCCAGCATGGAAGGTGCAATTTTATAAATGGCGATTCCGAGCGGAAAATTAAATGGCGTAACAACAGCCACCACTCCCAGCGGCTCCTGTATCGTGCAGGCAAAGGTTTTCGGATCAATCGCAGGCACGGTTTCACCTGAAATCCGATTCGCCTCGCCGCTGAAATGCTTCAGAGCCTGAACCGTTGCATCCACTTCCTTTCGGGCTGCCCCGATCGTTTTGCCGACTTCCTTCGTAATGATTTCTGCTAATTCCTCTTTTTCCTGCTGGATGAGAAAAATCAGTTTAAAAAGGATGTCCCCCCGGCTGATTGGAGATGTATTTTTCCATTCGGGAAAAGCCCTCTTTGCACTCTCGATTGCTTTTTGCACATCAATCTCATTCGATTTCTGAAAGTAACCCAGTACCTCATCTGTATTGGCTGGATTCACACTCGGATACGTTTCCCCTGTCACTGAAGGAACCCATTCCCCGCCAATATAATTGTAAAAAGTTTCTGCACCGGCATTGACGGCCACTGTTTTCTGGCTATTAACCTCTGTACTCATCCAATCTCTCCTTATCATAACAAGTTTAGGTTATTATAATATTTTGAATATTCGATGTACATGTGCCAACAGCCAAATAATCCTTCTTTTCTTTGTGACTAGCACCAATTATGGGTTTAAAAAATCAAAGACCTGGAATGCCAGGACCACTGTAATCCAATCTTCTTTCCGGGAAAAATCCAGCTGCAGTTCACTCTCGATTTTTTTAAGCCGGTAGGCAAGGGTATTGGGATGAATATGCATCTCTTCTGCTGTTTGTTTATGGCTTTGATTATTTGCCAGAAAGGCTTGCATCGTTTTTAAGTATTCAGGCTCCATTTTTAAAAGAGAGCCTATTTTATCGGAGACAAATTTATTCAGCAAGCTGCGGTCGGTGTTGAGCCACAGTCTTTCAGCACCAAGCTCAGAATAAGTGATGTAGGTTTTGTGCTGATGGTTTTTGGCAAATGATAAAGCCTCGGCAGCTTCCTGATAAGTATCTGTCATATCTGTTAAAGCAACCTCTCTGCCCAAACCAATGACAGCTCTGCTCACTTTTCTCTGAATATCATTAGCTAGAGACTGGTCATACCGTTTTCGACCATTCACTAGAAGTGCAATGATTTGGTTTGATTTCGTAAAAACGATTGAGGTTTCACAGTATTTCATGATGATCTGCTCAATCGAGCGGATGAGTTTTTCTTTTTGAAGGATGGAGGCTGCATCCCATAAAAAACCAGACTTGCAGTCCACCATCATACAAGCGATGCTGCTTTTCTCATTCATGCGGAACTTTTCCAGAATCCTTGCATTCAGGCGTCCGCCATTGATCAAATCATGAAAGGCCTCTTCCCTTAGGTGCATTTCCTTTTCAAAAAGCGTATTCTGCCTGACAAACTCCAGTGACAAAGCCGTTGAAGCATGCTCAAGAGCAGCCTTCTGGATATTCGTCAAACGTTCAACCGGCCCATCAAGAAGGAAATATCCGAAAAGCTCGTTGGAGTTTATAATCGGAAAAGAACTGGATGGATTTATTGGTGACTCTGCAAAGATGACAGTGGAGCCCAAAATGTGACTGATGGTATCCAGGATATACGAAGTCCCCCTTCCCTCCAGCAGAATCTTCGTAAATTTCCGGTGGATATCAAGGGATTGGCTCAGTTCCTCATTTTTCCGCCTTACTTCTTCGTAAAGCTTCGAGTTCATGATGGCAATAGCCGCCTGGTCTGCCACCACCTCCAGCACTTGAAAGTCAGCTTCAGTAAACTGTACATCCTTGTCGAAGTTATCCACCACAAGCACACCGATGCAATTCTCCTTATAAACCAATGGGACAACGATACCGCTCTTTACTTCACGCCGGTAGACTCCATTAAAAAAATGAACATAATTTGTCTCAGACATACGGCTCATATGCTCCCTGAACTCAGGTCCTGATGCAATGACGCCCTTTTTAGTCAGAAATACCTGTCCCGTCAAGGATTCACCAGACTCAAACTTCACCTGGCTCATAAAGCCTGTCTCCACCCCAACCCCGCTGGAAAAATGCAATAATCCATCTTCCTTTAACGTGTAAAGAATGGTCGTGTCAGCATGGTCTACTAAATCAAAGGCAGCTTGCACCAGCCTCTTTAGAATCTCCTCCAGGTCAAGAGACTGGGTTAAACTGCGGTTTATTTCCAGAAGGCTTGTGATTTTGTCCTGCATGATGGTCATGGCTGTTCTCCTATCTAATAAGTTTCGTGAAATTCACTCAAGGACATTACAATCTATATTGCTGCAAACTATCTATTTTTCAGCCAAACTCCCATCCTTATTCCTTCTTTTCCTGACTTCATCCATTTTCCCGTAAAAACTCTCCTCCAAGTCAATGCCAAAGAAGTTATAGAATTTAATCAGATAGGCCAGGCAGTCTGCGAGTTCTTTGCCAAGTTCTTCTTTTACTTGATCACTAGCTAATTGAAAGGCCAGTTCTTCATCCATTCCTTCTTCGGCATATTCGCGGACAAGGTTAAAGGCCTTGCGCAGCTCTTCAGCAACCTCCGCTACTTCGGTTGTCAGCAGCATATAGTTATTTAATAGGGAATCGCGGCTCCTGGCATAATTCTCATCGCTGATCTCCCAGCCCATCTCTTTTTGATACTCTCTCATAAAGCTTTGCAATTCTTTCAATCTATTAACACCTCTTCGATATATTCGCCAGATTTCGGGTGGTGCCTGTCAACCACTTATCTTTCTATTGTCCGGGCCAATACCGCCCCGGCAATGAGTCCCCAAACGGGTGCGCTGATATGGAGAAAGCTTATGCCTGACAAAGTGACGATGAAGGCTGCGAGCGCGCTTAGCCGGTAGCGGTTTTCGGAGAAGCCCATTTGCAGGCTGGAATGCAGGACGCCGATCAGAGCGAACCCGGCCAGCAATGAAACGAAGGCCTGCGGAAGCGATTGGATAAAGGGCACGATTCTCCAGGCAAATATGCCGAAAACAATCGTAATAGCACCTGAAACAACAGCTCCCATATACCGCTTTTCCTTAGGCCCTGAATCCGGCCCGGCACAGATGGCGCTCATCATGCCGGCGATATTGGCACACTGGCCGCCAAAGAAGCTGGTGATTATGGAGAAGGCGCCGCTTGACGAGACGATTTTACGAATAGGCGGCTTGAAATCCTCACTTTCCAGTGCCCCAATTCCTGGCGCAGCGTCATTGCTCAATATCAGCATCGCAAGCGGCAGGGCAATCGTCACAAACCCCATCCAGCTGAATTCCGGTACTTGAATAGATGGCAGGAAATAAGCAATCTCCTTAGCCGGATTTAAATCAGCTGTCAAATACAATACCGCAAAGGCAATCGCGACGGCTGCGAGCACAGGCGGGAACTTCTTCACATATCTCGTAAAAAGCAGAAAACTGATTAAAGCCGCTCCCCCGATAACAGGCATTTCCTGGATGGCCGGTACGAGCTTCACGACATAGCCGGCAACCAATCCGCCAAGCATGGATGCGATGACTTCTTTCGGCACCCAGCCAATGATTTTTGTAAACAGCCCTGAAATGCCAACCAGAAAAATCAGCAGCCCGGACATCACATACCCGCCTATCAGTTCCGGATACGAATATTGGGCAGTCACAGTCGCCAAAAAGGCCGCTCCAGTAATCGAATGCCCTCCTGTAATGGGAATCCTATATAGAAGCGGCAGGAGGATGCTGTATACACCCCCGAAAAAATAAACCGCAAACATCCAGTTAATCGTCTGCTGATCAGTAAATCCCCCTGCTGACGCAGCCTGTAAAATGATCAGGGCCGGCCCCGTCATAACCAGTGTGCTTGCAATGATTCCAGATGAAATGTTTTCCGCTGTCAGATCCCTTAAGAACGAACCCTTCTGTACTTCTTGACTGTATCCGCTATGCCTTTCCTTCGGCAAACCCATTTTTCCTGCCCCCGACTTCCGATTATTTTACTTACTATCATGATTTTAAATAAGGTAATTGTCAAACTATTTCGCATTCAGAAGTGTTGACAAAAAAAGGACCTCCTAAGTGGCCCCTAACTCATTCCGATTAAAATAAACATTTAAGACTTGCTTCAGGGATTGATCGATCTGCACCCATTCATCCAGCTTATAGGTATTCAGCACTTTTGCCAGGTTTGGCTTAATGCCAATCAATTTGATGATGCTGCCTGTCATGAAGTTGAGCGTTTTAAGCAGCTGGGTGAATTTCTCAATGCCTTTTCCTTCAATTTCCCCAACCGCCGTCAGATCAAAGAGAATTTCTTCATATTCGCCGGCAAAAACGGCTTTGAGACAGCTTTCGGAAATAACGTTTATTTTATCTGCTGTAATATCCCCAAATAAAGGAATCATGCAGAGCGTTTCCGACAGCGGAATAAACGGCCCGGACAGCTGATTTAAGCGGATCAGCACCTGCTCCAGCTCTTCTTTTTTCTCCAGAAGTTCAAAGTCTGTTGAGGACAGGCGCTGCTGCAGCTGCATCAGCTTATCCATCAAGTTTTCATTAGAGCTGTCTTTTGGCAAGAATAGCATATTGGCATAATCCTCGCTGTCCCATTGAATATGGACCTCAAATAAAGATAGCGGTGTTTCCCTGGTCTTCATATTCAGTTCCAGCTTCACAGGATCCAGCCCAGGCTCCCAGCTGTACTGAATCAGCTTTTCTATGCTTTCCTCATCGATGATTCCTTTTAAATGCCCCTCGCTCAGGTCAAAGCTTTCCCGTGCTATGCCAGAGTAGCTTACTATTTTTCCGTTCCTGTCAGCTTTTAAAAACGCAAGCGGAAGCGGCTGATCAAAATATTGCATTTTGCTGTCCTCCCGCTTCATTGTTTTGCAGCCATTCCTTTGTTTCCGGCAAATCCTTTAGAATGACCGTATGATCGGAGCAATAAGGAAGCAGGTCATACTTCCCGGCTAAGCGCCCGCCAAGAAGAACAGCCGGCTTATGCGTCAGCTTGGCAAAGGCTTCGGCATATTCCTTCAGCTTCGGCAGGTGATAGACGATGCTGACCGATAGACCGATTACACTCGGCTTCCAGTCCTTTGCCGTTTTCAGTGCATATTCCAAAGGAAGGCTCGGGCCAAAGTACTTTGTCTCCCAGCCGTGCTCTTCAAAAAGGCTGTTGACCATTTTCAGGCCAATATAATGCTGTTCCCCATCCAGGCAGAGAAACATGGCTTTTTGGTTTGATTGTCTTTTTTCCTGCCGGTATGCGAGCTTTGAGAGGACAAAATCACATGTTGCTGTTGCCAGATGTTCATCTGCCACAGTGATTTGATTCGTCTCCCATAGGTGGCCGATGTGCTGCATCGCAGGTGTAATCAGATTTTGATAAACTTCAAGGCGCGATAGCTGCGGTTGCTTTTGAATGTTCTCCCAAACTTTCGCAGAATCACCTTGAAGCAATAAGGAAGCGAGTGTTTCAGCCTGGTTCATCTTACACTCCTCCCTTAACAGGTTCACCTTTCAAAACAGCAATGGCTTCCGCCAGATAAAGATGGAATCTCTCTGCCTTTTCAGGAGAATCTTTATCTTCAGCCAGCACAGCCTGAATGATTTCGAAATTGTCGATCAGATGCCGGGTATTCATCCCATGCTTCTTTAAAATGCCATCAAGCCATACGGCATAATCAGTGAAAAAAGCAGATTGGTTCAGCTCATACGCTGTCTCGAGATGCTTCATATGATGATGGTTATCTTCGCGGCACTTCTCTTTTCCTTGTTCGCCAAACCGCTCCAGCAGGAAAGGATCGCGTTCATAGATCTTTTCGGTTACATGGTTTACGATCTTTTCAAAGCTCACTTAGCCACCACCTTGAATTGCGAAACTTTTGGAACCACTGCTGCCAGTTCCTGATCCGGATACTTTTTCTCTAAATCATGGATTCTCTTAAAATCCTCGCTGCGAACCCAATTTAAATAATTTTCCTTTGTATCAAAGATGAGCTGCACCGTCAGTTCGCCAGGGCGCTTATCATTCTGCAGCAGCAGAAAATCGATAAACCCCTCCGCCTGATCGACCGACCGCGAGCGATTTTTATATATGCTAATGACTTCCTCCGACTTTTCGTCGGGTACGTCAAATGTTGAAAAGACTGTATACATGAACTCTCCTCCAAACTTGGGAGTTTTCTGTTTTTTTTCAGTATAACATACTGATTGGGATTGTCATTTTGGAAGGGTTATAGGGAATGGCTGAAGTTTTTTGTTTGCTGGAGGAATAACTGAAGCTTTTTCGTCGTTATTTTGGATGATTAACTAGCATTTTCTCGCTGCTCTCCACATTTTCCTCTATAATCCGGTTGATTAGCTACCATTTCTCCTACTCTCTCCACGTTTTCGTCGTTAATCCGGTTGATTAGCTACCATTTTTCTACCTCTCTCCACGTTTTCGTCGTTAATCCGGTTGATTAGCTACCATTTTCTCTACTCTCTCCACGTTTTCGTCGTTGATCCGGTTGATTAGCTACCATTTTCTCTACTCTCTCCACGTTTTCGTCGTTAATCCGGATGATTAACTACCATCTTCTCTCCTCTCCCCACTTTTCGTCCTTAATCCCCCTTCTTCTCAGCCTCAAGCCCGATGCCAAGATATGTCTCTGGCTCGTTATGACTCGAGTTAATCCCGGTTAAGATAGTATTTGTAAGAATTGTTAAGTTTTTCCTGCAAACAAGATCATATTTTGCCGAATTAGGTCGGTCGAATTATTGGAAAATTAAAGAAAGAGCAGTTATTAATACCTATTTTCCTCTGTATAAATAGGTCTTGGGTGCAAATTTTCACTATTAGGGAGTAAGGAGACTGTTTATGAAATTATTAAAAATGATTGTGCAGAGAAAGATTTTGGTTGCCCTTATGACGGTGCTGATTTTGGCCATCGGCAGCTTTTCCATTATCGAATTGGATAAAGAGCTGATGCCGCCGGTAACGATGGATGGCGCTTATGTGGAGGTCAATGCCGGTGAAATGGCAGCTATTGAAGTGGAGCGATCGATAACCAACCCCCTGGAGCAGCAAATCAGGGGGATTGAGGGAGTAGAATCGGTTGACTCCACATCGGCGATTGGACGGAGCTCACTTCAAATTACGTTTGAACAGGGCCGGGGCGATGAACTTTTTAAAGAAGTAGAAACGGCTGCAAACGCCGCTAAAGGTGAGAATGCCGCGATCACGGATGTTACTTCAGGGCAGTATGGGACCACGCAAAGCTATGAATTCTATATGGATGTATCCGGCGGCAGCATGGAGGATATGACCGCTTTTGCCAAAAAGGTTCTTGAACCGCGCCTGGAAGCAATGCCGGAAGTCCGCGACGTATCGCTTGCAGGAGTTCAGGAGCACGAGGTAATCATTGAACTGGACCGCAGCAAATTGGCTGAAAAAGGGCTGGATTCTACAGCTGTGATTGGTGCGATTCAGCAGGTTAACAGCGAAGCCACACTGGGAGAACTCAGCAGGGATGCCAGCTCTCCTTCCCTCCGCTGGAATACGAAGCTCGAAAATGTGGAGGATGTACAGAATATTAAAATCCCATCACCAAATGGATTTGTTGATTTGAAAGATGTTGCAGATGTTCAATTTCAGCCGATTGAAAGCTCATCGTTCGTCTGGAAAAACGGAACAAAGGATTTCATCTTTGTCCAGGTTGGCCGTGCTGCTAATGCCACGCAAATTGAAATGGCAGCTGCGGTCCGCGATGAAGTGAAAAACATCCGCGAAGACGGACTGGTAAAAGGCTTTGAGCTGAACGAAATGGTGGCACAGGCAGATTATGTGCAGGAATCAATTGATGGCGTGACCGGCAACATTTTAACCGGCGGCGTCATTGCCATTGCCATTCTTTTAATCTTTTTGAGGAATGTAAGGGCCACCTTTATCATCGGACTGTCGATCCCCACTTCAATCCTCCTGACGTTTACGGCGATGTGGATTTTTGATTACAGCTTTAATATCCTGACCCTGATTGGGCTTGGCCTGGGGATCGGGATGATGGTGGATTCTTCGATTGTTATCATTGAATCCATCTATCGAAAAAAGGAACAGGGACTTGGCAGGCTTGAGTCCGTTTTGGAAGGAACGAAAGAGGTTTCATCAGCAGTTATTGCTTCGATGCTCACTACGATCGTGGTATTCCTGCCGATCGGCCTCATTGGCGGCGATGTGGGCACATTCATGATCATGCTGTCTGCAGTTGTAGCCATTACACTCATCAGTTCGGTTATTGTCTCGTTTACTTTGATCCCTTCGCTTTCAGAAAAATTGCTGAAACTGCCCAAGCCGAAGAAGGAGCGCAAAGAAGGGCCGATTATGCGCCTTTATAGCCGGATTGTGGCCTGGACCATCCGGAAAAAGCGATACAGTTTTGCAGTCATTGCGATTTTCTTCCTGATGTTTGCCGGTTCATTAACGCTTGTGACGAAAATTCCGATGACGATTATGCCGGATATGTTTAACCGCTACACAGAGCTGATGGTTGACCTGAAAACAGGTATTTCTGTTGAAGATAAAGAAGACATCGCTCAAGGAATCAATCAGAAACTGCAGTCGATTGAAGATGTAGAGTCCAATTATGTCATGGACAGCGGCGGCATGTTCTATGCAATCATCAATATGACAAAAGGCGATGACATTTCAAGAGAGCAAAAAGATGTCAATGAAGATATTATGAAGCAACTTCGCAGCCTATCGGATTCCCTTCCGGTTAAAAATGTCCAGAGTGCGATGTCGGCTGGCGGCGGATCACCGGTCCAGGTGAATATTACGGGCGAAGATTTTGCAGATCTGCAGAAGCTTACCGGTGATTTTTCTGAGGAGCTCGAAAAGATTGACGGCATCGTCGGTGTGACCAACTCAATGGAGCGTACGTCTGAGGAGCAGGTTGTTGTATTAAAAGAAGAAGCGATTGAAACGGCAGGCTTAACCCAGCTGCAAATCAGGCAGTTTATTGAGCAGGCGTTCATGGAAATGCCTGTCGGGGAAATGTCCATGAATGAAGAAAATGTGCCGCTTGCCTTGAAATGGGCTGAGAAGACAGATTCCAGGTCAGATCTTCTGGATTTAAAGGTTCCAACTGCCCAGGGCGAGAAAGCATTATCTTCCTTTATTGAATTGAAGAGTGTAGATACACCAAATGAAATTTCCCATCATGACGGGGAGCGCTTCATCTCCATTTCTGCTGATATTGAAGGCAAGGACCTTGGTGCCGTGAACCGGGATGTCCAAAAGCTGATCAATGATTTTGATGCACCTGCTGGCTATAGCGTGGCAGCTGCCGGGGATCTTGAACAGCAGCAGGAATTAATCATGGATATGGTGTTTGTTTTAGCAATTGCGATTTTCCTTGTGTACCTGGTGATGGCTGTCCAATTTAACCACCTTGGCCATCCGCTGATCGTCATGTCTGTCATTCCGATGACCATCGTCGGGGTCATTCTCGGTTTGTTTCTGACACAGATGGAGCTTAGCGTAATGTCAGGAATGGGAATTGTGATGCTGATTGGGATTGTGCTCAATAACGCCATCCTGCTGATCGACCGTACGAATCAGCTCCGCCTGGAAGGCTTCTCTGTTGAAGTGGCCCTTCTGGAAGCAGGCAAAAACCGGATCCGGCCGATATTCATGACTACCCTGACAACGGTTGGCGGAATGCTGCCCCTTGCCCTTGCATCGGGAACTTCCGGCAACTATCAGGCGCCAATGGCAACGGTCATTATTTCCGGCCTGCTGTTTGCGACCTTTATCACGCTGCTGCTGATCCCGGCGGTTTACCGCTTGTTCACCACATCCAGCCTCCGCTTTGGCTGGCTGAAGAAAAAGCAAGAAAAGAAAAGCAGCGATGTTAAAGTGATTCCTGAGACCATTAATTAACATACTTCCGCCCCCTCAAATACTGAGGGGGCTTTTGCGGATTTTCAAGCACTATGGACAAGGGCTCTTTCCTTCTGTTTTTTCCTTCATATATTAGTAGGAGAGAAAGGAGTGAATCCCATGTGCCAATATTGTGTTGAAGAATATTATTATAAGAAGAAAGTCTGCTGCAAAAAGAAGGACAAACATGAACATCACGGCTGTAAGAAATGCACGAGTGATTTTAAACCTCACTGTCCCTGTAAAAAATGCTCTGATGAGCATAAAAGATGCTCCTGCCAAAAATGCTCACCGGAAATTCATCATTGCCCTTGCAAGAAATGCTCATTCGAACACCTGCATTTTTGCTGCTGTAAAAAATGTTCCCATAGATATGACTATTAATCCAGTAAAACAGCGGCCAGCTTTGCTGACCGCTTACTTTATTTTTTCTGCCGCACGCTTTAAGGAAACCATTAAGAGGCGGACGCCAAGAAAAAAGATGATAAAACCGATGAAGGAATAGGTGTGCTTCCAATTGATAAGGACAAACATATTCAAAAAGCTGAATAACGGTTCAAAGATATAAGCAAACAGGATTCCAAGGCCTACCGCTGCAGCTGCATAGCTTTTCCACGTATTAAAATACTGATAAATCAGCATTCCCGATATGGGTATCACCACAAAATCTGCAGGCACTAACGGCGGAATAAAATGGAACAGCTTATCCGGATATCCCCACAAAATAAAGTTCAATCCTACAACATCAAGAAAACAGGCGAAGATTGCACATAGCAGCCCGAAAGCAAGTATTTCAAAGAACCGGCCCTTATCCACCAGCCTCCACCAAATAAAAAACGGCAAAATGCTCGCAGCCAGCAGCAGCCACCAATTAAAGCTGAACAAATCCTCATTCAGCCAATGCTCAAAAGAAACATCTCTTAACTTTTCCCTTAGGTTTTGCTCATCTTTATATGAAGGAATGCGGCTCATCTCATCACCTGCCTGCCCGAGTTGGTATCATGTTATTCATCTTTCCCCATGCAGTGAGTTACATACAGTAAGCCGATGGTTTTAGTGAAATATTGGCGGGTTAGTGGGATTGCACAAATATTCTGCTGGCGGGCGCAATTATGGTGGGGATGGCGCAATTGTTGATTGAATCGGCATATATTTGGTGTGATGGCACAATTACAGGTGATGCATACGCATTTAATTGGGCGGAAGTTGCGGGTCGGCGCACATATTGGATGAAGCGGCGCATATCTGGTATGATAGCGCATTTACTGGTGATGTTGACACATTTTACTGGGCGAACGGCGCAATCATAATGCAGAATAGCGCAATGATCCCCGCATAAAGTTTTCACACAAAAAAGCAGCTGGCAGAGCCAGCCGCTTTCATTTCTATTGCTGTCCAGTATATATGTTAATCGCATCTCTTAAAAACTCGGCCGCACCTGGGCGAATTTTATCATAATAGGCTTTAAACCTTTCATCTGCCACATACATTTCCGCAAGACCGGCGTGGGCCTCTTTGCTGTATTTACTCCAGTAGAAAGTGATCCACTGCTTGTGCAGATCGGCTGCTTTTTGTGCAAGCTCGCCTGCCGGATCGCCAGTTTGCATGGCTTCGGCTAGAGCAGTGTTCACCTCTTCAGCCAGTTTCGTTACGGCCTCATGCTCCTCCTGGGTCATGTTCATGAGTTTGGCATTGGATTTATCAACCGTCTCATCACCATATTTCTCACGGATTTCTTTTCCGTATTGTTCCTCATTATCTTCAATCATTTTCTTTTTGAATCCTTCAAACTTCTCTTTGTCTGACATGGTCGTTCTCCCTTCAGCTGACGCTATGGTTTTTTCTACATTCGTAATAAGCAGATCGAGCTGCTTTCTTTTCTCAAGGAGTTTCTCGCGGTGCTCCTTCAGTGCATCGGCAGCATCGAAAGCGGGTGCTGAGATAATTTCCTTAATTTGATCAAGGCTGATGCCAAGTTCTCTGTAAAACAGAATCTGCTGCAGTCTGTCAACTTCCTGCTGGCCATAAATCCGGTATCCTGACGAATTGGTTCTTGCCGGCTTAAGAATGCCAATTTCATCATAATACCTGAGGGTTCTCGAGCTGACCCCGGCCATCTGCGCAAGCTTCTGCACTGTGTATTCCATGCGATTGCCTCCTTTCAAGAAAAGCGGAAGCGCCTTGCACAGTAAGACGAAAATACTGGTTAGGCGCTGCAGCTAGACATTGAAAAATCTAGAAAGTACTTTCTGTTTATTACGATACACCTTTACGCAGCGTGAAGGTCAAACACTTTTTATAAAAAAATGATTAATCCAGCTTTTTAATTAGGAGAGCTGCGGTCGTTTTAGAAATTCTGCATCCTTCCAGGTCCGCCTCCTTAATCAATCCCAGATCCACAGCGGATTTTATTTTCCCTTCATCAGGTCGCTTTTGAATCAGGTCGAGAAGATTCAGCTCCTCCAGTTTGCTGACAGTTGGAGCGGGGTCGAATTTTTCTGTCCTTCTAATCTGCCTCTGCAATTTGTAGCTGTCAATCTTCACTTCTCCTTTTTCATTCTGTCCCACTGCTGTATCGAAATACTGGTGGAACATGTCTTTAAGTTTATCGAGTTCGGCTTCCAAATCTTTCTTCCTGCGGTTCAGCTCATCAAAACGGACCAGCATCTCTTTTGTAATCATGTGGATCGCCTCTTTTCTTGGATGATATTTCATCTTATTTTGGAAGAGGGAAATTTATGCATAAACAAAGAACATACGTTCCTGAATACAAACACAAAAGATTTGGTGTAAAATGGAATTAAATAGGAGGGGACATGATGCTTTTAAACATTTTTTGGGGAATACTCGGACTTTATGTATTGCTATCTCTCCTGATCCTGCCGATGCAATACCGCTATTTAACCGCTATAAAAAAAGAAGAAGCCAAAAATAAGGCGAAGGGGAAAAGACAGGGAGAAATGTATGACAATATGAGAGCGGGCGAACTGGTTCTGCATGAAAACATTCAGGGAAACCCGGTCTTTTTTCTGGCTAATTTCCTGGCATCGGTTATCTATCGGATTAAGCATTGACCGGTTTCCCGGATAAGATTTAGATTTCGCGATTAAGTACTCAAATAGCCTGGCG
>Ga0180215_1002205_pt1 | contig 19981 bp, 27 predicted proteins | sample eDN3rd37CBELigBY_FD_128871 | JGI IMG/M metagenome (GOLD analysis project Ga0180215, IMG submission 128871) | Enriched backyard soil microbial communities from Emeryville, California, USA - eDNA 3rd pass 37_C BE-Lig BY (version 2) (version 2) | ecosystem: Environmental > Terrestrial > Soil >... | reverse complement strand
GTCCGCAATGGCCACCTAGACGGCACGTACTTGGCTCGGCATACCTGGGCGGCTTTCCTCGCGTCCAACATGCTGGGCCTGGGCGGCACGCTGGCGGCGCTGCTGCCCGGCTGGTTATGGCCCGAGACCATCGAGCGCGCCTACGTCGCGCCCACCGTCGGCCGGCCCAAGCCCGTGCCGGACTTGGCGGTCGCACACGTGCCGCCGTCCACACGCGGCAGTGGTCGCGGCCTGCTCTACGACATCTATGCGGGCTTCCAATTCAACCCGCGCGTCGGCCCCGTGGACGTGAAGATGTTCCTGTACCTGTACGGTGCCCTGCTCACGCACGCCATTGCCGCGTCCTGCGCCTACACCGCCTACCTGGAGCACGGCGAAATCACTCCCTCCGTGGCGGCCACGGCAGGCCTGCTATCCTATTTCCTGTTAGAGTACAACTTTCACGAGGTACTGCAACCGCATGGCATCCGCCTTCAGCGTACTTGTGGATGGCTCACATTATAAGACCTCCACTACCTGTCGCGTTTTGGAATTCTTTTTAGCATGTGCACACGTACACCTACGATTTGTTTGCGGAAAAGATTGGCTTCAAGCTGCTCTGGGGCTGCATCGTCTTCTACCCATTCTTCTACACGGTGGGCCTGCATCCGCTGGTGGCCACGGCCACGTCAGTGACCCCGTCCGTTGCCGCAGCGTGCGGTGGCATCTTCCTGCTCGGCTACACGCTGTCGCGCGGTGCCAACAATCAAAAATTTGCATACCGCGTCGACCCGACGCGGCCGTTCCTCTTCGGCCTGGTACCGCAGCGCGCGGTTCCCAACTCACGGCTTCTGTGCTCCGGCTGGTGGGCGCTCGCGCGCCACATCAACTACTTTGGCGAGATCCTGATGGCGCTCGGGATCGCCCTGCCGGCCTCGTTGGCCACGGCCAGCTGGCTTCCGCTGACGTACCCCTTGTACTACGTCGCCCTGCTCGTGCCGCGCGCCCTCGAGGACGGCCGCATCTGCGCGGCCAAGTACGGCGCCGCCTGGGCCGAGTACTGCCGCCGGGTGCCTTCCCTCATCATCCCCGGCATCCTCTAACCAAGTTGATGTATTAGACTATCTTGTACAGGCGGCATTGTCATTGAAGTAGAACTTCTTGTCTAGGGTGAAGTGATGAAGTCGCGTACGGTCCCGCGCAGTCTAGCCCCGCCTAGTGCATGCCTGTCCTACAGCTTCGGACATCAGATTGGCTATCCGCCAGATCGTACTGACTTCACCTTTGTTGGGCCACTCTGCTGCAGGCGACTGCTCGGTCGTCGGCATTGCCTGTTCCCCCGCGCCCCGCCCTTCACTTCGTTTCTTTCACTTTCTATTCGTCCTCTGCTGCTCTCGCCCTTGCCCCCTGGTGGTAGCTGGGGGGAGGACAGGCCAACCATGTCGCTGGACGTGCGGCTCAAGCGGGTCGACCGCATCTACCGCGAAGGCGTACGTGCCCGGACGCGCCAGACAGGCAGTAGGCAGGGAAGGCCGCGACGAAACGCTCACGCGCGGAGCCGCGGAGCCCCCGGTCTTCCGCTGTGTGCCACGGGCGCGATGCAGGAGAAGCTGAGCGGCGTGGTCGTGGTGCAGAGCAAGTCGGACATGAGCCATGGCGGCATCACGCTCACCGTGGAGGGCATGGTGAACATGCAGCTCAGCAGCAAGAGCGTCGGCGTGTTCGAGGCCTTCTACAACTCGATCCGGCCCGTGCAGCTGCTGTACTATACGCTGGACATTGCCGGGCCGGGTAAGCTGCCCGGTGGCACCACGGAGCTGCCGTTCGAGGTGCCGCTCAAGGCCAAGGAGGGCCAGCAGCTCTACGAGACGTACAAGGGCGTGTTCGTGAACATCGAGTACTCGATCAAGGTGGACATGCAGCGCTCGCTGCTCAACAAGAGCCTGTCGAAGCGGATCGAGTTCTTCATCGAAAGCGAGGTGAGGGGCGCCGGGAAGGAAAAGGCACGGAGGACGCCGCGGTGTGCTAACCAGGAGCGGCCATGCTGTGAACGCGGAGAGAGTGATCACGTGCAGGCGCTGAAGGACACCCCCAAGCCCGTGGAGGTGCCGTTCACGATCACGCCCGAGTCCCTCCAGACGGCCAAGCGGCCGACGGTACGCTCCAAGGACACTACGCAAGCCTTGTGCACGTTGTTCGCCAGGGCTTAGCCCTCTGCCGGGCGCACCCACAATGCAAACTTCGCTGGCGAACGCAGACGACGACGCTGCCCAACTTCAAGGTTACGGGCAAGCTGCACACGGCGACGTGCCCGATCACCATGCCGTTCACGGGCGAGCTCACTGTGGAGCACTGCGACATGAAGGTCAAGTCCATAGAGCTGCAGCTCGTCCGCGTCGAGACCTGCGGTACGGAGCTCAACCGTGCTGCTAGACAGCTCAAGGGCCCCAGTAGGTATGACTGACGTCCTCGCTCTCGCGACCCGGCGCTGTGGGCTAGCTCGGCAGGCTGCGCGGATGGCTATGCACGGGAAGGTTCGCGCTTCGCAACTGCGAATGCTTAACCATTTGGGAAAGCACTAAAACCACCCATTCTTATTTTTTGCACGCTGCTCTTCGTTGCACGCAGCCACGGAGATCCAGAACATCCAGATTGGCGACGGCGACGTCTGCCGTGGCATGTCCATTCCGATGCACATGATCTTCCCGCGGCTGTTCACGTGCCCTACGATCGCGGCCAAGAACTTCAAGGTCGAGTTCGAGGTGAACGTCGTCATTTTGCTGCAGGACCACCATCTCATCACGGAGAACTTCCCGATCCGCCTCTACCGCACCGGCACCTCCGCCGCGCCGGTGCTCGTATAGGCCGACGGCGCGTGAACTTTTAATTGTCTGCTCTCACTTCTTTTTTTCCGTCGTCGCCGGCCAAGGGTCCGGGGCGACTGCGGGCGTTGTACTATTTTGCACTCAGCGATCAGCTGCTCATTACATGTTAGGCGCATGAAATTTATTGTCGTCTATGTACTTCGCTAGGTGTCGCGCCGCTAGCTACTTGCGGCGCCTACGGTTTTCCGCACAATGTGCGCCTCCGTGGGCGTCGTGTTCTTGTAGTAGTCTGGCACGGTGCCCACGATCTCAAAGCCGTGATTCTTGTAGAACCGCAGCGCCTCGTCGTTGCCGGCCTGCACGTGCAGATACACCGACGTGGTCTGTGGAGTCTGCCGCACGAGTGACCAAACGTACTCGAGCAGCGCCTTGCCAATGCCCAGGTTCCGGTACGGCGCCAGCACGCCGAGGGTCATAATGTACAGGTGATGCGTCTTGTCCGGCTGCTGCTCCTTCCGCACGCAGACCGCGCCAACAGGGCAGTCGTTGAAGTAGGCTGCGCGCGACGGGAGGAGGAAAGCTGGACGTCAAAGGTAAGTTGCGCCCAACCCAGTGTGGAACGGTCGGGCCCTAGTGCACGTACCAATTCTGCTGTACAGCGGGGCCTCGAGCACCGACGTGTAGAACTTGTCGGTGTAGGGCACCGGGAAAATCACCGCGTTAAGCTTTTTGAGCTGCCCAAGGTTGTTCGGCGTGACCTCGCCCAGCGAGATCAGGCTCCGGTCGTTCGTCATGGTTTCGCGCTGTCAGAATTAGGGGCAAACGGGACGCAAGGCGCATGAGCCGCTGGAGCAGGCACGGCCGTCGGAAGGGCTGGCCGCGCGTACCCGGTAGTCCCGGCTCCACAAGCCGTAAGGGAGGCGGCTGGAGCGGGCAGAGCAAAATTTTCGCGCCAAAAACTGGCATTCTGACTCGTTTCTGACTCGATGACAGTCAGAGGTCATCGTCGTTCTGCCGCGATTCTGCCACAATTCTGCCGTGCTTCTGCCTTGTTTACGCGGCGATTCCTTCCAGAAGGTTCTATGGCTGCTTACGTCATCTATTACAGAACCGGTTGGCATTGCGCCACAGTGCCCTTTTCGCGTGGGTGTGGCCTATGAGGTCAGTGTGTGCGGGATAGGGGCCGCGCCCACGCGAACTGGGCACGCCTTTGGCGCGAAATGCTTCAGTAAACATTTCGCCACGCTGTCCCGAAGCGCCGCCGAACGCCGAACGCCGAGCGCCGCCGAACGCGGCCATTAGGAAGAGACGCGCTTTCTTGTTAAACTCGCCTGCTATACCGCTGCCTTCACCCGCTCCTACAGCAGCAGCTGCCGCTGCATTCTTATTTATAGCTGCTAAGTTAGTTCAGCGCGTGCCAGCTGAACGCGCCGCTCTGAACTGAGCGCCACGCCACGTTCCGACGATTCTTTGGCGGACGTGGACACTGCACCATTGTTATATACTTTGGTGGCCGTGTGCTGAGTAAGCAGACTCATCACCGAGCGAGCGCCCGGCCCGTCGCAGCGACGCCGCTGGAGCGCCATTGATTTTCTAGCGTATTAGTAAGGCGTCGTCGTGGCAAACGAGGACTGCCACGTTGCGCAACGACCTCGACGCATCAACGCGAGCGATTTTCTGCAACCCAAGCAAGAAACCCCCACGCGCCGCTTCGATGCCCGGCCTGACGGACGAGAAGCGGGTGTGGTGCACGGGCGGACACACGTGCGGCGGCGTGGCCATGCCGCTGGTGGCGCACAACGGCGGGGAACCCGTCGGCGCGCGCTGGCCTCAGCTGTTTGGAACGGACGCGGACGACTACGGAGTGTACCTGGACCCCATCATCATGGCGTCGCTGAACGGCCACGCGGACGCGCCGTCGAACGGCCTCCGGCGGCTGTCGTCGCTGGGCGCGTACGGCGCGGAGAACGGCTTTCCAACGTGCGAGGCCGACATGCCCGAGCAATTCCCGTGGGCGACGCCGGCCGCCGCGCCGACGCCCAAGTACGCCAATGCGAGCGCGCTCGCAGACGCCGCCGTGCCCATCGCGGACGGCGACGTGAAGCCGGACCCCGCCGCGTTCGACAGCTACGACAACCAGGCGGTGCCGGCGCTGGTGGCCCCCGACGACGCGCAGCAGCAGCTCAAGGCCATGGGCGTGTTGCACGACGTCTCCTTTGGTTTGGCGGCCGACCCCTCGAGCAGCTCGCTGCTCGAGCTCACGTCGTCGACGCCGGCTCCCGCACCGTACGGCGCCGACCTCGAGTCGGTTCTGGCGGGCACGCCCCCGCCGCCGCTCGTTAAGGGCGAGGCGGCCGAGGCCGAGCCGGCGGTGCACAAGGAGGCAGGGCTGCCGTTCAAGCAGCCCGTGTTTGTGAACCCGGCCGCGGTGTCGCCGTCCTTAGCGCCGAACCTGCAGATGCCGCCGACAAGGGCGACGGCGGTCGCGGCCCGCGCGCCAGTGGCAGCACGACACGATGACGAGGGCACAGTGCCGGCCGCGCCGGCGAGCACGGGCGCGCCGACGCTGGCCGCCATGCGGCCGCGGCGCGACAGCAGCCTGCACATTCATTTGGCCGCCGAACCGGCGGAGCGACCGGAGCGGCCCACGCGGCACCGGCCGCACGCCGTCGAGAAGCGCAAGCGCAGCACCGACGAAGACAAGGACGAGGCCTACCGCAGCGACAACGCCGGCAGCGAGACCGAGGAGGACGAGGACGAGGCGCAGGACGCGAACGACGCGGACTTTGTGCCCGGCCGGTCGTCGTCGCAGTCGCGCCGGCGAAGCATCGGCCGCGCCGAGCGCGTCTCGCGGTCGGCGGCCGCAATCGCGCCAGCGCCGCCGCGCTTGAGCGCCGGCAAGAAGGCCGGGTCGGCATCACCGTCGGGGTCAGCGCCCGCGCCCGCGGGCCTAGTCGGCCCGCTGATCTGCTCCAACTGCAAGACGACCAAGACGACGCTGTGGCGCCGTGGCCCGCACGGCGAGACGCTGTGCAACGCCTGCGGCCTGTACCTCAAGCTGCACCACGCCCCGCGCCCGTTGGCGCTGAAGACGGACGTCATCAAACGGCGGCGCCGCGGAAATCACTACGAGTACGAAACCGGCTCGGGCACCCGCCGGCGCAAGGCACGCCGTTGAACCGTCGCCGACTGCCCGAGCCCAACGGAGGCATCGCCCCAAACTGTCTAGCATTTTACTGCACATACTTTCCTGTTCATAGTTTCCCCACTTGTGCGCCAATGCCGTTTTGTCAGCGCCGATCCGGTCGACGCCGTGTATCATCGTTTGTGCATAGTTCTCGACATCCCTTGGTTATTTTTTCCCGGCGATGGACGCCGAGTCAGCCGTGTGCGGCGCACATGGCGCACCTGCACCATACTCCCCATTGTACTTGAAAAACTTTGTACACGATACCCCAAAACGAAGATAGCGAGTCGCGCCCCACTAAAATTTGGTATGCTGTACAAAGCTGAGGCAGCGGATTTAAGACGACCGCCCATAGTAGCCTCGGGGTACGGCGATGAGCAGCGCCTCGCCCACGGAGCCCCAGAAGCCATATTGCGTTTGAAAGACGGTGAACCAAATGATGAGCGGCACAAAGCAGAACAGGCCCAGCAGCAGTGACCGGCGGCAGTCTGCGGCAGCGGGTGGCAAGGGACGAGCGAGTGGCCATCGGGTGAGCATCCGAGCGCCGTGCCAGGGGCGGTCCGGCCCTGTCTGCGCCCGGTGGCACCGTACACGAGCGAACGCGCGGGTCAAGCGACTCGCGGCCGAGCACCGGGAAAAAGTACATATAGCAGACCAGCCACAGCCAGGGTAGGAAGAAGAACCCGCCGATGTACAGTGCTGGACGCGGCCGTCCCACCGCCACCAAAGCAGCGCGCCACGGTTAAGGAGTATCCGAGGGCTGGGAGGTGAGTTCGCCCTCCGCCCGTCCACGGTTGCGCAAGGCAGGATATTTTTCCGAGCGACTTGGACCAACTCCTCGTTGGTCATGCGCTCCAGCTTCTTCATTGTGGTGGTGTTCCTTGGCGGCGGTGTACCGCTGTGAGGCGGCACCCGTGCAACCTTGGTAGAGCAAGATCAGCCAGCCAGAAGGGCGCAATGTTTTCTTGCCCACGTGCACGGCACACAACCGTGTAAACGATCTTGCGCCGGTGAACGTCAAGCACACCGCTGGTCTTCTCAACGGTGGTTCTCCTGTCGTGGCCTGGCTGTACTCGCGCCGTTGAGCTGTCCCGGGCGATCACCGCGCGTCCTAGTGTCAATAACGCTCTGGCGCGATCACCAGCGTGGCGTTCGCGCCGTTGACTATCACAGCCACGGCTACAGCCGCTTCATCAACTCTCACCTGCGTCCTTCCTGCGCCTTTTCGGCCAGCCTCCCAGCCTCCTCAGTCGTCCGTCTCCTTAGCCGCCTTGGTCGTCTGCAGCGTCCGCGTTCTTCAGTGGAGCGTCACTTCTCTGTTCTGACAAGCACGTTGGCGCCAAAAACAATGCGGCAGCGGACAGCGAAGCGGTCGCCGCCGAAGAAGACGCAGACAACCCCGCCTTGAAGAGACCGACGACGCAGACGACGCCCTGTAAAAGACGGCGAAGGTTGACTAAGAACAGGCCAAGGCAAGCTCGTAAAGAATCAGCAACATTCTGCGAGTCCTGGAAGAGGCATTGGCGGCGTCGCCTCGCAGCCACGTCAGAAGGACATCGGGAGCGCAAGCGGCGGTGGCAAAAGGCAGCGGCATTTCGAAAGGCCCACCCAGCATCAACAGCTTGCGCTGTACTTCATACTTGTCTAGGTTTGCTGGAAGACAGCGTAGCGCAGCTACTTCTGCGACCAGTCGACGACGCCATGGCCGGCCGGAACCACGCTGTGCCCGCTGACGGCGAGCAGCTGGCGAGCGGCATTCGCCAGATGCACCTCCGTACGGGACACAAAGCGCGTGGGCGTTTCCTGTGAAGGCTTGCTGCTCACACGGTTCTGCATTCGTGGTGATGTATTTCTTTGCGAATGTATAGGTGGGGCGCCTGTGATCACGTTCAGCTCGAACGATGACGGTGACAGCCACGCACGGCCGAGCGAGCCCACCCGCGCGCGGGGTACGCCGCCTGCGCGTCCCGGTGGGTCCGGCTTCATGCAGCATCATTAGACCGGCTCCCACCTTGCCAGCTTGTTGTGGACACAGGCCACGCACGATCGCGGTCCGAAAGCTACGACGACCTGGAGGACCTGGACGAAGACTACAGCAACATGTGTGGCGACGGCCTGCCTGCACGCGACGACAAAGCGGTTGGCGCCCCGCACTGACCGTCCACGAGTGCCCAACCGTTGTCTTGCGCGTACGCAGGTCCGAGAGCGATAAGATGGAGCACAAGCGGCAAATCCACGTGCTGTCGGAGCACAAGCGCCGTCTGCAAATCAACGAAGGTTACGAACACTTGGAGCGCGTCCTGCCAGGCACGCCGAACCGCAAGGTTAGCAAGCCTATCCTCCTGCAAAAGGCGGTCATGCACATCAAACAGCTGCAGGCCAACCGGCTGGTCATCGCAGAGGAGACTGCCGACACCGTCAAGCGCACGGACGCCGTGAGGCAGTACGGGCGCGTTGCGGCGGCGTGCGGGCAGCGGCACGTAGTTACGGCTGACGGGGTAGAACTTCTCGCCTTTGGCTCAAACAGGCTCTCGGACCAAATTCGGCGGGCCAACGGATTGCCGTGACCATTCACGCGAAAAGCTTTCATGACACTGTATTTTACTTTTGTGTACGATAGGAGGAAATACCTAGCTGAGCTACTTTACAGATCGCGTGTCGTTACTGTACACACAACACCACACAGACCCACAGGACCAAACGTTTTCTGGCCTTACTGCCGCTTGATCACCATCTCTGGCAATTCCACTTGGTCGATCTCCTCAAAGTGCTTGCGCAGTCGCGCATACTCCAGCTCCTGGGCCTCTTTATCGATCGCGGGCGCCGCCTGGGACACGTACATTTCAGGCAATTGGCGATTGCTCGGTCCAAGTCAGCCGCCACCGATGGTTTCATTCCGCATACATGTGCGCTCGAGCACAAACCTTGCGGATGGGCCGCGCTTTCCGCTTCTGCGGCTTTTGGGCCTGCAAAAAGTCCTCAATGACTGTCTCGCCGCTCGGCATCTGCCGCGTCGGCGACCGCCCGGGCGATGACCCGGCGTCGGTAAGGATCGACGTGTCACCGCCGGCGAAAGCGATGGCCGAGACATTGGGAGACCCGACGCTGTTGAACGCGGCGAGTCGGCCCAGCGGCGTGGCCGCCAACGTAGCGGTCGTCTTGCCTGGCCGTACCGCCGAGCCGGGTGGCGTGTTGAGCACCCGAGTCGCCGACGAGGGCGTCGGCGATTGCGCCACGGCCTGGCGAAGCGGCGTCGCAAACGTGACCGGGCTTGCAGCGCCGGGCGTGGTCATCCGCTTCAGCGGCAACGCAGCACCACTGGGCGATCCTGCGACCGCCGCCTTCTTCGCGGGCGAGGCGGCGTCTCGGGCGGTCCGTCGGGCCTTGCGCACTTGCGCCGTGTCGGAGTCGGGCGCAGGCTCCGCTGGTTTGGCAGCCGGTTCCGGCTGCTCAATAGCCGCAAGAGCGCTGCGCTGCCGGGTGGCGCGCGGCGCTGACTCTACTGCCGGGGCGGTGTCGGCGTTCTCGGCGACCGCTTTGGCGCGTCGTGTGAGACGTGCCGCCATGGTTTCTTGCTATTAATTCGGTAGTGTGGCCGACGTCGCGGACGACACAGACAGGCGGATGAGGAGAAGTGTCTGGGGTAGATGGTGGTGGAAAGATGACGCGGACGACGACGACGCGGGCGAAGGCGCCACTCTGCCGCGAAAACGGCCGCCGGTTCAAAATATTCGCGCCAAATTTTTATGATGACGTCATCGGCTGGACGGCGCCAGAGGACGAGCAACCTGACAAAGTTGTAGCGAAACGCGGACGGATAGGACGGCGACCAAGTGCACAGAGCACCGAGCGGCCGAAGAGGGAGCTGGAGAAGGTGCTAGTGAGGCTGGTCTGCGGGCACAGCTTGTCCAGACGGTGACGCAAGAGTCCGGCTACCGCTGCCGGTGAAACGCGTAGGAATGGCCACCCGCGACTGGGTCACCTGGTCCGGGCGCCAGGTACGGAAGAGAAGTGTGGCCGCAGGGCGCGACCAGCCGTTGCTGACCATTGTGGGCTTTTTGCGCGTTCTCGTCGTACCGCAGGCTGGCGAGGCACCATGGACGCTCGGCGACCTGCCGGCCTCTCTGTCGAACCCGGCGTCGCTGGAGCAGCTGCTGGTGCAGTTTCCCCTGTTGGACACGCCGGCCAAGCTCAAGATCCTCACGGGCATGGTGGGCATCCGCCGGCGCGAGCTTGTTACGGTGGCCGACCAGCTCGAGCAGCTGCTCCGCATCGCCGCGGAAGACATTGAGCCTTGGGTCAGCGTCACGGCGCACCTGCTCATACCGTTTCCCCGGCATCAGACCGTTAGCGAGCTGCTTGAGCTGCCGGGCAACGCGCTCGACACCGCCGTCACCAGCGTCTTGGAAAAGCGTATGCTGCCGGAGCGGTTGCCTGCAGCTGTTCAGTAGGGGGCACGTTAGTCTGAGCCACCGCCAATCACTGTTGTCGTTCGCACACTGCAGGCGACAAGCTGCGTCATGCACCGTTCTTGCCGCGGGTGTACGCGTACCTGGACGAGCCGGCGGTGCGGCAAGCGCGGGAGGCAATGCCCGCGCCACAGCACTTTGCGCTTTCCGAACAAGGCCGCACTATGCTGGACAGCCGGCGCCAGCGGCTCGCCGCGTTGGCCGCCAAGGCGGCCGAAGGTTGCGACGTGATCTTTTCTGCTACGACGCTATTTCTGCCGCGGGCAGCCGCTGACAGCCATTTCTTCCAATGACGCCTGAATGGGCTCCAACGTTGACACAGCCCGCGGTGGCAAAAGTGCGGCTGCCACGCCGCGCGCGGTGGAAAGCGCCCGGCCTGCCGGCGGCAGCGTCGCCAGCCGCCATGGCCTGACCCCCTTCACAAAGCCCTCACCCGCGCTTCGCCTTGGTGCGGCGCGCGCGTTGGTGTCGCGCTGCCGCTATTAAGCCATCTCACCCCGCCTTTTGCCGTTTTGGCTTGCCTCTGGGGTTACAGCGCGCGCGACCATAGTGGAACCCGAATTGCCCACGGTGAGCGTCATCGGCTTGGAAGAAGCCACAAAACTGGAGCGCGAAGCCGACGAGCAGCGACAACGCGGTATGGTTGTGATCAGCATATGATGCGAACGACACAAGGCAGCGATTCATCGAGCTAGGCATATGTACCTTTGGCGAGTGGTCCATTATAGATCAGGAACAGGACCGCAAGCTGGGAAAGCGGCGGCGCACCGAACCAGCTGGGCCCACTCGATCTGCGGCACCAGAGCCCAGCCCCAGCGCTGCCGCGTCCGCGACGCCCGTAGCCATGTCAACCCTAGCGGCATCGGCCAAGCTGCCCGACACCGTCAGCGGCGACCTGTCCCGCCCGATGACCTTTGTGCGCGCGTCAGAGCCGTACGCGCCCTACCAACAATCACCAGCGGCGCCAGCAACACCGACGCCCCCGGCCGCTGAGCCCAGCGTACCGGCACCGCAACTGGCTGCGTTGCCGGCCACGAGTCCCTCAGCAAGCGAAAACCAGGCGGCCGCGGCAGCCGCGGCTCGGGCGGCGAAGGTCGAGGCGGCGGCCCTCGAGATCGAGAGCCGCCTTTTTGCCGAGGCCAACGCCCTCACAGACCAGAACAGGCAGGACATCAAGGCGTTCCTGCGCGGCAACCGCAGTAAGCTCCTGCGCCCAATCGTGCACGGTAAAAAGGCGCGTGAGCTGACTGACCCCTGGCGGCATGGTCCAGTGAGTGCGCGGGGCACAGAGCCGCCGCGCAACGAGTCGGCGGAGCGTGAGATCGTTCTGAACGTGCAAGAGCTGCCGGGCGACCAGCCGGACTCGGTGATCGTCGAGTCGCTCATATGCCTGATCAACTACACGAACGGCCAGTGGAAGAAAGTGCGGCGGCGGCAGGTTCGCATCGTCGATGCGCCCACGCTGGCTGCACCGTTATAGCCAAGCCCCAATGCGCAAGAAGGGCTCAGGTAGCGCCGCGTCTACCACAGAGCCGTGTACAGTTAAAGGAATTGCAAACTTTGTTTATTTGTGCGCAACCTACAGTTTGCGTCTATGCAGAACAAGCACACAAGATTTTGCGTTTGTTTGAGTTGTTGCGGTACGCTTTACAAGTCGTCGTCGTCGTCCACCGGCAGCGTGCCCTTGCCGCCGTCGCGGGCCTGGTCGAAGGCGTCCTCCTCCTTCTCCGGCTCCAGCGCTTCCGGCGGCACCTTGAGAAGCTTGATAGCCGCCTGCGCGAACCAGCCGGTCCCAATCAGGCACGACGGCATAGCACAACTGTGTTAGCCTTCCTCTCCGATATTCCTGGATGTGCTGATACTCCGCGCACGGCGCGCCGGCGCACCTTGGCAGGGTCCTTGACGATCAGGTAGGTGCCCTCCGGCAGCGCCATGCACTTTTCAATAAGCGCCTTGACGATACCCCACGCGTTCGGCCAGTTCAAGTTGATCTGCGCGGCGTACTCGCCCGGCTTGTACACCTGGGTGCCCAGGATGACATGCCGGGTGTTGTCACGCGGCTGCACACGCGACACAAAGCTGCAGCCCACCACCAAACGGCCAGCGCGATGCCAGAAACGGCGAGCGGTCTGTTACAGCGCGGAAAACGCGTTCCATCACTGCGGGCCATCGGGTGCGCACCCAAGCTTGAAAATGTCGGTGCCAGCCAGGAGGGCCTGCGCCGTCCAACGCGACAGCTTCGCGCTGTTGTTCTTGAACTCGGTGGCGAGGACGGCGCCGCGCTGGGCGTCCAGACGTTGCCGCCAGTCGACGCCGGTGAACTGTCATCATGAAATAGCCCACACGGCGCCGACGGACAAAGTCATCCACCATCCAAATTCTCCCCTGCTGTTGTCACCATGCTCGAAATTGCACATACCCGCGAGTCGTACTCGTTGAGCGCGCGGATGGTCATGAACGAGTCCTGCTGGCCGCCGTGCTGGACGGCGTCAACCTCACACCGGACGATGATCGAGCTGTCGCCGAGATCGAAGCGGCGGTACCGGTATCCGACCGGGGCGACGCGCGCCTCCTCGCTCGCGTCCACGAACGGGTTCGGCTGCGCAAAGTTGACGCGGTCGTCCTGCAATGAGCACCCACGGAAATGGACACAGTCGTCATCCTAGCGTGTGAATCGAACACCCCATAGCAAACGAGTGATTGGCCCCACGGGAGCGCACCGGCCGGGTCACTTGCTGCGAGAAGAACAGGTTGATCTTAGTGGCCTCCTCCGAAAGCGGGTCCGGATTATTGAGCGGGTCTTTCAGGTCCTCGACCGGCGGCTCCGCGGCGGTCTCGCTCACGCTCAGGAAATCGATCGGGCAACCTTCGCGCTTGTCAAAGTAGAGCTTGTCGCCCACGCGATTGACGATGATGTCCCACGTGTACACGGACCGCGCACAGGTCATGAGCGCCGCCAGGATCGTGTCTGTGGCGAACACCTTGGCCTGGTTCGCGTCCGCGAACTGGTATAGGTACCAACGCAGGACATAGCCGGCTGAAGTGTTAGATTGTAGCGGGCGAGGGCCCCGTGTGCCGAATGGGCGGCGCTGCGCGGCCGTACCTCCCGGATCTTGGGGTCGTCGCTGGTGGTGCCGCTGGTTAGGGTGTGCGAGATGCGCGTGGTCGGCCGCAGCGGCTTGGTGTTGATGGTCAAAACACGGTCGAACGAACGTTCGTACGCCGTCACATAGCCGCAGCTCAACCTGTGCATCGCGACAACGGGCGTGGTTGGAACCGCGCCGTGTCGGACGGGCGTCAGCTTAACTCGTTTAATATTCCGTAACTTGACCAGCGCGGGCTACGCACAGGTCCTCGGCTTCCGGCGGCTCGATCTGGACGTTGGCCAGCCGAGGGAAGGCAATCTCGTCAAGCTCTTCCCACTCCGGCTTGATCTCCAGCGCGTGCTTGCCCAGCTTCGGCGGCTGCTCGAGCGAGGGCCATAAGCAAGGTAAGTAGCCCGCGTAATAGTTAATCGCCTGGAATACGCCGACACTAGGCGGTGTGCGATATGCGTCGTACCCGGTCAAAGTCGCGCCATTGCTGCTGGCGCCGCCCGCCGCGGTTGCCACGGCCGCCGCCCTTGTAACCACCTAGCAGAACGCTAGCCAATCCGTGCTCATCGTAAGACTTCGATTCTCGTCACTCAGAGCATCTTTACGAATGAACACGCCGTACACCCCGTTGCCGGCCACCGCGGTCCAGGCGCTGCAGGCTGCCGCCACGCTGGCCACCGCGCTGGAAGTTGCGATTCTGCACAAATTAACAGCCGGTGACACTAGACAGGCGCACCGTTAGCACAAAGGCCGCAGCGACAACCCTGCTTCGGCAAGCGCACGCCACGTACGATCGGCTTGAAACCACCCAGGTTCGGCCGCTGCTTGGTGCGGTTGTCGACCAGTTGGAAGCTGGTCTCATCCTCCTCCTGATAGTAGCTGAACATGGCATTCTGAATGCCGGTGTTGTACAGCCGCTCGCCTGGCACCAAGCCAACGGAAAAACAAGTTCAAAGCCAGAGGCCACGTTAGCGTTTGCGACAGCTACCTGCAAATCGGCATGCTGGGCTGCATAGCGTACGGTAGAACTCGATCTGCCGCCCGCGCAGGTTCTGGATGTTCCAGTCGGCGATGCGGCCAATCTTGTCGCTCTTCGAGTACGGCGCGTACGGCATGCCCTCCAGCTCGCTTGGGATGCCGACGGGGCCCCAGCCGTCGCTGTTCTCCGCGATCGCCGGCAGGCTGAACGGCGCGCGCTCGCGCACCTCATCCGCCATGATTGTTTCCTCAGCCTGCTTCAGCCGGGATCCCAGCGCAGCTGCCACCAAACCAAGTCGCTCGTCAGCGTCACTCTGTCCTCCGGTTACAGCAATGAGACATGCAGACAAAAAGAAAAGAGGAAGGCGCGCGAGGGGACCGTGCCAGAGCCCGCCAACAAACTGGTAGCGCTTGAGGGGTCGACCGCAGCAGCAGACGGCGGACAGGCCGTCCAGGAGCACCAGCGGCACAGCCGCCGTAGTCCCAGCCGCAGGTTGTTCAGCGGCGGTGTCTCTAGCAGCCGCCGTGCCCCGTGTCCCCAACGGCGCTCTACCGCCCGTCGCGGCCGTCGTACCTGCGCTGCCACCGCCGTCGGAGTCGCAGCAGAAGGAAAAGACAAGCGACGAACGAAAAAAATGGCGCGAAAAAGCCACAGCGACCGTACGAAAACGGTTCTCACAACGCAGTTGCCGCCGCGCATCCAAGCGCCCAAATCGCGCGGGCATGGCCACATGGCCACGTCGTACCAGCGGCGAAGTCCAGCTAATTCATGCCCCGCAAATCCAACGGGGCATGCGCCCAGCCCGGATGCTGGCGGCCCCGGCACCAGGCCCTAGCGTATACCAGCAGGAGATGAGACCAGATGCCGAACACGCAGCGCCGCAGTGGATGCAGTACAGGCACCACGCAATGAGTACACCCGCAGCTTCATGTTGCCTCTGGATCGAGCAATGCATCACAAGCATGGCGGTGTCCATTACTGCCCTAATGCCTCGGTACCCCTCTCTAAGCGCTCTCTACAACCCGATATACTAATTAGCCCTAGGTCTTTGCTTTCTTATATGTCTGCTGGTGGTATTTCCGTGGGCGTGTCAGCTGCATTGCATGTCTACATTGCATGTCCACAACACTTTTGCAAATTCTGGAAGCACATTCGGCGCCAACAAAAGTGGCCTGACGAGCGACGCAGAGGAACTCGGCACAGTGGGCCGCCCGCACGCCGCGTGCAACGCGCTTGCTGGTTGGAGCTGCGCAGAGCTGGAACGGAAGCAACGCGGGCGACGCCCCGTGCACGGACCTCTGGGTAGAACTACGAGATCAAGGGTAACGCGCCTGATTCAAGCCTACGGTGCGCCGCTGCTTGGCACTGGATCGGCGACCGGGCTGCGGCGGGCAGTGCCCCGCCAAACCGCGATAGAGAGGCGGAGCGAGCGACGCGCGGCGGGTGCGCACAGCCGCCTGGTGCCAACCGTCTGACCGTCGCCGGTCGGGCTCGCGGTACGACGGGCAAACATGGCTGAGTCGGAAAAGGCGGACCCCGCCGCCGAGGGCGCCGCCGGGCGGGCCAAGGCGTCGCTGCCGTCCAACGTCGCCAACATTCGCTTCCTGTTGATCGACGGCCGCACAAGCGAGATGCAATTCCCAACATCCGCCCGCGTCGGCACCATCAAGCAGGAGCTCTATAAGGCGTGGCCGGCCGGTGCGAGCAGCGGTTGGGCGGCTTTTGTTGTGAGAGGTGGCCTGGGCTTTGTGCTCATGCGCGCTGGGCTCTTCATTGTGTTGGGCAAGGCCTGCAGAGTGGGCAGACGTCAAGGTCTCGACGTGGCAGCAGGTGCGGCTGCTCCTCCGTGGCCGCTTCCTGGAGGACACTTACACTCTAGCAAGTAAGGACAACGCGGGGATGCAATGCGCAATGTGAGCGATCTCGAGACTGAACCCACGCTGGTTGGTGGAGTGCCGCCGGGGCGGCGCCGTGTAGGTCTACGCGTGCCTGGAGGACAAACCACCGTTATCCACTGCGTTCCCCGTGCGGACGGCCTACCCGAAAAGCCAGGTAGACCAATGACAAGTGCGATGGGGCCTGGACGACCTCCCCGCCGTCTTCTCTAACGCGCTTATTATAGTCTTGGCATCGGGCGGCGCGGGCCGTGCAGCTGACCAACCCGCAGCAACCCCCGGGAAAGGCAGCGCCGACCCCGCCACGGCCAACGCGGCGAGCGCCGGGCCGTCGTCGCAAAGTTGTTGTATATTACTGTAGTGTGGCCGGAGCTCTGTGTTTCCCTTGTTGTCTCGGGATCTGTAAGTCTACGTCTAAACCTTTTGCAGCATGCTAGTAAACAACCATAGTTTCGATCACATGCAGCATCAACTTTGCCGGCAAAGGCCGATTTTTATGTGTCGCTCGCTCTTTCGTTACACGGAAAACAGGGGCCACGACTCACTCACGACAAGACCAAAAATACAACCTCACTATGGGGCAGCCGCGCGCGGGCATCGACGCGGCGACGGGCGTCGCTCGAGCCCACCTGCACGAGCAGCCGCGCGTGGGCAGCCGCGCGGCCCGCTTAGAAGGTCTCGATGGCGTTGGCGTCGCCAGCGCCGGCGTCCTGGCCGACCTCCTCGTAGTCCTTCTCGAGCGCGGCAAGGTCCTCGCGAGCCTCGGAGAACTCGCCCTCCTCCATGCCCTCGCCGACGTACCAATGCACGAAGGCGCGCTTGGCGTACATGAGGTCGAACTTGTGGTCCAGGCGAGCCCAGGCCTCGGCGATGGCGGTGGTGTTGGAGAGCATGCACACCGAGCGCGGCACCTTGGCGAGGTCGCCGCCCGGGACGGCAGTCGGCGCCTGGTAGTTGATGCCGACCTTGAAGCCGGTCGGGCACCAGTCGACGAACTGGATGGTGCGACGGGTCTTGATGTTGGCGATGGCCGCGTTGACGTCCTTGGGGACGACGTCACCGCGGTACAGCATACAGCAGGCCATGTACTTGCCGCGGCGCGGGTCGCACTTGACCATCTGGTTGTTGGGCTCGAAGCAGGCGAGCGAGATCTCCTGGACGCTCATCTGTTCGTGGTAGGCCTTCTCGGCCGAGATGATCGGCGAGTAGTTGACCAGCGGGAAGTGGATGCGCGGGAACGGCACCAGGTTGGTCTGGAACTCAGTCAGGTCGACATTGAGCGCGCCGTCGAAGCGGAGCGACGCGGTGATCGACGACACGACCTGGCTAATCAGGCGGTTCAGGTTGCTGTACGTCGGGCGTTCAATGTCGAGGTTGCGGCGGCAGATGTCGTAGATAGCCTCGTTGTCGACCAGGAAGGTGACGTCGGCGTGCTCGAGGGTGGTGTGCGTCGTCAGGATAGAGTTGTACGGCTCAACAACCGCCGACGAAACTTGCGGCGACGGGTAGACGGCGAACTCGAGCTTGGACTTCTTGCCGTAGTCGGCCGACAGGCGCTCAAGCAGGAGCGCGCCGAAGCCGGAGCCCGTGCCACCGCCGAAGGAGTGGAAGATCAGGAAGCCCTGCAGGCCGGCGCACTGGTCGGCGAGCTTGCGAACACGATCGACAACATTGTCCAGCAGCTCCTTGCCGATGGTGTAGTGGCCGCGCGCGTAGTTGTTGGCGGCGTCCTCCTTGCCGGTGATGAGCTGCTCCGGGTGGTACAGCTGCTTGTACTGCGAGGTGCGGATCTGGTCGACGACGGTGGGCTCCAGGTCGACAAAGATGGCGCGTGGCACGTGCTTGCCGGCGCCAGTCTCCGAGAAGAAGGTGCTGAACGAGTCGTCGGCAATCTGGTTGTTCTTCTGGGCGAGGGTGCCGTCGGGCAGGATGCCGTGCTCGAGGCAGTACAGCTCCCAGCAGGCATTGCCGATCTGCGTGCAGCGCGGCCACGGAAGAAAAGTTATCGTGGTTTTAGCGACGGTCGCTGAAAAAAGGCGCGCGCGTTTCGTATGCAGCTCTGGCCGTACCTGGACACCGGCCTGGCCGAGATGGATCGAGATGACCTCACGCATTTTCGCTGTAGGTAGAAAGCGGCGCGCCGCTGCACAATGCCAGCAAGAGGCCTGATAAGAAATGCGCGCGCCCAGGAAAAAACGGCTGCGTCGCGAAAACGACCGTTAGGGCCTCATCACCACGTCGAACAGCCCGAGAAAAATAGGACAGCACGGCATCGAAGTCCTGCACGTACGTGTGGGTGGTGGGGAGGGTGGTTTGAAGCGGTGAAGCTGGAAGGCAGCCTTTGTCTCTCGTTAGGGTGAGAGACGCCGACCGCCGAACAACGTCGGAAAAACGAAGAAAAAGCGAGCGAAGTGAAAAGTGGCGCCAAAACTGCTCGTGCCCCTCAAGCACACGTGCCCCTCGAATGACTTTCATAGACCTCGCCCTATGACTAATGCCCCATAACGTGGTGATGCCCCTCAAGCAGAAGTTTGCTCAAAATAGTGTTGGCCATTTCTGACGTCATCGGGAGGGAGCAGACGCAAGGCGCAGCAGGGCGGTGTGGACGGAGGAAGCACACCCTAATCGAATCGCCACAGGAAGACGCAAGGCCCAGGAAAGGCAGTCAGAGTGTGTGGTGGAAGTGCTGAAGAAGCGGTGGGCGGTGGTAGATGTGCTGTGTCACTGGGAGGCTGTAAGGCGGCACGGAGACGAGATCCGCGCTGGTCTATGCCAGCATGGCCGCGAAGGAGCAGACCAATGGCCACGGCGGCGGCAGCAGCAGCGGCGCCGGCGGCGGCAAGGTCGCCAAACGGACGCTGACGACCTTCACGCCCGGCCGGCCGCCGTGGTTCGACGTGACCGGCGAGGTCAAGGAGGCCTTCATCATTGGCGTCGCCGGTGGGAGCGCGTCCGGCAAGACCACTGTGGCCAAGTACACCTGGCCGCTGCCCCGGTTCGCCGCACATACAGGCTCGCGCTGACGAACGACCCGACTGGGCTTGGTGGCAAGAGTCACCCAGGCGGATCATGGAGCGGCTGGACGTGCCGTGGGTGGCGCTCCTGTCCATGGACTCGTTCTACAAGGCGCTCACGCCGGGGCAGCTGGAGGCGGCCCACCGGAACGAGTACAACTTTGACAGCCCCGGTAGGCGCCATCGCCGGTGGTGCCTGACGAGATACGAGCGCTCCTAACGAAGGCTGCTGCCTATGCCTATGGGCCGCCTGCGTACCAGACGCCTTCGACTACCCGCTCATGATCGAGACCGTGCAGCAGATGAAGAAAGGGCGCAAGGTTCATGTGCCCATCTACGACTTTTCCACCCACTCTCGGTATGGCGGTGTCCTGCTCAAATTGACATGATGGCGGAACCTACGCTGACGTCCCTCGACGGCATCGGCGCGTGGCGTGCTCATCCCCCCAGGACCAAGGAGACGCAGACGATCTACGGCGCCAACGTGGTAGTCTTTGAGGGCATCCTGACGCTCCACGACCCGGAGCTCGTCGCTCTG
>Ga0180215_1002202_pt1 | contig 20002 bp, 17 predicted proteins | sample eDN3rd37CBELigBY_FD_128871 | JGI IMG/M metagenome (GOLD analysis project Ga0180215, IMG submission 128871) | Enriched backyard soil microbial communities from Emeryville, California, USA - eDNA 3rd pass 37_C BE-Lig BY (version 2) (version 2) | ecosystem: Environmental > Terrestrial > Soil >... | reverse complement strand
TCGGTGATCGTGCACGAGCTCCGCCAGCCCCTCGCCGCGATCGCCACGCAGGTGGGGCTTCTCCTCCGCGAGGATCTGGACCCGCGCCTCCGCGTCCGCCTCGGGCACATCCTCAGCAGCACCCGCAGCCTGAAGCAGATGGTGCGCGATCTCTCGGAGTACTCCCTGCTCAACGTGGGGCGGCTCGAGCTCGCGCGGCAGGAGGTCGAGCTCCGATCCCTGGTGGAGGACGTGGTCGAGCGCCTCTCCGACGAGCTCTCCCACCACCCGGTGCGCCTCGACGTCGAAGCGGGTGTACCGATCGTGGACGCCGATCCGGCGAGGCTCGAGCAGGTGATCGCCAACCTCCTCATCAACGCGACCAAGCACGGTGCGCCCGCCTCGGAGATCGAGGTCCGGGTCTTCGCCGTCGAGGAAGGAGCTCAGCTGGAGATCCGCAACCAGGGGGCAGGCTTCGAGGAGGACGAGCTGCCGTTCATCTTCGATCGCTTCGTGCGGGGGAGCCGAAGCCAGCAGGTGATCGGCATGGGCCTCGGTCTCCACATCGCGAAGGGGCTGGTCGAGGCGCACGGCGGCAGGATCTGGGCCACCAGCACACCGGAAGGGCTCACCACCTTCGCGTTCCGCCTGCCGGCGAGCTGAGGTCGCGGTCCCGCATCCGCGGGCCCGCTCGTCCCTGCTTCGGGTGCGAGCGCGTCACCTGCCGTCACGCAGGTTCGCGGATCGCGTCCAGCCAGGGCCGGACGCGATCTTCCATCAGCGGCGATCGATGGTCGCGTACGCGCGGGGAGGCTCCCCGATGTAGACCTGGCTCGGCCGGAAGATCCGGTTGTTCTCGAGCTGCTCCATCCAGTGGGCGAGCCAGCCGGAGACCCTGGCGATGGCGAAGACCGGGGTGAAGAGGTCGGTGGGGATGCCGAGCTTCTGGTAGACGAGGCCCGAGTAGAAGTCGACGTTGGGGTAGATCCCCTTGCCGCCGACCCGCTCCACCATCACCTCTTCGAGCTTCACCGCGATGTCGTAGAGGGGGGTCGAGCCGTAGCGGGCGAAGAGCTGCTCTGCCAGGCGCTGGAGGATCTTCGCGCGGGGATCCTTCACCTTGTACTCCCGGTGGCCGAAGCCCGGGATCTTCCGCTTGGCGGCCTGGGCCTTGTCGAGCCAGGGGATCACGTTCTCCACCGAGCCGATCTCGGTGAGCATCTCCAGCACGTTCTCGTTGGCGCCCCCGTGGAGCGGGCCCGAGAGGGTGCCCACCGCTGTGGAGACCACCGCATAGGAGTCGGCGAGGGCCGAACCCGTGACCCGGGCCGAGAAGGTGGAGGCGTTCATCGAATGCTCCGCGTGGAGCACCAGGCAGGTGTCGAGGATCTTCGCGTGGAAGGCGTCCGGCTCCTGCTCGTTGAGCATGTAGAGGAAGTTCGCCGCGTGATCGAGCTTGTCGTTGGGCAGCACGTCCCGATCTCCGCGCCTCATCCGGTGGAAGGCCGCGACGATCGTGGGCAGCTTGGCGATCAGGCGCACGCAGGCCCCGTGGCGCTGGTCCGGATCCATCACGTTGATGTGGGGGTAGAACATGCCGAGGGCGCCGACGGCTGCCGACAGGGCGTCCATGGGATGCCCGGTCTCCGGCAGGGTCTTCATCAGGTCGATCAGCTTGTACTTGAGCCTGCGGTGGTGGACGAGCTCGTGGGTGAAGTCCTCCAGCTTCCCCTTGGTGGGGAGCTGGCCGTAGAGCAGCATGTAGCTCGTCTCTTCGAAGGTACTCTTCTCCGCGAGCTCCTCGATGGGGTAGCCGCGGTAGAAGAGGATGCCCTTCTGGCCGTCGATGTCACAGACCTTCGACTCTGCAGCGGGCACTCCTGCGAGGCCGGGAACATAGGGAAACTGGGGCTCGTTGTTCGTGTCCATGGGATCCTCCGGCGTGGCCAGGAAAGGGCTCCTGCCTGCCTTGGGCCACGCCTTGTATCATCCAAGCCCGAGGGGCGAAACCAAGTTCGAGCAACTTGGCGTGGCGGTTTGCATCCGAGCACCGAGCCGCTTCAGTCCGAAGGGAGCGGCGCCGTCGCCCAGCGATATAAAGGTCCTCGTCCGCCCCTGCACTGGTTAGATTGCACCTCGATCGGATCCTTGCCCCCGTGACCCAACCCCCCGTCGTACAGATCGACGCGCTGTCGAAGCGCTACGGCGACCTCCTGGCGCTGGATTCGGTCTCGCTCGAGATCCGCGCCGGCGAGATCTTCGCGCTCCTGGGGCCGAACGGCGCAGGCAAGACCACCCTGATCGGCTGCATCTCCGGCCTGGTGATCCCCACTTCGGGGCGGGCGACCGTGATGGGATGGGACACCCAGCGGGAGTACCGGAAGACCCGCCAGCTCGTGGGGCTGGTGCCGCAGGAGATCAACTTCGATCCCTTCTTCAACGTGGAGGAGACCCTGCGGATCCAGGCGGGCTACTTCGGCGTCCGGCTGGAGGAGTCGAGGCTCGAGGAGATCCTGAAGGCCCTCGACCTCGAGCAGAAGCGCAGGGCCGGGGCGCGTGAGCTCTCGGGGGGCATGAAGCGCCGCCTGCTGATCGGAAAGGCGCTGGTCCACGCACCGCGGGTGCTCTTTCTGGACGAGCCCACCGCCGGGGTGGACGTACGGCTGCGCCGCGACCTCTGGAGCTACGTTCGCCGGCTGCGGGAGCGGGGGACCACCATCGTCCTCACCACCCACTACCTGGAGGAGGCGCAGGAGCTGGCGGATCGGGTGGGGCTGATCGATCGGGGCAAGCTCCTCCTGGTGGAAGAGAAGAGCGCGCTGATGGAGCGGCTGGGGCGCAGGACCCTGCGCATCCGTCTCTCCGAACGGATCGATCGCCTGCCCGGGTCCCTGGCAGAGCGCGGCGCCGTCCTGCGGGAGGGGGGCAGGAGCCTCGAGGTCACCCAGGCGAAGGGCGAGGAGCTGGGCCCCGTCCTCGAGCTGGTGCTCCAGGAAGGGCTGGGGGTGCGGGACCTGGAGACCCGCACCACGGACCTCGAGGAGATCTACGTGGGCTTGATCGGCGCTTCGGCGCGGGAGGCCCCGCCATGAGGGGAGGCTCCGCCGCACCCGAATCCGCCGCTCCGACGCCGTCTCCGCTGCGGGGCCCCTGGACCCTCTTCTCCAAGGAGGTGCGGCGGTTCTTGCGGGTGCCGGGTCAGACGATCATCTCGCCCGTGATCACCACGGTGCTCTACCTGGTGGTCTTTGGCTTCGCCCTGGGCGGCAACGTTCGAGAGGTGGGGGGCGTGCCCTACCTCTCCTTCATCGTGCCCGGGCTGGTGATGCTCGGGGTGATCTCCAACGCCTTCCTGAACACCTCCTCCTCGATGTTCATCATGAAGCTGCAGGAGACGGTGGTAGACATCCTGGTCAGCCCCCTGCGCTACGGCGAGATCGTGGCGGCGATGGTGGGGGCCGCCACGCTGCGGGCCCTCGTCGTCGGCTTCCTGACCTGGCTGGTGGCTGCCATCGCCCAGGGGGAGATCCTCCTGCGGCACGGGCTCTACGCGATCCTCTTTCCGACCCTCACGGGCATCGGCCTCGCGGCCCTGGGGCTCTTCGTGGGGATCTGGGCCGAGAAGTTCGAGCACGTGAACCTGGTGCCCACCTTCGTCGTGGTCCCCCTCACCTTCCTGGGCGGGGTCTTCTACGACGTGGAGACCCTGCCCGGGATCTTCGGGACGCTCTCGCTCTTCAACCCCGTCTTCTATCTGGTGGACGGGATGCGGTACGCGCTCCTGGGCGTCTCGACCGTGGAGCCGTGGGCCTCGCTCCTGGGCCTCGTCGTCTTCGACCTGCTGGTGATCCAGCTCTGCCTGGCGGTGCTGCGCCGGGGCTGGAAGCTGCGGAGCTGAATCGTACAGGCGGGTCTCGGCTGGCTGCAGCGGCGCCCCGCTACTCCGCCAGGCCGCAGGCCCGATCGCCGGGGGCGGTGCCGATCGCGTGGCAGTTGCAGGTGTCGATGAACTTCTCGCATCGCGCCTGCCCCGCCTCGGTGGGATCGCGGCTGGACTGGATCTGGGCGGCGCGGCGCTCGCAAGCCTCGATCGAGGAGCGGGTTCCCTCGCAGGCGCAGATCTTGGCGGCGAGCTCCTCGCAGGGCGTGCTGCAGCCCGTCGCCCCCCAGGTGGTGGCGAGCGCGAGGGCGAGGATTGCGAGAGAGCGCATCATGGGGGGATCCCTACTCGAAAAGCCCGGCCATGTCAGCCGGTAGCGGCGTCTCCACCCGCAAACTTCTGCCATCCGCCGGATGCGGGAAGCTGACCGCAGCCGCGTGGAGGGCGTGGCGGGGGAGGACCAGCTCCGCCTTGGCCTCGTCGCTGAGTTTGCCGTCGGCGAAATCGGCGAAGTAGGTGTCGGAGGGGCCATAGAGCTTGTCGCCCACGATCGGATGTCCGATCGCGGCGAGGTGCACCCGGATCTGGTGCTGCCTGCCGGTGCGGGGGAAGCAGCGCACCAGGGCCAGCTCCGGGCCTCGCCACGGCACCTCCGCGCGGAAGCGCTTCTCCACTACGACATCGGTGCGGGAGGCCTTTCCCTGGGGCCCGTGGACCACGCCCATCTTGAGCTGCAGGGGGTGATCGACCAGGGCCAGGGGGAGGTCGATGGCCCGCTCGTCCTCCTGGGGCCAGCCGTGTACCAGCGCCAGGTACTCTTTGTGTACCTGCCCGGCACGCTCGAAGAGCATCTTCAGCTTTCGGGTGATCTCGGGGCGCTTGCCGCAGACCACCAGGCCGCTGGTCTCCCGATCGAGGCGGTGGGCGATGTCCCACTTCTCTCCCTCGGGTTGGCGCTCGCGCAACACGTTGGTGAGGGTGTGGACGAAGTAGCGGGCGCTCGGGTGGATGGTGAGGCCCGCGGGCTTGTCCACCACCAGGAGATCCTCGTCCTCGTAGGCGACGCCGTAGTCCCGATCGCACTCCGGCTCCGGGTCGCGCCGCCGGCGGAGGCGAAACTCGAGCCCTGCCCAGACCGCGGTGGAGGCCTTGAGGGGCGAGGGGCCGTCGTAGACCAGCTCGTTCTTGATCAGGCGCTGGATCTTGGTGCGGGAGAGTCGGCGGATCTTCTCCGCGAGGAACTTGTCCAGCCGCCAGCCCGCGTAGTTCACGTCCACGCGGAAGGGGACCTCGTAGAGCTCGCCCGGCTCCTGCGCGTCTTCTTCCCGTTCTCGAATCAATGGACCATCCACCTGCCGCCGTCTCTGGCAGGCCTTTGTAACAAATGCAGCCGGGTCGTGCCGCAAGGGCTATATCTTGCGACATGACCCACGCCCCCTCCGCCGACTGGCTCGCAGAGCTCACCCGCTTCGACCCCGCGAAGGCGATCGACGATCCCCCCTCCTGGGACGACGCGGCTCCCTTCCTCTCCCGGCACGGCCTGGCGGGGATCGCCGCCTACAACCTGCAATACCGGATGCCCTTCGCCAGGGCCCCGGAGGCGGTGAAGGACATGCTCCTCGGCCACATGCAGGGGATCTCCGGCGACACGATCTTCAAGCTGATGACCCTGAAGAACCTGGTCGGCACGCTGGAGGGGCGGCAGGTCGTGCTCCTGGACGGCGCCGCCTTCGGCGAGACCCTCTACCCGCACATCGCCTTCCGCCCCGTTCCCGAGCTGCGCCTCCTGGTCGCGCCGAAGGACGTGGAGCCGATCGAGCTGGCGATGCGCGGCGCCCAGTTCTTCGAGATGGACTCGGAGGAGCCGGATCCCGACGGCCCGGCGAAGGTGCTCTTCAACGATCGCTTCTTCGTGAAGCTCTACGCCCACCTGCTCCCCCACGCCGCTGCGGAGCCGGGGCTGCTGGAGCGTGCGATCCCCGCCAAGGCGTTGGGCGCCGGGGTCTTTCGCCTCGAGGCGGAGGACGCCCTCCTGGTCCACGTGCTCTCGATGGCCCGGCGGGGCTTCGTGGTGCCGCTGATGTACTTCGTGGACCTGCGCCAGATGGTGGTGGGGGAGGGGCCGCCGATGCTGGGGCGGGGACCGGGGGCTCCACTGGATCGGGAGGTGGTCCTGTCCCGGGCGAAGGCCTTCGGCGTGGAGCGGGCCCTGTGGGCGTCGATGGAGCTGACCGCCTACTTCCATCCGGACGTGGCAGAGAAGGCGAAGGCGCTGCAGCCCGAGCTGGGGCTGCCGATCCGCAAGGTGCTGGAGACCGCCGTGATCCATCCGGCGAAGGAGCTGGAGCGGGAGCGCCAGCTCCGCGGGGTGGGAAAGCTGGTCCAGCTCCTCATCGGCTGACCGCCTGAGAGATTCACGACCTCAGGCGTCGCCGCCGCGGGGCTCTCCGGGGAAGTGAAAGCCGTGGCTGCGGAGGGTGCTGAGCACGTCCCGGGAGCGGATCACGCCGGTGGGCTGGCCCGCCTCGTCGACCACCGGGAGCTCCCCGCCGCGCAGGACCTTGTCGAAGGAGTCCTGGAGCTCCTCCGATCCGACGAGGGGTTGGATCCGCAGCATGTGGGCGCGGACCCGCTCCGTCATCCGCTCCTCCGGAGCCAGGGAGAGGATGTCGAGCCTGCGGATCACGCCGACGGTCTCGCCGTTCTCCTCCACGATGGCGGACTCTGCCCCCGCGTCCCGCAAGGTCGAGCGGGCGTCCTCCAGGGTCTGGTTCACGTTGACCTGCGGCGCCAGGTTCTGCACCTCGCCGACCCGCGTATGACCCAGAGCGTGCTTGAGGTCGGAGAAGAGCTTCTCCTGGCTGGCGCCGGACCAGACGAAGATGGCGATCAGGATCATCCAGATCCCGCCACCGAAGAAGCCGAAGACGGCGAACGCCACCGCCATGGCCTTGCCCACGATGGCGGCGATGTTGGTGGCCCGCTGCGGCCCCAGCCTCCCGGCGAGGGCAGCGCGCAGCACCCTGCCGCCGTCCATGGGGAAGGCTGGGAGGAGGTTGAAGATCCCCAGCACCACGTTCAGGTAACCGAGGAGGAAGAGGAAGAAGGCCAGGTTCGGAGCGGCGTCGTAAACGAGGCGGTAGCCCAACCCGCAGAGGGCGCCGAGGCCGATGGAGGTGAGCGGACCCACCGCCGCCATCGACAGCTCGTGCCTCGGCCGCTTGGGCATCTGCGAGATCTGGGAGACGCCGCCCAGCGCCATCAGCACGATCGACTCGACCTTCCCCCCATGGCGGATCGCGACCAGGGTGTGGGCGAGCTCGTGGAGGGTGATGGAGACGAGGAGTCCCACGCTCGCCAGGAGGCCCCAGGCCCAGCCGGGCAGGGTGAGGAGCTCCGGCGAGACCCGTGCCGCACCGGCCACCTGCTGCATCTGGACCGAGAGCGCCCAGGTGAGCACCGGCACCAAGAGGAGGACCGAGAGGTGGAGGCGGATCGGAACGCCCTTCACCCGGAGGATCGTGATTGCTCCACGGTCGAACAAAGTAGACCCACCTTTCCTCTTCTCAAGGTGGGCCCGGCGCTGCAGGGCTGCAGCGAGCGTGCGGTCGATCGATGCGGGGAGGGAGCCCTCCCCGCGCCGAGCGCCTCCTCTCCGATCAGCCGCCGAGTCCGAGGGAGCCGAGGATCTCGCGGAACATCCCGGGGCCCTCGATCCAGAGCCGGATCCCCACCGCCATCAGCGACTCGCCGGCGATCAGGCCCGAGGCAACGGCGATGGTGTACTTCTCGTTGGTGGTGGCGGACTTCTTCATCAGGATCCACGCGGCGAAGGCGCCCAGGAACATGGAGATCGCGTTGAAGGCGGGGATGACGCCGGCGATGCTCAGGCCGGTGGCAGAGGGGATCCACTTGCGGTACCGGGGCAGGTACTCCTCGCCCAGGGTGATCAGGATCCCGACGATCCCGCCGATCACCATCGCCGTCACCGCGCCGGGCGGCAGGGCCTGGACGCCGCCTGCCAGCATCTTGGCCACCGCGGCCCAGACCTGGGCGGCGGGGGCAGGGAGCTCGGGGGTGCCCAGGAGCTCGGGCTTCACCACGATCGCGTAGACCGGGACGCAGAGCAGGGTCCCGGCGATGACGCCGAAGAACTGCGCGATGGTCTGCTTGCGGGGGTTGCCGCCCAGGAGATAGCCGGACTTCAGATCCGTGAGGAGATCCGCCGAGTGGGAGGCAGCCCCTGCGGTGATCGAGGCGGTCATCAGGTTGGTGGTCATGTTCGTCGGCGCCACCACGCCGTAGATGAGCTGCGTGATCTTGCCCATCGCGCCCACCGGGGTGATGTCGGTCTCACCCGTGGCCCGGGCCGCCACGATCGAGAGGAGGAAGGTCGCCGCCACGGCCAGGATCCCCATCCACCAGGTGACCTCGAAGAGGTAGTGTCCGATGAAGATACAGGCGGTGCCCGAGATCAGCGTGCCCCAGAAGAACCAGGACCCGGGGACCTCGATGTGGGCGAGGGGATCCTTGCGGCGGCTCTGCAGGCCGAAGACCGCCCCGATGTTGGAGAAGGCACGCAGGACGGTGCGCCAGCGCAGGCCGAAGGAGAGGAGGCCGGAGGTGACCATCATCGCGGTGGCGGGCCAGAGGATCCAGCCGACAAGGCTGCTGTAGCCGGGCTGGGCCATCCCCTCCGCGATCAGCCAGGGCCCCATGATCCCGTAGAAGAAGATGGCGCCGACCAGGAGGGAGACGCCGACCCGGATCCCGATGATCGCCCCTGCCGCCACCATGATCAGGGAGCCTTCGTAGCCGAAGGTGTACTTGCTCATGAGCTCGTTCCCCTTTTCACCGGGGATGAGCGGGAAGGCGTCGGGGAAGTGCAGGTTCCGGTTGCGGAAGAAGGGCGCCTCCTTCCAGAACGCGAGGACGCCGCCGCCGATGGCGGAGTAGAGGAGGGCCTTCGCCTTCTGCATCGACTCGGCGCCTGCGGCGTGCATCGACTTCAGGGTCTCGGCGGTGGCGATGCCCGAGGGGAAGGGCAGCTTGTCGATGTTGATGAGCTGCCGCTTCAGCGGCACCGCCATGAAGACGCCGAGGAAGGAGATCGCCGCGAGCCAGATCATCATCTCCCACCAGAGGAGCGCGCGGCCGGTGGCGATCAGCAGGGCGGGGAAGGCGGAGACGAGGCCCGCAGAGGCCATGTAGCCGGCGGCGCTCGCCGCCGACGACATGGTGTTGTTCTCCAGGATCGTGAAGTGATCGTTCTTGTAGGCGGGGATCACCGCCTCGAGGGCCTTGAAGACGGCGAAGGCGATGATGCAGGAGGTGATGGTGACGCCGAGGCCCCAGCCGGTCTTCAGCCCGACGTAGAGGTTGGAGACGGACATCAGGCCGCCGATCAGCATCCCGGTGACGATCGAGCGGACCGAGAGCTGGCGCACGTGATCGCCCTGGTAGACCTCCTCGAGCCACCGCCGGGCCTCGCGATCTTCCGGGCTCTCGTCGTGCGGCGCCAGGTGGAGGTCCGGCCGCTCGTTCGCTTCGTCGGAATCGGAGGCCTTGGCCTCGGAGGGATCTGAGCTCATACGTTCTCCTGGAATGCGCCCGATCTGGGGCATCCTTGGTGGGCTGGACGAGAGGTCGAGGCACGCTACCCTCCCCGCCAACTGTCACGCAAGCGTCTAAGTTTCTTACATGACACACGCCCACGTGAACGGGATCTGGCTGAATTACCGGGAGCAGGGAGAGGGAGAGCCGGTCCTCCTGGTGATGGGCCTGGGGGCGCCGCTCCAAGGGTGGGAGCCGCAGATCGAGGCGTTCTCGCGGCGCTACCGGGTCCTCAGCTTCGACAACCGGGGGATCGGCAGGAGCGACAAGCCGCTGGGACCCTATCGCGTCGCCCAGATGGTCGAAGACACCCGGGCGCTCCTGGACCATCGGGCCATCGAGTCGGCGCACGTGGTGGGGCTCTCGATGGGCGGGATGGTGGCGATGGAGCTCGCCGCCCGCTACCCGCAGCGGGTGCGCTCGCTGGTCCTAGCGGCGACCGCGGCCAGCGCCGACGCGCGGATGCGCTGGACCATCGGCCGCAGCGCCGCGTTGATCACCGCAGCGGCGATGAAGGCGAGCGGCTCGATCCAGGAGCGCATCGAGGCGGCGCAGGAGGAGATCGTGCGGATCTGGCTGCCCCTGGTCTTCTCCGCTGGTCCCGGCGGTGACGAGGAGGCGATCGTGCGGCGGCTGATGTCCGAGGCCTTCGCAGGCGGCTTCCCGGCGGGCGGTGCCGCGGGGCAGCTCGCCGCCTGCTTCAGCCACGACGCCAGGGCCCGCCTGCCCCGGCTCTGCGCGCCCACCCTGGTGATCGGCGGCACCAACGACGCCATCTTCTCGTCTCGCCGCTTCGAGGAGCTGGCGCAGGAGGTGGACGGCGCCAGCCTGGAGCTCTTCGACGGCGCGCCCCACTGCCTGAACCTGACCCTCTCCGACCAGTTCAACGACCGGATCCTCCGCTTCCTCGAGAAGCGGGTCTGATCGGCGGGTCGATCGCCCGGCCACCCTGCGCCTTCATGGGCGGGACCTTCGCGCGCCTCCGACGAGCGGACCGGGCGCTCGCCTGCGTCGAAGCGAAGAGGTCTGCGGAGAAAACCGGCGGCAGGCCCTTGCGGCCTCGTGGGCGTTTGGCGATGGTGCCCGCCGTGACCCTCCTGCGCGCAGACACCATCGGCCTCTCCTTCGGCCACCGCACCGTCTTCGACGGCCTCACCTTCACGATCGAGGAGGGGGAGAGGGTCGGCCTGGTGGGAGTCAACGGCTCCGGCAAGTCCACCTTGATGAAGATCCTCGCGGGCGCCCAGAAGCCCGACGCGGGGATCCTCCAGCTCCAACGCGGCGCCCGGGTGGTGTATCTGCCCCAGGAGCCGACCTTCGCCGACGGCGCCACCGTCGCCTCCGAGCTGCGGGTGGCGCGGCCCGAGCTGCGTGCGGCGCTGGACGCCCACCACGAGCTGAGCGCGAAGCTGGGGGACGCACCGGAGGAGGAGCAGGAGAAGCTCCTCGCCGAGCTGGGCAAGCTCTCGGATCAGGTGGAGCGCCTGGGCGGCTGGGACAGCGAGCACGAGGCGCGCAAGCTCCTGGACAAGCTGGGGGTCAAGGAGTGGGAGCGGCCGATCGCCGAGCTCTCCGGCGGCCTCCGCAAGCGGGTGGCGATCGCCAGGGCCCTCCTCGCGCGACCGGACCTCCTGATGCTCGACGAGCCCACCAACCACCTGGACGCGGACACCGTCGACTGGTTGGAGGACGCCATCGACGAGCTCCCCGGCGCGCTGCTCCTGGTGACCCACGACCGCTACTTCCTCGACGGGCTGGTGGATCGGATCGTGGAGATCGAGCCGGGCAACGGCCTCACCTCCTACCCCGGCAACTACCAGGCCTACGTCGAGCAGAAGATGGTGGCGCTGGAGCAGGCCGAGCTGGCGCAGCACAAGCGGGAGCGGTGGATCGCCCAGGAGGTGGCGTGGCTGCGGCAGGGGGTGGAGGCCCGCCGCACCAAGAGCAAGGCGCGGATCGTCCGGGCCCAGAAGCTGATGTCGGAGAAGGGCTTCGTCCGGCCGAAGGTGGCGGACCTGCAGCTCGTCGCCTCGCCGCGGCTGGGGGGCACGGTGATCGAGGCAGAGCACGTCTTCCAGAGCTACGGCGATCACCAGGTCCTTCGCGACGTCAACTTCCTTCTGCGCGGAGGCGAGCGGGTGGGGATCGTCGGCCCCAACGGCGTGGGCAAGACCACCTTCCTGCGCACGATCCTGGGGGAGCTCGAGCCGGATCGGGGGGTGGTGACCATCGGCAAGAACACCAAGGTCGCCTACTACGATCAGCAGCGGGGCAAGCTGGATCCGGAGCAGACCGTCTTCGAGGCAGCCTGGGACGACGAGTGGGTGGAGATCGGGGACAAGCGGGTCCACCTGCGCGACTACCTCGAGGACCTCCTCTTCCCGGTGCCCATGCAGCGGATGCAGGTGAAGGCGCTCTCGGGCGGGGAGCGGAACCGCCTCCTCCTCGCGCGCCTCTTCCTGGAGGGCGCCAACGTCCTGGTCCTGGACGAGCCGACCAACGACCTGGACATCGTGACGTTGAACGTCCTCGAGCGGCTGCTCCTGGGCTTCAAGGGGAGCGTGCTCCTGGTCACCCACGACCGCTACTTCCTCGACAAGGTCGCGACGGCGATCCTCTCCTTCGAGGGTGACGGGAAGGTGGTCCGCTACGAGGGGAGCTACGAGACCTACCGGCGGCTGAAGGCGCAGGCGGAGGCGGAGCGGGCGAAGGTCGTGGCACCCGTGAAGAAGGCCGAGCCCGCGGGGACCGCCCCGAGCCAGCGGCAGCCGCGGCCCCGCAAGCTCGGCTACATGGAGCAGCGGGAGCTAGAGGGGATCGAGGACGCGGTCGCCGCCGCGGAGGAGGAGAAGGAGCGCCTCGAGGCTCTGATGCAGGATCCCGCCGTCTTCGCCGACGCCGCCAGGCTGGTGGAGCTGCAGGCGGCGCTGGGCCAGGCGACGGCCGAGGTCGACAGGCTCTATGCCCGCTGGCAGGAGCTGCAGGATCTGGCCGGCGCGTAGACCCTCCCTCCACCAGGGAGGATGGCGCCAGAGCGTATCGACAGCTCTCCCTCTTGCCGATCACGTGGTCGTCCCCGCGAACGCGGGGACCTCGCGTCCCCAACGGCTTAGGAGATCTTGAGCTCCACGCCCTCCCGCGCGCCGAAGACGACGAGCCCCGGCGCGAGGCGCTTCGCACGCTCCACGCAGGCTGCGATCTTGGCGTCCACGTCGGCGTCGCTCTGCATCGGATCGTGGTGGGTGATCGCGAGCTGCTTCACCCCTGCCGCCGCCGCCAGGTCCACGGTGGTGGTGGCGCGGGGATGACCCCAGCCGATCTTGGAGGCGTACTCCTCCTCGCTGTATTGCCCGTCCGCCACGAGGAGGTCCGCGTCCCGGACGAAGTCGATCAGCTCGTCGGGGAGGACCCGCGGCGCCTCGGGATTCTTCAGGCTGTGTTCCCGCTCGGCGATCACCTCGTCGAGCTCGTTGTCGGTGGCGAAGACCACCTTGCGCCCCTGGGTCTCCAGCGAGAAGGCGAAGCTCCCGCCCGGGTGGACCTGGGGCAACGCCCGGACCTCGATGTCTCCGATCCGTCCGTCGCGCAGGTCCGCGGCGAGGATCCGCGCGGAGAGCTCCGAGAAGTCGACGGGGAAGTAGTCGGAGCGCATCTGCCCGGAGACCAGGTTGAAGATCCGCCGATCCCCTGCAGGGGTCCCGTAGATGTGGAAGGTGTTCTCCGCCTGGTAGGCGGGGGTGAAGAAGGGGAAGCCCTGGATGTGATCCCAATGCGGATGCGAGAAGAGCATGTGCCCCTCGATGGGCAGGCCCCGGTAACGGCGCATCAGGTCCAGACCCAGCTCGCGCAGGCCGGTGCCGCCGTCGCAGATCAGGAGGGTGTCCGCGGTGCGGATCTCGATGCAGGAGGTGTTGCCGCCGTAGCGATGGGTGCTGGGCCCGGGGGTGGGGATCGAGCCTCGCGTGCCCCAGAACTTTACGAAGAGTGACATCCGGCCCCGCTTTGGTAGATGAAGATCACGTCGCCGAGCTGGAGCTGATCGCCGTCTCGCAGCTCCGCCGAGTGGACGCGGATCCCGTTGAGGAAGACGCCGTTGCTGCTGTCGAGGTCCACGAAGCTGAAGTCGGCGCCGAGGCGCACGAGGCAGAGGTGGTTGCGGGAGATCTGCACCGAGGCAACGGGGATGTCGCCTTCCCTGCCCACGACGAAGCGGTTGCCCCGCAGCTCGATCCGCCTGGGGGCACCGGGGCCCTGCACCTGCTCGAGGGCCGCCGGGCGCGAGGCGCGGAAGGTCCCTGGGACAATGTTCATCGCCCCGGTGAGCGTATGCTCCTTCGGGTCGTTCGACTTCGACATAGCTGCCCAGCCTACCCTCGGTTGTGCCCCGGGTCCAAAGGACATTCTCGGCAGGCCCCGGGTCCCCGTGGAGACAGGTGGCCACCGAGGGGCCCAGGGACCTTCCGGCGCCCCGCCAACGATTCAGAGGGTCGATCCGCCGCTTGCTGGCAGCGGCGCCGAGGTTGGGGTAGATCAGTCTCGCCGTCCAGGATGGATGCGACACGTAGCGGCGCTGCGCCTGCGGCAGGAGATTCACGATCGGATGAGCGAAGTCCTCCGGAATGCGGGAAGCGGGGTGGTCGAGTCGACGCGAGCCCACGTGATCGAGCTGATCGAGCGGGGCAGCCTCGAGCGGGCGGCGATCATGGCCCGGGAGCTCGCCGGGGGGCATCCGGAGGAGCCTTCCCTCGACGCAGAGGCGGGGATGGTGGAGTGGCTCCGCGGGCAGGAGCTGCCGCGAGACCGACTCGACCCTTGGCTCGAAGCGCTTCGGCAGCGGATCGCAGCAGACGAGACTCACACGACCGAGAACGACTCGTCGGTGGCCGCAGCGATCCGCGCCTTCCTCGCCCGAGGCATGAGCCAGGTGGTGGAGAGCCGCGATGGGAGGGGGAGCCTGGTGGACGGGCTGCCGGTGGGCTGCTACCTGCTGGAGGCCGGCCTCGCAGAGGAGGCGGCGGCCTCGCTCTACGCCACCAGCGCCAGGTTCCCCGCCAACGGCGCGGCGGCCCTCGCCCTCGGGAACGCGCTCCTGCGCCTGGGCCAGCTGGAGGAGGCGCGCGACGCCTACCGCAGGGCCTTTCGGGTGGCACCCTTCGACCTCGAGCTGGGGCAGGTCGAGGACGAGGAGGTCCGCGAGCTCGCGGAGCTGACGGCGGAGCTCGAGCTCGAGGGAGATCCGCGGGCGTGGCTCCCCGCCATCGGTCTTCTGGAGGATGTCCTTCCTTTCTCGGCGCTGGATCCGGTTCCGGGCGCAGGCTTCGGGACCCCCAGCCGGGTCTACGATCTGCTCATCGCGCACAAGGGGGCGCGGAGCCACGGAGAGCGGACGGCGATCCGCCGGGACCTGCGGGAGCTCGCGCCCAAGCTCTTCGACGCGCTCCTCACCGCCCGCAAGCTCGACGCGGTGCCGACCCCCGTCGGCAACGCCTGAGGCCTCGCACCGGCGGGTGGTGGTCGTCAGCGTCTCCCCTCGAGGACGAGGATCTCGTCCTTGGTCTTCGGGCAGCGCCCCCTCCCGTCGCAGTTGCTGGTCGTGACGTAGATCTGGCCATCCGGTGCCACGATCACGTCGCGCAGGCGGCCGAATCCCTCGGGCGGATCGCCGTGGAAGTAGACCTCGTGGCTGGCGACCTCGCCCTCGTCGTTCAAGACGATCCGCTGCAGGTGGCGTGAGCCGAGGGTTGTCATCAGGAGGTCGCCCTCCCAGGCGGGGATGCTCGAGCCCTTGGGGATCACCGCCACGCCACCGGGCGGCGCCGGTCGCATCCAGCTGATCGCCGGGGTGACCATCCCCTCGCGCCGCCTGCAGCCGTAGATCGGCGGCCAGCCCAGGTTGTCTCCCTTCGTGGCGATGTTGAGCTCGTCGTGGCCGCGGCGGAGGCGCTCGCCGCTGGGGCCGTGATCCACCACGACCATCGTCTCTGGATCGAGCCAGTCGAAGCCCTGGGGGTTCCGCACCCCCAGCAGCCAGAGCGGGTTCTTCGCCACGGGGTTGTCCGGGGGGATCTCACCGTCCAAGGTCAGCCGCAGGATCTTTCCGGCGAGGCTCTTGGGATCCTGGGAGCGGTCCGGTTCCCCTGCGTCTCCCGTCGAGGCGTAGAGCATGCGATCCGGGCCGACGCGCAGGCGCCCGCCGTCGTGGGTCCGGTTGCCTGGGATCCCGTCCAGGATCACCTTGTCGACGGCGGCGCTCTTCTCGTCCGCTGCGAGGCGATAGCGGCGGATCCGGTTCACCATCTTCGAGCCCTCCCGCCGCGTGTCGTATAGGTAGAAGAGCCGGTTGCCGGCGAAGTCCGGATGGAGCGCGATCCCCAGGAGGCCTCCCTCCCCCAGGCTGCCTCCGGCCTGCTCCAGGCGCAGCACCGGCTCGGCGACGAGCTGCCCCTCCGCGATCCGGCGGAGTGAGCCGCCCCGCTCGGTGACGAGGATCGTCCCGCCCGGGAGGAAGGCGAGGCCCCACGGGACCTCCAATCCAGCGGTCAGCCGCCGCGCCGGCAGGGCCTCCTTCTTCCCCTCGGGTCCGAAGCTGCCGTCCTGGATCAATCGACACTTCGCCTCCCGGCTCGGTCGCGCTCTCTCCGGGCCCCGGGTCGCAGCCCCGTCGGGCGGGTCCTGCTTCGCCGCCTGCGCCGTAGCGGCTGCTGCCGCGTCCCCCCGCCTCCGGAAACCCGGCTGCTCCCCGATCCCGGCCTCCCCCTCCCGCGTGGCAGCGACGACGGTGATTTCGAATCCCGGTTCGGGACGTCCCTCGGGGGCCTGTGAGGAGAGGGAGTGCGAGCCCCACGCTGTAGCCAAGGCGAGAGCGAGGGGGATCGCGGATGCAGCGGCTGGGATCATCGTCGGCTCCTTCGGGTTGCAGGACGGACGGCGCCCCGCGCCGACGCGGACGCGCGAGGCAGGAGCGCCGCGGGATCGCCATCGGCACCGCCGTCTCCATCGGCGCCTTCGCGCTCGCTGCGTCGGGCTGTCTCCCCTCCTACTTCAACGTGGAGGAGGAGCGCGCCGGGCTCCTCCTCGATTGGGGGACGCAGACCGATCGAGCCTCGCTGGAGGCGTTGATCCAGGAATGCGAGACATCGGTCGGTTTCGGCTTCAAGGCGGGGGCCGCGATCAAGTTCGTCGCCGACCCCAACCACCACTGCAGGATCCCCAACAAGCGCCGGGTGGCGGGGTGCTGGATGCAGGACTTCGATCTGATCGTCCTCGAACCAGCGCCGCGGCTGGGGGAGACCGCGATCTGCCATGAGCTCCTCCATCGCCAGCTCTTCGAGCGGCGCAGCGATCCGGACAACGGCCACGTCGCCCCGGAGTGGAGTGCCCTCGCGGCGGGGCTGTCGAGGTTCAACGCCTCCCGCCCCGCCGACGACGTCCAGCCCGACTAGAAGCGATATTGAGCGCTCACATCCAGGACGCTGATCGACTGGCGGTAGGTTCCCGCCGAGCTCGGCTGCCACGAGGGCGCCGTATAGGGCTGGCTCTCTTCGACCGTGGTGGTCCGGGTGGCGTAGATCACCTGGGTGAAGGTGGCGGAGAGCTGGAGATCCTCCATCAGATCGAAGCGCGCCCCCGCCGCGACCGTCACCTTGTTCATGTCGTAGAGCGACGGGTCCAGGGTCTTCGAGGGGATGGCGTTGGAGTCGTAGCCTGCGCCCAGGTAGGCCTCCACCGGCGGGGAGATCCAGTAGGACGCCCCCGCCCGGATCCCGAACGCGTTCTTCCACTCACGCGGGATGTTCTGGATGATCGCGCCGTTGGCGGAGGCACGGGCGGTGCCGTCCGGGTTCCAGTCGCAGTCGCCGTCCACGTCCTTGGCCAGGACACACTGCTCCTTGAACACGCTCCAGCGGACGAACTCACCGAAGAGCCGAAGCTCCCAGCTCGGGTCGAGGCGCCAGCGTCCGCCCAGGCGCAGGATGTCGGGGAGCGACTGCTGAAAGCGGATCGCCTCCTCGGAGGTTGTCCCGCTCAGCGAGGTGGTGAGGGTTCCCTCGAGCTCGGAGGTCCCGAAGCCGGGCTGGCTTTGGTACGAGAGGCCGACCCAGAGGTTCTCGACGGGCTCCCAGATCACCCCGGCGGAGAGGCCGAAGTCCCAGTTGTCTGCCTCCACCATGCTGCGGCCTTCCTTGGGCTCGCCGCTGGCGAAGACCAGGTCGTCGGTGCCGTCGGAGTTCCGGGCGCGGACCGTGTGGATGGTGTTTCGAATCAGGCTGAGGCCGAGCCCGAAGGAGAGCCGAGGCTCCGGGAGGCGGTAGCTGCCCGCGAGGGTGAAGTAGAGGGACTGGATCTTTCCATCCTCGGTGAACCACCGCTGCGGGCCGTCCTCGGCGCCGGGATATCGTCTGCCGAGCTCCGTGTCTTCGTAGAGCCGGTTGCGCCCCCAGACCGCGGCGCCGCCGAAGGGAACGTAGAAGCCGAGGCCGACGCCGAGGTTCTCGATGCCGAAATCCGACACAACGGCGATGAAAGGCGAGACAACCAGGTTGCTCAGCTCCGCTTCTCCCGCGTTCGCGCTGATCGCATCCTGTGGCGTTCCGTCGATGGGATCGCCCGCTTCGTTGACCAGCCTGCCGTCCGAGTCGAAGGTGCCGATGTTTCCAATTGCGGACGCCGGGCGAAGGTAGCTCGCGTGGCGCAGCGCGAAGGTCCCGTCCAGGTAGATCCGGGTGCCCTTCTCCAGCGAGAGGCCCGCCGGGTTGTAATAAATCGCGGTGGGGTTGGAGGTGGTCGGATGCCCATGCTCGCCACCGAACCTTGCAGCGAGGATTCCGCTCCCCCAGGCAGGCAGAGCGACGAACGAGATCAAGGTGAAAGTGGCTGCTGCAAAGAGCTTCTTCACGACGCCTCCAGGATGGGAGCCGATTGCGAGTGCGTTGCAGACTGCGCTGGTATTTTCCGGAGCAGCGGACGACGTCTGCCTGCCCCTACTCTTTCGTTTCGCTACGACGCCTCTCGCGAGTGGCTCCCGGATGACGCCCGCTTTGCGCTACCTGGTTTGACACGGCCGGGGAGACGCGGGCACACTCTTTGGGAACGTTCCCTTCCTTCACAACCTGACGTGGAGTGATTTACCCATGTTCGGATCGTATCTGTCAAAGCGGTTGCTCTCCGGCTCCTTGGCAGTGCTGGGGCTTGCAGTTTTTTCGGGATGCCCCGATCCGCAAGGAAGATTCGACGAGTTCGTCGAGCGCTCAGCGGTCGGGGGGGGCGGGACCGGTGGCGATGGACCGAGCGAAGGTGCGATCCTGACCGGCAAGTTCTTCCTCGCCGCCGCGGTGACCCTGAACCCAGGCGCGCCGCTCCTCTTCGAGGCCAGGGTCGAGATGAACGAAGCCTGTCCGGGAGAGGGCTGCATGATCTCGACCTTTCAGGTGCAGCCGCTGGCGAACAAGGGGAGCCCGCGCAAGCCCTGCCCGGAACACCTCGATCCGGTGGGGCCGGTGATCGAGATCAGTGACATCCCGGTGGAGGCAGACGGCACCTTCCGTGCGGTGTTCAGCAGGGCTGCCGTGGGGACGGTGGACGGCTGCGCCAACCCCATCTCCGGATCGGACATCGAGGCCACGCTGGAGCTGGTCGCCTCCACCCGGAGCGAGGACCTCTTCTGTGGCCCGCTGGACGGATCGCTCTTTCGCCCCTTCGCCTACAACTTGAACGGATCCACCTTCGGCGCCGTCCGGATCGGCGATCTGGACGACGACAGCGTCACCGTGAAGAACGCCGGGATCGAGGCGGTCCTGGAGTGTCCGCCGCTGGATGGCGAGGGAGGTTCCGGGGGCGGAGGTGGAGGCGGCGGTGAGGGCGGCGCCGGCGGAGACGGGGCCGGCGGCGCCGGGGGAGCGGGAGGCGACGAGGGCTGAATCCAGCTCCATCGCAGAAGGTCGAACCTCCACCGGGTTCGTGAGCTGGCGTGCAGGATCGGCCCGATGCTCCTCGAACGCCGGCTGCCGATTCTCGCGCTGGTGCGAATCCGTTCGTAGAATCGCAAAGAAGTTCTGAAGGGCGTTTCCCCAGGAACCTGTGTCCAATGGTCCCACGTTGGACTTGGTTCCAGGAAAGTGCGCAGAGCCGGGTCGCATGCGGCTTGGAGCGCGCACAAGAAAAGGAATGCCCGATGAATCGCTTTCGATCGCGAGGGGTAAGACTTCCGCTCATTGCTGCGTCCCTGTGGCTCGCCGCCGCCTGCTCCAGCTCCACGGAGCCCAAAGATCCGGTCGAGATCATCTCGTTCTGGTTGGATCCCGAGCACATCGCGGCCCCTGCACCGATCAACGTCGGTTGGGAGACCCGTGGTGCCGGCTCACTCCGCCTCCTGCTGGACGGTGAGGAGGTCGATCTGAAGGGGGCCCCGGCTGCAGCGGGCTCCCTGGAGATCTGGATCGAGAAGACCACGGCTCTCGAACTCGTCGCTGCGGGCAGCAGCGGCAAGGAGATCCGGGAAGAGCGTCTCGTGGTCCTGGGGAACGCTGACGG
>Ga0180215_1002200_pt1 | contig 20011 bp, 18 predicted proteins | sample eDN3rd37CBELigBY_FD_128871 | JGI IMG/M metagenome (GOLD analysis project Ga0180215, IMG submission 128871) | Enriched backyard soil microbial communities from Emeryville, California, USA - eDNA 3rd pass 37_C BE-Lig BY (version 2) (version 2) | ecosystem: Environmental > Terrestrial > Soil >... | reverse complement strand
TGCCCTAGATTTAGCTCAACAGCATGTTCAAGTGGTTACAAAAATATTTAAGGAAGAAGGTCATGCGATCCCTCTTGGTTTTACAGAAAACGATGTTAATGTGGAGGCTCCGAGGCTTTTTTCTGATGAGTTCTTTTTATTTTATACAAAACACATGACAAAAGGAGCTTTAGTAACCTACGCTGCTATTTTGCCTCATACCTTTCGTAATGACATTCGAGAACATTTCATGTCTTGCATTTCTTCTTCAATGGAATTATTTAATGAAACCACAGACTTACTCCTTTCCAAAGGGTTAGAAGTGCGTTCTCCTTATATTCCTTATCTTCAAGAAGTAGATATGGTTGAAAAACAACGCTTTTTAGCGGGATGGTTGGGGAAACAAAGACCTCTAAGTGCTGCAGAGATTACTCACCTTTTCTCGAATATACAAACAAACCATATGGGTACATCCGTAATAACGGGTTTCGCTCAGGTTGCGGAAATAAAGGAACTTCGAGAATACTTCAAAAGGGGGATTGAGATTTCAAAGAAACAGATTGAAGTGTTTAGTAAATACCTACATGAAAATGATCTCCCTGTCCCTGTAACCTGGGATGCAGAAGTTCAGGATACAACGGAATCTCCTTTTTCTGATAAATTAATGCTCTACCAAATTTCGATGATGACTGCTGCGGGTATGGGAAACTATGGAACGGCCCTTTCTGCTAGTCCTAGACGTGATATTGCCGCTGAATACGTTCGATTCCAAGGAGAGATTGGACTTTATGCAGAGGACGGGTTAAATCTCCAAATTAAGTATGAATGGTTGGAAAGACCTCCTCATGCAGCGGATAGAAATGAGTTAATGAAGTAAAGATAAGGTTTTGATGAGTATAGAGAATGAAACAATAATTGAACGCTTAAACCTAACTGTATGGGATTAAAATTTTCATCTATAGAGGGTAAACAAAAAATATAAAAAAGAGGGTTAAACAAATGTGAAACCAAAAGAAAATTTGTTATGGAGCATTGCTTTTCCGGGCTTCGGTCAAATACTAAACGGCAAGTATCTAAAGGGAATATTCTTTGTTCTATTGGAAATTATCATTAATGTTCAATCCCATTTTAATAAAATCATTTTCTTTAGTTTTAATGGAGAGATAAGCAAAGCGATTGATCATACTGAATATCAATGGCTCATGTTTTATCCTTGTGTTTACTTCTTTTCCATGTGGGATGCCTATAAGGATGCAGGTGGAGGCAAAGACCCTTATTCCTATCTACCGTTTGTGATATGTGCGTATTTTGTTACGGTTGGACTAATGTACTCAGCAAAGGTAAGGATATTTGGAATATATTTAGGAACCGTTTGGTTTCCGATGTTATGTGTCATCCCTGGGGTTCTTGTAGGGGTTTTACTGAAAATGATCGTCAGAAATCGGTGACAGGCACCATCCAGTTTCTGGATGGTGCCTGTCACCTAGGGGGGATTTGTTTGGACAGTTTATTCTTAGAAATAAACTACTGTTCTTCTTTTCATGAGGAGTTGAACATCATTAACTTTGATGCAGACTTGAGACTTCATAATCTAGAGACAAACGAAGAGTTTAGCATTGGTTATGCGCGGTTTTATTTATTTAATTCTTATTTCTTCTCTAATTGGTTTAACGTTGTAGATAGTGCTGATGCTGTATCGGGGGACCTTCATGAAGTCCTTGTTGTTCTTTCCGACTTTAAGGATGAGGAAGAAATAGCAGGGAAGATTCTTGTTTTAGATTTTATCCAAATACACGAAGAATACCGCAATCAGGGGTGGGGGAGTCATGCAATGAATGACTTTCTACATTATTGGAATTATATGGATGTAAATTATTTTGCACTTAAACCTGCACCGAGTGCTACTGAATCGAGCGGGATTGAAAGAAGGAACTATATAGAAAGGCTTATTAAATTTTATAGCAAATTTGGTTTTACGGTATTACAAAGTCTTATGGTCAAGGAACCTTGTATGGGCAAAAACTTGAATGATCTTGATTAACCCTTTTTCATCATTTACAAGTTAGGATAGAAAAACTGTGAAAAAACATGATCCTGACCCTAATGTTCTTGAGATTTGTAGAATGATAACCTAAAATTTAATGGACTTTGCTTCAATCGAATTAGCAACTATATATAATAGAAAAAAGTAATCACTCTGCTCCCGATTAAAGGAGATAGGGTGATTACTTTTTTCAGGCGTACTTCTTGACCCGTGTAGTAGTTGTGTGACTGAGCATAACAGCGTTGAGTCAATTTTTACGTATATTTCTAGATGAAATAAATCCCATCTATCCTACTTTGTTCTGATTGTCCCCAACAGCTGCATCGGCGCTTTCATTCCGGTAATAGGCATGCTTTTCTTGCACGAACAAAATGGCGATTCCCCCTAGGACCGCAGCAAATGCGATAAAGGTGAAGTTGAGCTGCGGAGTCAGGTTCATCGTTAACAAGATGCCAACGAAGGTTGGGGAGAAAATTCCGCCCACTCGTCCGAATGCCATCGCCGCTCCGACTCCGGTGGAACGCATTGAAGGCGGATAATATTGAGACACGAAGGCGTTGCTTATATTTTGGACCCCGACCGAAGCGGCACCAATCATGCCAATCAACAGATAAGCAAGGAATGCATTTTGAGTTAAGCCGATACATGAAAGAGCAATGGCACCTAAAAGATAAAGCGGGACCATCACTTTTTTAAAGCCCCATTTATCTGTTAACCGTCCAAATACAACGGTTCCGACAATGGCTCCGACATTCATAAAGGCGACGAAGACTAAACTAGAGCTGAGGCTATATCCAGCTTCAATCATTAATTTTGGCAGCCATGTATTCATCGCATAGATGAGGACAAAGCAGGAGAAACACGAGATCCAGAACATAATGGTGCTAAGTGCACGTTTTTTCTCAAACAGTTTGACAAGTGGAGAGCCAGGCTCCATTGCTGCCGGTTTTTCAACTGTTACGCTCCTGCCAAGCTTAAGTTCAGGATTCAGTTTGTTCAGGATGTTTTTTGTTTCTTCTTCTCTCCCTTTTGATAAAAGAAAATTGGCAGACTCCGGCAAGCTTTTTATCATGAATGGAACAAGCAATAAAGGCAATCCCCCGATTAAAAAAATCGGTTTCCAGCCCATTACTGGTAAAATCGATTTACTTAAAAGGGCAGCGGCAATGGCTCCGATGGAATACCCGCAGAAAATGAAGGATACCATTGCTGCTCTCATCTTTTTCGGAGCATACTCCGTTGAGAGTGCAATGACATTTGGCATGACACCGCCAAGGCCAAGCCCAGCGATGACCCGAAAAATCGTAAACATCACGGGGCCCGCTGCAAAAGCAGAGAGCGCAGTGAAAAGGCTGAAAATGATTGTGCACACAATAATGACTCTTTTTCTACCTAACCGATCCGCCAATAATCCAAAAATGACCGCACCAACTGCGGTCCCAGCCGCTGTGTAACTCCCAATCGCACCGGTTGTGACAGGGGAGATGCCCCACTCTTCCATGAGAGACGGAACCACGCTACCATAGATGACCACATCGTAGCCGTCCATTAAAATAATAAAAAAGCACCAAAAAATGATTGAAAAATGGAACGAGCCAAAACGACTGTTATCAATGGTTTGACCTGCTAGTACTACATTCATTTATCCCACCCCTAGGTATATCGTACAGAAGTGCATAAACGCTAAAACGCCACAACGCGTTTACGCATTAAAGTTAAAGCGTAAAAAATAGGACTAAATTTCAAAATCAACAATGATGCTGTCTTCTAAGCCAATTTCCTTCAAGTAGGTAACAATTTCCTGGTGTGCAGGATGTGGGCCGTAGGAGTCTAATGCGTCTCGATCCTGAAAACGAACGGTTAATCCCACTTCATAGCCCTGGTTTCTGGTTGAAAAATTAAAGCCCTGTTGGATATCGAGGATTCCCGGAATCGTTTCTTTTAGCAGAAGGGTTCTGTGGATTAATTCTTCCTTTTGTTTCTGTGTTGTATTTGGCGAAAATTTTATCAAGACAATATGTTCAATCACAGTTGGCACCTCTATTTCTTGTTCAATGATTCGCGGTCGAAACCAGCAATCTTCTTGTATTTGGTGGCAATCTCCTCTAGCTCCTGACGAGAAATGACCTCATCTAGGTTTTCAAAGCCGTTTGGTGCCCGCTCTTCGACAATCTGCATGACCACTTCAGGCCCGTTTTTCCGATTCGTATAAACAATGTTGGCTGTCGGCTCAAGCCTTGCTTGTTCGTAAGCCTTTAAGACTTGTTCCGCACTGGAATGTTTTACCATTTCTTCTCCTAATGCATCTGCATCAAGGATCGCCTGTGATGCACCGTTTGATCCGATTGGATACATCGGGTGAGCCGCATCTCCCAGTAATGTTACACGGCCAAACGTCCATTGAGTTAGTGGGTCACGGTCAACCATCGGGAATTCATAAACCGCCTTTGTTTGTTCAATGAGCTGTGGGACATTAAGCCAGCCAAAGTTCCAGTTCGCAAAGGCAGGGGCAAACTTATTTTTATCAATTTCCTTATTCCAGTCTGCACGGGAAGGCATGTCCTCAATGGTTAGCTCTGCAATCCAGTTGACAAGTGACTTACCGTTTGTGGCTGCATCTGGACAAACAGGGTAGGCAACAAATTTTTGATCCTGAAATCCAGCCATAATCATCGATTTCCCAGTTAGGAAAGGAGTCGATTCGGTGATTCCCCGCCATAAAATCCGACCACTATATTTTGGCAAACCTTCATTTGGATAATAGAATTTCCGAACAGTCGAATGAATTCCATCAGCTGCAATCAAAACATCTGCGGTATAAGAGCCAATATGTTCCCCTGTTTTTTTATTTTCAAAATGAGCTAGCACGGAATCTTCATTCTGTTCAAAGGATAAGAGATGGTGGCCGGTCAACACCGCGTCCTCTCCAAGTTGTTCCTTCACCGCCTTTAGCAGCAGCATTTGCAGCCGTCCTCGGTGAATCGAATATTGCGGCCAGCGGTAACCGGCATGTACACCACGGTCCTCCTGCCAAATTTTGCTGCCAAATTTGTTAACATAAATAAGTTCTCTCGTTGGCAAGCCTGTTTTTTCTAGTTCTTCTGATAAACCAAGCTCCGTTAACACTCTTACCGCATGGGGCAACAGATTGATTCCAACCCCGAGCGCTTTAATGGTTTCTACACTTTCAAAGACACGCACTGACACGCCAACGCGGTGAAGTTTGAGAGCAGTCACAAGCCCGCCAATTCCACCGCCAACGATCATGGCCGATTTAATAGACAAAACTATCCCTCCAAATGTGAGCATTTTCTTACAATTCAGCGTATTTAAAAATTATCCCACAAATATCAGAACCTGTCACGACTAGTTTTTTGGATGCGGTGACTGGAGAGACATAGGTTCCTTGTCTCAGGATTCAATTACTAGAAACGAGTCATTTGATAGAAAGCTCAAACAATGAATGAACCAGTAAGGCGGAATAAGTATAGTCAATCCTTCCTGAGTAGTAGACTCTTACTATTTAGATAGACTTTCATTTTAAGGTGACTATGTGAGAGAATGTACTTAAGCGATCGAAGCAGGTTAGTTCAAGGAAAATTAGTAAGGGGTAACCCAAACTTTATTGAATTTTAAGGTAATAGAACATGTCAAGGTGAGTGATATATGGGTTTCTTCAAAACAACTAGAGAATTTATTGATAGTCATTATAAAACGCCAAAAGGACTTATTGGTACATATATTGGTGAAAAAATGGTAAGGCAGCACAAGACTGAAACAAATTGGTCATTAGAGCTAATGAATATTCAACAAGGGGACAGGATTTTAGAGTTAGGGTGTGGGGCAGGTTATGCAATTAAATTAATTTTTGAAATGGGTTTAGCTGAAGAAATAGTGGGTTTGGACATTTCTCCAACCATTATTCGATCTGCAGGAATTAGAAACAAAAAGGCGATAAACGAAAAAAAAGTAAAACTAGTACAAGCAAATTTCAAAAAGTTGCCCTTTCATAATGAACATTTCAATACGGTCTTCAGTATCCAAACTATATATTTTTGGACTGATATAGATGCGACGTTATCAGAAATTTTTAGGGTTTTAAAGCCAAAAGGAGTTATACTCCTTACTTTTTCTGACGGGAAGGAAGACGAAAGTTGGGAAGGGATAAGAAGTATTACTGAAAATCAAGTAATCCCGTCTATGAAAAATGCAGGATTTACGGACGTATCTTTTGTCAGAGGTCCAGATTCAAGAGGGTATCATACCGTTGCAGTTAGGGGAACTAAAAATTAAATTAAACTTTTCATACTTTTTTGTTCCACTAAAGGGCACGTTAATCCAGCAGGATGGACGGCCTTTTTGTTGAATTCCTTATTAAATAAACCAAGCAGGTTGCGGAAGAAGGAAATAGAAAATAAACGAAAAATTTATTAATAAGATCTTATTGTTATTCCCAGTCAGATTAGGTAAACAACGAATCATTACTTGGGAGTTAGAAGATGAAAAATAAAAAAAGAAATAGAAATGGCTTTTTCAAAGATACTCTAATTGAGATTATATTTGAAGTAGTATGGAATATCTTAATGTTTATACCAAGAATGTTAATTCGTTTAATAGGGAACATTTGGTGAAGTAGTTAGTCAAAATAGAGCTAACGATGGGGATTGCAAATAAGAGCTGTCGTTTTAAAAAACAAGACAGCCCTCCTGAATAAATGAACTGTAAAAAGGATAAGTCTGTTAATAAACGTACTTAAGCTAACGGGGCGTTACTTTAATACAGCTTCGACAATCGGGTGCATTTGTTGAAAAAAATATAAGGTCATATACTATTAGATAGTGAATATATTATGTACCTTTTTAATAACAAAATAAAATTGAATGCAAGGAGGACTGAAAAAATGGCAGAACATCATTTTCATTTAAAGGCAAATTGGCCAGGGCTACGTAATGATGTCGGGACAATCGAAGCCGAGCATTTAGTGACAAAAATATCGATCCCAAAAGAAATGGACGGTCCTGGTATTGGGACAAATCCTGACGAAATGCTCCTTGGGGCAGCAGCGACCTGTTACATTATTACACTAGCTGCAATGATGGAACGTAGTCAGTTAGAGAAAGATGAATTAACGATGGAATCAGAAGCCATTGTTGATGTAACAAATGGTGTATTTACATATAAAAAAATTATCCATCGACCAGAAATCGTATTGAAACCAAATGCTACCGTTCAAGACAAACAAATGGCACTAAAGCTTGCAGAAAAAGCGGAGAAATCGTGTATGATTAGCCGTGCTATTCATGGCAATGTGGATATTCAGTTAGAAGTAAGGATTAAAACTACTTAATTGTTAAGTGAAAAGCCTAGGCTTTATTGTGATTATCATTTAATAAGACCTTTAGTTTATTCAAGTATCAGGGTGCTTATATATTATAAGAAAGTAAAACTTAAAAAAGTAATTGTTACGTAGTACAAGGATACTATTCAATGATCACAAGCCTAATTCTTCGATAATGAAGGATTAGGCTTTTTAACTTATTGATATTTAGTGGCAAATTCCGTGCCAACTAATGATAAAAAATGTGATTTTAAGAGTAAATTGAAAATCTTGATTTTATTATGATTCCAATTTGAATTAAATCAGATTATTTTTAATTTGTTAAATATTCTAACATTAACATTGTAATTATGTTAGTTCGTTTATATAATAAAAGAGTGAACAGTCACTCTCTCTAAAAATAACAAATCTAAAGGTTAAAAGGAGGTAACATTGATGAATCAAAGAGTTGCGGTAATAGGGGTTGGATCCGTCGGGAGCATGACGCTATGGCAATTGGCGAAAAGAGGGATTCAAGCAGTTGGATTTGAACAATTTGGAATTGCACATGATCGCTCAGCGGTTGGCGGGGAATCGCGGATGTTTAGAACGGCCTATATGGAAGGCGCTGAATACGTCCCATTACTTAAGAGGTCCCGAGAATTATATAAAGAGTTAGAGTCAGAAACGGGTCAGGATTTACTGAATCTTAATGGTGGATTAATGATAGGTCCAGAAGATTCGTATAAAATGAAGAACGTTGTTAAAAGCGTAATTGACTTTGACATTGGTCATGAGATTTTGGATAGTATTGAAGCCGCTCATCGTTATCCTCAGCACAAGTTTTTTGAAAATGAAATCATCGTTCTTGATAAGGAAGCCGGCGCTATTCGACCTGAGTTGGCTGTGTTTTCGGCAGCAGAACGTGCCGAAGCATTAGGTGCAACCATACACCGTCATACAGAGGTCGATGATATACGTGAACTAGATGATAAAGTTCAGGTTACGGCAAATGGTCAAGTCTACGACTTTGATCAAGTCATTATCACAGCCGGCCCTTGGACAACCAAGTTTTATCCTCAACTTAAAAATCATTTGACCCCAAGAAAAATTGTAATGACATGGTACCCAACACATCAATTGAAAAATTATAAACCTGAGAAATTTCCTGTTTTCGGAAGGATTTGTGAAGACATTAGTATTTTTGGTGTCCCTACTCTTGAAGGAAGTATGGTGAAAATTGGAAGCATTGATACATTTGGTGATGTAGAAGATCCTAGCCTGTTACACCGTGATATTACCCTTTCGGAACTAAAAGGGATTAATGGAGCTGTAGCTAAGTATTTTACTGAATTGAAACCGGACCCCGTAAGAATTAGTATCCACATGGATGGCTATACAACAGATGAACATCCTGTAGTTGGGGCGGTTCCAAACTTAAGTAGGACTTACATTATGGGGGGTTACTCCGGGCATGGTTTCAAACTAGCTCCAGTGATGGGGAAAATTGCGACGGATCTGTTAGTGGATGGAAAAACAGACTTTTTGATTGACCATTTTAATCCAAACCGTTTTAGTCAATCTCAGATGTTATCAAATTAGTAATAATAAATTAATAAGAATCGAGGGATAGGGATGAAAAAAGGTTTTTTATTCATTTCGCTGCTAGTTCTAGCCTTGCTTTTAGGGGCATGTGGAAACAAAGATCAAGCTTCTGGGGAAGGGGGAGAAAAGACGTATGAGTTAAAGTTTGGAGGCATTATGCCGGAAGACCACCCTACAACAATTGCAATGAAAAAAATGGCTAAAGATGTGGAGGAGCAAACTGATGGACGAATCAAAATAAAAGTTTTCCCAGCAAGTCAGCTTGGTGATTATACCTTAATGTATGAGGAAATCAGTAAAGGAACTTTAGACATGGGATTAATGTCTAATCCATCCCATTTAGATAGTCGTCAGGAAATGGTCCATCTACCGTACCTTTTCAAAGATTATGCCCAAGCGGAAGAACAATTTAATTTAGACTCTTTTGTTGGTAAGACGCTACAAGAAATTGATAATGATCAGAATATCCAATTACTAGGGTTTTATGCTCAAGGATTTGGTGGATTAGGATCAAAGAAAGAAGTGAAAGACCCATTAAATTTCAGCAGTAATAAAGGGGTATTGCTTCGTGTCCCTGGAATGGATACGTTTATTAAAAACGCAGAGGATTTGGGGTTTAATACCGTACCTTTACCGTATGCAGACCTTTATACAGCCCTTCAATCCGGTACAGTCGAGGGGTGGGTTGGTGGACACCCACAAGTGAACTATATGCAATTTAGAGATGTTATTAAGTACTACTATCAATATAATAACTTCTTTGAGGCACACAATATGTATATCAATAAAGACCTGTGGAATAGTTTCACAGAAGAAGATCGAGAATTATTTCAAAAGTTAGCAGATGAAATGACTGCCAATAGTTTTGAAACTGCGGAACAACTGGAAGTGGAGTACCGAGCAAAGCTTAAGGAAGAAGGAATTGAAGTCGTTGAGTTCACCGAGGAAGAATTACAGACATTTGCTGATCATTCACGTGAAAACTCATGGTCTGTGGCTGAAAAAACGATTGGAAAAGATTTATTAGACGAATTGATGGCAGCATTAGAACAATAATTAATAGGGGGGAAAGGATTTGAAACTAGTCCATACTACTTGGAATTCCCTCTTAGTAGTCCAAAGGGGAATTATGATTCTCTCAAGCTCTTTAATTTTACTAGGACTTGTCGTTACCGTCGTTTTACGATATGTCTTCCAAACCGGCTTGCACGGTTTGGAAGAGTTAATGATCATTCCTGCCTTTTGGATGTACTTTATAGGGGCTGCTTTTGGAACATATAAAAAAGAACATATTACTGCGGATATTGTCAGTGTGTATCTAAAAGGGGAGAAAAAACGTTTATGGCTAAAAGTAATCATCTCACTCATTAATTGTTCACTCATCTCAATCTTTGCATATTGGAGTATAGAGTATATCATTTGGAGCATTAATAGTGGGGCGCAGTCGAATGTATGGAAATATCCAATGTATATTCCCCAGAGCTCCATGCTCGTAGGGTTTGGGTTAATGACGCTTTATACTCTGGTTGAATTAGTGAAGGATATCAATAACCTATATCGCTACAAAACTTAATGAAAATGAGGTGAGTGTATGGTCATAAATCTATTGATTGCCTTAACGATATTAATACTTTTATTACTAATCGGTGTTCCAGTTGTCTTTACTTTTTTGGCTTCAACTGTGTATCTCATTTTCTCACTGGGTTATGATCCTAGTTTTCTAGTACCGTATGGTTTTGGAGAATTGAATGCACCTGTCTTACTCGCCATTCCGCTGTTTATTATTGCAGGGAGTTTGATGGAAAAAGGCGGTATTGGAAAAATTATTATCGAATGGACAGAACAATTTGTAGGAAGGATTAAAGGCGGGCTTGGCATTGTTGCAGTTTTCTCTTGTGCAATTTTTGGTTCAGTATCCGGGAGTGCATTAGCAGCACTGAGTACAATTGGATCAATCATGTTTAAAAGGCTTGATGAACAAGGATATCCACGAGGATATGTGGCTGCGCTCATTTCAAACGCTTCTATTCTAGGATTATTGATTCCACCAAGTGGCATCATGATTCTGTATGCATGGATTGGGAATCAATCTGTATTAGCGAGTTTCCTCTCGACGGTAATCCCTGGTATTATCATGATTATTTTGTTAAGTATCATTAATATTTTTTATATGAGAAAAAAGCCGATTAAAATGTCAGAAGTTTCGGTTAATATGACACTTGTTCAAAAGACAAAGCGTTTTGGATTAAAAACGTATGTAGCAATTCCTGGATTAATTATGCCTATTATTGTATTAGGTGGAATTTATGGAGGTATCATGACCGTGACGGAAGCAGCTGCAGTTGCTGCTTTATACGCGATTCCAGTTGGATTCTGGATCTATAAAGGTCTAAATGTAACCAATATAAAAGAAGTTCTAATTAAAGCAGCAACGACAACAGGGGTCATCATGGTCATGTTGTATGCGATAACGATTTTAAGCAGGATGTATGTAATGGAAGATGTACCTGGAATCATGACGGACCTTTTATTTTCCGTATCAGAGAACCCCTTAATCTTACTGATTATGCTCAATGTCTTTATGCTAATTATCGGGATGCTGATGGACGATATTAGTGGGGTTTTGTTAGTCACCCCAATCTTGCTACCAGTTGTAGTTAATATGGGGATTGATCCCATCCATTTTGCGGCCATTTTGGCAGTCAACCTTGGAATGGGAAATGTAACCCCACCAACTGCTCCACTACTGTATTTTGGAGGGAACTTAGCAAAGGCACCAATTAACGAGATGATGAAACCTACTTTTATCATCCTATTATTTGCATGGCTTCCGACTTTAATTATTACCACCTATGTTCCTGAGGTTTCTCTATTCTTGCCTCAATTGATTTTAGGGAAATAAAAGGTCTAGGAAATTTCTTAGTAAAAGGGGTTATGTTATGGATGCAAGAATAGCTGTTATTGGGGTAGGTACCATGGGAAGCATGGTGATGTGGCAATTAGCACGGAGAGGAGTTTCGGTTGCCGGCTTTGAACAATTCGGAATTGGACATGATCGATCCGCTGCAGGGGGAGAATCCCGGGCTTTTAGGACAGCCTATCTAGAAGGGTCAGAATACGTGCCGTTACTGCAAGAAGCAAAGAATCAGTGGGAAGAGCTAGAAAAGGATACAGGCAGTCGGTTATTGACCTTAAATGGTGGTTTAATGATTGGCAAAGTAAACAACCCTTCAATGAAAAATATCCTTCAATGCATAAAAGAGTTCAATCTTGACCACGAGATTTTAGAAGGTGAAACTGCTCGCAAGCATTATCCACAGCATCCTCTGCGTTCAGGAGAGTTCATGGTTCTAGATAAACAAGCTGGTTATATAAAGCCTGAGCTTTCGGTTCTATCTGCAGCTAGAAAGGCAGAGGAGCTAGGGAGTAAGATTTACAGATATTCAAGGGTAGAATCCATACAACCCCATTCTGATGGGGTTACGGTATTCGTCGATAACCAAAAATACATGTTTGAGAAAGTAGTTATTACGGCTGGTCCCTGGCTAAGTCGCATGCTACCAAACTATAAAGAGAATTTTGAGATTAATAGATTACTACTAGCTTGGTTTGCAGCTAAAGATATTGAGCAGTTTATTCCTGAACGTTTCCCGATTTTCGTAAGGTTGAATGATGATATCAACCTTTTCGGTATTCCAACATTGGATGGAAATATGGTGAAACTAGCTCCTGTCACAGGAAATGGAGACGGGTTAATACAGGATCCGGACAATGTGGACAGAAATGTAAAAGTCGAGGATCTGAAAAACCTAATGGACGGGGTTAGAAAATATCTCCCGGACATCATTCCAGAACCAGTGCGGGTGTCTGCTTATATGGATGGGTTTACTACCGATCATCATCCGGTTGTCGGTTTTGCTCCTAAAAGTCAAAATGTCCTTGTTCTAGGAGGGTTTTCAGGGCATGGTTTTAAAATGGCGCCTGTGATGGGGAAAATTGCTGCTGATCTGGTTATCGATGGCTGTACACCACATAACATTCAGCATTTAAATCCAAATCGATTTGCCAATGCAAAGGTTTAAGAGTGTTTTTAAACTTGAATTGAATAACAACAAAATGAAAAAGCAGGAAATTTATCCCTTTGGCGAGAATTTAGATACGGTTAAAGGGAAAAATTGTCTATAGGAGCTGAATACACTCTTGAACACGTTTGAGAAATTACCTAAGGAAAAGCAAACAAAAATACTTGACGCCGCAGCAGAAGCTTTCGCAAGTAAAGGGTACTATGGTTCAGGAATTAAGGAGATTTGTGAGAGAGCCAATATCTCTAATGGAGCGTTATATAAGTACTTTTTAAATAAAGAAGAGCTATTTATGGCGGTTTTAGAGCGCTGTCAACAAATCATGGTGGAATATTTGTATGAAAAACATACGAAGATAGAAATCTCGATTATATATACAATAGAAGAATATTTAAGAGAAATTGCTGATATATGTGAGAGATTTCCTTCATACCTTACTGTTTACTCGAATCTAGGGTCACCCCACATGGAAATGTTTTCGGAACGGTTCTCGGAGAGATTTAAGGAATCGGGGAAGTACATCTACGATATGATGAGTGAGGCCAAAAAAAGAGGGGAAGTAATCGAGGAAGTTGATGAAAGAGCTTTAGGTTTTTTAATTGATAATCAATTTATCCTTTTTCTTTATTCGATGTTATCTGATTACCACGAAAAACGATTTAGATCATTCATGACTATTGAAGATGACATTAAACTTACTACTGAAATGAAAATCGCTTTTATCATGGATTCTATAAAAGTCTTTTTTAAGCAAAGATAGAGTACATAGCAGAGAAAGCAGGTGACAGGCACCATCCAGATTTTGGATGGTGCCTGTCACCTGCTTTCGGTTAACGGGCACATCATATGTTTTTTCGATTTTAACCATACTAATCAAAAAGGAGGGAAGATCATGATGAAGGAAACAGGACCAATAACAAGAAAAAATACAGATGAATCCACTGATCCTACAGTAGCAAGCCCGCGCCAACAACCGGGGTACTATGAAGAAATAGGGCTTGAAACCCTAACCAAGAGAGCATTAGACCGAACGATTCATGAAGGCAGTGCTTCTACAAAGGAACATTAAGGCTTCTGTATTAATTATCTAAATGGCACCGAAACACAACTAGTCGGGATGATACCTGACATGTTATTCCACCAACAATTGAAGGCATCAAACAAAGGCGCGCTGAAGGTTTAAAAGGAGCAGTTGAATAGATTGAAAACAACCAATGCTCCTGCTTCATTTTTATCATCACGAGGAGGGTCTTTCTTCCAAATGAAGACAGGTCCCTCTAATGAAGTACAGTTTCTGTTCAACAGTTATTTAAACGGTTCCTTTAGGATATAACCTTTTCTCCCTAGACTGCTCCTTTAACAATTTCTCCAACAATTGTTGAATTTTTCTACTTTCTTCTGTTGCAAAGTCTTCATTTGCTAAGTTTTTTTCTTCTAATGGATCTTTTGTAAGGTTATACAGCTCGTATTCGTCATGGGTGGAATGGTCCTTTCCATCATCCGAAAACTGAGGGTTGTCAAAATAACGAGCGTATTTCCAAATTTCTTTTTGATTGTTTTCTCCTGTTTCTAACTTCGTAATGACTGCTTCAATCGAATTCGGCTGAATGACTGATTCGTATGGCTCCCCAGTTACGGTTGTTTGGTTTAATCCTTTGGTAAAATCATCATCTGTCATGAAATATAACGGCTCTTCTCTTATTGGCCCTTCTCCTTTTCCTTTCACGAACGAAGATAAATCTCTACCTACAAAAGGACGTACTTCCGTATGTGATTTCGCAAGCTTTTTTTGTAAAAGTTCTACCTCTAGACCAGCTAAACCTAGTAAAGTTGGGAGGATGTCTACGTGACTCGTTAGCGTATCGGTAGTAGTGCTTTTCGGAAACAGTTTTGGGCTATGGATAATTAAAGGCACATGAATCGATTCTTCATACATGTTATACCATTTTTGATAAAGACCCCCATGAGCGCCTAATAATTCACCGTGGTCTGAGGTAAATAATACAATCGTATCTTCATAAAAACAAGACTGTTGAAGTGCTTTAAAAACGTTTAGCATTTCTTGATCGGCCTTCTTTTGAAGGCTATAGTACAACTGACGATAAAATTGGTTGTTCACGATCGGTTGTAAGGCTTTTGGGTATGTGTCTCGATAACTTGTATGCGCTGCTGGCTTCGTGTCTAAAGATTCGCGAGTAGTTGGTGCTGTTGGAATGGGTGGAAGAGTATGATCAACTTGAAAATGAAAAGAAGGTTGGCGAGCAGTGACCACTCCATACAATGCAATATCATGTGGGTTGACTAACGAACACATAATAAACCACGGTGTTTGGTCCTTTCCATTAGAAGCTTTTTTCTCTAGAGATTGAACTAATTTCACAGTATCTGCAGCATATACCTCATCTCGTCCCGAAAGACCGAATCGTGCAGACGAAGCAGAATTACGTGGGCTTGGTCCATGAGGTTCTGGACCAATCCAACCGGAAAAACCGAAGGCATCGAGCCGATTCGCTTTCTCGTAAAGGGCTACCCCATCTTTCGTCGGTGCACCTGTTTTAGCATGATAACTAGCGTAAGCATTGTGTGTGCCTGGAATTAAAATATCCTCATCGGAAGCATGCCACTTTCCTTTCCAGTACGTTTCATACCCTGCAGCTCGAAAATAATGTCCCATCGTCGGCACGGAGTTTGGATCAAGCCAAAAAACATCAGGATCAAAAGAACCTTTGGCCGCTCCTGTCGTTTGTGTTACTCCGTGTAAAGAAGGATATTGCCCAGTATATAAGGTAGTTCTACTCGGAGAACAAGCGGTACTGCCTGCATAATGATGAACAAACTCCATTCCATTTTTCTTTAATAGCTCTTGTGCTACTAGATTTTCTTTACACCACCTCTTTAATCGTGCTGTCTCGTATATAGACGGAAATCGTTGTTCATCGACCATTAAGATAAGGATATTAGGTCGCTTTCTTTTAGTATTATCTCTTTCTAGACTCATAACCTCCACTCCTTATTAAAACGGTTCTTTCATTATATGATCCGATTTATAAAGGGTACGAAAATCGCTACGAACAAAGTGCACAGGGGACAGGAACATGGTGGAGAGATTCGTTAAGTTTTTATTATTTTTACTGCATAGATGTAAAGTTAGCAGTACACTAATAAAGGAGTAAGGTTTCCTTCAGTAAAGTTAGAAGGGATTCTCTGTAAAGACAAGAAAAGTAGGTGAACTAAGTGGGGAAATATCAATTGGATACCAAAGGTCAGATGGCTGTGACAAAGTTTCATGAAAAACGGACTCCTGCCAAATTTGATAAAAAGCAGCATCTTGAAAAAATACGGACAGAGTATTTGAAAAAGAAGCAAAAACAAACAGATAAATAAATATATATGAAACATAGGAAGATTCAAATCTCCCTATGTTTTTCTTATTTTAAAGGGTGCGTTTCTGGAACAACCAGGAACGCTTTTCGCTAACGATGCGGAATACTTGAAGTACGGCGGTGATGAAGGATATTGGATGAGGAGGAGATGTGGGGTGATTAATGTGGAGATACGAAGACCAAGAATAGAGGTTATAAAAGAGTTACATTCCCTTTTCAGAAATGTGATAACTGATACTTTTATGAACGAGGGCAAAGGCGAGAAGTTGAAAGATTTGAATGATGAAATCGAGGGGAAGAAAGGCAGCGCAGGAACACTGAAAAGGAAAATGAAAACAGAGGCAGGTTCTAGTGAAAGAACCTGCTGCGTTATTAATGAACTATTTCAATGCAACTTTGGCATCCCCAATTTGGATATACCATTTGCCAGAAGCAAATGCATCTTTTGATACTTCATAAACATCTGTAGCTGTAACAGTAATTCCAGGATTTAGGTCAGACAAGACTTTCGAATCGTCTATACCCGTTTCGGCTGCATATGCACCACTAGCTTCGATATCTTCATCATATTCGGTTCCTTTTTCATCAACTAATTTTATTGTAGGGTAATCAAACATTCCCATAGGTTCATCAGAAACATTTTTAACTTTATATTGAACTGCTACGAGAGTGGCTCCTTCAGAGGCCTTTTTACCTAAAAAGTCAGGGTCCCCAATGACACTCTTTTCTTCCATTTTTGTGACGGTAATCTCTGCAGGATCTGCGTTTACAGTCTCATTGAGCCCGAAAACTTTCTCCTCTGGTGGTGCTTCTCCAGTTTGTTCGTTACCTCCTGTAGACGTTTGTTCTTCTCCGCCGCCTCCGAACATGGTTCCGACAACAGATAAAACGATGATTGCTAAAACAAAGGAGAGGAATTTATGTCTCATGAACCAATTTCGTTGATCTTTTCCGCAATTAGGACATTTTTTAACCCCTTTGGCGATTTCCTTCCCACATGCTTTACATTGGACCAATTCAGCCATTATTAAGAATAACCTCCTACCTTCTTTTGTGTTTCCTCAATATTTTGTACTGTTACACGAGAAATATCATTGTTAAATTTTTGTTCTTATTGCTATATAAACGTTTTAAGCTAAAGATGAATCAGTTTGAGTAGTGTCATAATATTTGTATTTTTTTATAGGAGAAGAATAAAATTGATTGTTTTACAAATACTTTTGGACATTCATGTATGTTATTGGTGAAATAAAGCATATAACCTAGTGGGTTATTGCATAACACATTACGAAAGTTAATGGATTATATGAAATCCATTTGTGAAAAAAAGGTCCATTATTTTTACCTGTGCTTGAATGACCTAATGGATAGGGTACTAAGAGAAAAAATAGTATAAGAGAAGTCAGTCGGACTATCGTGAAATTCTTTAAGGATAATATTTGGAATAAACATGTTTTCTTTTTACCGCTTGTTGGTCACCGAAAAGAAGGCGGCCAACAAAATGGGAACGAACTTAATATCTCCAACATTGATGGATCATATCATTTGAAAGCCTGTATACAGGTTCTATCAAGCAGCACTGATAACCATTTAAAGAGAAATGATGAGGACGAAAAGAAACGCTAAGAGGAGGTGCAATGCAAGCGAATTCAAGACTCTGTTTGCATAGGATTCCCCCCAAGTTCTAATCTTTGAAGAACTGCCGTCATTGCAGTAACATAATAAATAAGAAGTGATATTGAGAGGAGTGGGAATATGGAAAATGTTATACCGAAGATTAGTCTAAATGATGGTCTTATGATACCGGTGATTGGGTTGGGTACCTATGCCCTTAAAGGGAATGAAGGGGTCAATTCAATTAAAAACGCAATCAACCACGGTTATCGTCTGCTCGATTCAGCCTATAATTATGAAAATGAAGGAACAGTAGGGGAAGCGGTGCGACGCAGCACTGTTCCACGGGAGGAATTAATCATTACCTCCAAATTACCAGGTCGTTATCATACATATAATAAGGCTGTTGAAACCATACAAGAATCCTTATATCGTGCAAACTTAGATTACTATGATTTGTACCTGATCCATTGGCCGAATCCGAAACAAGAACAATATGTTGAGGCTTGGCAGGCATTAATTGATGCAAAAAAATGGGGGCTTATTCGCTCAATTGGTGTTTGTAACTTCTTACCTGAGCATATCGAACGTTTGGAAAATGAAACCGGTGTGAAGCCAAGCGTGAACCAAATCGAATTACATCCATTTTTCAATCAAGAAGAACAACGAAAATGGCATGAACAGAATGAGATTGTGACGGAATCCTGGAGTCCATTATTTCGAGGAGGAGAGCTCTTTAAAAATAATACGATCCAACAAATTGCAAACCGTCATCAAAAGACAGTGTCACAAGTTATCTTGCGCTGGCACTACCAACTGGGAGCAGTCTCGATTCCAAAATCTGCTTCACATGTAAGACAACTCGAAAATATTTCAATTTTTGATTTTCACTTAGATGACGCTGAAATGAGTAGTATTTCAAAATTAACCCGACCAGATGGTCGAATGAAAAATCAAGATCCTGCTGTTTATGAGGAGTTTTAAAAAAGATAAAAGGGAAGGTTCTTTGCTGGAAAGCAGCGAACCTTCCCTTTTTTAATATCACATAGCGCTGGGCACTGTCCGTGAAAGAGGGACATGGGTGCATCTGTTGGGATAGTTAAGTTTTTGTTTGGGAGGGAGGTTGGGGGGATTTTAGGAGGTTTCGTAGAGATAGAATGTTCTGTGTTAACTACCTCTAAGTCATTATTAATTAATTAATAATTAATTGGTTCTATAAACACCCAAGATTTATCAAGGCGCTATGGCCTTCGATTATACTTTAAACTCTTCTAACCTAGTAGAATAGATTGGCACAAATATAGGTGTTTAAAGATCAGTTCGACCCTGACCACCGGCATCTTTAGGTAAAAACGAGTTAAATTAAGAAACGATAGAACACTCGCAGATGTTGATTTATCAATGTTTGTGGGTGTTTTTTGTTTTGTGGGAAAACGGAAGAAAAAGATGGGTTTTGAAATCTTTTTACACATTTTTTACACAAGAATTTTTACAATTTATATATGCTACATTGCCAAACAATCAAGTTTATGAAATGGTATTCTTATACTAATAATGATTACAAATAATGTAAATAATTATATACTCAGAGAATAGGAGAGAACGCATAGGGGTGGGTTGCCTGATTTGATAACAGTAGGTTAAGTAAGCCGATTCGTTGGACTAAATATTAGGAGGATACTTCATGGACAATGAAAAAAATACAGCGGGAAGACAGAATGTAAATAATGGCGAGCTTCAAGAACATATGAAAGATAACTTTGGTATCGAATTTTTCGTTAATGAGTTGTTGCCTACAGATTTAGAAAATCAAGGATATAGAAAAATGTCATTAAACGAGGTTAAGTATGTGGAACCATTACTCCAACTAGCAACACAACTTTTAGTAGATAAAGAATATAAAGATGCAGTTAAGAAGGCTTTTTCAACAGCTACAGAAAACTCCTATAAATGCCTTATACACCCTTCAATGCATCTGGCGACAATA
>Ga0180215_1002198_pt1 | contig 20025 bp, 18 predicted proteins | sample eDN3rd37CBELigBY_FD_128871 | JGI IMG/M metagenome (GOLD analysis project Ga0180215, IMG submission 128871) | Enriched backyard soil microbial communities from Emeryville, California, USA - eDNA 3rd pass 37_C BE-Lig BY (version 2) (version 2) | ecosystem: Environmental > Terrestrial > Soil >... | reverse complement strand
GGTCGGTTCTCCTCGCAGCGCTGAGGGGACTCCAAGGTCACAAGCTCGGCCACGATCTATTGGCCGACGATGCCCTACTTAGCATTCACGAAGACAAATTCATCCATCAAACGGATGCTTGACACCAGCGACTAATCAGATAATCCCGACGGAGACCCAGCATTCCCGCTATTTTCCCGGGGGGCCAGACACGGCTCAAGTCTTACGGGCCGACTCATTCCGAGAAGTAACCAAGACGCGGGTCGGCAAGCGTGCCAATAACGAGTCCACGATCTAGAAACCGATTGAACTCTTCGCAGCTTGTCTCCGGAAGCAGTGCGCAACCATGGCATGCGGCGAGGTTGCAGGAATCGGGACCCTGCCCTTTTTCTCCAGCCTCCATACAGAGCGGATCCGTTGAACACCAACGCGCATCAGCTAGTGCGTTGTTAATCGCGACACGCAGATTCTCGCTTCGGGCCATTCTCACCAGGCCGCCCATTGTTCCTTCGGAGTCCCCGGCCGCGGTGTAAATAAGCAAACCTGCCATTGGGCGCTTCGAATTCTCCGACACGTACAATCGTTCACGAAGTGAAGCCGAGCTATATCCACAAGAAAAGACCAGCTCATTTATCAAGAGGTGGGCAAGTGTGTGAATCAAAATGAAGCGAGGCGACAGTGTGCGGTCACGCAGACCTCGAGTCCGGGCGACGTCTCCATATTTTTGAGCGATTAGTCGCGCGCGCCGAACTACCGCGGGCTTCGTCTCCCACTCCAACAGCTTCTGGCTGTTGAGTTCCAAGTAGATGCCTTCGCCCTTCACTACGTAGGCGGGCAGCCAATCCGAATCCGGCGTAGGTAGGTGACGTCGAAGGAGGCGCTTCCCATCCGACAATTTCAGGCTTGAATCGCGAACCCGAGTAAATCCACGAAGGACCCTAGTCTCAACAAGCGTCTCAACCCTTCGGACCCTGCCAAACAGCGCGCTGAGTTCCGGATGGATTCCGGGATCTCTAGAGGTCAAGTAGGCGTCGGTGGGTTCCTGGCGGAGTAGCTCGTACTCTGGATAGCGCCATTCATCATCCCCGGTCAGCGTCTCTGCGTTCTCGTCGGGGTCCTCGGATGCATCATCCTCGGTGCGAGCGTCTTCCGCGTCCGAGGGGATTCCGAACATGTCTCGATACCCAGCGAGGAGTTCATCGTCCGAAATTGGATCGAACAGCTCGCGCCGCAGGTGTTTTCGGATCTGATCCACCGTGACCTGTGCGCCCATCATGTCATTGAGCATCGCAAGCAGCGGTCCGACATCCGCTCGCCTCAGCATTTCATGGAGTTCTGCGCTCACAGCGCCCACCGTACGGGGCAGGTATATCGATGATTCGACCTTCGGAAAATAGACATTGCCCGCGCCGCGCAGTGCCCCACGGAGGGGCTCCCCGCAGAACCCTTCTAGCTCGGCGAGCCACGGACGAGCCCCTTTGCAATAGTAGGGATCTCCGTTTGAAGACAATTGGTCTGAAAGGCGAGTGTGTTCGACACCGTTCACAGAGTGGGAGTTCATTATCCCTTCGAGCGAGCGTTCACTTTCGCACCCCTCGCAAACCACAACTTGGCCTTCAAGGCCGCCTCCACCACGGGATTCCAGCCGGAGAACACCCTTGCAGACAGGAGCGTGACTCCTATGAACCCACTCGCGAAAAGGAAAGTCGTCGAGGTGCCCGTGCGAGCAAATCGCCACAAACGGAACCTGTGACATGCGAGGTGACTTTGACTTCTCCTTTTTCCCATCTGGTGCCGGTTGGTGCTTTGGGTCCGGACATTCGACAGGACGAGACATTGTCAACGGACTTAGCTCCAGGCGCTTGCAGTAGATGCAGAACGACCAGCGGGGAAAACGCAGAACGGGAACTTTCAAATTCGTATTTCTCGGGTCCGCGCCCTTTTTACGAAGTCGAAAGTCGGGCGGAAGGCGAAATTCATGAACGTGGAGTCGCTGTTCTAGCCTCCAGTCGTGTACTTCGTACTCGCCAAGTTGCAGAGTCGACCGGTCATCTGTCGCGTACCAGTGATCAAGGCCGGCGGTAATAACCGAAGTCCCGTCAACCATCACGTTCATGGCTCCGACCCCGAAAGGCGTAACGAGTTGTGCTCGCCGAATATTTCCAGAGCTCATTCAAATTCCTCCCGGGCGCCAGTGGTAGCTTCCATGTTGTAATCCAAAGATATTTCGAGGCGGCATTCAGCATCGACATTCCGCATACTCGTGGGGACGTCCCATATCGGCACATTTTCCTCGAGGTCAGGCAGTGTTCCCGCATACCGCATCAGGCCTTGCTTCGGATCGCCGCCAATTACATTGGCGTCCCATTCTGTACGATCCCAGCGACGCCATTGTAGCGAAATCTCACCCTGACGACGATCTAGAGCGTCGAGTTCACCCGGATCCACAACGGCCGCCCTCTTTCTCAGCAAATTTGCGGCTTCGGAAAACTCGTTCTCAGGGAAGGGATAGACAGACAGTTCCTGCTCTGACGACTGGCGAATATGTGAAACAATCGCCGCATGCAATGCGCGATCGATCACTGGTCTCGCAAACGGTGTCACCGAGGTTGGCTCAACCTGTGCGTAGAGTTGCTGGTGGTAAGTATGGAAGCGCTCGTAGTGGCTTCGATCGCGAGGCTTTGCGGCGCCATATATGGTGATTACCAAGCCTGGGGTGTGATCAGGTCGTCGGCCTACGCGTCCACTAACCTGAATATATTGAGCTGTGGTCTTGGGTTGACCCACAATTGTCATGAGTCCAAGTCTGTCGATATCAACTCCAACCTCGATAATATTGGACGCGAGGCAAATATCAATTGCGTGCGGATCCGGGTATTTCAGTTGAAGCTGCTCGATCGCTTTGGGAATCTCGTCGCTGCGTCGTCGGCTGGTCAACTCCATGGGGATTCGTGGCCACCGAGGCGACGTTAGGTTGTCTCTGCGCCGAAGGCCGGTTATATAGTCAGGAATGTCAGATTGGATCAGAGAAACGGTATTACCGAGCTCGCGAAGGCTGTTAAGGAAATTGAGATTGGTCCAGTACCCGTCGCGATGAGCTTCTGGGACCGCGATGGCCCCCTGCAGCGTGGCGGCGGCTACGCGAACCTGAACCGTCTGGGTTGATCCCAGTGAGGCGCTCATGACACCAAGGTAGCGTCGCCCAGGCTCCGGTTCTCCATTCTCCAGAGTTGCGGGCTCAGCAAAGAAAGAATGTCCTTCTTCGAGACCATGCGGTGGAAAGAGTGCTACATGTTTGCGGCCGAATATGCCCCGGACCTGCTCCTTATAACGACGGATCGTGGCGGTCGATGCGATTATCTTGGGGAGGATGACATTTCCGTCCCGGGTATCAGTGCATAGGTCCTCGATCATTGGCTCATAGAGACCGACCATGGATCCGAGGGGCCCGGAGATCAGATGTAGTTCGTCCTGAATGATTAGCCCGGGAGGTGATGCATTGCGAGACCCGTCTCGTTCAATGCCAAATATTGAACGGGCTTCGGGACGCCACGCAAGCATAGCGAATTTGTCAACGGTCCCGATGACAATGGATGGTCTAGTGGAATAGATATCTTCGTCGACCACGTGGATTGGAAGTTTGCGACGTCCCCCGAAACGGCATGCGCTATCAAGGCAGCGGAACTCAACCTTTTTTCCGACTTGTTCGTACCCGATTACGTCCTGCCCGCTTCTAGGCCTACGCTTGGGTCCCATCTCGGTTCCGCACCACGGACAACGCAACAATAGGAATTTATTCTGATTAGAGCTGTTGCGCCTAAGTTCGCTAAGATTGTCAATGGCCTTACCCCAGGTATTGGGAGTTGACGTCCCGCCGAGCCAAATCCCGATCCCGAAGGAGGCTGTTCCGAGAATATCCTCGTGTTTAGAGCGTATGTCCTCCAATACGCATATCAGTGTAGCGGCCCGTAAGAACTGCTGTGCAGTCAAGAGGCGCAGGGTGTAGCGCATTATTGTGTCAGTCCCGACGTCGGTCTTATCTCTTATTCGGCGCGCAAGGAGACTGATGGCCGAGGCACCTAGATATGCTTCCGTCTTTCCGCCGCCGGTCGGAAAGAATATGAGGTCGACGAGCGGGCGCGTCGCAGCTGAACGATCAACTAGTTCAGGGAGCGTGGCCAGCAGGAACGCAATTTGGAACGGGCGCCAGTCTCCCTTTCCTGGGACTCGCACTGCCTTCGGATGCGGAGTAGGGATAGTCAGGCGCCCGTCTTTCAGCCTGTCGACTTCGCGGCGCGGGAGGCTGGAGCGGCGTTGCTGTTCGAGCATCGCCTGATTAGCGAGTCGAAACGCACGGTTCGCAATCGGGTCCTCGGAAGCAAGATCCCATCCCTTGCGCATCCGATCCATCGCCTCGTCGCACTTACTCATGTGGCGCTTGGCAGCGTGCTGAAACTGAAGCGGCAGTGACGAAATCTCCGATTTGCGCGCTGCAATCCACTCTTCATAAAGGTCCAAGACGGTGCCAACCTGGGCGCGGCCGGCTTCAGACCAATTTGCCAGCTCTTCCATGCTGACCGTGACGCGCACCCGACGCCCATCGTCTTCCACTTTGTAGATGTTGGGAGTGAGACTCACAATCTCGTGCGCTGGAAGAGGATCAGCAATGACCTTTTGCGCAGTTTGGTTCGCACCGAGTGACCAGTTGGCAGCGCAACCGTGGCCAATTGCGTATGTGCGCTTGTTACGATAGAGGAGAGCGGTCGATTGTTCCTCTTCATCGAATTCGTCGTATACGGCTTCTGGATAGGGCAAGATCTGTACCCCGGCATGTGCGGCTGCATCGAAGCTCATCTGGAACAGGGTCGCCGACGGACCACTGCCTGGTGCAGAGTTGGTTGCTGCGAGAGTTACGAGCCGAACAGTTGAAGACGCCGAACTGCCGGGCACCGGTCGGCTGAATACCTGGAGATTTGGGGTGACTCGGAGGTCTGCCGGAGGATCGAGGCTGACTGACTTCAGAACGAATATCTCATTAGTGAGTAACTCGGCTGATATGTTTCCATGCAAGGTGAATGGCCTGCGGACCCACCATATGCGTGGCTTCCGCAGGCCCGGGTACTCCACTTCAATTCGGTCGTAGTATGCGCCTGAAATGCTAACAGCGAGGTGGCCGGTATTCTCGACGTTACATTGGAAAGAAATGGCCATAGCGGAAGGCTTGAAAGAGTTGGCATCCGACAAGTCGAAGTCGTCGGCATCAGACTCGCCCCAGGCCGGAATAGCTTCTTTCATGCCTACTTGGACAACTACGTCCGGGGTAACCTCTGTAGTGCTCAGTCCTGTGGTCCCCGAAAGGTCGTTCGCGATCACGGCCGAGGGTTCTGATTGGGAGGTCGAAGCTGCACGTGTGGCCCTGCCAGGAAACAGGATTCCGACGCCGTACCGCCGGAGCGGATCGGATTCAGTTAGAATTTCTTGGCCGCTGGTTGCTTCATGCCAGATACCCCAACTTTCCTCGCGAGTCTTGAAGCTAATTTTTCCGCTTGAACAGTCTAGAGGTTTGCCGCGTGGCGGTTCTGCGGGGTCGGGCCCAAATAGCTCGCGGCGTACAGCTGATTCTATGGTCGCGCGAGCTTTGACTCCACTGATTAAATTCCTCCGTATGCGGTTCGGAGCGTATTCTTCTCGACCAGGGCGATGAGTCGATCAGTTGCTCGGGTCAGTGCGATATAGAGAAGCGCTGAAAAATTGCTTATTCGCTCCTGTTCAAGGTCGGTAACAACGACGGCCGGCGCGTCCAGTCCTTTGAAGGCGTGGATGGTCGAATATCGCAGTTTACCTGGCCGGGGCGAATGTCCGTCGGCTGGCTGGAGAACTTGCCGGAGCCAAGGATCTGTTGTGGACTCGGCGGTGGATCCGGCGTCAAGAGGACTCAGCACTACGATCTCGTCCAGGCGGAATCCATCATTCTTGAGTTGCTGTATAGCCTGGACGAGTCGGATCGACTGATCGTCGCCACTTTGGAAGGTGATGAACGAAGGATTCACTCCGTCGTCGTCGCGGCGAAAGCGGCGGTAACCTGGGGTGAGACCGCTTAGGGTGGAAACTACAGTTCCGATGCGGGGGAGGTTTCTGCAGTTGACCGTGAGTCTGTAACTGATCAAGGACGGTGCGCGCTTCCTGAGTGCTTTTACAGTTGCGTTCGAATCATAGATCGCTTGACGTTCGAAATCTCCGAAGAATAGCACGCGCCCATCCCGAAGGCCACCCTTGACTAGTAGGTCAAGGACGTCCAAGAATTGCTCGCTAGCCAAATCCTGCGCTTCGTCAACAATGAGGAAATCGAGAGCTTCGTTATCGCCTGAATCAATCAGCGACGCTAGTGCCGCTTCCGGAACTTCATGATCCCAGAAATGGGAGTCTGCATTCGAGGGAATCGCTAGCCTGCTAAGGCGTAGCGCTTCCTGGTGGAAAGTGCCGGTACGGAGCCGTGGTAGATGTTCAGTTTCATCTTTCAGTCGTCTGCCGAGTAGCCTGTTGTAGCACAAGAGCCGACCTTGTCGGCCTATTTCCACTTCGCGGCGAGCGGCTTCGAGTGCGAGCCATGTTTTTCCGGATCCTGCCAATCCCGTAAACAGCACCGCTCTGTTTTCTTGCATGTTATCGAGCGCGTCGTACTGTTCGTCAATGAACGACGCGAGCTGCGTCTCGCGTGATCGGCGCAAATCGCTGGGCGCGATCGCTACTTCGAACCTCGGCCGAAGGGTCGACGCAATTCGAAGTGCTGCATCTGAATCGAGGAGAATTCGATCCTGCGCAAACCCGGGAATTCTTGACTTTAGATGATCGGCTCCGAGTGAAAGGGTTCGCTGGATAGAAGCAGCAGGGTCGGATTCCAAGTCGGTGAGGTCGAGGAGCTGCCATGCGTGCCATTCGGGACTCGGAGGGAGTTGTGCACGCGCCCTTACGTGTGTGAACCATACTGCGTTGAGGAATGGGATCGATCGGAGCGATACTCCCTTGTCGATCAGGTATTGGCGGATGCTGTGCAGGGCTTCCGAAGACTGTACGAAAGGACTGCGCGTGGTTGGGGGTTGTTTTCCCAGCTGCCATCGACCGTCGGCCAGTCTTCGGACTGATAAGTGTGACTTCACTTCGATGGCGACCATGCCAAGTTCAGGGACGAGGACCAAGAAGTCTGCTTCGCCTTGGACTTGCTTAATGTGGGATGCGATGGCCAAAGAATGGAGCACGATCCACCCCTCGGTATTCTCGGCAGCTGCAAGCGCCTCGAAGAGCGTGCGTTCTCCCGGTGGGGCATCTGATGGGCAGTACGGCGGCATCATTCGAGCCATTTTGCACCTCGATCCTGCATTAGAACACGTGCTTCATGACGTTGTACGAACTCAATGTTTGGTGAGATCGCCAGGACTCTAGTGGCAAGAGCACCCCGGAATCCAGTCGACTTGGCTGCAAGCCGCACGTGTCCATCTCGTTCAAGTACCGAAACGTCCATTGCGTCGACAGCGTCTTCGAGCTGCGCTGCGATGTTCGCGCTGGCCCGGGCGCGCTTGCGTGCTAAATCAGTTGCCAATCTGAAGGTTGGCTGCAGCGGTATGTCTAGCCATTCGAGAAGCAGTGCGAAATCACGGTCACTCTTGGGTCGCGCCAGTGTAGGATCTATCCACGCTTCGACGCGGTCTAGAGTCGTAAGTCCAAGCGCGGCAAGCTGACTTAATGCTCGGGTCTCGCCGAGACGATTCAACCTTGCTTGAAGTTTGTTCTTCCACTCGGCTTGCGTAGAGGCAACGTCGTCTCGTCGTGCACCCATCAATGCTAGGGCGGCGTCGTAGGATGCTTGTCTGTCTGTTGCGCCGTCGCGGAGGAGCAGGTATGTGTCGATCTTCACGGAGTCGACATGAGTGTATGAGATGCGGCCCCCTGGCTGTTGGGTAGGGTCCACAGCCCGGATCCTGTCACCGTCGTCGAGGAACATTGAATACCCACCGCTAAGGAGGACGCGGCGCGCGGCGACTTCACCTGGACGTGCACGTTTAAGAGTAACTGGCGGCGTGGACCAAATGGGCTGCGGAATGAGGTCCGCTTCCGAAATCGCACCGTATGTGATGACTTCGTCCGATTTCGAGGCGTCTCCTACTGAGTAGAACCGCGGTCGTATTTGGATGCCGCCCTCTGCATGCGAGGCCAGGGCTGAAGAGGGGATCGAACGATCCGTGAACCAGGAAGGAAAGAGGTAGGTCAGTGCAGCAGTTATCGGTGCGGTCACGAGAGATGACGGAAAGAATCTAGGGGGCCCGACGGCATATGCTTGACTAACGAACATCCCGTCCCGCTGGAGTTGGCCAACGCTCGCAACAGAAACTCCGTGTTTCCTCAGCCATCGGTCAAGTCCAGCTACTGCAGCGCTGTTGGCTGCTACAATAACACACTTTTCGGGCCCAAGTTCGCGAATTGATTCAAGGAGAATTTCGGAAACCGGCGGAGCGCTGGAGAGTAGATCTTCGGCAGATTTGGCAAGTTCCCTGATGATTTGCGACGATTCATGCGAGACGCGGTGCTTGAGTCGCGATGATTCCTTGATTAAGTCTGATACTCCACTGTCGATGGACGGATTGAATTCGATTGGCTGCGGTTGTGTGATCAGTCGACCGCGGACGGCTCTCGCGCATCCGACTAGATCCATCCAATAATCAGGTGGTTCAGATTGTGTGTGCAGAACCAGCTTACGAACTGCCGAGTCAAATCGGGCGCCAGGGCTATCGCTTACTCGCACTAATTCAATGCCGTTTTCAATGATTTCCTGGGTTAGGGCATAGCGCTTCATTGCGTCGTCGATGCGGTTCATAACGGAATCCAAAATCCCAGCGCTTCGATACCTGGAGTGGGCGTCCATCGGACGTCATGTTTGAGCGACAATGGATTGCCGCGACTGTTGTAATATTGAACTACGTTTTCGCCTGCGGTCTGGTCTGCGATACTACGGTCCAAGATTGCGATTACGACCTTTGTCTCAATTGCGGCGAGATATTGTGCGGCTGTCGTGCCATCGAGGACGACTCCTTGCAGCGACTCGGGAAGTGGGAGATCGTCGTCTAATTTGAGCGCAGAGTATAGGCGGGTCGACCAAGTGGCGGCATCCGGGTGAGTGGGTAGAAGGATGCTGGAAATCGGCTCCCTCTCAGAACCTCGGGCTAGGAAGACATTGGTATTCTCTCGTAGCCACGAGAGGGTGCCGATTAGGGCAAAGTCTTCGGGGGGAGAGCATAGCCGTGCCGCCCAGTCTGATGACATGCCGGCCATTTGGCAGATCACTCCTGGTCGAATGATTGGTTGCCTTAGGGCCGTGGTGGGGTGCGGAATTGGTGTTAAGGCGTCGACCTTGTCGAGAATCCACTCGTAGCCGCCAAGATTCAGCCTTCCTCTGTCGAGGTCGACGCCTCGGAAATTCTCGGTGATGACAGTTGATTGGGTCACGGCGCGAACTGGCGTATCGACCGACAGGGAGAGTGCGACGTCTCGTACAGGTGGGAGAACGGGTGCAGGTGATGCCATCATCCATCCGCACCCGATTAATGCAGCCGCGAAGTCTCGGACGGGGACTGAGACTGCAACGACGAGTTGTCGGTCGGCGTTGAGTCTGGACCAATGGGCAGCGCGACTACCCAGGAGGATCAGGTTGCTGATCCAGGCGGCTTGCCGGGCTGGACTCTGCATGTCATTGGCTAAACCAAGCACGACCGGAACCCGATGCGTACTTCGGCTTGTGCGTGAGCTGTTGTTCTGGTGCTCCTACAGGTCAGTATGATCGCCCCCTCATCTGGCTTCACGTTGCTATCAACCTTCTCGGACATATCGGACCAAACCTTGCCGTGTTACATCGATGTGAGTTCGGCCAGCCCGCCTTTCGTTAGTGCTGCCGACGGCTTCGGTTCTGGTCTGTTTGCATGCCATGTATGCAGGTTAGCGATGGTCACTCCTTAACCGGCGGTGCGGTCAGCAGAGGCTTGTCGGGCCGTTGCCGGGGAACAGTGAGCCGGTACGCCGACATTGCGGTCGTTCATCGCCGGGATTCGGCGAGATCTTGATGCCCGTCGCCGACCCGACCCTCGAACACAAATTCGACCGGTCGAAGGGCGCGCGAACGAAACCAAGATGCTCGAACGCAATATGTACGTGCCGCCGGCACAGCTAGCCGGCGAACAGGTCCTCGGCGCATCGGGACGGGAGCAGCCGGGCCGAGATGGTGCAGGAATAGCCGGTGACCAGCACCGGCAGCCGGGTGACGGTGCGGTGCTGGCGGTAGCCGACGGGCACGGTGATGTCGGGGAACCACAGATCGCACTGGCCGATCTCGTCGGGCTGGTAGGTGGTTCGCAAGACCGGGTCGGGGGATACGCTGGGCGCAGGTCGCGGACGTGATCGCGCAGGATGCGGATGGAATGCTGCCAGCCGAAACGTTCGGCGATGACCGTGGCCGGCATCGTCGGCCACACCGTCAGCAGGTCCCGGATCCGGAGTTCGATTTCGTCGACCAGTGAGCCTTTCGGAGCGCGTTGGTATTTTGGGGCTCCAGCCGATCGCAGGGCCTGTTTGACGGTGTTCTTCGAACATCCCATCGTCCGGGCGATTGCATTGATCGGCATCGTTTCGGCTCAGTGTAGTCGCCGGATCTCGGCCCAGTCCTCCGCAGACAACACCCGCTTCCTCCTGGCCTCGACTGAGGTCAGCACCCCCAAAGGCGTCAGTTTCCGATTGCCGTCTGGGTGCCAGTCTTCACCTGCCGCCGACAACTGAATCGGGCATTGCCGCTCACTGCCGTGCATCAAAGGCCTTGTACGGTTGCTCTTCATGTCGAATAACGAGCGCACGATTTGCTTCGAGGATCTGCCCACCGCGGATCTCATCGTGGATGCGCGCTATCTAGGTGGCACTGCCGGGACGATGCGAGATGATCCGATTGCGCAGCTGGTGGATGTAGGTAACCAGGGTGGGTTCAGGTACAAAGGCTCACCCAGGCAAGGCACAGTTAAGTTGGCCGTGCTCTATACTAGCCGCGCAGAGGTGGATTGGCCGGATGCGCTCGATGTCCAGACTGGGGTACTGACCTACTACGGCGATAACCGCACGCCCGGTCGGGACCTGCACGACACTCATCGTGGCGGCAATCTCTTGCTGCGCGAGGTGTTTGCCGCTGCCCACGGCACTTCCGCAGACCGACAGAAGGTCCCGCCCTTCCTGCTCTTCGAGAAGGCTGCCCCGGGCCGTGCTGTCCGGTTTCGGGGTTTGCTTGCACCCGGTGCCTCGACGCTTTCCGCCGATGATGAGCTCGCAGCAATTTGGCGCAGTAGGGAGGGTCAACGGTTTCAGAACTATCGAGCGCGTTTCACAGTGCTCGACGTGCCTACGGTTCCGCGTTCCTGGCTGCGCTCTGTGTTGGCTGGCGAACCCACAACAACCGATCAGTGCCCAGCCGCCTGGAAGGATTGGGTTGAGAGCCGCGCTTACTCCCCGCTGGTTGCGCCGACGACCGCAGTCGTCCGCTCCAAAATGCAGCAGCAGCCGACCGACGAGGCCGGGCGCGACATTCTCGAATCCATCCATCAGTATTTCGCCGGTTGGCCGCAGGGTTTCGAAGAATGTGCAGTAGCAATCTGGCGAATGATCGCCCCCTCGACTGGCAGATGTGATGTCACTCGCCCCAGCAGGGATGGGGCCGCGATGCAGTGGGGCAGTACCTGCTAGGGCCGCTTGCCGACAGGGTGGTCATCGACTTTGCGCTGGAGGCAAAGTGTTATGGGCCTGCGAATTCAGTTGGGGTGCGCGAGGTGAGTCGCTTGATCTCCAGGCTGAAACACCGGCACTTTGGTGTATTCGTAACCCTGTCGTATTTCAATACTCAGGTTTACGACGAGGTGCGTTCCGACGGCCACCCGATCGCGCTCATTTGCGGACGAGATGTCGTTGATGCGCTTCGGGAGCACGGATATGGGGATGCAGATGCAGTGCGGGCATGGCTGGGGAAGATGTTTCCGAGGCTTGGCCAGTAGCTGTGTAGTCGTGCCTGGAGTGTTTTCGATGTGCCTCGCGGGGACGCTACTAACGGCTTCGAGCAGTTCATCGCCGCGTTGTACCGGTCAGCTGGCAACTTCTTCGACGTGGTGGGCTGGTATGTCAACGGTCGAGGGCGGCAGTAACAATGGCGAGTGCGTCGGGGGTGGGCACGTGTTCCCAGATGCGGAGCACTTGCCAGCCTGCCGATTCGAGCAGGCAGGTTTGCTCACGGTCGCGCTCGGCATTCCGCCGTAGCTTCGGTGACCAGTAGCCTTCGTTGGCTTGCGGAATTCGGCCGTGCTCCGGGCATGAATGCCAAAAGCATCCGTCGACGAATACAGCGATCTTGCGACGGGTAAAAGCTATATCGGGACGGAGCAACTTTCCGTCGATGCGGATGGGGAAGTCCTTCCGGTATCTGAATCCCCGGGCGTGTAGAGCGGAACGCAATTGAACTTCGGGTTTGCTGTCGGTCCGCCGGATCGCTCGCATGTTGCGCGATCGGCCCGGGGAGGTGACATACACTCCGGCCATAGGCTCGCTGCTGTTGGTCACAGGGGGTCCTCCAGTCACTGTGCCATGAAGGCAGGTTAGCGACCCTCGCGCAGGGCTCGGTAGAGCGGTCAGCAGTATCCTGCGGAACCGTTGTGCGGGTGAGCCCGCTGTCGTCTGAACATAGTCTGTGATCGGGGCCCTCCCGCCTGCACCTCTTGGCTGTCCTGACTTGGTGGTCAGGTCGGTTGGGGGCACCCAGGTCGCCAAACTACGTTTCAGAACTGGCGTTCGACTCGGCCGACAAGCCGCGAACCGGAACGCAACCCCTGACTGGTGCTGCGACGGCGGACCGGGAACCAGCAACGGACTGGTTCCCGGTCCGTCTACGAGATGTCGCGACGATTCGTCTACTATTCGTCGCCCTTCACGAACAGCGGCGCCGGCACGGGCGAGGACTCACCTGGCGTAGCCCGCCGCCAGTATCCGCCCTTGATTTCTGTGCCAGTGCCTGGGGCAGTCGGCACAATTCGCACCGAGATGTATTCCCGCGGGCCCGGAACAGGGACGCCGAGGCCCGCGGCGATCTGCTTGTGGCCGTCGCGAGTTCCGCTGAGGATGATGTATCCCTCGGGTGCGAGGGCCGAACGTGCACCACCGTTGGTCCGAACCCGCTTCTGGTCATCGAGCTGCATCGCGACCGTACGGACTGCGCTGCGGTGCACCAGCTTTCCTTCGGCAAGCCGGAACAGCTGATTAGTCCGCTGGGTGCCGAATCTGCGAGTAAAGATGTCGTCGACGGCGGGCCGGGGGAGCTGCAGGAGAATATTGGCGGGCATGGGAGCGTCCTTCCACAGCCAGCGCACCGCAGCCCGGCCCGGGCCGTTGAGGGTGGTCTTCTTGTCCCGGTTCGCGCCCTCCGAGCGATATTCCTGCCGAACACGGATGAGACCGAGGGACCAGATTGCGTGTTCGTCGTTACCGGTGGCGACAAGGGCGATGCGGTCGAACACTTCGGGGGGAAGCATCCAAGAGCCTTCCTTCTGGCTCCACTTTGCATCGACCTGGTGTCCTGCGATGCGGTAGTCGGTTGCGTCGCCACCTTCGAATCCGAACTCGCGCTGGGCGTTGATCTCGAACAAGGTCCCGAAGTGGGTCTTCTCGGTTTTCATAAGCTGATCCCAGCGGTAACGCCCAGTCTCGGCACCGTTGTAGATCATGTCGTAGGTGTGCCGGACGACGGCGGCCCAGCGGCTCCCGTCGGGATCAGCACGGAGAAGTTCGGCGGCGACTGCCTCGAGTTCGGGATCGGACTCGACGAAAGCGTCCAGGGTGGTCATAGAGTGGGTCCTTTCGGATTTGTGTGCACTGGCTAATCCGCGCAGGCGTGTACGCGCGGGGTGCAGTCTTTGAACCTCGCGGTGTTGTTCAGCAGTGAGAGGAAGGAAGTGGTTATGCGTCGTCGTCGGCGAGGACCTGCTTGCCGAACTCCTGCATCACCCGCAGTTGCTCGGAATGGGGCAGGCGGCACCAGTCGAGGAAGACCAGTTCGGTGTCGTCGGGGTCCTTGCGGCGGGCGACCATCCAGGCGAAGAGTCGCTTCTTTTCTTTGCGGCTGCCGATGTTGCGCGCGCGGGTCAGGACGAAGTCGGTAGTGGGGGGGTCGAGGGTGTTGTCACGGGACTCGTCGCCGCAACGCTGGCATTCGGCATGTAGGTTGTTCTCGTCGTCGGTTCCGCCTCGGGCGACGGGGATCAGGTGCCCGATGGTCAGCACTGCCCGGCGCTCGGGGGCATCGGGGAACGATTCGCCGGCGGGCACACCGCAGATTGCGCAGAGATGACCGTCACGTTCGAGAATCCGGCGGCGTTTGGCGCCGCCGATGGTCTTGCGGGCGGGTTTGGGTGGTCGCTTACCCAGGTCGATCCGGACGCCGATCTGCCTGACCAGGTACTCGTCGGGCGCAAGGGTCGGGTTGACCTTGTAGTTGTCGATAACCCATCCGCATTCGCGCAAGTCACGCATGCGGCGGTCGTTCTGGGCGTAAGCGGGGATCGCCCTGTTCAGCTCAAGCTTGGTGAACTTGTTGCCCTCCCCGACCTTGGCGATGAACTCGGCAACCAGGACCCGGGAGGAGCGGCGGATTTCTCCGTTCGTCACGGCCGTGTCCTTCCTGAAAGCGAACCTGTGGTTTGTTCGACTCTCTAAACAATAATCTACCGGCCCCTCTATTTCATAACGCCGGGCCAACGTCCGGCAATGTTCGGCAGCTGTACGGCGTTCTTCGGCCCTCTGGAAGTGACATGCGGTGAGCGGGTAATCAAACGGGTGTTCGAATGGGGGAGGTATGATCGATGCATTCCGGGTATAGGAGGATGGGCGCATGCCAGCGAAGAAGACGAGTGCCACATCGCGATCCAGCTACGAGGTTGTCGAGATCTGCGCGGGAGCAGGCGGGCAGGCCCTGGGTCTGGAGAAGGCGGGGTTCGCTCATAAGCTGGCCGTCGAGCTGGACTCCAACGCCTGCAACACGCTTCGGTTGAACAGGCCAGACTGGGATGTCGAAGAGGGAGACGTCGCCGACCCCACGGTGTGGAAACCGAGCGAATACGAAGGTATCGACCTGCTGGCCGGTGGTGTGCCGTGTCCGCCCTTCTCAATCGCAGGCAAGCAGCTCGGAGCCTCCGACGAGCGGGACCTGTTTGCATGGGCAGTGGAAGTGGCGGGTCAGATCCAGCCGCGCGCACTGATGCTGGAGAACGTCCGCGGGCTCTCGGCGCCGCGCTTTGCCGCCTACCGGCAGCGCGTGCTCGACCGGCTGGCAGAATTCGGCTACGTCGCCGACTGGCGCCTGCTGCAAGCTTCGGACTATGGCGTTCCGCAGTTGCGGCCGCGGTTTGTCCTCGTCGCACTACGTCCCGAGGATGCTGCCTACTTCCACTGGCCGAAGCCCACTCCAACACAGGACACGATTGGTTCGGCACTTAAGGACCTGATGGGGGAGGCCGGATGGCGTCACGTTGATGACTGGGTTGCACTTGCAAACGACATCGCACCGACGCTGGTCGGAGGAAGCAAAAAGCACGGGGGAGCGGATCTGGGTCCCACCCGTGCCAAGCGCGCATGGCTCGAGCTCGGAACCAGCGGAATGGGCATCGCCAACGAGCCCCCGGCGGCTGATGCCCCTCATCCCGCCGATGTCCCGCCGAAGCTGACACTTCCTATGGTGGCCCGGTTGCAGGGCTGGAAGGACGGCGAGTGGGAGTTCTCCGGAGGCAAGACTGCCAAGTACAGGCAGATCGGGAATGCGTTTCCCCCACCGGTGGCAAGAGCGATCGGCGAGTCGATCGTCGCCGCATTCGATAAGACTGCCGCCCGCCGAGAAATCCTTGAGCTCGCGCCCGAAACCGTGCACGACGTCGTCTACAAGGCATTGAAGTCCACTGATGGGTTCGTCACGGCAACAAAGCTCCTGGCATTGTCCGATGGGCTCGTGGAAGAGCACGAACTCGAACGCCGGATCGCCAACCTGTCCCGTGACTTCATCGTCGATATCAAACAAACCAAATCAGGCGTCTCATACCGGCTTGGTGAGTTCAAAGGCTTTACTGGGCAAGAAAATCACTTGCGTCATGACTACATAGCAACCTTCCGTTCGCGAGTCAGTTAGGCTCCTTCAGTGGGCGCCAAGCTATTTGGCGCGTTCGAGAGAAGTGACCGACGAGATCGTTGTGAGCCGGTTGTTTCGCGCTTGGAGGTCATCCTCGAGTATCGGCGCCTGGTGAAAGTACAGGAACTGGAATGGTTGGCGTTCGCGGATGAAGCGACCGCCTCGGTGACGAAGTCGGTCGGCCGTCTGGGATGCACGGTATGCATCCGACGCTACGCAGCGGCTGCCGCAGCTGGGCAGGGCGGGGGTACACCGAGTTCTTGATATGGGGCTCTTGCTTGCTCATGCGGGCAGGGGATGCGCTGAGATGGTTTAGGCGCCCCATTGTGCACTGATCCGCAGGAGGGCAGTGTGTGTGTGCGATGGATTGCTCCGTCGCACACACACACGGGTCTCGTGCCGCCTACCTCGGCGGGCCGATCACCGTTGGGTGACGCCGAAGAACTCGGTGACTCAGTTCAGCGTGTGCTCATCGCGAAGCCTGCAGGCGGAGTTCTGGTTTGCAAACAAGCCAGCTTCGCGGAGCGCCGATTCGCGATCGACCGTCCGTTCCCACACGACCGGAACGATCCACTCCTGGTAGTCCTCATCGGGATTCGGGTCATCGATCTCGTGCGTGTAAGGGCCGACCAAGTCGAGGCTGCGGAAGCTCACCTTCTGGCCATCGACCTCGAGGGTCGTCTCATCTGCCGGCGCCGCGGATCCCGCAACCGTTCCGGCACCCACATAGCCGACCTTGGGCACGTAGACGAAGACGCGGTCGCCGGCTTGGAGATTCTTGAGCGTGTCCGAGTACCAGCGTCCGCCCCCGGCAGAGACGAACCCGTACTTGCGAGCGTCGTCCCAGTTGCGGGAATCGTTGACCTCACCAAGACAGACATGCCAGTCTTGTCCGTTCCACTCGGGCTTCTCCGAACTGGACGTGGCGCTTTCACTATCGGAGGTGTTGGTAGCCGGTGATGTGCGGCGGGAACAAACGACGGCCGGACGGACGAGCTTGGTGTGTATCCGAACTGGGTGAATTTATGGCTGATGAGGCTCAGCGAAGGTGGTTCTGGCGCACTTTTCGTTTGCGCCGTGAGGCGCTGTGATTCGAGTGGAGGTGAGAGACCTTCACCGCCGGGCTGTCGTAGCTGGTCGGTGGAGCTGAGGGCAGCCCGATCCGGGTGATGCCGGAGAGGGTGGGAGCAGCCCTGACAACGCCGGGACGTGGCCAGTACTGCCAGATGGTGCGGGTCCGGCAAGCGAGACGAAGAGGAGTACGCGAGGAACCAGCGTTCTTACGTCCCTCAATGCGCCACCTGCTCGAACCTGGCGGATCTGGGCAGGACGCGGTGCGCACCCACCGAGGTCGGTGGGGAACTCCTGGGTCGGTTTATGGAAGCCGGCCGGGAGGCCACGAGGAATGTCTACGGCGTACTCGTGGCGATGCCGCAGGGACACAGTTGGGCTCCTACTTCGTCGAGCGAATCACAGTGAACACGGGAACTATCCGTCACGGCTCCCGGTCTGGTGAGCAGCCGGCTCGCCGGGTCGGGATAGATGCATCGACCGTCGAACGTGTCGGGTGGGGCGGAGCCGCCGTAGTAGTCCGAGGCCGGGAAAGCCGGTCACATGGCGAAGGGCGGCAGCGGTTTCGAGAAGGGCGGAGACTGTAATGCCGAAAGATGCGCCACCGAATGGTGACGCCGCGTCCGAGTCGGTCCCGATGGGACCGACTCGGCGGGTATCGGAGATGCAGGCCAAGCTTCACCGCCCCCCCCGGCGGCCGATCCGGGCCGCCGGTTCGACGACCTGTTCAACCTGGTGCACGACCCGGCGACGCTGATCGCGGCATTCGACCGGGTCGCGGGCAACCGCGGAGCGAAGACTCCCGGCGTCGACGGCAGGACCGTCGCCGATGTCGAGGAATACGTCGGAGTTCCGGGTTTCCTGAACGACCTACGTGCCAGCCTGAAGGATGGTTCGTTTCGGCCGTTGCCGGTGCGGGAGAGGATCATTCCCAAGCCGGGCGGGTCGGGGAAGGTGCGCCGTCTCGGGATTCCGACGGTGGCAGACCGGGTCGTTCAGGCCGCACTCGAGTTGGTGCTGGAACCGATCTTCGAGGCGGACTTCGAGCCGGTCTCGTTCGGGTTCCGGCCCAACCGGCGGGCGCAGGACGCGATAGCCGAGATCCACTACTACGGCACCCGCGGCTACCGCTGGGTGCTGGATGCGGACATCGAGGCGTGCTTCGATCGGATCGAGCACGTCGCATTGATGGATCGTGTCCGGTTGCGGATCAAGGATAAGCGGGTCCTGGCACTGGTCAAGGCGTTCCTCAAGGCCGGGGTTCTCACCGAACTCGGCGACCAACGGGACACCACGACCGGCACGCCCCAGGGTGGCATCCTCTCGCCGCTGTTGGCCAACATTGCGCCCCGTGTGCTCGACGAGCACGTGATGGCGCCGTGGAAGCCGGGCGGCACGATGGCCACCGAGGGCAAGCGGGCATACCGTCGCCGCACAGGGTCACCGACGTGGCGGCTGGTCCGCTACGCCGATGACTTCGTCGTCCTCGTCCATGGGACCGAGGACGACACCGAGGCGATGCGTGAACAGGTAGGAGAGGTTCTCGCACCGATGGGTCTGCGGCTCTCGCCGGAGAAAACCCGCGTGCGACACCTCAGCGACGGGGTCGACTTCTTGGGATTCCACATCCGGTGGCGTCGCAAGCGAGGCTCGGACAAGTGGTACGTCTACACGCTCATCGGCGACCGGCCCATCCGGTCGCTGAAGACGAAAGTCCGTGCCCTGACCCATCGGCAGTCGCAGCTGAGTCTGGAGTACGTGATCGTGCGGCTCAACCAGATTCTGCGCGGCTGGTCCAACTACTTCAAGCATGCCGTGGCGAAAGACCGGTTCACCGCGCTGCAACACTATGTGTGGCAGCGGGTGATCGAAGATGCTGCAAACCCGGCATCGCTGGGGGTGGAACGACATTCGCCGCCGATACACCACCCGCACCGGGCGGTGGTTGCCTATCTCGGCGGCGGACGGGACCGTGTTGTTCGACATGGCCAGTGTGACGGTCTCTCGTTACCGATGGCGCGGACACACGATCCCGAACCGGTGGACGGCCCTGCAGACAGCTTGACGGCAGAGACCGTGGAGAGCCCGTTGCGTCGAGAGGCGCACGGCGGGTTCGGCGAGAGGTCCGGGGAAACGGGGCGGGAGCAATCCCGTCACCGCGCCCCGGGCCTACTCAGCGAAGCTGCTGCCGCGCTGCATCATTCGAGGTGGATGATACGTTTCCGCAGCAGATCCAGATTCGCCCGCCCGTACATCTGTCGTTTGAGCATTTTGATCCGATTCACATGCCCTTCGACCGGACCGGAGTTGTGCACCAGCGTCAGGCCGGCAGTGACCGCATCGAGGTCTCTGCGCAGCCCGGTGACGAAAGACCGAAGCGCTTGCGAGCCGGTGGTATCGACATCGGTCATCCACTCGGCCAGGTCATGTCCACGACGGTCGACCATGATCTCGGCGAAACGGCGAATGTGCTCACGCACGGCCATCAGGGCGGGACTGCGGTCGCAGATGTCGGTGAGCCGCTGGATGTCCTTGGCAGTGAGATTGAGCTTCCCCCGCCTTCCCGGAGACTTCCGAACCAGGTTTGATCGTAGGAACCGAGGAAGGACGTCATTGTGGGAACGAGGAAGTATCCACCGGAGCTGCGTGAGCGCGCGGTCCGGCTGTACCGGGAGTCCGAACCGAAGCCGGTGCTCCGCCGGCTGGCCGAGCAGCTCAACGTGCACCCCGAAGCGCTG
>Ga0180215_1002197_pt1 | contig 20032 bp, 19 predicted proteins | sample eDN3rd37CBELigBY_FD_128871 | JGI IMG/M metagenome (GOLD analysis project Ga0180215, IMG submission 128871) | Enriched backyard soil microbial communities from Emeryville, California, USA - eDNA 3rd pass 37_C BE-Lig BY (version 2) (version 2) | ecosystem: Environmental > Terrestrial > Soil >... | reverse complement strand
GCCGGCTGGGGCGGCGCGCTGCGCAAGCTGCAAGCGCTCTACGACTAAGGAGCAACACCATGACGGAGCACCGGATCGCCACCCGCGCCGAGTGGGAGGACGAGCGACGCGCGCTGCTGGAGCGCGAGAAGCAGCTGACGCGGCTCTCGGACGAGCTCGCGGCCGCGCGCCAGGCCCTGCCCTGGGTCCCGATCGAGAAGGACTACGAGTTCGACACCGAGCACGGCCGGCGCACGCTCGCCGAGCTCTTCGGCGGGCGCTCGCAGCTCGTCGTGCAGCACTTCATGTTCGGCCCGCACATGGAGCAGGGCTGCCCGAGCTGCAGCTCGCTCGCCGACGGCAACAACGGGCCGCACGTGCACCTCGAGCACCACGACGTGGCGTTCGTCGCGGTCTCGCGGGCGCCGCTCGAGAAGCTGCTCGCCTACCGCGAGCGGATGGGCTGGACGTTCCCGTGGGCGTCGTCGTTCGAGAGCGACTTCAACTTCGACTTCGGGGTCTCCTCGACGCCGGAGCGGCCGCTGGCGGCGTACAACTGGCGGCCGCTGGACGGGCTCGGCGACGGGCCGGCCGAGTTCCCGGGCATGAGCGCGTTCGCCCTGCGCGACGGGGTCGTGTATCACACCTACTCCGCGTACGCGCGCGGGCTCGACGCGCTCTGGGGCATGTACGCGTGGCTCGACCGGGCGCCGCTGGGGCGCAACGAGGGCGAGGACAAGGCGCCGGGATGGCTGCGGCGCCGCGACGCCTACGAGCCGGCGCTGGCGTGATCGCCCACGTCGGCGGGGTGCCCGTCGAGGAACTGCTGCCGCTCGCGCTCGCGGGCGGCGGCGGGGCCGTCGCGTTCGCCCGCGCGTGGCTGCGGGCGCGCTTCTCGCGGCCGGAGGTATAGCTGGCACTACCGTCAAGAGTGGCCGTGGCGTGACTGGTCGCGGCCGCGCCGTCGCCCGATGCTTGTCGTCAGATGAGTGTCGAACTGGACGGAGTGATCAAGCGGCACGGCCGCGGGGCGGCGGCGGTCGTGGCGCTCGACGGCGTGTCGGCGCGCTTCGACGCGGGCTCGTTCACCGCGATCATGGGCCCTTCGGGGTCGGGCAAGTCGACGCTGCTGCAGTGCGCCGCCGGGCTCGACGACGTCGACGCGGGCGAGGTCGTCGTCGACGGCGTCGCCCTCGGCGGGCTGCGCGAGGCCGCGCGTGCGCGGCTGCGCCGGGAGCGCGTCGGGTTCGTCTTTCAGGCCTTCAACCTGCTCCCCGCGCTGACGGCCGAGCAGAACGTCGCGCTGCCGCTGCGGCTCGCCGGCCGGCGGGTGCCCAAGCGCCAGGCGCGCGAGGCGCTCGCGCGCGTGGGCCTCGCCGACCGTGCGCGGCACCGGCCGAGCGAGCTGTCCGGCGGTCAGCAGCAGCGCGTCGCGATCGCCCGCGCGCTGCTGATCCGCCCGAAGGTGCTGTTCGCGGACGAGCCCACGGGCGCGCTGGACTCGGCGAGCGCCCGCGAAGCGCTGGCGTTGCTGCGCGGGTTGCGCGAGCAGACGATCGTGATGGTGACGCACGATCCCGTCGCCGCGGCGCACGCCGACCGCGTGCTGTTCCTGGCCGACGGGCGGATCGTGGGCGAGCTGGACGACCCGACGCCCGCGGCCGTGGCGGCGACGATGACGCGGCTGGAAGCGCCGCGCGGGCGCTGATGCTGCGGCTCGCCGCGCTCACGCTGCGCGGGCGCTGGCCCGCGCTGGCCGGTGCGTTCGCCGCCCTGGCCGTCGGCGCCGCGCTGGCCATCTCCGCCGTGCAGGTGCTCGCCGCCGCCTCGGGCGCCGCGCCCTCCGGCCCGCAGCGGTATCGCACGGTGCCGGTCGTGGTCACGGCGCCGGTCGCGCTGCGGCGAACGATCGCGGGCGAGGTCGAGAGCGAGCCCAACCCGCGTCGCGGAGCGCTCTCGCCGGCGCTGGCGGCGCGCATCGCCGCGCTGCCGCGCGTGCGGCGCGCGGTCGTCGACCGCGCCGTGCACGTGCGCACGCCGGCGGGCGCGAGCCTCGTCGGCCGGCCGTGGTCGGCGCGGTTCGGCGCCCGGCTGCTCGCGGGGCGCGCGCCCGCGGCCCCGGGGGAGATCGCCGCCGCTCACGGCGTCGGCGACGTGCTCGTCACGCCGGCGGGAATCGCCCGCTACCGCGTCGTCGGCACCGTCGCCGAGGGCGTGTTCTTCAGCGACGCCGAGGCCGCGCGGCTCGCGCCGCGGATCGACGCGCTCGCGGTCTGGCCCCGGTCGGCGGCGCGATCCGTCCGCGACGTGGCCGGCCGGCGGGCGTCCGTGCTCACGGGCGCCGCGCGGACGGACGCCGAGCCGAGCGCGGCGCGCGACGCGGCCGCGGCCGCGGGCGTGCTGCTCAGCCTGATGGCGATGACGCTCGGGTTCGTCGCCACCTTCGTGGTCGCGTCGTCGTTCGCGTTCGCGGTCGCGCTGCGGCGACGGGAGCTCGCGTTGCTGCGCGCGGTCGGCGCCTCCCCGCGCCAGATCCGCCGGCTCGTGCTGCGCGAGGCGGCGCTCGTGGCGCTGGCCGGCGGGCTCGCGGGCGCGGCCGCCAGCCTGCTCGTCGCGCCGCTGCTCGGCCGCTGGATCGCTTCGAAAGGGCTGGCGCCGGACGACCTCGACGTCTCCCCCACGCCGCTGTCGCTGCCGCTCGGCGCCGGCTTCATGCTGGCGGTCGCGCTCGCCGGCGCCTGGCTGGCGGCGCGGCGCGCGGCGCGTACGCGGCCGGCGGAGGCGCTGCGCGATGCGGTCGTGGACCGTGGCGTGATGACCGTATCGCGCTGGCTCGTGGGCGTGCCGTCGCTGGCCGGCGCGGTGGCGCTCGCGCTCGCCACGGTGAGCGCGGAGGCCGACGCCCAGCTTCCGCTGACGTTCGGCGCCGCGACGCTGGCGATCCTCGGGCTCGCCCTGCTCGCGCCGCTGGTCGTGCCGCCGCTCGTGGCCCTGCTGGCGCCGCGCTCGGTGCTGATCCGCCGGCACGCTCGCGCCGGGGTCCGGCGCACCGCGGCGACCGCCGCGCCCGTGCTCGTCGCGGTCGGGCTCGCGGGCTCGCTGGCCGCGCTGGTCAACTCGATCAGCGCGTCCGACGCCGCCGCGACGCGCGCCCGCGTCGATCCCGGCGCGCTCGTCGTCAGCGCCGACAGCGGCCTGTTCCGTGGCGACCTCGCGGCGCTGCGGGCGACGGGCGCGGCGGTCGGGGTCACCGCCGAGGGCGACCTGAGGACCGGCGCGAGCGTCTATCGCGCGCTCGGGGTCGACGCCGGCGCGATCCCGCTGGTGCTGCGCGTGCGAGCCCTCGAGGGCTCGCCGGCCGCGCTGCGCGGGCGGACGATCGCGCTCGGCGAGCTGGCGGCACGCGCGCTGCGCAAGGGCGCGGGCGACCGGCTGCGCGTCTGGCTGCCGGACGGCCGGCGCGCGCGGCTGCGGGTCGTCGCCGTGCTCGCCGACGGTTTCGGCCCCGTCAGCGTGTACGTGCCGCGCGGCGTGCTGCCCGGGCCCGCGACGGCCGCCTACGTCCGCGGCCACGAGGCCGCGGTGCGCGCCGTCGCCCGCGCGCGCGGCCTGCAGGTGGCGGGCGGGACCGCGACGCGGGCGGTCGCGGACGTCACCGACAGCAGCAACATGAACCCGCTGGCGCTGCTCGTGATCCTGGGTGTGGCCACGCTCTACGTCGCGATCGCGCTCGCCGCGACGGCGGCGATCGCCACCGTCGCGCGCGCCGGCGAGCTCGCGCTGCTGCGGCTCGCGGGCGCCACCCGCGCGCAGGTCGTCCGGCTCGTGGCGCTCGAGGCGCTCGTGACCACGATCGTCGGCGGGCTGCTCGGCTGCGCGGTCACGGCGCTGGTCGTCGGCGGGCTCCGGCGCGGGCTCGACGGCCTCGAAGGCCCGGGGGCGGTCGCGCTGCCCTGGGGCCTGGTGGCGGCGCTGATCGCCGGCTTCGCCGCGATCGCGATCACCGCGGCGGCGCTGGCCGCGCATCGCAGCCAGCGCCCGGCGCCGCACCTGGTCGCGCCCTGACTAGCATCGACCGCATGCTCCTGTCGTCGCGGCCCTGGCGCTCGCTCGCCTACGTGGCCGCGCGCCTGCCGCTGCCGGCGCTCGGCGCGACGCTCGTGCTCGTGCCGGCGTTCACCGGCCGGCCGCTGCTGGCCGTCCCGCTGCTCGTCCTCTACCTGGCGGCGGCGGTCTTCGCGGCGCCGTTCGAGCGCCGGCTCGTCGCGATCCTGGGCCGCCGGCCGGTGGACGACGCGCGCCCTCAGGCGCGGACGGTGGCCCACGCGCTGCTCGCGGCCGTGCTGGCGCCGGCCGAGGTGCTGCTCCTGCTCGGCTGGAGCGCGGGCTCGATCGCGCTCGTCGCGGCACCCGCGCTGCAGGGCGACGGGCCGGTCGCGGCCGGGCCGTGGACGGTCGACACGACCGCGGAGGCCTGGCTCGCCGTGCCCGCGGGCGTCGCCGTGTTCGTCGGGGGAACGTACGTGCTCGTCGGGCTCGCGGAGCTGCACGCGTTCCTGGCGCGCGAGCTGCTCGGCCCGCGCGAGGCGGAGCTGCAGGCGCGCGTGACCGAGCTCACGCGCTCGCGCCTGCGGCTGGTCGACGCCTTCGACGTCGAGCGCCGCCGGATCGAGCGCGACCTCCACGACGGCGCGCAGCAGGAGCTCGTCGCGCTGGCGATGACGCTCGACCTGGCGCGGATCGAGCTCGAAGGCTCGCCGCACGCCGAGGCCAAGCGGCTCGTCGACCACGCCCACGCCCAGGCCACCAGCACGATGACCAGGCTGCGCGAGCTCATCCACGGCATCCACCCGCCGGCGCTCGCCGACCGCGGCCTGCCGGGCGCGATCGAGGCGCTCGCCGACCGGTCGGTCGTGCCCGTGACGCACCGGGTCGAGCTGCCGCGCCGCCCGCCCGAGAGCGTGGAGACCGCGGCCTACTTCGTGCTCGCCGAGGCGCTGGCGAACGCCGGCAAGCACAGCGGGGCGTCCGCGGTGGACGTCGAGGTCCGGCTGCGGGACGGGCGGCTGGAGCTCGCGGTCACCGACGACGGCGTCGGCGGCGCGTCCGCCGGCGACGGCGGCGGGCTGGCCGGCCTCGGGGACCGCGTCGCGGCGGTCGGCGGGCGCCTCACGCTGTCCTCGCCGCCGGGCGAGGGAACGACCGTGCGCGCGGAGATCCCATGCCCGTGACGGTCGTGATCGCCGAGGACTCGGGGCTGCTGCGCGACGGCCTGGTCGGCATGCTCGAGCGCTTCGACTTCTCGGTCAGCGCGGCCGTGGGCGACGCGCAGGCGCTGCTGGACGCCGTGGACGAGCACCGGCCGGACCTCGTCATCACCGACGTGCGCATGCCGCCGGGGTTCCGCGACGAGGGCTTGCGCGCGGCGCTCGCGCTGCGCGCGCTCCATCCCGGGCTGGCGATCGTGGTCCTGAGCCAATACGTCGAGCAGACCTACGCGGGCGAGCTGCTCGCCGATGAGGCGGGCGGCGTCGGCTACCTGCTCAAGGACCGCGTCGCCGACGTGCGCGCGCTGGTGGCCGCGCTCCGGCAGGTGCTCGACGGCGGCACCGTCGTCGACCCCGAGGTGGTGCGGCGCCTGCTCGCGCGCCGCAGCGACCCGCTGGAGCGGCTCACGGCGCGCGAGCGCGAAACGCTCGCGCTGATGGCCGAAGGGCGCTCGAACGCCGCGATCGCGCGCGAGCTCGTCGTCACCGAGGCGACGGTCGCCAAGCACATCCGCAACGTCTTCGACAAGCTCGAGCTGGCGCCGACGGAGGACGCTCACCGGCGCGTGCTGGCCGTCGTCACGTATCCGCAGGGCTGAGAACGTCGGTTCTCAGGCGCCGGACGGCCTCGGCGAGGCGCTCGGGTGGCTCGGCGGCGAACGTCAACCGCAGGTGCGGGCCGGAGGGCTCGGCGGCGAAGAACGGCCGGCCGGGCGAGACCACGACGCCCGCGGCCGCGGCCCGGGCCGCGATCTCGCGGTCGTCGCTGCCCGGCGGGAGCGGGACCCACAGGTTCATGCCGCCGTCGGGCAGCCGCGCCGGCCTGAGGTCGCCGAGCGCGGCGGCGAGCGCATCGCGGCGCTCGCGCAGCACGCGCCTCGTCTTGCGCAGGTGCGACTGCCAGGCGGGCGCGCCGACGAACTCGAGCGCGGCCTCCTGCAGCGGGCCGGGCACGTAGAGGTCCTCGACGATCCGGGCCGCCCGCAGGCGCGCGAGCGCGGGGCCGCGGGCGACGACGGCGCTGATCCGCAGGCCGGGCGCAGCGGCCTTGGTCAGCGAGCGCAGGTGGACGACGTGGCCGTCGGGGTCCTCGGCGAACAGGGGCGGCGGGGCGGCGGTGAAGGCCAGCTCGCGGAAGGCGTCGTCCTCGAGCACGAACGCGTTCGCCTGGCGGGCCGCCTCCAGCACCTGTTCTCGCCGGGCGGGGGCGAGCGTCGCGCCGTGGGGGTTGGCGAGGTGGGGCTGGAGGTAGACGAGGCGGGCGCCCGTGCGCTCGAGGGCCTCGGCGAGCAGGTCGGGGCGGATCCCGCGGTCGTCGGCGGGCACGGGGACGGGCTCGAGCCCTTGGGCGCGGGCGACGGCGAGCGCGCCGAGGTACGTGGGCGCCTCGACGATCACGGGCCCGCCGGGCGCCGCCAGGCCGCGCATCGCGGCGGCCAGGCCCGCCTGGGCGCCCGAGCAGATCAGCACGTCGCCGACGGCGGCGCCGACCGCGGTCGCGAAGTACGTGCGCAGGCCCGAGAGCCCTTCGAGCGGGACGCGGTCCCACGCGCCTGGACGCCGCGCCGCGCGGGCCAGCGCGGCGCCGAGGGCGGCGGTCGGCTGGAGCTCGGGCGGCAGGTAGCCCGAGCTCAGCACGTACGCGCCTGGGGCCGGCGGGCGCAGCAGGCCTTCGAGGGCGTCGGCGTCGATCGCCCGCGCGCCGAGCGCGACCGTCTGCCACGACGGATCGGCGGGCGGCGCGGCGCTCCTCGGCGCGACGAACGTCCCGCGCCCGGGCCGCGCCTCCACCAGCCCGCGCGCCGCGAGTGACGCGATCGCGCGCTGCACGGTGGCCGGGCCCGCCCGGTGGCGCGCCATCAGCTCCCTCACGGACGGCAGCCGGTCGCCGGGCGCGGCCGCCGCGACCTCGGCTTCGAGCTCGGTGACGATCGTCGCTGTGTTACCGTTTTCCATGAAGAGCCCCGATAACGCTACTGGTGCCGATCCGATAACGCAACCCGCCTCGGCGTTCCTCTGGGGCGCCCTCGGCGTCATCGCCTTCTCGCTGTCGCTGCCGATGACGCGGCTCACCGTCGACGAGCTCGACCCGACGTTCGTCGGCCTCGGCCGCGCGCTCGTGGCCGCGGTGCTCGCGGGCGCGCTGCTGGCGGTGCGGGGCGAGCCGTGGCCGCGGCGGCGGGACCTGCCGCGGTTCGCGCTCGTGTCGCTCGGCGTGGTGATCGGGTTCCCGCTGTTGAGCACGCTGGCGCTGCAGCAGCTCACGTCCGCGCACTCGAGCGTGATCGTCGGGCTGCTGCCGGCGGCGACCGCGGCGTGGGCGGTCGCGCGCGCCGGCGAGCGGCCGCCGCGCGCGTTCTGGGCCGCCGCGGCCGCGGGGCTGGTCGCGGTGCTGGCGTTCGCGGCGACCCAGGGCGTGAACGGGATCGCGGTCGCGGACCTGCTCGTCCTGGGCGCGGTGCTCGCGGCCGGGCTCGGGTACGCGGAAGGCGGCGCGCTGGCGCGGACCTACGGCGGGTGGCAGGTGATCTGCTGGGCGCTGGTGCTGACCGCGCCGTTCCTGGTCGTGCCGGTGGCGCTGACGGCGCAGGGCAGCGGTGACGCCGGGGCGTGGCTCGGGTTCGCCTACGTCGCCGCGGTCTCCGCCTTCCTCGGGTTCTTCGCCTGGTATCGCGGGCTCGCGCTCGGCGGCGTGGCGAGGATCGGCCAGCTCCAGCTCGCCCAGCCCGTGCTGACGCTGCTGTGGTCGGCGCTGTTCCTGGCCGAGCAGGTCACGCTCGCGATGGTGGTCGCGGCGCTGGCCGTGCTCGTCTGCGTCGTCGCCACCCAGCGGACGCGCTCAGGCCATCACGAACGCGGAGGGCGGCGTGCCGCTGATCGTCACGGGCACGTCGTGCAGGGGGCCGTGCTCCCACGCCGCGCGCAGTAGGCCGAAGATGACGACGTCGTGGACGTCCTCGCCGTGGCGGTGCCAGCCCGCGAGCACGCCCTCGCGGCGGAAGCCGACCCGCTCCAGCGCGCGCTGGGAGCGGCCGTTGCGGGTGTTGGCCCACGCGGTCAGGCGGTCGAACCCGAGCCGCCGGAACGCGAGCGCGGCGATCATCGCCTTCGCCTCGGCGTTGGCGCCCGACCCCCACCAGCGCTGCCCGAGCCACGAGCCCACCGTGGCGCGGCGGTCGCGGCGCGCGACCTCCGACAGCCCGGTGACGCCCACCGGCAGGTCGTCCGCGTCCACGATCACGAAGTCGAGCAGCTCCCCCGCCTCCCGCCGCGCGGGCAGGCTGGCGATGTAGCTCTCGGGCTGCGAGATGTCCGTGTACGGCCCCCACGAGAACCAGCGCGTGACCGCCGGGTTGGAGGCGATCTCGAGCAGCCGCGAGGCGTCGCCGGGCGCGGCGTAGCGCAGCGAGTAGCGCGGGCCCGTCACGACGAGCTCATCGCGCCCGTCTGGCGAGGCGTCGGTCACGGCCACGATGCTATACACGCGCCATGGAGGCCCTGCTGTACGACGTGCACGGGAACCTTCCGGCGCTCGAGGCCGTGCTCGCCGACGCGCCGGACGTCGACCGCTTCATCCTCGGCGGCGACTACGCGCTCTTCGGCGGCTGGCCGCGGGAGACCGTCGAGCGGCTGCGCGAGCTCCCGCACGCGCTCTGGATCCGCGGCAACGGCGAGCGCTGGACCGCGGACCCGCCGGACGCGCCCGACAACCCCGTCGTCCCGGGCGGGGTCGCCGCCGCCCGCGAGGCCCTCGGCGACGCGCTCGTCGCCGAGCTCGCCGCGCTCCCGCCCCACGTCACCCGCGACGACACGCTCATCTGCCACGGCTCACCGATCTCCGACGTGCGCTCCTTCCTGCCCGAGCCGGCCGACGACGAGCCCGAGCTGCTCGACGGCGTCACCGAGCACCGCCTCATCTTCGGCCACACGCACCTGCCCTTCACCCGCCGCGCCGGCGCGATCGAGCTCATCAACCCCGGCAGCGTCGGCATGCCGCTCGACGGCGACCCGCGCGCGTCCTACGCGCTCATCCACGACGACGGCACGGTCGAGCACCGCCGCGTCGCCTACGACCATGCCGCGAGCGCCGCCCGCGTCCGCGCCCACGGCACCGGGTGGGCCGAGATCATCGCGCGGCGGATCGAGCAGGCGCGCGTCGCGTAGGTCCGCGCGGCGACAAACCCCGCGCAGGTCCATCGGCGGGTGTGGTCGGATTGGCTCGTGCGCTGGGCCGCCACGTCGCTTGCGCTGACCATCCTCGCCGCGACGGCGTCGCCGGCCGCGGCGCACCGGTTCCCGCCCGACTGCGCGGAGAACGGCGCGAACCTCGAGCTCAGCGTGGACCGCCTGCTGGTGCGCGAGGGCGACACGGCTCGTTTCGCGGTCAGCGTGCACAACGACACCGCGCGCCCCTGCGAGGTGAGCCCCGCGCAGGTGAGCCTGTACCCGCCGGGTCCCAGCGGGACGCCGGCCGCGACCGGCATCGTGCTCGACGACGACCTGGTGCTCCCGGCCGGGCTACCGCCGCAGCTGATCGCGACCCGCGACCACCTGGTCGAGCTCGACGACGGCGTCGCGGACGTGGTCGTGGGGGCCGAGCTCAGCGGCACGCTGCATGTCTCGCCGGCCGACGCCGACTTCGTGAAGATCCAGAAGGAGTTGCACTTCGAGGCGACGCAGCCGAGACTCGAGCTCGACGTCAGCGCCTCGCCCGCGACCGGCGTCGTGCCGCTCACCGTGACGTACACGGCCACGCTGTCGAACACGAGCACGACCCCCGTCGGGATCCGCGATCTCGTGGCCGACGGCGCGCCCTGCACGCCGGGCGCCCCGCAGGGCGACGACGGCGACGGCGTGCTCTCCGACGGCGAGACCTGGCGGCTGAGCTGCACGCGCGCGCAGACCACGCCGCTCACCGGCTCGTTCGATGTCATCGCCCACGGCATGAGCACGGTCGACGACCGGCCGGTGAGCTCGAACACGGCCACGGTCGCGCTCGACATCCGCCGCCCGCCGCGACCCGTTCTGACGCTGGTCAAGACGGCGGCCCCCGAGAGCGGGTTCGCGCCGCTCGCCGTCACGTACTCGTACGTCGTCGCCAACCAGGGCCCGCCCGGGGCCCACGCGGTCGCCGACCTGGCGATCGAGGACCCGGGGTGCGCGCCGGCCGTGCCGGCCGCGAGCGGTCCGCTCCCGCGCGGGGCCACGCGGACCTTCACGTGCGCGCTGACGCTCGCCCGGCCCGGCGACGTGTTCAGCAGCGCCGTCGCCCGCGGCACCGACACGTTCGACGGCACGCCGGTCAACAGCACCCCGGCGAGCGCGGGCGCGACGGCGCTCGCCCCACCGGCCGTCCTGCCCGCGCCCGCCCCTGTGCCCGGCCCGGCTGAGCCGGCGCCGACCAAGGCCTCGGACCGCGTCACGCTCACCGTCCGCGGCCGCTTCGCGCGCCCGTGCCGGACCACGGCGACCGTCCGCGTCCGCACGGGCCGCCGCACCGTGACCCGCAAGCGCGTGAGGCTCGACCGCCGCTGCCGCTATCGCGCCCGCCTCAGCCTCCCGCGTTCACGCCTGGGCGACGCGACCCGCGTCACGGTGACGGTGCGCCACGGGCGGCGCACGAAGACGCACCGGCTACGAATTCCCGGGGGGTGAGGAACAAACGTCCCACGGCGTGGGACGGATGTACATCACCCCCCCTCGCGGACTAGGAGTCCATCGCGTCGTACGCCTCGATGTCGACCGTCTGGCGGACCGCGTCCTCGTCCGCCGTCTGGTCGTGCTCGTCGAAGAGGTGGTCCTTGAGGCGAGCGGCCAGCTCTTCGTCATCGGCCGCGGTGACGGTCTCACCGCAGACGTCGCATTCGACTACGCGCACAGTGTCCAAACCCCCTAGATGAAGATGTCGTCGCGCAGGAACTCGCGCTCGATGCCGTCGATCTTGGCCAGCCGCCGTTGGTGGCGGTCCTCGCCGGTGAAGGAGGCGGCGAGGTAGGCGCGGATGATGTCGCCCGCGAGGGCGGGGCCGATCACGCGCCCGCCCAGGCACATGATGTTGCAGTCGTCGTGTTCGACGCACTGGTGGGCGGTGTAGGTGTCGTGGGCGACGGCGGCGCGGATGCCCGGGAACTTGCAGGCCGCGACCGCGACGCCGGCGCCGGAGCCGCAGACGAGGATCGCCCGGTCGGCGTCGCCGCGCACGGCCTCGGCGGCCAGGCGGGCGGTGTCCGGGTAGTCGACCGGCTCGGTCGACCAGGTGCCGAGGTCGACGACCTCGTGGCCCTCGGCCCGGACCGTCTCCACGACCAGCTCCTTCAACGGAAAGCCGGCGTGGTCGAACGCGCAAGCAATTTTCACGACACTCTCCTAGTCACTGCGGCGCGGGAACGAGCCGCCAGGCGAGTTCCCGCCGAAGCATGCGAGCCCGTAGGGCGAGTCATGCGGCGTCTCCCGAGATTGCGCCCTGCAGGTTCTGTCCCGTGTCCTCGGCGTACTCCTGGGCGGCGATCAGCGCCGCGCCGAGCACCCCGGCGCGCGGCCCGTGACGGGCGATGCGCAGCGTCGTGTTCAGCCCCAGGCCGGGCACGACGTGACGGAAGGCGGCGTCGCGGGCGGGCTCGAGCAGCAGCTCGCCGGCGCGCGAGACGCCGCCGCCGATCACGACCTCGAGCGGGTCGAACGTGTTGATGGCGTTCGCGATCCCGATCCCGAGGCGCTCGCCCAGCACGCGCAGGCACCACAGGGACGCCTCGTCGCCGGACTCGGCGCCCGCGACCACGTCGTGGCCGTCGATGTCGCCCTTCTTGGCCGCCATCTTGCCCAGGTAGGAGTCCGGGTACTGGACCGCGGCGTAGTCGGCGAGCCGGTCGAGCGCGCGCCCGGAGGCCAAGGTCTCCAAGGAGCCCCGCTGCGGGAACGGGTCGCCGGGCACGCGGTTACCGAACTCGAGGTCGCGCCCGATGATCGTGTGCCCCACCTCGGCCGCCGACGTGGTCGCGCCGCGGTAGAGCCGCCCGTTCAGCACCCAGCCGCCGCCGACCCCGGTGCCGATCGTGAACATGACCAGCGAGGGCACGGTGATCCGCCCGTCCTCGAAGGCCTCGGCCAGCGCCGCGCAGCCCGCGTCGTTCTCCACGTACACGGGCACGCCGATGCGATCCGTCAGCAACTGGCGCAACGGCAGGTCGTGCAGCGGGATGTTGACCGACGCCAGGATCTTCCCGGTCGCGAAGTCGATCACCGACGGCATGCCGATCCCGACGGAGCGCACGGACGGCCCCATCGAGCCCTCGATCGCCACCGCGAGCTGCTCGACGAGCGCCTCCTGGGAGGCCTGGTTGGTCGACACGACGCGCGACTCGGAGAGCTCGCCGCCCTCCAGCACGGCGACCGCGATCTTCGTGCCGCCGACGTCGACGCCGATGAACTGGTCGCTCATTCCTACAGCTCCTTGGCGGCGGCCTCGTCGAGGATCAGGGTGAGCTCGCCCGCGGTCGGCCGCACCAACGCCGCGGGAGAGGAAGGATCGGCGGGCTCGCCGAAGGCGCGCGCGACGGCCTTGGCCTTGTCCGCGCCCGTGACGAGGAAGACCACGTGGCGGGCGCCGTTGAGCGCCGGCAGCGTCAGGGAGATCCGCGGCACCTGCGGCTCCATCCCCGCCAGCGGGACGCCGGTCACGAGCCGCGAGCGCTCCTCGACCTCCGGCTTGCCGGGGAACAGCGACGCGCAGTGCGCGTCCGGCCCGAGCCCGAGCAGCAGGAGATCCCAGCGCGGGGAGCCGCCGAGGTGCTCGCGCACCAGCGCCTCGTACGCGGCGGCGCCGGCGTCCGGCCCGAGCTCGCCCTCCATGCGCATCACCTGCGGGCGCCGGTCGCGCATGATCCGGCCGAGCAGCGCGTCGTTGGCCATGCGGAAGTTGGACAGCCCGTCCTCGGGCCCGACGCAGCGCTCGTCGCTGAACCAGACCGTCGACCGACCCCAGTCGACGTCCGCGCGCGCGGCCGTCTCGTAGGCGAGCTTGGGCGTCGAGCCGCCGGTGAGCACGATCTGCGATCCGCGCTCGCCCGCCTCGACCAGCATGTCGGCGACGACCGCCGCCGGGTTCTCCTCCACTCGTATCTGCATAAGTCCTTTAGCCCACCATCGCCGCGGCCGACTTCAGTGCCGGCCGGTATGTCGGATCGCGCAACAGCGCCTGGCGTACGCCTTCGCCCAGAATGCCGCCCTCCCCCCGTGATGCGCCCATGACGATCCATGAGCGCTCCGTCCCGTCCCGCTCGCGCCGGCGCGCGCACAGCCCGCCCGGCGCGCGGTCCAGCGACATCGCCTGCCCCGAGGCCAGCTCGATCGTGACCCCCGCCAGCCCCGGAGGGTTCTGGTCGACGGGCTCGAGCGTGAGCTTGATGTCCTGCTTGCGGGTGCGCGCGTGGCCGCGCCAGCCGCCGTGCGCGTGCGCCATCGCGCCGGGCTCCCAGCCCAGGCGCGACCCGAGCCAGCCGCAGAACAGCAGCGCGGCGGCGCGCGAATCCTCACGATGGCGGACGGTCACGGCCGAGATCTTGCCGAGGTCCTTGCGCCGCTGCGGTGCGTCGAAGGACGCGGCGACCCGCTCGCGCCACGGCGTCGAGCGCAGCCACGCCAGATCGACGACGTACGTGTCGCTCGAGAGATCGTCCGCGCGGGCCAGCGCGGCCTCGACGTCGGGCTCGTCGAGCGAGTCGATCAGCACGATCTGCGCGAGCCGGCGCAGCGCGTCCACGCCCTCCTGGTGGCCGTGCGGCGACCACACCATCGTGGCGAGGTCGCTCACCACCAACGGGTCCACGATCGTGTCGAGCTTCGTGAGGTGGCGCTCGCCCACCAGCAGCTCGACGCGCTCCAGCCCGACCGCGATCGAGCCCGACTTGGGCGCGTCCTCGGTGCCGATGCGCGCGGTCGCGGCCAGCCGTTGGCGCCCCGGTTCGACGGCCACCAGCACCAGCCGCGACGGGTGGAAGCGCCCGACCCGGCGCAGCCGGTTGAGGATCTCGCCCCGGAACTCGCGGTCGACGATCACGACCATGTTCATCACGCGCGCGGGCACGTAGGCCCGCTCCTCCTTGTGGCGCTCGGTGAACATGCGCCGCAGCGCGGCCTCGACCGCGGCCGGGGTCGTGTCCTCCTCGCGCCAGACGTCGTCGGGCACGCCTACAGCCCTCGCCAGCGATGCGGCGCGATCAGCTCGTCGGCGGCCGCCGGCCCGCCGGAGCCGGACGCGTAGGTGTGCAGCGGCTGGTCGTCGGCCGCCCACGCCTTCAGGATCGGGTCGATGATCGACCACTGGGCGATCACCTCGTCCGAGCGCGTGAACAGCGTCGCCTCCCCGCGCATCGCGTCGAGGATCAGCCGCTCGTAGGCCTCCGGGGACTGCGACATGAACGCGGACCCGTACAGGAACTCCATGTTGACCGGCCGGATGCGCATGCTCGAGCCGGGGATCTTGGCCCCCAGAGACAGCGACACGCCCTCGTTGGGCTGCATCGTGAGCACGAGCTGGTTGGGCTGCACGCCGACCGACCCGTGCGACTGGAACGCCAGGTGCGGTACCGGCTTGAGCTGGACGGCGATCTCGGTCACCTTGCGCGCCAGCCGCTTGCCCGTGCGCAGGAAGATCGGCACGCCCGCCCAGCGCCAGTTGTGGACCTCGAGCCGCAGCGCCGCGTAGGTCTCGGTGCGCGAGTCGTCCGGCACGCCCTCCTCCTCGAGGTAGCCGTGCACCTCCTCGCCGCCCTCGTGGCCCGCCGTGTACTGGGCGCGGACCGTGTTGCGGTAGACCTCCTCCGGCGTCGGCGGCGTGATCGAGTCCAGGACCTTGACCTTCTCGTCGCGGACCTTGTCGGCCTCGAAGCTCGCGGGCGGCTCCATGCAGACCAGCGTCAGCAGCTGCAGCATGTGGTTCTGGACGAGGTCGCGCAGCGCGCCCGAGGAGTCGTAGTAGCCCGCGCGCGAGCCGATCCCGATGTCCTCGGCGGCGGTGATCTGGATGTGCTCGATGTAGTTGCGGTTCCAGACCGGCTCGAACATGAAGTTCGCGAACCGGAACGCCATCACGTTCTGGACGGTCTCCTTGCCCAGGTAGTGGTCGATCCGGTAGACCTGCTGCTCGCGGAAGACGTGCTCGACGACGCGCTGCAGCTCCAGCGCGGACTCGAGGTCGGTGCCGAACGGCTTCTCGATCACGCAGCGGACGTCGACGTCGTCGTCGTAGTTGAGGCCCGCCTCGCGCAGGGCCTCGACGATCACGGGGAAGTACTCGGGCGCGGTCGAGAGGTAGTAGGCGCGGTTGAGCTTGCCGCCGTCGGCGTCGAGGCGCTCGATCAGCTCGCGCAGCTTCCCGTAGCCCGGCTGGTCGTCGAACGAGAAGCCGACGTAGTGCATGCGCGAGAGCAGGCCGTCGAGCACGGTCGGGTCGGGCTCGCGGCGCGAGAACTTGCGGATCGCGTCCTTGGCCATCGCCCGGAACTCGTCCTCGGGCATCTCGCGGCGCGCGACCCCGATCAGGTTGAACCGCTCGGGCAGCGCGCCCTCGTGCGCGAGGTTGTAGAGCGCGGGCAGCAGCTTGCGATGCGACAGGTCGCCCGTGACGCCGAAGATCGTCAGCGTCGTCGCCGGCACCGGCAGGCGCTCGAGCCCTTCGATGAGCGGGTTCTCGCCGAGCGTCTGCGGGTCCAGGACCGTCATCTCAGGTCTCCTCGACCTTCTTGACCGCGTGGCCGCCGAACTGGTTGCGCAGCGCGGCGAGCACGCGCGCGGCGTAGTCGCCCTCCTGGCGCGAGTAGAAGCGCGCGAACAGCGAGGCGGCGAGCGCGGGCGTCGGGACCGCCATCTCGATCCCGTCGGCCATCATCCAGCGGCCCTCGCCCGAGTCGTCCACGTAGCCGCGCAGCGCCTTGAGGTCGTTGCCCTCCTGCTCGAACGCGCGCTCGGCGAGCTCGCACAGCCACGAGCGCACGACCGAGCCGCGGTTCCAGAGGCCGGCGACCTCCTTGAGCTCGATCGGGAACTCCGACTGGTGCATGAGGTCGAAGCCCTCGGCGTAGGCCTGCATCATCCCGTACTCGACGCCGTTGTGGACCATCTTCACGAAGTGCCCGGCGCCCGCGGGGCCGAAGTGGCGCCAGCCGTCCGGCGGCGCGAGCACGTCCAGGATCGGCGCCAGCCGCTGGATCGCCTCCTCGGGCCCGCCGGCCATCATGCAGTAGCCGACGTCGAGGCCCCAGACGCCGCCGCTGGTGCCGACGTCGACGTAGCTGATGCCCTTGGGCTCCAGCTCGGCGGCGCGCCGCTTGTCGTCGTGCCAGTTCGTGTTGCCGCCGTCGACGATCGTGTCGCCCGCGTCGAGCAGCTCGGCGAGCGCGGTGATCGTGTTCTCGGTGATCGGCCCGCTCGGCACCATCAGCCACACCGTGCGCGGCTTCTCGAGCTTGCCGACCAGCTCCTCGAGCGAGGACGCGCCGACCGCGCCCTTCTCGACCGCGGCGGCGACGGCGTCCGCGTTCGGGTCGTACGCGACCACCTCATGGTCCGAGTCGCGCTCGATGCGATGGACCATGTTGCCGCCCATCTTGCCGAGACCGACGAATCCGATCTGCATGTCTAGAGCTGCTCCTTGATCGCGTCGATGTCGCCGACGGTCACGCGCACCGCGGGCAGGCCATGGTTGCGCAACGTCTGCAGATCGCCGTCGGCCTGGGCCCGGATCAGCGTGGCGAAGGAGAACGACTCGCCCGGCACGTCGAGGTCCTCGGTCGGCTCGTCCACGAGCTGCAGGAAGCGCCCGTGCTTGGGGCCGCCCTTGTGGAACTGCCCCGTCGAGTGCAAAAAGCGCGGGCCGTAACCCCACGTGGTCGCGACCCCGTAGCGCTCCATCACCGCCGCGCGCAGCCGGGCGACGGCCGCCTCGGTCTCGGCCGAGTACGGAAGGTAGCCCATGATCGCGAGGTACGACGGCGCCGCCAGCCCGTCCGTCAGCTCGGAGAGGCTGCCGTCCTCGAGCCCCGGCGAGCCCTCCTGGAGCACCCGGTTGGTGTTGTCCTTGGCCTCCTGGACGTTGGGCTGGTCGAACGGGTTGATCCCCAGCACCCAGCCGGCGACCGCGACCGCGAACTCCGACAGGTAGAAGATCCGGCCGAGGTCGGTCGGCCCGAGCGCCCGGATCACGATCACGGGATGGCCGGCCTCGCGCAGCGGGTCCAGGTTCGTCGTCGAACCGCTCGTCGCGATGTGGACGAACACGCGGTCGTCGCCGTAGGCGCCCGGGTCGAGCAGCGGCTCGTCGGCGATCGGCAGGATCCCCGTGCCCAGCTTGCCCGTGGACTCGGCCACGAGCTGCTCGGCCCACAGCCCGTAGCTCGTGAGCGGCTCGTCGACGACGAACGTGAGCTTGTCGCGGCCCTGGCGCGCGAGCTCGCCGAGCGCGCAGCCCAGCCACAGCCCGGCGTTGCCCTGCTCGCCGCGGCACTCCTCGGCGGCGCCGATCGCGCCGTCCAGGATCGGCGCCAGGTCGATGCCGGCGGCGGCCGCGGGCACGAGCCCGAAGGCGCTCAGCGCGCTGTAGCGGCCGCCGATGTCCGGGTCGCCGTAGAACACGCGCCGGAAGCCGTGCTGGCCCGCCAGCGTCTCCAGCGACGTGCCCGGGTCGGTCACGGCGGCGAAGTGCGTGCCGTCGCTCTGGCGGTCCCAGAACGCCTTGAACATCGACATCGGCTCGATCGTCCCGCCCGACTTGGAGGACACGATCATCAGCGCGCGGTCGAGGTCGATCCGGTTCAGGACCTCGCGCACCTGGTCGGGGTGCGTGGAGTCGAGGACGTGCAGGCCCTCGACGCCGAACGACTGCCGGAAGACCTCGGGCGCGAGGCTCGAGCCGCCCATCCCGAGCACGACCGCGTCGCGGTAGCCCTCGGCGCGCAGCCCGTCCGCGAACTCGGCGTACTCGGACAGCCGCTCGCGCTCGCGGTCGGCGATGTCCAGCCAGCCCAGCCGGTTCGTGACCTCCGGCGTGCCCTCAGGCGCCCACAGGGTCCCGTCCTTGCGCCACAGGCGGCCGACGACGTCCTCGTCCGCGGCCCGGCGCAGGCAGGTGGAAACCGCGTCGGCGTAACGCTCGGGGACGTCGGCTTCGATCGTCGTGACGTCGCTCATGCTCCGCTTTCCTCCCTGCAAGGCCTTGAGGTCGCCTGCACGCTAGCGAACTCCAAGATTCGTCCACCGTGCCGATTACCGCGGTCATGACCAGCGTTCCGACGCCGGCGGAGCAGCTGCGCGACGTTCGGCGCTCCGCGGACCGGCTCCTCAGCATCCTCCTCGCCCTGCACTTCCCGGCCGCGCTCGGCCTCGCGGCGCTGCACGGCACATGGTTGGCCGCCGTGCTCGTCGGCGGCACCGTCTCGGGCGGCGCCTGGCTGCTCGCGCGCCGCGCCCCCGGCGCGTTCCTCACGCGCGCGTGGATCGGGCTCGGCCTGATGGCGTACTCCGCCCTGTTCATCAGCCAGGCGCACGGGCTGATCGAGATGCACTTCCACGTCTTCGGTGCGCTCGCGTTCCTGCTCGTCTACCGCGACTGGCGCGTGGTCGTGGTGGCGGCCGCGGGGATCGCGGTCCACCACCTCGGCTTCATGGTCCTGCAGGACGCCGGCGCGCCCGTGTGGGTGATGGAGCACGCGCACCTCAGCCTCGGCATGGTGCTGCTGCACGCCGTCTTCGTCGTCTTCGAGACCACCGTGCTGGTCGTGCTGTCGCGCTCGCTGGAGTCCGAGACGCTCGCGACCGCCCGATTGCGCGTCGACGACGCGGCCGAGCGCGCCCAGCTCGCCGAGCTGGCCGCGGCGCTCGAGCGCCGCGACCTGACCGTCGCCGCCGGCGGCGACGGCGCCGCCGCGCAGCTGCGCACGGGCATCGGCCACGTCGCCTCGCTGGTCGAGACGATCCAGTCGGCGGCCGCCGACATCACGCAGACCTCGCGCGAGGTCTCGTCGGCCTCGGCGGACTCCGAGCGCGCGAGCACCGAGATCGCGGGCGCGGTGACCAACGTCGCCGACACCGCCGAGCGCCAGACCCGGATCGTGCACGACGCCGGCGACGCCGCGAGCGAGGCCGCCGCCGCGCTCGCGCGCGCCCTGCAGGCCGCCGAGGCGGCCGCGGACGCCGCCGCGACCGCGCTGGCCAACGCCGAGCACGGCATCGCCACCGCCGACGAGGCGCGCGCCTCGATGAACGCCGTCGAGGAGTCCGCGGGCGCGATCACCGCGGCCGCCGGCGCGCTCGTCGAGCGCTCGGCCGAGATCACCGGCTTCGTCGGCACGATCACCGCGATCGCCGAGCAGACGAACCTGCTCGCGCTCAACGCGGCGATCGAGGCGGCGCGCGCCGGCGAGAGCGGGCGCGGGTTCGCCGTCGTCGCCGACGAGGTCCGCAAGCTCGCCGAGCAGTCGGCCGAGGCCGCGAACTCCACGACCGGGATCATCCACGACATCGCCCGCATGACCGAGCGCGTGGCCGCCCTGGCCGAGGAGGGCGCCTCGCGCACGGAGACGTCCTCGCGCACCGTGGCGCTGAGCCGCGGCGAGTTCGAGGGGATCGCCGGCTCGGCGCGCGACGTCGCCGCGCGCGTGGACGCGATCACGGGCGCAAGCCGCGAGGCCGCCGCGCACGCCGAGCGCAGCCGCGGCCGGATGGCCGAGCTGGCCGAGCTCGCCGAGTCCTCGAGCGCGGCCACGCAGCAGGTCGCCGCCTCCACGCAGGAGACG
>Ga0180215_1002194_pt1 | contig 20042 bp, 20 predicted proteins | sample eDN3rd37CBELigBY_FD_128871 | JGI IMG/M metagenome (GOLD analysis project Ga0180215, IMG submission 128871) | Enriched backyard soil microbial communities from Emeryville, California, USA - eDNA 3rd pass 37_C BE-Lig BY (version 2) (version 2) | ecosystem: Environmental > Terrestrial > Soil >... | reverse complement strand
GTGGACGTCCTGCAGGAGCGCCTCAAGGTCTTGGTCCAGGAGAAGCCCGAGACCGCGGTGATCGTCGCGGCCGACAAGAGCCTTCCCTACTCCAAGGTCGTGACCCTGATCGACCAGCTCAAGGAGTCCGGCGTTCGCCGGTTGGCACTGGCGACGGCGAAGCCTTAATACAAGGAACCTAGGAGCAGTAACACCCCCCTCGGCTTCGCCGGTCCCCCCGTCAAGGGGGGACAACTAAGTGAAATTAAACAGTCCCCCCGGTGCCACGTTGCGCCGGGGGGACTGGCTCTTGGGCCGTTTTTCGCGGGATCGCTCAGTCCTGGCTCAGGGGCTCCAGGGTCACGGTATCGTAGCGGACCTTGTTGCCGTTCGAGACCAGCGCCACGGAAGGCGAGGCCGTCGCGGAGATCATGGGGTGGCGGAACGTGGTCTTGCGATCGCCGTTGAAGAAGACCTCGAACTCGCTCGTTTCGGAGTTGATGCGGGCGCCCCAGGTGACGGTATCGCCCACGGCGAGCGGCTGGGGCAGGTAGACATGCCATTTGCGGGACGTGGTCGCGTCCCACGTGTCTCCGGGCCTCAGGCCGTCCACCACCCAGACCATGGCCTCGCGGCCCGTGGCCATCATCAAGACGAAGTGCTGGGCGTCCAGGTAGTACGGGATGAAGCCCCAGATGCCCGTCGGGGCCCCCACCATGTCGGCCGGATCGGTCGGCGTCTCCTCGTAGACCTGGACGGCTGCCTCCGCCCGGTAGCGCGAGACCGCGTAGCCGTTGGGCTTGCCCAGAGCATTGCCCGTGTAACGCTGGATCATGAGGGTCTGGCTGGGGGCCGCGGCCGTCTGCATGAAGAAGCCGTCACTCAATAGCCAGTTGCCGCTGGAATAACGGGTCGAGGCCCGCTCCTCGGGGGTAGTGGGATCCGTGAAGGGCGCGGGGCCCTCGTCGAAGGTCAGGGTTCCGGGATCCGAGGGAGAAGCCGTCGGAGTCGGTGACGGTCCCCCGCCGCCCCCGCCGGGGCCCGACGGGGCCTGAGCTTGGCATGCCGCGGTTCCGAGCGCCGCAAGAACCGTGAACGCGGTGAAGATACGCTTCCAGGGACGATTCCAGGTTCGCATCCTCTCCTCCTTTCACCACGGAGGAGCCTACAGGGGGTCGGACGCGTCGGGCTATGGCGAAATGACCAGGCGTTCTTAACGGCTGGCAAGCGCCAAGCCGGGCGCGGGCACGATCGCTCCGACGCTCTCTTGCCGGTTATTGCGGAGTTCGGGCCGGATCCAGCGGGCAAGCGATTCGCGATCCTCCGCCGTCAGCCCCCCCAGGCGATCCAGCACGTCCAGGATCGCCGGAGGCGTCGCGCGCCGGTTGCCGTCGGCCACCTTGAGCGCCCAGCCCCAGCCGCGATCGCGGACGAGTCCCGCGTGAACGGCCTCGCCGCCGCCCTTAGCGACCAAGCGCCCACGGGTGAGCCGCATCAGCTCCGTGTCGAAGCGCCCCGGCCCCGAAACCCGCTCGGGGTGCTCGGCCATCGCCTCGACGATCCGCCGGGCCGGCTCGCGCCACCGCTCGGGCAAGCTCTCAGGCCGTCCCAGCCGCGCAAACCCACGGGCCAGCCTCGAGAGCGGCATGCGCCAGACGGGAAGCCCGCAGCCGTCGATGCCATGGCTCAGGTCATGCGGCGAAACCCCCGTGACTTCCAGGACGGCTTCTCTTACCAGTTGCTGCACCGGATGCTCCAGGAGGTGGTAGCCTTCCGTCGGCCATCCCATGTGCTTGGCCAGCGCCAGCATGCCCGCGTGCTTGCCAGAGCAGTTACAGTGAAGGAGCGTCGGCGATTCGCCCCGGCAAAGCAGCTCGCGGGAGGCTTCGTCGTCATAGGGCATGTGCGTGCCGCAGGCGAGTTGATCCGGCGTGAGGCCCGCCTTGGTGAGCAGGCTCAGGACCGTCTCGCGGTGCATGCGCGAGCCCGCGTGCGATGCCGCCGTCACGGCCAGCTGCTCGGGACCGAGCCCCCAGCGCTCGGCACCGCCGGTCGCCAACAACGGAAGGGCCTGCAGGGGCTTCAGGCTCGAACGGGTGTAAATGGCCGCATCGTCTCCGACCTGGGCCAGTACCCGGCCGTCGGCGTCCACGACCACCAGCCAGCCGAGATGGAGGCTCTCCACCTCGCCCGAGCGCAGGACATGCGCGAGCGGAGCCGGAGTGGCCGGGTCGAGAGAGATGGGCATCAGCGGTTCACCGCGACGCTGGCGTCGATCATGCCGGCCCCGAAGAAGTTGGCGTCGAAGCCCGAGCCCGAATCGCCCGGCACCCGCGTGAGGCCGTTCGGGTTCGCCGCGTCCCTGAGGGCCGCGAGGACCTGCGCCGGCGACCAGTCGGGGTGCCGCGCGAGGATCATGGCGGCCACGCCGCTCACCATGGGGGCGGCCATGGAGGTTCCGCTCGCGTAGGCGTAGGCGCCTCCCCTGGCGGGCGCGTTCCCGAGCTGGGAGGGGACCGTGGAGAGGATGTCCGAGCCCGGCGCGGAGATCGTGACGTGAGGGTTGAAGCAGGAGTACTCCGCACGCGCCAGGATCATCTGCCCGTTCACCGGGATGCGGCCCAGCGCGCCGACCGAGATCACGCCCGAGAGGGCCGCGGGGTAGTTGAGGGGGTTCCCGCTCAGGGCCTCGTTGCCGGCGGCGGCGACGACGGTGACTTTGCGGGCGATCGCCCGGTTGATCGCTTCCTGCTCGGCCCGGCTCGCCTGGGACGAGCCTAGGCTGAGGTTGATCACCTTGGCGCCCTTGGCGATCGCATGGTCGATCCCCTGGATCAGGGCCGCCGTGGTGCCGCCGTCCACCCCCAGCACCCGGATGGGCATGATTTTCACCTCGGGAGCCACCCCGGCGATGCCGACGCCGTTGTTGGCGACGGCCCCGATGATGCCCGCCACGTGCGTCCCGTGGCCGAAGTCGTCGAACGGCGTCTTGTCCTTCTCCACGAAGTTCGCCGCCCTGCTCATGTCGAGGTTGGCCGCCAAATCCTCATGGCTGGAATCCACTCCCGTGTCGATCACGGCCACCAGCACGCCGCTTCCGCGGGTCGTGTCCCAGGCCGTGGGGCCCTTGATCTGCTCGAGGCCCCATTGCCCGGGAAGCGCGCTTCCGCTGGGGGGGCGGTACTTGGGATCGTTCACGGTGGCCGAGACGCCGTAACCGGCGCTTGTCGTTCCGGCGGCTGGCCGGAAACCCCCCGTCATCTGGGTTTTGAGCGTTCGGTTCACCTCGGCGAAGCGAATGCCCGACATGCGCTCCAGCCGCCGCAAGGCGTCCGCTTCGCTGCCTGCCGGGACGTCCACCAGCCAGAGGCCGTCGCCCAGGGGCGTGCGGGGTTCGGTGCCGGCTTCTCTGAGGCGCGCCTCGGCGTCGTCGAGGCTGTCGAGGCCGACGAGCAGCTCCCCTGCGACGTACGAGCCTGCCGGCGGCAAGGTGAGCGTGGGGGGAGTCTGGCAGCCCGCGAGTCCCACGCTCGCGAGGGCGAGCAAGGAGAGCGAGGTGGTCAGGAGGCGGCGCATGGCGTGGGTCGGCGTGGGCATCAGCGGACCCTCGCGAAGGTCATGCCGCTGGCCGACGACTCGTAGAGGTTCGTGCGGTAGGGCTTGGTGGGCGGCGGGGCGGTCACGGTCTGGCCCAGCGACTCGACGGTCGCGTTATAGGCGCGAACCGTCCAGGTGTAGGAGATGCCGGGGATCAGCGAGCCGCCGTTCATGTCCCAGTCGGGGAAGGTGGGGAAGGCGATGGAGGTCTGGGAAGTATAGCCCTTCCACTTGAGGGTGGCCGAGGTATGGGTGCCCTCGAAGACCTCGACGGCATAGCTATTGGCGTACGGGACCGGTTCCCAGGAGAAGGTGGGGGTTCCGCCTTCTTCGGCGCCGTTGGCGGGGCCGGTCACGACCGGGGGCTGCAGGAGCCGGAAGGGCACGGGGCTGAGCGAGTTGGTGACGATGGAGACCCGGCTCGTGAGCTTTCCAGAAGCATCTGAGGCCCGTCCCTCGATCGCGTACTTGATGCCCGGGACGTAGGGGACGTCGATGGCCTTGTTGGACTGGGAGTTCCGGGCGACCGGCACGGAGCCCATCAGGCCGAAGTCCATGATGACGTCGGTCTGGACCTGGTTGAAGGCGCCGGCATTGGTGTAAGAGACGCTCAGCGGCTGGATCTTGACCTGGTTCGACTCGATGGGCTGAAGGGTCAGGGGGGTGAGGTCGGGCTTGTCCGCGAAGGGGATGTCGACGAAGCGGTAGCCGAAGGACTGGAAGTGGAAGTCGGCGGCGCTCTGGCCGGCCTCGGTGCTGATGGGGCCGCCGATGAGCACGCCGCCCGCGAGGACTCCCGAATGGACCGAGCCCGGCAGCAGCTCGCGGATGGCCATATCGAACTGGCCGCTGTTGGTCATGGCGGAGGCCAGGCCGGCGAAGATCACGCCGCCGCGCGGAGTAATCGGGACGCCGCCGTAGTGGACGCTTCCCCGCAGGGTGACGTGCTTGGAGGAGGGCAGGCCCGTGGAGGGAAAGAGCGGGGGCAGGAAGTAGGTCTGCCCGTCCGCGAGCGGGCTGTTGGTCACGTAGGAAAGAGACGTGTAGCCGGCGCGGGCGATGGCGATGCCCTGGCCGCCGATGTTCCCGTAGAGCTTGAACGTGCCGTCGGCCTCGGTCTTGGCCGTGGCCAGGAGGCCGGCCGTCACCGTGGCGTTGCCCAGGGGCAAGCCGGTCACCGAGTCCACGACCGTGCCCGTCAGGGGGCGTCCGACGAAGGGAGCGAGCCCCGGCAAGGTCGGTGAGACCAAGAGGAGCTCGCAGCCGGAGAGCGGCACGAGGAGGGTGAGAACGAGAGCCAAGCGGCCGGTAATGCGCATCATGGCTCCATTCTACCCATTACCACCAGCCGATACGCTTCTTCTCCATGTAAGCGACGAAGCTCGCGGTGATTCGCTCCTTGGCGTTGAGCTTCTGGGCGCGGGTCCCGCGGTTGGCCCAGTCATGCTCGAACATCTGGTTGAGCTGGGTCATGATCGGGCCGCCGATGACTTCGACGCCGGTTTCGCGGAAGTTGTTGAAGGCCTGGAAGGTGTAGTTGGTCGAGCCGAACATCGATTTCTCGCCGTCGAAGATCGCGAGCTTCATGTGCAACTCTTGCATGTCGAGCTGGGCGTCGTACCACTTCAGCTCGATGCCTTCCTTCAGGAGGTGCTTGGCGGCGTAGAGGTTGGGCATGCCGTAGATGTCGGTGAATCGCAGCCAGGGCATGTACTTCTCGTCCGAGGCATGGCGGTCGAGGAGCACGCGGACCTGGACGCCGCGGCGCTTGGCGTCGCCGAGCGCCTTGACGATGTCGAGGTCGGACCACTCGAACATGGCGACGTCGATCGTCCGGCGGGCCGAGGCGATGTTCGCGAGGAGCATGTCCTTGGTGTTGCGCTGGTGGATGCCGGTCTGGTGGGTGCGGATCATGCTGCTGTTCTGCGCGGGGGTGATGGGCAGGATCCGGACGGGATCCTTGGGGGCGGGGAGGGGCGCGCCCCATTCCTCGCTCATCATCCGCGAGAGCTCGGCGGCGGCGGGGCCTTCGATGCGGGCCATGATGTCGTGGTTCATGGTGGCGAAGTCGAAGAGGTTCATCGAGCCGACCCAGGCCACGCGGCGGTCGACGACAACGAGCTTGTTATGGTCGATCTGGAAGCGGTTGGCCAGCATTCCCTTGTTCTGAGGCATGAACTTGATCGGGAAGGACTTGAAGGGAACCTGCTCGATCTTGAGGCGGCTCATCACTTCCTTGACCTGGGTCTGGGTGGGGCCCGCGATACCGGCCTTGCTGTCGAGCATGACCTGAATGGTGACGCCGGCACGCTGCCGCTCGGCAAGAACCTCGGCGATCTGCTTGCCGATGTCGCCGCCCAAGAGGAAGTAGTCAATCTGGATGCTGTCCTGGGCCGAGCGCATGGACGCGAGAAGGGCGGGGTAGATCTGATCGGCATCGATGTAGAGCTCCGCCTGGTTGGGGCGGTGCTCCAGGCTCAGCGGCGTGACCGCGGGAGGCTGGGCCTTGATGGCTTCGACGTCGGATTGCGCCTTGACCTGCTGGAAGGCTTCGGCCTGCCGCATGGCTTCGCGAAGCAGCTCAGCGCTCGTAAGCTTGCCGTTGCCGTCGACGTCGATCGCGCGGAAGGCCGCGGCGTCGAGGCCGGATTCCTCGAGCGTCAGCTGGCGATCGCGGTTCGCGTCGAGCTCGGAGAGGCTCTCCAGACTCGCGGAGTTGCTGAGCGAGCGCCATTCCTCTTGGTCCATCCCCATCAGGGAGCGGTTGGCCGCCTGGGGGGCTGCGCCGCAAGCAGTCAGCAGGGAAAGGGCCAGCGACAGAAAGAGTAGCTTTTTAACGCGCATGCGAGGTCCTCCGTGAATCGACCTTACGGCCTGTTAACAGATTTATCGACCGCTCGCGCCAAGGCTTGCCTAAGGTCGCTTTAAGCTTCGGTTTAGAATCACCCCGCCTGCCGGGAGGTTAACTGGTTATGAAGTGGTTAAATCACGTCTAAACCGGGGTTAATCCGCTCAAGCTCTCCCCCTTGGAACGGGATAACCGTTGCATGGTCATGCCGATGCGCACCTCCCCATTTCTCGCGAGCTTGCTGGCAGCCGCCCTCCTGGCGGGCTGCGGCGGCGTTCCGGGCCTTTCCACCGGAGAGGTCGGATCCGTCGAGGCGCAGGCCGATCTGGCGAGCGTCGCCAGGGACATCGCGAAGCACCGGCTCGCCGAGACGCCCGAGGGCGTCCATGTCCGTCAGCTTCCGGGCATGCCGCGCGAGAAGATGGCCACCGTGCTTTCTTATCGGGCCATGGACAACGACCTGGCCCCTGCCCTCGTTCCGCATCTCAACGACCTGGAAGCAGCCGGGTCCTCGGCCTACGCCAATATTTTGGTTTTCTCGGACGCGGACGGGCGGGATGATTCGCGCCTTCATTACATGGTGCAAGATTCTCGGCGGGCGATCGCCAGCCCCTGGCTCCACGCCGAAGGGCCTCTGGGCCTCAACGGCAAGGAGCTCGATTCGGCCTCGCCCGAGACCCTCTCGCGCTTCGTGGGCTGGGGCTTCCGGGAGTATCCCGGCCGCTTCAAGGTGCTCGACGTCTCGAGCCATGGCTCGGGTTACCAGGGCATGTGCATCGATTTCACCTCGAACTACGCGCAGATGCCGCTTCCGGCCTTCGGGACGGCCGTCCGGCAAGGCCTGAAGGGCCGGCAACTCGACGTCCTGAACCTCCTCGCCTGCTTGATGGCTTCCGTGGAAGTGGCCTACGAGTTCCGCGACGTCGCCAAGATGATGGTCGCGAGCGAGGACCTGATCATGGGAGGCCGGGTGCTGCCTTATGCGCAAACGTTCGGCAAGCTGAGCGCTCGCACGGACTGGCAGAAGGCCGACGCGCGGGATATCGCGCGCCAGCTGGTGGAAGATGCCAAGCCGGAGGTTCCATCGTCGGGAGCGTACACCATGGCGGCGATCGACCTCTCGCAGATCGCCGACGTCAAGCGCCGGCTCAACGTGCTCTCGAACCTGCTTCTGGAGCGCTTCCCCGCCAAGGGCCGGGAGATCGTCTCGGCTTACGACGCGGTTCCCGTGCTTCGCAAGGACAAGGGCCAGAGCAGCCACCGGGATCTGATTCGCTTTGCCGAGGAGCTGCAAAAGCGCGTGAGCGATCCCGAGATCAAGAAAGCGGCGGAGGCGTTGGTCTCGTCCTGCGAACGGGCCATCGTGGTCGCCAAGCGCAAGAAGATGGAGCGCGACGTGGCCAACGGGCTTTCGGTATACCTTCCCGATGCCTACGAGGAGTTCAACGCGGCGTACCGCGAGACGCGGCTGGCCAAGGAAACGTCCTGGGACGAGTTCCTGCTGGTCGTGAAGGCGAGCCGTTAACCGCAAAGCCTTCGAACACCTTGATGACAGTTTGACGAAAAGGCGTCAGGGGTGTGGACAAGTGGTCGAAAGTTTATTAAAATTGTATTAGTGAAGTTTTAAATCAAAATCAAGCGGGTCCGTCCCGCGTTTCCCACGGCCCGCTTTGGGCGTGTTGATATAAGGAGAGTCCCATGTCGAAGATCCTGATCGCGGCCGTCCTGGCCGTTCTCACCTATAGTCTGACCGGTTGCGGGCAGGTCATGCCCTCGGCCACGTCGTCCTCGTCCCAGTCCCTGAGCGCGCGTAGCGCGTCGACCTCGCAGGAGCTCTTGGTCAAGTTCAAGTCCCCCGTGAACGCCAGCTCGGTTCAGATCTTCCATGCGCAGCATGGCACCAAGACCTTGCGGGTGATCCCCGGCCTCAACGTGCACGTCATGACGATCGTCGGCAGCCGGTCGCTGTCTCAGGTGCTCGCCCAGGTGAGCAAGTCCCCGATGGTCGAGTACGTGGAGCTCAACAAGCCGATCACGCTCAACGACGGTCAGGCCCGGTTCTAGTCCGACGCTCGCGCGGTGCGGGCGCGTTCGACGCGCTGGGTATAACGTTCAGGGAACCGCTTGCTCGCCTCTCTCGTCTGGAAGACAGGAGCGGGCAAGCCCCGGATATGGAAGGCGATGCCCCCCCGCTCCCGGTAGGATCCGGCGGGGGGCGTCGCCTTCGAGCCAAGCAGGGCGCTGTTTCAATGCCCAGCGTTCGGGTATACTGGAAACGACCTGGGGGTTCCCCGGTTTCGGCTCGACGCTGGGTTCGTCCCCTAAGCAGACCTGTTGCCAGGCCTGCGGAGCAACCCACTGGAGGAGATCCCCTTGAGGAACGCTCGCCACCGCAAGTCCCGTCTCATCGCGTCTGTGACGCCGGAGAGCCTGCTGGAACGGCCGTTCGGCCTGAACAAGAGGCTCATCGCGCTCGCCGCGCTGATCGGCGTTGCTTGCTGGACGCTGGTCCAGTCCCCCGTTGGAGCCTACAAGCCCCGTGTCTTGCGGATGGGCTTCGTCCCCTCCGAGAACCTCCAGCACATCATGCGCAACGCGCAGCCCATCGTCTCGGCGATGAGCCGCGAGCTCAAGATGGAAGTCGTCCCCTTCGTCGCCACCGACTACACCGGCGTGATCGAGGCCATGCGAGCCAAGAAGCTCGACGTGGCCTTCTTCGCACCGGGCGCCTACGTGCTCGCCGAGCGCCAGGCCAACGCCAAGGCCATTCTCAAGGCCGTGCGCGGGGGCGACGGCTTCTTCTACTCGGCCATCATCACGCGCACCGATTCCAACATCAAGAGCCTGCGGGATCTCAAGGGCAAGACCTTCGCCTTCGTCGATCCGGTCTCGGTCTCGGGAGCCATTTACCCCAAGGCCCTCTTGCTGGACGAAGGCCTGCGCCCCGAACGCGACTTCTCCCAGGTGATCTACGCCGGCGGGCATGATGCCACGGTCCTTGCCGTCCTTCACGGCAAGGTGGACGCCGGAGCGACCTTCTCCAACGATACCGCCGGCAAGCAGGGCTCCTGGAACGAGTTCCTGCCGCCCGAGCAGCAATCCAAGATCCGGGTCTTGGCGTATACCAAGCCCGCCCCGAGCGACAATATCGCGGTGGCCGACGGGCTCGACCCCGCCATCGTCGCCCAGGTCAAATCCGCCCTCCTCAAGATGAGCAGTACTCCCGAGGGACGCAAGCACCTCATGGACATCTACCACATCGAGGGCTTCGCCCCCACCTCTCCCGCCGAGTATGCGCCCATCCGGGACGCCTTCAACCGCGTGGGACATCGCCTGCCCTAACCAAGGACTCAGAATGGACCTCATGATCGACGTTCAGGGACTCCGAAAGGCCTACGGAGACGGAGACCTGATCCTCAAGGACGTCAGCGTCACGTTCGCCCCCGGCGAGTTCGTCACGATTCTCGGGCTTTCGGGAGCCGGGAAGTCCACCTTCCTGCGTTGCCTCAATCGCCTCATCGAGCCTTCGGGCGGAAGCATCTCGGTGCCCCGCGCGATCCTCGAGGATGCATCCCGCGGCGCGGGAGCCGGGGAGATGGTCGACCTGGCGAAGGCCTCCGCGCGCGAGCTTCGCCTCTGGCGCCGCCGGGTCGGCATGATTTTCCAGCAGTTCAACCTCGTCAAGCGCATGAGCGTCCTCGACAACGTCCTCTCGGGCACCCTGGGCGAAGCCAACCTCTTCGCCTCGATCTTCCGCTCCTTCCCCAAGGCCGAGCGGGAGCGCGCCCTTCGCAACCTCGATCGGGTGGGCCTCCTCGATCAGGCCTACCAGCGCGCCGACACCCTTTCGGGAGGCCAGCAGCAGCGCGTGGCGATCGCCCGCGCCCTCATGCAACGCCCCAAGGTGATCCTGGCCGATGAGCCGGTCGCCTCCCTCGATCCCAAGCTTTCCGTGCAGGTCCTCGACACCCTCAAGCGGGTCGCCGAGGAGGACGGCATCACGGTGCTCGTCAGCCTCCACGTTCTCGATCTCGCCAAGACCTATGGCGATCGGATCATCGGCTTCCAAGGCGGCCGGATCGTCTTCGACGGCAAGCCCGAAGCCCTCAGCGACAATGAAGTCGAACGGATCTACTTCCGAGAAGGATACGAGCATGCTCCAGCAACCCAGCGAACCACGGCTCACGTCTGAGGCGACGCTGCCTCCGTCCGAGTCCCGCCTCCCCCAACCTCCCCGCCAGGGCTGGAAGGGCTGGATGGTCGGCGTCCTTCTCGCCTTCATCCTCGGCTGGTCCTTCGGGGGCGTGCAGTTCGACTTCAAGGAGTTGATCAACGGCGCGCCGCAGATGCTCGACATGTTCCAGCGCAGCATCCCGCCGGATATCTCGACCCTCACGGATCCCGAGCGCTACTCCGTGCCCGAGGAACTGGCCGTCAAGGACCTGCTCCTGCCCGTTCCCCTCGAAGGAGATCTCGGTGAGCTGAAGGAGCGCTGGTGGCGGAACACCTTCCCCAACACGGTCCTCGGCGCCACCATCCAGACGATCCAGATGGCGGTCGCCGGCACCTTCATTGCCACGATCATCGCCTTCCCCATCGGCTTCCTCGCGGCACGAAACACCAGCCCGAGCCCGATTCTCTACCACATCATCAAGCTCTCGGTGAACTTCCTGCGCACGATCCCGGACTTCGCCGCGGGCCTGATCCTGATCGCCGCCATCGGCCTCGGCCCCTTCGCGGGAACCCTGGCCCTGGCCTTCCACACCACCACCGTCCTGGTGAAGCTCTTCAGCGAAGCCATCGAGAACATCGACCCCGGCGTGGTCGAGGCCGTCACCGCCACCGGCGCCCGCTACCCGCAGGTCGTCTCGTTCGCGGTCGTGCCCCAGGTCATCCCGGACTTCATCTCGTTCGTGCTATACCGCTTCGAGACCAATATCCGCGCCGCCACGGTGCTGGGCCTGATCGGAGCGGGAGGCATCGGCCTCATCATGAACTCGGACTTCCGCATGTTCCAGTATCCGCAGGCCGCCATGTCGGTGATCGTGCTGATCGTCCTGGTCATGCTGGTGGACTACCTAAGCGCCCGCCTCCGCCGCCTCGTGATCTAACGGATGGCGCCGCCGATCTGGTCCATCGGGCTCCTCTTGCCCCTGGTCCTCTTCTTCTCGGCGATGGCCTCGATCGGCTGGGGGAACTGGTCGGAGACGCTCGGCCTCACCCGGGCGCTCTCCGCCAAGGCCACCTTCGTCGTGGTCGAACTGCTGGGTATCCTCCTACCCGCGCTGGGGCTGGCCCAGCTCTTGAAGGTCGATGCGGAGGCGACTTTTCCGCTGCGGCGCGTGAGCGTGACGGCCCTCGTCTCGACCGTCGCCGCGACGCTTGGCCTCTCGATTCTCTTGACCTACCTGCAGGACGTCTACCAGAAGGCCTTCAACCTGCCGTACCCCGAGGCGCTTCTATCGATCCTGACCATCCGGACGCCCGTCGAAGGCATTTTGCTCGCCGCGGGCGTGATCCTGGCCGCGGCCGTCTGCGAGGAGGCGCTCTTTCGGGGCTACGTCCAGTCCGCGCTTCAGGAGCGCTTGAAGCCCTGGGCGGCCATCGGCCTCAGCGCCGTGCTCTTCGCGGCCTTCCACCTGGAGCCCGCAGGCCTTCCCACCTACCTTCTGCTGGGAGCGTGGCTTGGCTGGCTGCGCTACGCCGGCGCCTCCCTTTGGCTGCCGATTGTCGCTCACGGCGCCAATAACCTGCTCGCCCTCATCCAGGTGAACGTCCTGGGCGAAAGCTACTGGACGGCGCATGCCGCCACGATGCTTCCCCTGGGCTTCGTCCTGCTGCTCGTGGGAGGAGCCGGGGCCTGGCGCTGTCTGGCGCGGTAACGCCCGCTCCGCGCTTTCCTCGAGACGTCATCGGAGCTACCCTGTCCTCGTCGGGAACGCGTTCCCCCGAAGGAGGCCCGCATGGCGCGCGTGCTCTGCGTCAACGATTACCTCGCCTACTCCGAGATGTTCGCCCTCTTGCTCCAGAAGAAGGGAGGGCATGAGGTCATGGCTTTGATCGTGCCCTTCGAGATTCCGCGCATCCGCGCCTTCGATCCGGATGTGATCCTCGTGAACCTGGTGCGCAAGACCGAGGCCCTGGGGACGCCGATCCATGACTTCTACACCCAGGTCGACGGAGCCCGGGCACTGCGGGCCATCCAGGAGAGTCCGGACTCCCGGGGCTACCCGCGGATCATCACCGCGATGGCTTTGGTGGAATCCGAGTTGCCCAAGGGGCTCGATTACGTGGCCTTCGTGGAGGTGCCCGGCAAGCTCGACCACTTGCTCATGATCATCGATCAGATCACCCAGAACCGGGGCCATCGCCTGGCCCCGGAGTGACCCGGAAGGGCCGGGCGGCTCAGATGGGCGAGCTTGCGGGAGCGGACGGTCCCTGGGTCTTGGGGGACTTGGCGTCCTTGAACGGCAGCTTGCTTTGCTCGCGGGCGATCGCCATCACCAGCAAGGGCACCTCCGCCGGGATCAAGGTCGTCTGGACGTAGTGGCTGCCGTGCTTGCGCGTCAGCTGATCCTGCTCGATCGACTCGATGAACTGCTTGCGCGCCTTGTCCTGGGAGGCCTCGTTCATCCCCGACTGGCTCAGGAACATGTCGAGAAGCAGCTTCTCGGCTTGCAGGATCTCCTCGGAGTCGATCAGGGGCATCGCGAAGATCTCGGCTTCGATCGTGTTGCCGTTGGTGATCACCATGATCTGGCAGGCCTGGAAGTAAGTGTCGGTCGCGCGGTACGTCTTGCCCTTGGTGCCGTCCTTGAGCTCGAAGGGCTCGACGTAGCTGATCACTCCCTTGGTCAGCATGGGGGTCTTCTCGAACTGCTGAACCGTCTGGCCCACCTGAGCGAAGGCGGGGCTTCCCAGCAACGTGAAAGCCAGTGCCCCGACCCCAAGCGCATGTCGCACGCCCATATCCCCTCCTCTCCTCCGGGCTCGGGGATTTCCTCGCGCCGGGAGGTCTCGCCCCCGGATTTTGGGACGTTGCCGCCTCTCTCCGGGATGAACAGGGTTATGGTAGGCGAAGGACAAGCCGATTGCACCAATCGGCCACCCTATGCGATTTAGAGGTTTTCGTAATGGGTGAGGATCTTGCGGACGTAGTTCTGCTGAGCGGACGTGAGCGTTTCGCCGGCCGCCACCTGGCGCTTCATGTGGCCGATCCCCCAGTTGTAAGAGGCCAGCGCGTACTCGCGCCCCTGGGGATGCGTCTGCCAGTTCCGCAGGAGCCAATCGAGGTAACGGGCGGTGCCCCTCAGGTTCTGCTCGATGTCGTAGGCGTCCGCGACGCCCAGATCCTTGGCGGTGGCGGGCATCAACTGCCCGAGCCCCATGGCGCCCACCCGCGACGTGGCCTTGGGGTTGAACGAGCTCTCGGTGGCGATCAAGGCGGCCACCAGGCGGGCATCCAGCGAGAGCTGCCCGCTCCAGCGCAAGATGCCGTCCGCGATCCGATTCGCGGCGTCCGCCTTGATCCAGGGGTTCCGCTTCTTGATGTACGTCAGCAGGCGATCGCGCTCGAGGCTCTCGGCCGTCCCCCTCGGAGCCGGCTCGACGAAAGGCTCTCCGGGCGGAGAATCCCCGTAAGAGGCCAGACGCGGCATACAGCCCGTCAGGATCAAGAGACTCGCGAACAACAGCAGAAGGCGGGGCATAAACCAATCCCTGGGCGGCGTCGCCCGACTCGTCATTCCCGCTCCAGTGTACCCTCCGAGCGCTCGCAGAAACGTATCCTCCGTCACGCAACTTCCTCCCCCCTTCCCCGGATAACCCAGGAAAGGGAGGATCCATGGCCACCTCAGACCTGAGCGTCACCTTAGCCCGAGACATCCCCCGCGGGACCCGTTCCACTGGAACGCGCCCGCTCGGCCCTCATGGCCTGGGCACGCGCCCGTTGGACGATCCCCTGGGGGAAGACGACCCCCGTGGCCTCTCTCCGGCCATGTCCAGCAAGATCCGCGGCTTGATCGCCAAGCTTCGCGGCCTCCTGGCCATGGTCCCGCCCGAGCTTCGCGGCAAGATCATGGGCCTGATCGCCACGGCGGAAGGCGCGCTCGCCGGCTTCTGGATCGGCGACCTCGCCGCGCTCGTCAGCCTCATGGAACGTACCGTTCTCTTGCTCAACCAGCTCGCGGGCTGGGGAGACATCCGGGACCTCCGCGCCCTCGCCACCCGCGCCTACTGGGATCGCCGCCGGATCCTCACCGAGCTGAACCAGCTGCTCGCCGACGTCGAGTCCCGCGGCGTCGATTCCCTGAGGACCCGGCGCGAGGCCGATCCCATCGCCTCGCTCGCCTCCATGATCGACGCGCGCTTCTAGCTCCCCGCCCCTGCGCCATCCCGTGCTAGAATGGCGCAGGAGGTGCGCTCATGAGGCTTCGCCACACGCTTTCGACCTTTTTGCTGCTCATGGTCCTCGCCGGCTGCACGGCGGGTGAGCACCGCCTGCTGCGGCCCGCCCACGATACCCGCTTCCCGGCCTTGGCCGGGGACGCCGACCGCTACGCCGCACACCGCGAGGCATGGACCCGCCGCGAGCCGCTTGGCGTGAAGGGCGAGGTGACGGCCACCTTCGAGGATCCCAGCCTGGGAGCGGATTACCTGGCGCATCTCGCGCAGAAGCAAGGCATGGGGGAAGTCAGCCGCAACGGCTACTTCGAGACCATGTGGGCGGCGCTTTACGGCACCCAGGGCGATCGCTTCCCCATCCAGGTCACCCTGCGCTTCGAGCGCCTCTTCCACACCCCGGCCACGCTCGACCCCTCGCGCTGGACCTTCGTCCTCACGGACGATGCCGGCCGCCAGTGGACGCCCCTTCACGTCGGAGACGTGAGCGATCCCCCCACCGAGCGCGGCAAGCTGGCGAAGACCTTCCGCCTCTGGTTCAAGACCCACGACGCCTACCAGCGCCCCATGATCGACGGCCGCACCCGCGAGCTGATCCTTCACGTCAAGGGCAACCCCGGCACGGCCATGCTGCGCTGGAAGTTCAAGGCGGATAACCCCTCCCATGGCTGATCGCAACGCCTCGAAGCCTCCCTTGATCGTCATCGCGGGCCCCACGGCGAGCGGCAAGAGCGCGCTCGCCCTCTCGCTCGCCAAGGATCTCAATGGCATCATCCTCTCGGCGGATTCCCGGCAGGTCTACCAGGAGCTCGACATCGGGACCGCCAAGCCGACCCGCGAGGAGCTCGCCTCCGTCCCGCATCGCCTGATCGACATCGTCCCGCCCACCGAGACCTTCACGGTCGCCCAGTTCCGCGAGCTGGCCCGCGCCGAGATCGCGCAGGCGCATGCCCAGGGGCGGATGCCGATCTTGGTGGGGGGAACCGGCTTGTACATTCGCGCCGTGCTGGGAGGCTACGCCATCCCCGAGGTGCCTCCGGATGCCGCGCTTCGCGCGCGCCTCGAAACGCTCGACGATCCCCATGCCGCCCTCAGGGCGGTGGATCCCGTCTCGGCCGCGCGCCTGCACCCCAACGACCGGGTGCGCGTCATCCGGGCGCTCGAGGTCTTCCACCTCACGGGCAAGCCCATCTCGGAGCTGCAAACCCGCGAGGAAAGCCCGTACCAGGTGGCCTTCCTCGTCCTGGGCTGGCCGCGCGAGACCCTCTACGAACGCATCAACCTCCGCACGCATCAGATGTTCGAGATGGGCCTCAGCGACGAGGTCCGCGGCCTCGTCGACCGCTACGGGCCCGACCTGCCCTTGCTCTCCACCCTGGGCTACGCCGAAACCCTCAAGTGGCACCAAGGAGAGGTTTCGCAGGAGGAGGCGATCGCCCTCATCCAGCAAAACACCCGCCGCTACGCCAAGCGCCAGCTCACCTGGTTCCGCCGCGAAGCCGACGCGATCTGGCTCGACGCCGAGCGCTATGCAACGCCCGCCGGGAAGCCCGATGCCCTCAAATCGGCGGCTCGCGCCATTATCGAGGAACAGCTCGCCGCCTCGACCTGAGCATCATTCGGCCTGCCGGTTTCGCGTTTGGCGAAAGCCCGCCGTGGTGAGACTTTCATCCGACCATGCTACAATTCATCCGTGATGATGATGTCTTTTGTGAAGCTCCAAGGCACCGGAAACGATTTCGTCCTCTTCGACCTCCGCGGCGAGACCGAGGAGCATGACTGGCATGCGCTGGCGCCCCAGCTCTGCGATCGCCACTTCGGCATCGGAGCGGACGGCCTCTTGCTGGTCCTGCCGCCCAGCGACGCGGCGCCGCAAGCCGAGTTCCGCATGCGCGTCATCAACGCGGACGGCTCCGAGCCCGAGATGTGTGGCAACGGCCTGCGCTGCTTCGTGCGCTACCTGCACGACAAGGGCCTGCTGACGGGCCCGGAGGTCGCCGTCGGGACGGGAGCCGGCTTGCTCCGCGCCCGGATCCTGCCGCCCGAAGAAGGCTCCGGCTTCCGGGTCCGCCTGGACATGGGCCGCCCCTTCGACATGGGCCGTGAGATGCTTCCCCTGGGCGATCGCCGCCTGGACATCCAGCAGATCTCGATGGGCAACCCCCACTGCGTCACCTTCGTCGACGATCTCGATCGCTTCCCCTTCGATGAGCTGGGCCCCGTCGTCGAGGCGCACCCCCGCTTCCGGCAGCGGACCAACGCCGAGTTCGTCCAGGTGCTGAGCCGCAGCCGCCTCAAGGTGAAGGTCTGGGAGCGGGGCGCCGGCCCGACCCTGGCCTGCGGCACCGGGGCTTGCGCCGCCGTGGTGGCCGCCGTCGGCCGGGGCCTCACGGACCGCCACGTGAAGGTCGACCTTCCGGGCGGGACCCTCGACATCGACTGGCTCGTGGGCGGCTCCGTCTTCCTCACCGGGCCGGCGGAGCCCGTCTTCACGGGGCAAATCGCCCTCCCGGCACTCGCGCGAACGGAAGCCTAGATGCACGCCAAGCGTCTCTCTCGCATCCCGCCTTACCTCTTCGCCGGGATCAACCGCAAGAAAGCCGCGCTCCAGGCTCAGGGCGTCGACGTCATCGACCTGGGAGCCGGAGCGCCGGACCAGCCCGCGCCCGCACATGTCCTCGACGCCCTGACGGCCTCGGCCGCCGACCCCCTCTCGCATCGCTACCCGCCCTACGACGGGACCCCTGCTTTCAAGCGCGCGGTCGCGCAATGGTACGACGCGCGCTTCGGCGTCCACCTGGATCCCGAGCGCGAGGTCCTGGCCTTGCTTGGCTCCAAGGAAGGCCTGGTGCATCTGGTCTGGGCGCTGACGGATCCCGGGGACGTCGTCCTGGTGCCGGATCCGGGGTATCCCGCCTACGAGACCGCCGCCCTCATGGCGGGCGCCGAGCCCGTTCGTTTGCCCTTGCTGCCCGAGCACGGCTCCTTCCCGGATCTCGAGGCCTTGCCCGCGGACGTCGTTGCCAAGGCCAAGCTGCTCTTCTTGAACTACCCGAACAACCCCACGGGGGCGATCGCCACCCTCTCGCGCTTCGAAGAGGTCGTCTCCTGGGCCCGCCGCCACGGCGTGACCGTGGTGCATGACGCGGCTTACGCCGAGTTCGGCTTCGACGGGCACGTGCCGCCCTCGATCCTCGAGGTGCCGGGAGCCAAGGACGTGGCCGTCGAGTTCAATTCGCTTTCCAAGAGCCACGGCATGGCGGGCTTCCGGATCGGCATGGCCGTGGGGAATGCCGAGGCGATCGCCGCCCTGGCCCTGTTGAAGTCGAACGTCGACACGGGCGTCTTCAAGGCCGTCCAGGATGCGGCCGTTGCCGCCCTGACGGGTCCCCAGGATCACCTGCCCGCCTGGCGCACGCTCTACCAGGAGCGGCGCGATGCCGCCCGCCAGGGCTTCGCCGAACTAGGCTGGCCCGAGATCCCCTGCGGCGGCGGGTTCTTCGTCTGGTTGCCGACGCCCGCGGGCACGTCCAGCGTGGAATTTGCCGAGGACGTGATGGCGCGCTGCGGCGTGATCGTGGCCCCTGGCGCGGCTTACGGCCCCGGGGGCGAAGGTTTCTTTCGCGTGGCCCTGGTCTCGGAAACGGAGCGAATCCGCGAGGCCCTGACGCGCATGCGCGAGGCCGGCATTCGCTATGCGAGCCCCATTCCGGGAGGGGAGGCGGCATGTTCCTGACCGTCACCCCCAACGCCGCCATCGACAAGACCGCGGTGGTCCAGGGCTTCTCCGTGAACCAGCGGCATGTCGTGAAGCATATCCATGCGCAGCCGGGCGGCAAGGGCATCAACGTGGCCCGGGTCCTCAAGGCCTTCGGCACGCCGGTCTTCGTCTCGGGCTTCGTGGGCGGCGAAACCGGCAAGCTCATCAAGCTGGGCTTGGAGCGCGAGGGCATCCGGGGCGACTTCGGCATGGTCATGGGCGAGTCGCGGACCTGCCTGGCCATCCTGGATCCGCAGCGCGGGACGGTGACTGAGCTCGACGAGGCGGGCCCCGAGGTGACGGCGCAGGAAGTGACCAAGCTGACGGCCATCATCCAGCGCTACGCCACGCGCGCGACGCCCACGATCTTCGCGGGCTCCTTGCCTCCGGGCGTCTCGCCGGATACCTACCGCAAGTGGATCGACATCGTCCAGCGGGCGGGCGGCAAGGCTTACCTGGACGCCAAGGGACCGGCCCTGGTCCACGGCCTGGAAGCCAACCCCTACATGGTCAAGCCCAACCAATCGGAAGCCGAAGAGGTCTTGGGCTATCACCTGGATACCGAGACGCGGATTTCCCAGGCGATCGATTACTTCCTGCGCAAGGCCCATATCGCGGTGATCACCCTGGGTGAGCGCGGGGCGGCGATCGGCTGCGAAGGCGAGCGCTGGCGGGTCTACGCGCCGCCGGTCAAGGCCGTGAGCACGGTGGGCTCGGGGGATGCGTTCATGGCGGGCTTCGTCGTGGGGTTGACCCGTGGCTTGCCGCTCAAGGAGTGCGCGCGCCTGGCGGCGGCGACGGGGGCGGCCAATACCCAGTCGGTTTCGGCCGGGACGATCCGCCTGGAGCAAGTCGACCGGATGCAGAGCCAGATCCGGGTGGACGCCCTGCGGGGATAATCTTCTCTATTTGTCCAAAACGCACAAGGTCTTTGCCTCACTCCTTCGTTAGCATGGCGAGGGAAACCCCGACATGGGGAACCTCGACACGGAGGGGGCACGATGGGCAAGACGGCATTGGTCCTGAGCGGCGGGGGCTTCAAGGGAGCCTACGAAGCGGGGGTCATCAAGGCCCTGGCCGAGGCGGGGGTGGTTCCGGACGTGGTGGTCGGCATCTCCGCGGGCTCCCTCAACGGGGCCTACGTCTGCAACCTGGTGGCATCGGGGGAGTTCACGCCCCAGCGGATCGACGAGACCATGATCCACCTCTGGATCAACCGGGCGACGCTCGAGGACATGTTCTACACGGCGGAGGGCGAGTTCGCGCCGGGCAGCCTGGGTGCCAGTTCGACCCAGCAGATCTTCCACCGGATCGGGATCGACCCCTTCAAGAAGCTCTCGTGGATCAAGATCGGGCTCGATTCCTTGCTGGCGGCCCGCGAGCTGATCGGCGGGCGCTTCACCTCGATCTTCAGCCATGGCTTCCTCAAGGACATCCTCGAGAGCCAGCTCTTGCCTC
>Ga0180215_1002192_pt1 | contig 20055 bp, 11 predicted proteins | sample eDN3rd37CBELigBY_FD_128871 | JGI IMG/M metagenome (GOLD analysis project Ga0180215, IMG submission 128871) | Enriched backyard soil microbial communities from Emeryville, California, USA - eDNA 3rd pass 37_C BE-Lig BY (version 2) (version 2) | ecosystem: Environmental > Terrestrial > Soil >... | reverse complement strand
TTTCTGCTAATCAGCTTGAAATCGCTGGACAAAATCCGAGATGAAAATATGAGAATCGCCGAGCACATTGTTATCGCAGGCTTAATTATCGCGCTGGTGACGAGCCTGCTAATCATTTTAATATTCGAGAGGCTGCTGCATCCGCTGGCTGATCTTATGAAAGGGCTGCAGCGGCTGCGGTCGGGCAAGTTCGAGACGAGAATCAAAGTCCGCACCAAGGATGAGCTCGCCTATATCGGCGAAAGCTTCAATGCGATGGCAGAGCATGTGGAAGGGCTAATCAAAAAAGTATATTTAACCAATCTAAGCGAAAGGGAAGCAGAGCTTAAAGCTTTGCAGGCTCAGCTTAATCCCCACTTTCTGCACAATTTTTTCAACGAGGTCTACTGGAAGCTGCAGCTTCAAGGGGAGAAGAATACCGCGTCTTTAATAGCGGCAGTATCTGAAATGCTGAAGCATTCACTTATGCCTGTTCGGATTCCAACGACGGTTCGGGAGGAAATACGGCAGGTCCGAAATTATGTGATCATTCAAAAGGAGCTGTTCGAGACCGATCTGGAGTTCGTTATCGACGCGGATCCTGCCGTTATGGATTATGAACTGATGCGGTCTATCCTTCAGCCGCTCGTTGAAAATGTATTTATCCACGCTTTCCGCGACATGCTGTCGCAAAAAATGCTCCGTATCCGGATAGCGGAGGAAGACGGTTATCTGCGTATCGATATTAGCGACAACGGCTGCGGTATGGAGCGCAAGCTGGTCGACAGGCTGCTGGACAGCAGCGATATGCTGATGCAGGACGGCGCAAGGGAAAGGGAAAGCATCGGCGTGCGCAATGTGGCGAGGCGGATCGAGCTGCTTTACGGCGAGCCTTATAGGCTGAGCATTGAAAGCGAGCTTGAACGCGGCACGACGATGAGCTTGCTTCTCCCCGTGAAGAAGGAGCAAGTATTGGCGGTGTAGCTCATCCATATAGCGAAAGGGTGTTGGACGATGGGAATTGGGAACGCAATGGTCGTTGAGGATCAGTATCATTTTCGCAAAGGACTTGTCCGAATGATTCAGGAAAGCGAGCATAAATGGAACGTAGTCAGCGAAGCCAGCAACGGCCTCGATGCTTTGAAGCTGCTGGAGGCGCATAAGCCGGATCTTATTTTGACGGATATCCGCATGCCCGCTATGGATGGACTTGAATTTGTTTCGCATATCCGCCGGAAGCATCCCGATACGATTGTCATTATTTTGTCGGGCTTCAAAAGCTTCGACTACGCTCAAGCTGCGATCAAGCTGGGCGTTATGGATTATTTGGTTAAGCCTTGCACCGAGGAGGATGTGCGCGAGGTGCTGGGCAGAGCCAGCGAGAAGTTCATGGCTAACCGGCCGTCCGGCGCCGAGGAGCAAGCGGCAGAGCAGGACATAGCAGCCGAGGATAAGCAATCAGCCGTCATCCAAAAGGCTATCGCGTATGTCAATCTGCATTATGCAGACGATTGCCGGATGACCGAGGTGGCGGCTCACGTCCATTTGAACCCGAGCTATTTCAGCGTATTGTTTAAGAAGGTCACGGGAGAAAGCTTTACCGTATTCGTTACGAAATACAGAATGGAGAAGGCGCTTCATCTGCTGCGCAGCACCGATATGAAGGTATTCGAAATCGCAAGCGCTACAGGGTTTGAGGAGCCGAATTATTTTACGAATGTGTTCAGGCAGCGTTATGCCATGTCCCCTAAGGAATACCGCAAGCGTCATAGGGAGTAGCGCCTCGCAAAATAACAATAAATTTATAGATTGATCTAAAATTTTTTAAGGGTTGGCGGCGACGCGCCTTTTATACTGAAAATACGGGCAGAACTGTCATGCTGGCCAGCCATGGCAAGCATGCGGGACAGGAGGCTGGAAGTGAAGAGAAGAATACATGCAGTTACGGGCGGCTTGGCGGCGCTAGTAGCGGCGGCGCTTCTGCTGGGAAGCTGCAGCGGCGATTCTGGCGGCAAAAGAAAAGCGGCGAATTCACAGGAAGAGCGCGGCAAGGTTTCGATCGTTGTTCAGGACCGCGGAGCGGTGGCGACTTCGGAGGGCTCCTATGAGAATAACCGCTGGACGAAGTGGATTCAGGAAAACGGCCCGGTGGATGTAACGTTCGTCCCGGTGCTGCGCAGCGAGTCGAAGAAGCTGCTCAATGTCATGTTCGCTTCGGGCTCCGCGCCGGATATTATTAATGAAACGAACGCTCCTTTCCGCAATATTCTCTATGAGCAGCAGCAATTGCTGCCGCTAGACGATTTGCTGCAGCATATGCCCAATTACAAAAAGCTGCTTGACGAATACCCGCAATTGAGAAAGGCGGGGACGAAGTCGGACGGCAAGCTGTATGAGATCGGGCGTATCAATGAAGCAAACCCGCTTCATGTTTTTTTTATTCGGAAGGATTGGCTTGATAAGCTTGATTTGTCTATGCCGACGACGACGGAGGAACTGCTGGAGGTAGCGCTCGCTTTCGCTGAACGGGATCCCGACCAGAATGGCATGCGCGATACGTACGGCATTAACATCAGCTATAATTCCGAAGGGGCCGTTAATGAAATGTTCGGCATTCAGCAGGACCATAGCTGGGGCTGGCAGGACGGCAGCATCGTAAGGCAGTGGGATAAGGAGCTGGCGGCGCTTCAATACAAGAAGCGGCTCTATGATCTGGGCATTGTTGACAGCGATTACATTAGCGATAAGGACGGCTCGAAGGCCAAGGGAGACTTCTTGAACGGCAAGCTCGGCATTTATGTCAACTACAGCATGAATTGGTTTGAGTTTACGATGAAGGATATCGTTACGCTTAAAAATAACGATCCTTCCGCCGTTATCGTCCCGCTGGAATACCCGGTATCGCCTTTCGGCCAATATACGGGCGCGATAGACAATCCGATACAGATGACGACGGTATTCAACAAAAGCATAAAAAATCCGGTCGCGGCTGCGCAATATGTCAATTTTATTTTAGAGCCGGCTACATCGGAAATGCTGTTCAAAGGCCAGGAGGGGGTTCACTGGACGAGAGGCGGCAACGGATGCCCGGTATATACCGACATCAATAAATGGCAGACCGAAGTAGGGTATGCGAGCACAGGCGCTTACGGCCTGTTTTTGAGCAGAGGGACGGATATCTGCAATTTCGTCGTGAACCATTTTGATCCGTCGGATGAGGTGCAGCGGGCAGGGCTGGAGCTCTATTTGGAGACCAGAGAGCTATATATGGATATGGACAAGCAGTATCCTGGCATAACGCTGGGCGATTATATTCCGGGCTTGCCTGCAGACTTGGACATGATCCGTACGAGCATGCAGAAGGAAACCTCGAACTTATATGTAAAAGCGATCGTGAGCGGCGACAAATACAGCGCCGAGCAGGCCGTGCAGGACGCGCAAGCGGCATGGGAAAGCGCCGGCGGGGCGCGAATCGTCGCCTACATGAATGAGTGGTATGCGTCTAATCAGGATACGGCGTTTCTGGCGGAGGATCTATGGGATATCGTCAGGCAGCAGCAGCTTCTCGGAGCGGAGGCCAGATAACGGCAGGCTTGTATGGGCAGCTGCCCCTGCGTGAAGCGATGAAAGGACATGAAGGGAGGTGCGTTGCTAAACTCTAATCGAGAGCAGGATAAGGTTGAAGAGAAGCAGTGAAAAGCTATTGAAATGAAAAGAAAGGATGGATTCTCATGAAATTTCGTTTGGGAAAGCTCTTTCTGGCAAGCATGGCATTATCGCTTCTACTTGGCTACTTACCTCAAGGCAAGGCTGTATATGCAAGCAGCGCGACAGGATCATTCTCGGTGCTGTCCTACAATGTAGGAGGGCTGCCTTGGATTTTATCCAGCTCCGATCCGGCTACGAACACCCCTCTTATTAGTCCTCTTCTTAATCTGTATGATATCGTCAATGTGCAGGAGGATTTCAACTATCATGCCGCTCTTTACGCAGGCGCCAATCATCCTTACAAAACGCCGACAAGCGGCGGAGCCGGCATCGGCAGCGGTCTGAACACGCTGTCGGTCTATCCGATGTCGGATTTGAAGCGGGTGACATGGAATCAAAGATACGGCATATTCGACAGCGGAAGCGACCAATTGACGCCAAAAGGATTTACGGCAACGAGGCACAAGCTGGCCGAAGGGGCATACCTCGACATTTACAATCTGCATGCGGACGCTGACGTCGATCCAGGCTCCATGGCCGCTCGAGCGGACAATATAAGGCAATTGTATGCCTATATCAATCAGTATTCGGACGGCAATGCAGTCCTTGTTTTTGGCGATACCAATACCCGGTATACAAGAGAAAGGCCGCTGCTGGACGAAATGCTGACAGCGACCGGTATGACCGATGTGTGGGTAGAGCTCGTTAGGAACGGCAATGCGCCTGCTCTTGGCACCGCGCTTATCGACCCTGCCGATATGAATGGGCCTAACAATGAAGTCGTCGACAAAATCTTTTATCGGAGCAGCCCGCTCATTCAGCTGGAAGCGATCTCATACCGGCTTGAGGACACGGTCTTTGTCGATGCAAATGGCAAGCAGTTGTCCGATCATTACCCGATTAGCGCAGAGTTTGAGTATACCTTATCCGCAGATTTGGCTATGAGCGACCCGTTCGGCGGTACGGGCGGCACGCCTTTTAATCAGCTTACCCATCTTCCAAACGCTAAAATCTCATCCATTACGCTGCAAAGCGGTGCGAGGGTAGACGGCTTTACGCTAGGTTTTGCCAATAATACGTCGCTATCAGTCGGCGGAAGCGCGAACGCAAGCACGCTAGTGCTTGACAATGACGAGTACATTACGTCAGTTACGCTTAACAAAGCCGAGCGGAACGGCAGCGATCGGATTTTTTATGCCCGTTTTGAGACGAACAAAGGAAAATCGCTGTCCGGCGGAACGGCGAAACCGAGCGCGGTAACGTTTACGGCTCCTGCAGGCTGGTATATTGCAGGCTTTTATGGCAACGCTGGCGCCGAGCTTGACCGTTTGGGCGTCATTTACAAAAAATTATAGTCGCTTGGACTCTAAAAACAGCAGATATTTTTTGCGTTTTTAAGTAACCGATTACCCAAAAATATTATAGTTTTTTAAGCTGAATCGCTTGTCTAGGCTTTATTGAAACTAAAGGAAAGTAAGAAAAACCCTTATGGATTAAGGGTTTTTCTTGATTTTCGGCATCTTTTCGAGCGCTGAAGCAAGACAATATATTTATAGTTGACTGAGATATGGCTCTAACTTAGAATCAAAAATAGGTAAGCGCATTCCTTTATGTTCTAGTAAACGATATCAATTATGGATGAGAGGTTGCGCCTTTTTTAAAAAAGGAAATGAATTCGCTTACATTAAGAAATCTTTACAATTCGGAAGCTGCTTGAAACCGACATTTAATTAACTCAGCTGACAGGAGGGGAACGGATGCTAGGAACCGAAGCGGCAGTCCCGGCGCCAATCAAAGAGAGAAAGAAGCCCTTATGGCTAAGAATGTGGAAGGAACGATGGCTCTACATTTTCATGCTTCCGGGACTTGCGTTTTTTGTGATCTACAAGTATGTGCCGATGTGGGGCATCATAATGGCCTTTCAAAAATATCAGCCGCATGCAGGGCTGTTCGGCAGCGAGTGGGTAGGGCTAAGGCATTTCGAGCGCTTCTTCTCGGAGCCGGAGTTCTGGAGGCTGCTCCGCAATACGCTGTATATTGCCGTGCTTGACTTAACGATATTTTTTCCGCTTACAATCGTGCTCGCGTTAATGCTTAATGAGCTTCGCATAGAGCTCTTCAAGCGAACGCTTCAGACGCTTGTATATATCCCCCATTTCTTATCATGGGTCGTAGTCGTCGGCATCAGCTATATCCTGCTTACTACGGAAGGCGGGATCATCAATGAGCTGCTTGTCATGTTCGGCGGCGAGAAAGTGCAGTTTCTAATGAGCGAGGGATGGTTCCGGCCATTAATCATCTTACAGATGATTTGGAAGGATGCCGGCTGGGGAACGATTATTTTCCTTGCGGCATTGGCTGGCGTCAATCCAAGCCTGTACGAAGCAGCGCGAATCGACGGAGCGAATCGTTGGCGGCTGTTATGGCATATCACGCTGCCGGGCATTCGGAGCGTTATCGTGATTTTGCTTATTTTAAGACTTGGAAGCTTCATCGACCTCGGCTTCGAGCAAATCTTTCTAATGGTCAACGCCTTGAACCGCGAGGTGGGCGAGGTGTTCGATACCTATGTGTACTACGTCGGCATGCAGCAGGGGCAATTCAGCTACAGCGCCGCGGTAGGATTGTTCAAGTCGGTCGTTGGCTTGGTTCTGGTTATAACTGCCAACTGGCTCGCTAAAAAGCTGGGAGAGGAGGGTGTTTACTAACATGACAAAATCAACCGGCCTCGGAAGCAAAATATTCGATGGCGTAAATATAACCCTCCTGGTGCTGTTCTCGCTGATGTCTTTTCTGCCGTTTCTTTATGTGGTTGTCAGCTCGTTCTCAACGAGTTCGTCGGTTATGCCGAGCGGCTTTTCAGTTGAGGCTTACCGGTACATTTTCTCGGCGAGCACCTTTACGAAAAGTCTCCAGGTATCGATCTTCATTACGGTAGTCGGTACGGCGTTCCAGCTTGTGATGACCTCGCTGATGGCTTATTCCTTGTCTCACCGCCAATTGCCGGGCCGCAACGCCGTTCTGCTCATGGTGCTGTTCACGATGCTGTTCAGCGGCGGAATGATTCCGACCTATTTTGTCGTCAAAGCGACTGGTCTTCTGGATTCCTTGGCGGCTCTCATCATTCCGAGCGCGATCAGCGCCTTTAACCTTATCATTTTGAAAAACTTTTTCCAAAGCATTCCGGAGGAGCTGAAGGAATCGGCGAAAATAGACGGCAGCCACGAGCTGGGCATTCTGTTCCGAATCGTATTGCCGCTGTCGCTGCCGGCTATGGCGACATTCGCCCTGTTCTATGCTGTAGGCATATGGAATCAATATTTCAACGCCATTCTTTATTTGAATGATGCGGCGAAATATCCGGTGCAGGTCATATTGCGCCAGGTCATCATTCTAACATCGGGCTCCATCGGCGATACGACCGAAATCGAGAATATGACCTATTACGGAAACTCGATCAAAATGGCGGTTATCGTTATCGCCACAGTGCCGATCATGATTGTCTATCCATTTTTGCAAAAGCACTTTGCCAAAGGCGTAATGCTAGGTTCGGTTAAAGGATGAGTACAGCTTCAAGCGAAGCAGAGCTCATTGTTTAATATACTATGATGAAGGAAAAGAGGGGTTATATTGAAAAGGATGAAAGCAATGACGCGTCAAAGCTTGGTTCTGCTGGTTGCGCTGACTATGTTGGTCGTAACCGCTTGCTCCGGCAGCGGCGGCAATGGCAAAAACGGAGCGACGAATGCTCCTAGTCCAACTTCTTCGACTGGTGGCAATACGACTGAGCCGCCTAAGGAAGAGGAACCGTTTGCCATCAATCTCATGTATAACTTTGACGGCGTAGAATTTCCGAAGGAAGGCAATGACGTACAAAAGTATATCGAGCAAGCGACGAATACGAAGCTTACGATCAGTGCGCTGCCAGGCAGCGCGTTCGAAGAAAAGCTGCCGGTTATGATTGCATCGGGCACAATGCCAGACGCTTTTCCGATTCCGAGAAGACATCAGAAGCTGCCTTATGTCGTTAACGCCATTCAATCCGGCGTATTCTGGGAAATCGGGCCTTATCTTGACCAATTCCCTAACCTGAGCAAAATCAATCCGATCATCTATGAAAATATCGCTTACGACGGTAAAGTATACGGATTGCCAAGAGAAAGGGCGCTGGCGCGCCGCGCGCTCCAATTCCGCTCCGACTGGCTGGCGAATCTGAATATGGAAACGCCAAAAACGATCGACGACTTCTATAATATGCTGGTCGCTTTCACCAAGAACGATCCGGACAAAAACGGGCAAAACGATACGTTCGGCTTGACTGCGAAGGAAGTTGGACTATGGTTCGCGCCTTACTTCGGCGCTCCAAACCAATGGAAGGTCGAGGACGGCAAATTTATTCGCGACGTCCAAACCGAGGAATTCCTTAACGCGCTGAAGTTCGAGAAAAAGCTGTACGACGAAGGGCTAATGAACAGAGACTTCGCCGTTGTCGACCGTCCACAATGGACTGGCGCAGCGGAAACCGGCAAAGCTGGCGTACGGATCGACGTTACAGGCTCTACTGGCGGACTGGATGTAGCGGTTAAAGAGAATGTAGGCGAAGACGCAGCATTCAGCATGGTCAGCATTTTGGAAGGCGATCATGGCAAACGGATCAATATGGAAGGCGGCCACAACGGTTTCTTCCTGTTCCCGAAATCAAGCATCAAGACGGAAGAGCATTTGCTGCGCGTATTGAAGTTCTTTGACGACCTTGCGGGAGAAGAAATCTCGAATCTGTTCGTATGGGGAATTGAAGGCGTACACTACGAGATGAAAGACGGCAAGCCGGTTTTGATCGAAAAAGAAGGCGTTTCTCATGGCGACGAGGTAGGTTCTTCGTATGCGGCTCCGCTTGGAACGCTGGCGCCTGCAACTAACGCGATGAAGGGCGAAATGTCCGAACTTGCAACTTTAGAAGCTGAGCTGAACGCAGAAAATGCCCAGTACGGCATAGCTGACCCGACAATGTCGCTAATCTCGGAAACATATTTGGAGCAAGGCGCTCAATTGGAAACGATTTTGACTGACGCTCATATCAAATTTGTAATGGGCACCATTACAGAGGAGCAATGGAGAGCTGAAGTCGATGTATGGCTGTCTCGCGGAGGAGCTAAAATCATTTCAGAATACGAGGAAGCTTACGCGAAGGCGAATAAATAAGCTGCTGAGGGGGATTGGGTGAAACGCCCAAGCTCCCTCGCTTTGCTTGATAGACAATTGGCGGACTTAACAACAAGTGCTGGATCAAGAAGGGGTGCTTAAAAGTGTCGGTAATGAATAAGGACGGCTTTTCTTTCTCGACGATGTGGAATTTGCGGCGCCATACGGTCGGCCGCGAAATGATCGAGCAAATCAAGGGACTCGGCTTCAGTCAGGTCGAGCTGAATTATAATGTAACGAATGAGCTGCTGGAGACGATAACGCCGATGATCGACAACGGCGAAATTATAATATCCAGCGTGCACAATGTGTTTCCTTTTATCGAAGATAAAGATTATGATACCGACTCGGTGATGCTGGGCTTTGACGACCTTGCCAAGCGGAAGCGGGCGGTCGAGCTGCTGAAAAACTCAGTCGATTACGCCGTGCGCTACGGGGCGAAGGCTGTCGTGCTGCACCCGGGCGAGGTTCCTTTTGACTACAATATAGATTCGGCTTTGAAAAGAATTTGGACGGAGAAAGGGAAAGATTCTCCTGAATACCAATCGTTATGGAGCGAAATGATGGCGAGAAGAGACGAGCTCGCTCCGGTACACGTCGCCCGGATCCGGGACAGTCTGGAAGAGGTTTGCGATTATATCGAAAGCAATCGTTTAGGCATTCGCATCGGTCTGGAGACGAGATCCCGCTGCTATCAAATTCCGACGCTGCAGGAAGCGGATCAAATCATGACGGAGCTGGAAGGGGCGCCTCTCGGCATATGGTTCGACATCGGGCATGGCACGATGATGGAAAGAATGGGTCTCTACGAGAGCGCTCGGGAAATTCATGAGCTGAAGGACAAAGTGCTTGGCGTTCATATTCACGAGACGGTCGGGCTCGTCGACCATTGGTGCCCGTATATTCAGAGCGAGGATTTGAACGGCTTTGACGTGTTTCTGCCAATTATTGAGGCAGCGCCTCTCAAAGTTTACGAGCTGCGTGCGCCTTGCGAAGCGGAGCAAATCGAGGAGAGCTTCCGCATTATGAAAGGGAAAATGGATAAATTGGCGGAAAGCGGGCAGTAGCATCGATATGTACGACTATGGATTAGGACAAGAGGAGGGACGCTCGTGTTGTTGACGGATCATTTCTTGGCCGACTGGCTGGGGGAATACGAGTGGCTGCTGCGCATTTTCGTCAGTTCTCTCTTAGGCTTTATTGTAGGATTAAACCGGACTCACAAGCATAAGCCGGCGGGCGTCAAAACCTATATGTATGTAGCCGCCGCTTCGGCATTGATTACGATCGTGTCTATTCAGAGCGTTACGCTCTATGCCGGCATTCGCGAGCATACGATGATGGACCCGATGAGGCTCGCTGCGCAAATTGTAACCGGCCTCGGCTTCATTGGCGCCGGCGTCATTTTGAAGGACGGCGTCCGAGTCATCGGACTGACCTCGGCGGCTATGATATTTTTTGCAGGGGGCATCGGAATCGGCATAGGAGCGGGCTTCTATACGATTGTCATATTTGCGATGACCGTAACGTCAATCTTTCTCCGGATCGGGGAATGGATCGAGAAGCGGGATATGTCCAAAGCGGCAGACGGAAATAAGCAGGCGCAGGCTTCGCAAGCGGCCGGCGCGCAGCAGGCAAAATGACGTAAGCTTTCCTATGCCCATAGCGTTAGCTTATGCATTAATTATATAAAGATAAAAGACTGGAAACCGATCAAGCGGGTAATCGATCGGGCTCCAGTCTTTTTTTCGCTATTAAATGTGCGCAAATGTTGTATTTGTATCCTGTGCTTTGGCTTGGCATGCCTATAGAGTTAATATAAACACCTCTATACAAAGGAGTGAATCCGCATGAAGAACAGCAGGCGCGCGTTTAGAAGCATAAGCGTTGTTACCGTTATTTGTATGCTGGCTGGCATGCTCGGCTTGTCGCCTTTACCTTCGAGGGCTGCCGCCGAGGGACTGAACGATGCAGGGGCAGTCATCGCTAACGGCAGCTTTGAGAGCGATTTGGAGGGCTGGGAAAGTCAATATACGCCGATTGAAGGAGCGACCCCTATTACGATCAAGTACGGCTGGAGTCCCGCCGGCGGAGGAGACAAGCGCTTAAATTATTGGAGCGGTGAAGCTTATACCGCTGACACTTATCAGACGGTGAGCGGATTAGAGAATGGTACCTATATGCTTTCGGCATGGATTACGAGCAGCGGCGGTTTTAACGAAAGCTATATGTATGCGAAGGATACCGGCGCACCGGAAGTAAGGACTGATATTCCCGCGAGCGACAGTTGGACGCAAATTCATGGGCTCGTCACCGTGGAAAGCCATACATTAACTTTAGGCTTTTATGCGGACGGGCCAGCTGATAAATGGATGGAGGTCGACTTGATTACATTGGAGCCATACGTAGAGGAGCCGGCTGCCGGCCTTGTCAACGACAGCTTTGAAAGCGATCTGGAAGGATGGGCTTACCGGTATACGCCGGCGGACGGAGCTTCGCCGATTACGATCGCAAGCGGCTGGAGCCCCGCGGGAGGCGGAGATAAACGGTTGAACTATTGGAGTGCGGACGCTTATACGGCAGACACTTATCAGACGGTGAGCGGATTAGAGAACGGCACCTATAAGCTTTCGGCATGGGTATCAAGCAATGCCGGCTTCAATGAGAGCTACATGTATGTGAAGGATACCGGCAAAGCGGAGGTGAGAACGAATATTCCCGCAAGCGACGCATGGGTGCAAATTCAAGCGATCGTCGTCGTAGAAAGCGGCACATTGACAGTGGGCTTTTACGCTGACGCTCCTGCAGGCAAATGGCTGGGCGTCGATTTCATTACATTGCTCAAGCAGGAGGATGTCGAGCTGGAGCCGGCCGGCGTTAACATTCCGAATCGCGGCTTCCAGGAGGAGTCTTCTGATGGTATTGCTTCCTGGACAGTAAGCGGCGATGAAGGGGCTTCCTTTATTGAGGCGCCGGGCTACTTAAGCAGCCGCAGCTTGACCCACTATAGCGGCAGCGCCTACGAGACGGCCACTTATCAGACAATCAGCGGGCTTGATAACGGCTTCTACACGCTGACAGGCTGGGTACAAAACGGCGGCGGACAGCATGCCGCTTACTTGTTCGCCCGGGACAACGGCACATCGGAGTCGCGGACGGCGCTGCCGATCGCATCGGAATGGACGAAGGTGTATATTCGCGGCATTGAAGTGACGAACGGGCAGGCGACAATCGGCATCTATTCCAATGCCAAAGCGGGCAATTGGGCAAAGCTCGATTTCGTCGAGCTGGTGAAGGACGATCAGCCGTACCGCTTCCTGAAGGGCGGCGACGTATCCGAGCTGACTCATGTTGAAGCGAATGGCGGCAAATTTTACGATCAAGACGGCAACGAGAAGGATTTGTTTCTTCTATTGAAAGAAAACGGCCATGATATCGTTCGTTTGCGCGTCTATAACGAGCCGGGCAAAGGGCACGGCGACGGGAGCTACTACCGTCCGGCAGGCATAATGGATAAGGAAGATATATTGAAGCTTGCCAATAGAGCAAAGGCGGCAGGGCTGCAAATTCAGCTGTCCTTCCACTACAGCGATTTTTGGACGAACGGCGCGACGCATATGATCCCGAACGCTTGGCAGGACGCGATAAGCGGATTGGCGACTGAAGCCGAGAAGGTGAACAAGCTGGAAGAGCTGCTTTATGCCTATACGGAGGATGTCATGGCGGCGATGGTGAATCAAGGCACAGCGCCGGAGTACGTATCGCTCGGCAATGAAATGCAATCGGGCATTTTATTCCCTTTCGGCAGAGCCTCCATCACCAACTGGCCTTATCTGGCAAGGTTTTTGCAGGCAGGTGCCGGTGCTGTTAGAGACGTATCGCCGGACTCGAAAATTATTCTTCACTTAGATGATGCGGGCAACTACGGCAAGTATGAAAGCTTCTTCGATGAAATCGAGGCTAGAGGCGTTGATTACGATATTATCGGGCCGTCCTACTATCCGTTTTGGACGGATTTGACGATTGAGCAGAACGTTGAGTTCTGCAATTATATCAGCGACAAATATGATAAAGACATTATGATTATGGAAACCGGCTATAACTGGAATCCCGTTCTGCCTGACGGCACGATCGGCCAGTTAAACGATAACGGCCCGTATCCAGCCGATACGAGCTCGCCGGAGGGGCAAAAGCAATTCATGATCAATCTGTTCAGCGCTTTGAAAAGCGTAAACAACGGCAGAGTGATCGGCGACTTGTATTGGGATCCAATTATGATTGCAACGCCGGGCGTAGGCTGGGCGATCAAGGAGTCCGACGATCAGCCTGATCTGAACGTCGTGTCGAATACGACGCTGTTTGACTTCGATGGCCGCGCGCTTCCCGCTATGGACGCCTATAAATACAATGCGGAAGGAACGGTTTTCGGCCATATTTCAGGTATTGTTCGCGGAACTGGAGGCAACGGCATAGCCGGAGCGGAGGTGTCGGTAACCGTTAACGGCAATGTCAGAACCGTCCTTTCCGATGCGAAGGGCAATTACTTGATTCCTGATTTGCCAGAAGGAGCTTCCTACACCGTATCAGCCGCTAAAAACGGCTATGCTGCTGTCGTGCCTGTAACCGCGGCAGTCGTTGCCGGGCAGTTCACGGCAAATCAGCATATTACGCTGACTGGCGGGGCAATAGCTGGAACGGTTGAGGATGAGCGCGGCGTGCCAGTGCAAGGCGCCAAGGTAAGCGCGACGATCGGCGGGACGGTGTATAGCGCCATTACCGGCGGGAACGGCAGCTACACAATCGCAGATCTCCCTGCCTCCTCGAACATAGTTGTAACAGCTGGGCTGGATGGCTATGACAGCGGGGCTGTAGAAGGTGTAGCTGTCGGTATTGGTAGTACAACAAATGGAATTAATTTAACGGTCGTATTGAGCTCCGGATCGATATCCGGCACTGTCGCGATAAGCGGCGGAGGCATGCTGGCAGATGCGCTCGTAACCGTAAATGTGGCCGGCAAAGCCTATAAGGCGCTGACGGACAGCGAAGGGCGATATACGATTTACCATGTGCCGGCGGGTTCAGATTACACCGTAACTGCGGCGAAAACAGGTTATTTAAGTGGCGCTCGGTCCGGTATTGCGGTCGCAATCGGCGAAACGACAAGCGGAATTGCCTTTGAGCTGCAGCCTAATGCGGGAACGATTCGCGGCGTCGTTACGGACAGCTCCGGCGCTCCTGTAGCAGGCGCAGCTGTAAAGGCGCAGCGGACTGGCGGCGTCTACGATACGGTAACGGACGCCAATGGGCGGTATACGCTTGAGCATGTGCTTGGCGGAAGCGGCTATGCCGTTACGGCTAGCAAAGCGGGATATATGGAAGGCCGCGCTTCGTCCGTAACGGTGACGGCGCTGACGGTAACTGATAATATCGACATAAAACTTGCGACACCTATTCCGCTAGTGAATGCAAGCTTCGAGACGCAGGGCGCGTACCGTTACATCATTCCGGGATGGACGATTAACGGTACGGACTACGCAACCTTTACGCAGACGCATGGTGAAGCGAAAGACGGAAGCTACGTATTTTCGCATTGGCTGGGAGGACCGTATGTGTCCGATGCTTATCAGACCGTGACGGGGCTTGAAGACGGTGAATATGTGCTGTCGGCATGGTTCTACAACGGGGGCGAGCAAAACGAGTATTATTGGTATGCGGAGGATGCGGAAGGGACTGTCACCCGGCTGGATATTCCGAAAACAAGCGGAATGACGCTCTACAGCATGAATGTTCAAGTAACGGGCGGAAAGCTGACGATCGGTTTTTTTGCTGACGCTAACGCAGGCAACTGGGCGCTTGTCGACGATTTGAAGCTAGGTTATTTAGGGCCGCTTGATACGGAAGAGCCGGAACCGACGCCGACAGCAACGCCATCGCCGACGGCGACAGCGACGCCATCACCGACGCCAGAGGCCACGCCTGCGCCAACGGCAGATCCGGTCTCGACGCCGAAGCCGGCGCCGACCGCTAAGCTGATAAAGGCAGATTTGCAGCAGGGTAAACATAATGAAGAAGCTAAATCGATTACGATAGAAGCTGCGGGTGAATTTATATCGCTGACGCTTGAGCTTTCCGTCCTTCAGCTGAAGCAGGCTCTAGCAGAGGGAACGCATTTTGTTATTGTGAAGTCGGGGCTCGCGTCCGTCACCTTTGATTTGACTCTATTGAATGGTTACCTGAAATCAGGAGCAAGCACCGTTCGTCTCGACATGACGGAAATTGCCAGCGGACAATTGTCTTCGAGCGCGCAAAGAGCGATCGGCAATCGCCTAGCATATGACTTTGAGTTATTAATAGACGGCGAGAAGGCGGAGCCGTTTGCGCAAGGACTGCTCGCGATCGAAATGCCGTATGTGCTTGGAGCGGGAGAGCAGCCGCATACCGTAATCGTCTACTATATCGCCGATAATGGCGAGCTTGAAATTGTAACGAGCGGCTTGTACGACGAAACGGCCGGAACGGTTAGATTCGTGCCGCGCCACCTAAGCAAGTATGCGGCTGCACATGTGACGGTATCTTTTACGGATCTGTCACACGCCGCGTGGGCAAAGAAGAGCATTGAGCTTCTGGCGGCTAGAGCAGTTGTGAACGGCTTTGAGGACGGCAGCTTTAGGCCTGTCGCCGACGTAACGAGAGGACAGTTCGTCCATATGCTGATGAATCTGCTGGGCAGAGGATCCGGCAGCGGGGCTTCTTCATTCACTGATGTGAAGTCCGGCATGTGGTATTCCGAATCTATCGCCGGTGCCGCAGAGCTTGGCATCGTGAAGGGCAAGCCGGATGGAAGCTTCGGCGTTTCGGACGCGATTAGCCGTGAAGAAATGGCGGTTATGATCTATCGTGCTATGCAAGCGGTGGAGGTGGAATTGCCGGCAGTGCAGAACGAAGGCGAGCTGGCGGCTTTCGCTGACGCTGCGAGCATCGCCGATTACGCCAAGGAAGCGGTAGAAGCGCTGCAGCGAGCAGGGCTGATTCAAGGGTTTAACGATGGCCTCTTCTCGCCGGAGGCCCACACGACAAGAGCGCAGGCGGCAGCTCTATTGGAAAGGTTGTTTTATAGCCTATACTAGGGTTCCATTGCCCGGCATGAATGAGCTCCGCGAGTCGATATATTCGGCCCGCGGAGCTTTTTTACCGGCTTTGCATCAAACCTAGCACAAAAATTTAACTCGAAATGCTATTTATTATATATTCTGTCCAGCTGTCAACCTAAGGGTATATGGAGGAAGGTATACGAAATTTCGCATACAATGGGCGAGTTGGCGGGGCTGATGGCGGAATGTATATGAAATTTCGCATACAATGGGCGAGTTGGTGGGGCTGATGGCCGAATGTATACGAAAATTCGCATACAATGGGCGAGTTGGCGGGGCTGATGGAGGAATGTATATGAAATTTCGCATACAATGGGCGAGTTGGCGGGGCTGATGGCGGAGTGTATATGAAATTTCGCATACAATGGGCAAGTTGGCGGGCTGATGGAGGAATGTATACGAAAATTCGCATACAATGGCCGAGTTGGCGGGCTGATGGCCGAATGTATACGAAATTTCGCATACAATGGGCGAGTTGGCGGGACTGATGGCGGCGGAATGTATACGATGAAATATCAGTTCGTGTTAGGATTGATGGAGCGCTAGAGAACTGAAGTCCGTTTGCGGAGAATTGTGACACGTTCGCGCCCTAAGCAGGGCTTCATTAGGTGCAAGCATGCCTGAACGCGGATGTGACACATAGTTTTCACAGACGGCCGTCATCCATATCCGTTAATATATTCCTATAATCGATAGGAGAATATGTTCGCTAGGAGTGGTATTCAATGACTGCGTTAACTAAAAATAAGCGGCTTGCGTTCATCTTGTTGGCGGCTCTTATAGCGTCAGCCAATTTTTTTATCTATCGTCTAAGTTTTTTGTCTGACGTGCCGCAGCAGGTTGTTATCGGATCGCTGATCGATTTTGTAATCGTCATCCCGTTATTGTTCTATGTGTTCTTTTTAAGGAAGCGTTACTCCATAAAGTATGCGCTTGTGGCCGCGGCGGCCGGCTATGGAGCGGCAGTGCTGATCATACCGGGGGAATCGCTATCGCATTATTCCGATGTGAAGTATATCGTACTGGCTGCGGAAGCGGCTTTTATAAGTATCGAGCTGCTCCTTATAGGCAAGCTGCTTGTGAGGCTCCCGGCTGTAATCAGCCATTATCGCTCCGACTCAAGCCCCGACGGCGCATTTCAATACCGGCTGCTCCGAGCAATGCAGGCCAATATGAAGCCTTCCAGGCTGCTTGACGTTATCGCCTCCGAGATTTCACTCATTCATTACAGCTTGTTTTCATGGAAGAGCAGGCCGGCGGCAGGCCTTCAGGGCGCTCGTTTTACTTATCATAAGAAAACGAGCGCAATCGTCATTTACGTAATGCTCATCCATTCGCTTGTACTGGAGTCGATCGTTTTCCACTTCTTGCTGTTTAACTGGAATGAGATTGTCGCTGCTGTTGCACTTATCCTTAATGTATACACGCTGTTATATCTATTGGCTGAAATCCAAGCGATTCGCAAATGTCCGTTTCTATTAACTGACGAGAAGCTTTATTTGCGGATCGGCCTGTCGAAGGGGCTGGTTGTGCCATTGGATGCCGTTAAAAGCTTTCATCGTTATGAAGGTCCGGAAAAGCGTACAAATGCGAATTTGAAGCATATATTTGACGCAGCCGTGCCCGATATTGCCGGCGAGAAGCCGGCCTTTGAAATCGAATTCCATTATCCGCTGGAAGCTAGATTGATGTACGGCTTCAAGAAGAAGGTGCTGAAGGCTCATCTGCGGCCGGACGATCCGGCGGCGTTTCTGTCGGCGCTGCAGCCGAGGCTGCAAGAGCGTCTCCCTGATTTAGAGCGATAAACATCGCGCGAACCTTTCGACCTGAATATAAAAGGTTGCAAAAGGTGCTGATATCTTACAATTGTGTCGTAGGCTCAGGCGATTGCCTGAGCCTATAATTGTAAGTGTACAACATTTAACAGAGGGGGATTGAATCGCTGATGAGAATGAAAAAACAAGCTCTGCTCATCCTTTGCTTTTTGCTGATGGCGACGACAGTTTTGGCATGCTCCGGCAAGAACGGCGGCAACAATGCCGAGCCTACTAAAGCGCCAACGAACGCGTCTTCCGGTTCGGGGACGGACAATAAGGGTGAGGATGAAAATCCTTATAAGGACAAATATGATCCGCCTGTAACGATAACGACGGTATGGGGCGTTGACCCTGCCCTCACATTCCGCGAGGGAGAGTCGATCGAGAATAACGTAGCCACAAGATGGGCGCTTGATACGCTTGGCATTAAAATCGAAACGCTATGGTCGGTTACCGATACGAATGATGCGTTCACGACAAAGATGCGCCTAGCGATGTCTTCCGGCAAAGATATGCCTGACGTTGTCGTCATCGGCGATAAGCTGCTGGCGCAAGATTTGATCGATTCAGGCATGTTCCAGGATGCGGGAGCGCTATTCGACAAATATGCGAACGATACGTGGAAAAACGCGATGAATCTCGATCCTAACGTATGGAACGCATATATGCGCGACGGCGTGCGGATGGGTATTCCTGTACTTGATTACGCATATAACAACGATTATTTGCTGTGGATCCGCCAAGACTGGCTCGACAAGCTTGAGCTGAAGGCGCCTGCGACAATCGCCGAGCTTGAAGCGGTGATGGATGCGTTCAAAAACAAAAATCCGCAAGGGCTGTCCCCGGATCAGGTGCTTCCGCTTAGCGTAGGCTTCAAGTCGAAAATGAATACGTGGATGGGCGATCCGTCCTGGATATTCGGCGCTTACGGCACGCTGCCTGAGCAGTGGAACTTGGCTGCTGACGGCACGCTTGAATACGGCTCGACTAATGAAGGGATGAAGCAAGGCCTTCTGAAGCTGAAGGAATGGCGCGATAAAGGCTATATTCCAAAAGAAGCGGCGCTATGGGACGAGAACAAAACGGCTGAGCCTGCCGTAGCCGGTACTGCCGGCATTATTCCTGGACCGTACTGGATGAGCGGCTGGCCGCTGCTTGATACGGCGAAAAACGTTGAAGGCGCGGTATGGAAGCCGTATGCGATTCCGACTGGCGATAACGGCGTAGCTATGAGACATGGCACCTCCTTTGTCAACGGCGTTATTTTGATTAATAAAAATATGAAAAATCCGGAAGCGTTCTTCACTTACGAGAACTATCTGTTTGATAATTTAGCAGACCCGCAGGAAGACAGCCCGTTCAAATTCGGCGTATTTGAAGGCTATGACTACGTGCTGGACGCGGGCGGCAATCCGCTTTACGGCGACGACATTCCGGGAGGCTCCATTACAGCTCCGCTTCGCTACTTCCTCGTACGCGACGGCGCGCGCATTCCGGATGCGCAAATGAAGGCGCTGCTTAACCTTGCGGCTGGCAAGGAAGCGTCGACATACCGCGAGAAAGAGGTTGTTTCCACCTATGGGCCGGAAACCGCGCTCGCTGCGACAGTACTGCTTCAGCAAGAGGAAATTTCGAAGAAAAATATGTATGCCGGCCCTTCGACAGAAACGATGAAATCGAGGCTGGATTATTTGAATAAGCTTGAATTGCAAACCTTCAATGAAATCATTTACGGAGAGAAGCCGGTCGAAGCGTTCGATACCTTCGTAAACACTTGGAAATCCTCCGGCGGGGATGATATTACGAAGGAAGTCAATGAATGGTATAAGAACGTAGGCAACTAATGTCAATGCGGCCCTTCGGGGCCGCATTCTGCGATTTATATTCGAGCCAGCGGGAGGTATATGAATGTCACAGAAGGACAACGTTCAATCTGGCGATGTTGCGAAGCTAGCGATCAGAGCCAATCGGAAACCGCTGTTTTATCATGTCGTAAAACAATGGCCTTTTCACTTGATGATACTTCCTTCACTAGTTTTGCTCATCTTGTTCGCCTATTTGCCGATGGGCGGTTTGGTCATGGCTTTCCAAAACTTCAAGCCTTGGCTCGGCTTTACCGGCTCGGAATGGGTCGGGCTCGACCAGTTCCGTTATTTATTCGAGCGCGAGGACAGCATGCAGGTTATTTGGAATACGCT
>Ga0180215_1002189_pt1 | contig 20076 bp, 22 predicted proteins | sample eDN3rd37CBELigBY_FD_128871 | JGI IMG/M metagenome (GOLD analysis project Ga0180215, IMG submission 128871) | Enriched backyard soil microbial communities from Emeryville, California, USA - eDNA 3rd pass 37_C BE-Lig BY (version 2) (version 2) | ecosystem: Environmental > Terrestrial > Soil >... | reverse complement strand
TTATCCAATAGACTATGGTGCACAAAAACCAGCAACAGCTCAATGGACAGTGACAGCAGCTGGTTATGCACTAATTGGAAAACATGATCCAGCGCTGCCTTCTGTCGTTGCTGCTACTGTAGGGAAGGTTGTAGATTACGGTGAAGTTAGTCCATTTCATATGGGAGGGGCTATGGCCCCGGCTGCTTACGATACAATCACCTCCCATTTAAAAAAGCGTCATCAAAAAATTACGGATTATGATCTAATTATGACAGGAGATTTAGGGAAAATCGGCTTGAAAATCCTGAAGGCGATGTTCGCACAAACTGATGCTAAACAAGAAGAATTAGAAGTATTCCGAGACGCTGGTGCAGAGTTTTATGGAGAAGATGAAGCCTTCCAATCAGGTGCTAGTGGTGCAGGCTGTTCCGCATCTGTATATTTTAGTTATATAGAACAGCAAATGAAAACAGGACGCTATAAAAGGGTGTTATTAGTTGCAACAGGCGCTCTACTCTCTCCAATGTCTTTCCAGCAAGGCGAGACGATTCCTTGTACTGCGCATGCAATTGAAATTACGATGGAGTGAGGAGAAGAGTATGTTTGTTTTTTATAGTTTTTTAATTGCATTTATTGTCGGTGGATTAATTTGTGTGGTCGGTCAATTAATTATGGATGTTGGAAAATTAACGCCTGGTCATACTTTAGTTATTTTAGTAGTGGCAGGAGCCATTTTAGATGGCCTTGGATTTTATGAACCATTGATTGATTTTGCAGGAGCGGGAGCAACAGTGCCGATTACCTCTTTTGGCAATTCATTAACCCATGGAGCCCTGGCAGAGGCAGAAAAGCACGGATGGGTTGGTGTGCTGACAGGTATGTTTGAAGTCACAAGCTCTGGAATAAGTGCAGCGATTGTATTTGGATTTATCGCAGCATTAATTTTTAAACCAAAAGGAAAAGCAAACTAGACAAATACCCCTACTTTTCTTTGTATGCCTACATAGTATACAAAGTGAAAGGAGGGGATTTTTAATGTGGAATAACTGCGGTTGCGGTCAAGTAAGCCCTGCCTATGATCATTGCGGACCAACTCAAACTATGCCTGCATTCGATTTTTGTGGACCAACTCACAGCATGCCTGCATATGATATGTGTGGAGGCGGAGGACACAAAAACTCTTATTTTGTGTTAATCGTTGTACTATTCATCTTATTAATCATTGTAGGAAAGAGCTTTATGTAAGGAGGGGAGTTAAATGCAAAACCCTTTTTTTAAACAGATAGAGAACAAAACAGGCGTAAGTATGGATGAAATTTTTGCTCTAGCAAATGCAATTCAACATGCTGATTTTACAAATGAAAAACAAGTTCGTAAAATCATCAAACGAGTTAGCAAAGTGGCGAATAAACCTGTATCAAAAGAATTGGAAGATCAAATTGTGAAATCGATTCTACAAGATGGCAAATCATTGGATTTAGGAAAAATTCAAAAAATGCTGGGCTAACACTATAAAAGCAGTCGCCAATTTCATGGAGCGGCTGCTTTTATTTTTTAAAGCGAAAAAATGGATGTTTTCTTGGGATTAGGCAAAAAAATACAACTCGAACTATTACTGTCGAGTTGTATTTCGTTTTGAAATTGGCACGAGTTTTAATGGGTTTGGACTATATAACTTTCTCCATTGCGCGATGTGGAATACCCGCATCTAGAAATTCTGGAGATGTGACCGTGTAATGAAGCTTTTCATAGAAAGGGATCGCATAGCTTTGTGCATTCAGCTTCAGCTTTTTCACATCTAGCTCCTTCGCATACTCTTCAATTTTCTGCATGATGAGCAGCCCAAGATTCTTCCCTCTATATTGCTCCAGAACACAAACGCGTTCAACCTTACCGATAGTATCTTCTATTTTGCGAAGTCGGGCAGCGCCAATAGCTTGATCTTCTTCTTTTACAATAAAGTGGATGGAGGTATTATCATGCTCATCCAGCTCGACATGTTCCGGCACACCCTGTTCTTCAACAAAGACTTTCTTTCTGACAGAAAATGCCAAAGCAAGATCCTTCTCATTTTCAACAATAGTAAAGTGATACAATTCTTACTCAGCCCCAGTTAATCGGTATGTTTCGTAAGTAGTCCAAGAGCCATCTTCAAGTTGATATACTAAATGAATTCGGTCAATTGCTTCTTGCTCGTTAACACCAATCATACGTAATTGACCATAAATGTCGTCATGTTCAGTTTCAGTTAAATCTTGTGCAATCGTTATATGTGGAATAAACACATGCTTCGGTTTTCCGACATTTAATTGCTGCTGAAGGTCTTGATGCAATTTATTTAGTTGGTCAGTCGGTTCAATTTTAAAATAAATCACATTTGTTATCGGGAAGAAAGAGCTGACTTTAGTCGCGTGAATATTTAAAGGTGCATGATTAGCTGCAATCGCAGCAATCGTTTGAGAAATTTTGCTGATTTCCTTTTCATCTGCTTCGAATGCCTCTTTTAAAGTCACATGCGGTGTAATTTTTGAGTAATGTGAATCGTAACGTTTGCGATATGTGTTAGCTAGATCTTGTAATCTTTTAGATGGAAATGCTACAATACCGTATTTCATCAAATAAGCCCCCCTAAATTTTCATGATACTAATAATTATAACAGAATTTTAAAAAATTCGACATTTCTCTCAACCATCATTAACTAAAATTTTGAATTAATGCTCTTTTAAGGTCAGGCTTCCAATACTTCCATGTATGATTCCCATTGGTTTCCTCATAAAAAGTCTTGTATCCTTTAGAGGTAAGTAGCTTGTGAAGTTGCCGATTGGGTGTTAAAAAATCCTTTATTTTTTTATCTGTCGTTAAAACTTTATCCTCACCTTTACCGATTACATGATAAATTGAAACCGCATCCATATTATTCGATTCTTCAACAATTTTTAAAACATGTTCATCTACATAAGGGGATTGTAAAATGGCTTTGCTGAAAATTGTGGGATATTTTAATGCCGCGAGCAATGAAACGGTGGCTGCCATAGAATCTCCAATGACTCCTCGTGTAGATCCGAGTTGATAAGTAGAAAATTCCTGATCGAGATATGGAACAAGCTCATGTGCAAGAAAACGTAAATAAGCTTCGTTTGACTCACCGGTAGGAATATATTTTTTTCTGCGATCTTCAACACTCTTATATGGTATCCCAACAATAATGAGATTTTCGATTTCATAATCTTCCAATAACTGATCTGCTAAGCGAGTGATACCGCCTAATTGGAAATAATCCTTGCCGTCAGAGGCGATTAAAATGTTATATTTATTTAGCGGCGTATAATTTGCAGGTACGTAAATTAATAATTCCACTTCTTCGTTTAATGAAGAACTTAAAAATGAAACTTCTTTAATGGTTCCGTGATCCATCAAGGGACCTCCTTGTTTTCTATAGATGTACAAAAAATTGTATCATAACGAAACTGCAACGTGTACTATGTAGTATGGAATAAAGCACCTGCAATCTACATAATCTAACGGAATTGGGGATGTTAAAATGCATGATAAAAATGTTCGTGTACCGTCAGAGGTTGTTGCTCAAGCAACGAAAGAGGCGCTTAAGAGACGCGGCGTGAAAATAGAAGACATCGCTGAAATTGTATATCAAATGCAGTTGCCATATAATGAGGGCTTACTAATGGAGCATTGTGTTGAATCGGTTGAGCGCGTTTTACGAAAGCGAGAAGTGCAGCATTCCGTACTTGTAGGGATTGAACTGGATGAACTAGCAGAAAAGAAAATGCTATCAGAACCATTGCAATCCCTTATCGAGGCCGATGAAGGCTTATTTGGCGTTGATGAAACGCTGGCATTGGGTGCGGTAATGACCTATGGAAGCATTGCATTAACAACATTTGGCTATTTAGATAAAGATAAGGTCGGAATCATCAAAGAACTAGATACCAAAATAGGTTCAACTGTTCATACATTTTTAGATGATCTTGTTGGCAGTATTGCTGCAAGTGCTGCCTCTAGAATCGCCCATCGCATGCGAGATCTGGAAGAGGACGGGGAAACATTTGCAGATGTCCCTGCTTTAGTGCTTGAATCCTCCTCAAATTCTAATTCAGATCTTTAGCTGAAGCATTTTTATTGTAGAATAATATATAGATGTAGAAATTTACTTAGTAAGAGAGGCAAAACAGATGAAACCCAATGACATAAAAACATTAATTACAAGTGGAACAGTCATTTTAGCTGTGATTTTGTATTTGTTATTTAGATAATGTTCTTCCTTCGCATATAACTGTTATTGAAGGCATACGATTAGAATCGGTATCATGGAGCAGCTGAATTTGTGGATTTCTTATTGGTAGACTCCGCTGAAAACAGAACATCCAACTTTTGGTGAACATCCATTTGAGCTGGAGTTTGGCCAGATCCGTGGAATTTGATCAAAGTCGCACGCAAATAAATGAAGCAAAGTAGCAAGTAAAATATTTAATTCGCAAGGTAAAGAAGCGAACTAAGCCCGTAACAAAATCAAAAGACCCTTTCCACTTGGATAAAGGGTCTCGTCTTTATTCAAATGAAATTTCGCAAAAAATAGGACTAGAGGTAATTAATAATCAACCTGCTGTTCAAATTCAACTTGTGGCAATTCTTCTTCCTCTTCTTTTAAGAATAAAAAAGATTCGTCTTCTAACTGATGTACTTTTTCTCCATTTAATCCAATAGACAAAGGCCCTGAAAAAATTTTTTCCCACCAAGTTTCAGTCGAAATCATAATAAAATTGCCCCCTTCATTTTGTCTGTTTCCTTTCTAAATACCATTTGTAAATTAAAATTAAACATTTAAGAAGGAATTAGACGATAAATTGTAGTAAATTGTACATAGTTATTATGAACAGATAAATTTTAATTATGTATTAAGGTAGGGATGTTGATGGCAAGATTCACGGCAAAAGACGTAGAAAACATGATAGAAGAGCAAAAAAAATTTTTTTTAACAGGCCATACAAGAAATATTGAATTCCGCAAAAAGCAATTATTCATGCTAAAAGATAAAATCAAGCAATATGAAAAAGAAATTTTGAAGGCTTTAAATTTAGATTTAGGAAAAAGCGAATTTGAAGCGTATTCAAACGAAGTAGGAATTGTACTGGATAGTATTAGCTATTTCGTGAAAAATATTGATGAATGGGCAAAACCTGTTCATGTAAAAACACCGCTCCATTTCCAGCCGGCAAAAAGTTTTATCGTCCGGGATCCTTACGGTGTTGTTTTGATTATTGGGCCATTTAATTATCCTTTTCAGCTTGTCATGGAGCCGTTAATTGGTGCGATTATTGGAGGGAATACAGCGATTGTAAAGCCTTCTGAGACGACTCCGCATACTACTGAAATTATAAAGCGGATTATTGAAGAAACCTTTGATACTTCCTATATACGGATGGTAGAAGGGGAGAAGGAAGAAGTAACCAATCTAATTCACGCTTCAGTTGATTATATTTTCTTTACTGGCAGTGTAGCAGTGGGGAAAGTTGTCATGCGTGCAGCAGCTGAAAAATTAACTCCAGTAACATTGGAGCTTGGAGGGAAAAGTCCGGCCATTGTGGATCAGACAGCTAACCTGGATGTTGCAGCTAAACGAATCATCTGGGGGAAATTTAATAATACGGGACAGACCTGTGTTGCACCAGATTATTTATTAGTACATTCCTCTATTTATGAGAAATTCGTAAAAGAATTGCAAAAAACCATCGTGCAGTTTTATGGAAAAGATGCACAGAAAAGTGGAGACTATGGGCGAATTGTGAATAATCGCCATTTTGCCCGTCTAGAAAAATTGCTTGAAGCTGAAAAAGAAAATATCACATTTGGCGGAAAAATTGACCCATCCGATTTATATATGGAGCCAACAATACTGGAAAATATAAATTGGTCGAATCCCATTATGGAAGATGAGATCTTCGGGCCGATATTGCCGATCATAAAATATGACAACTTAAAATACACACTTCATCAAGTTCAAAAATTGCCGAAGCCTTTAGCAGCCTATTTCTTTTCGGAGCATGAAAAGGCGATAGAGTATTTCCTTGAAGAGCTCCCATTTGGTGGCGGCTGTATTAATGATACGATCACACATGTGGCAAACCCTTATTTACCATTTGGAGGGGTTGGACCATCCGGGGTTAATGCCTATCATGGGAAGGCAAGCTTTGAAAACTTTACACATCCAAAATCCATCATGAAGCGATCCTCAAAATTGGCGAATAATTTATTGTTCCCGCCATATAAACACAAATTAAAACTTGTAAAAACCATGCTAAAATAAAAACCGCTTTCTGGAAAATGACATGATTTTCGCTAATCCATGCGAAAATCATGTTTTTCTAAAAATGATGAAACTTCCCTTTTATTTGAATGCACGAGAAGTGGTATAATATTGTATACAATTATTATCAAAAGTGAACGGATTCTACTTTTATTTAAAATTTTTGGAAATACATATCTAATGAGGGTGTCGATTTTTGGTGAATTTTGATATTATTAATTTTATTTAGAAGTTACGGAAATTGAGGGGGCTTTTTAGTGAATAATGTCTTTGATGAAAAACGTACAATTGATTTATTAGGTCAATTAGTAAATATTCCTAGTCCATCAGGCTATACCAAAACAATCATGCAATTTATAGGAAATTATTTAAAAAGTGCGGGTATTGAATATAAACAAACAAATAAAGGTGCGATTATAGCAACACTCGAAGGAGAAAATGATACCTCTCACCGTCTATTAACTGCACACGTTGATACTTTAGGCGCAATGGTCAAGGAAGTAAAAGCGAACGGTCGTTTAAAATTAACGATGATTGGCGGATTTAAATGGAATGCGGTGGAGGGTGAATATTGTACAATCCATACTGCGCAAGGTAAAAAAATCCGAGGTACCATCCTGCTCCATGAAACTACTGTCCATGTTTACAGCAATCCAGATACCATTAAAAGAGATGCGAACCATATAGAAGTTCGTATAGATGAGAAATGCTTTAATGCAGATGATGTGCGTGCTGCCGGCATTGATGTTGGGGACTTTGTTTCCTTTGATCCACGCTTTGAGACAACAGACACTGGATTTATCAAGTCTCGGCATTTAGATGATAAAGCAAGTACAACTTTGTTATTGCAATTAGTAAAGAACATTAAAGAAAACGATATCAAATTGCCATATACTACACATTTTTATATCTCTAACAATGAAGAGATTGGATACGGCGGAAATTCAAATGTTCCCGAGCAAGTAGTGGAATATATTGCAGTAGATATGGGGGCAATTGGCGATGGCCAAAGCTCCGATGAGTATACAGTATCCATTTGTGCAAAGGATTCAAGCGGGCCATATCACTATGAGTTAACGAGACATTTAGTGGAGCTGGCCAAAACAAATGCTATTGATTATAAGCTGGATATCTATCCAAACTATGGCTCAGATGCTTCAGCAGCAATTCGAGCAGGCTTTGATGTGAAGCATGCCTTATTCGGACCAGGCATTGAGGCATCACATGCCTATGAAAGAACCCATGTTGATTCTTTAAGAGCGACAGCACAAATGTTATACACTTATGTAATTTCACGAATGGATTCGGAGGCGTAATCATGTATACAGAGGAATTATTAAGTGTCATCCCGTTAAAGAAAATTTTGGGGCAGTTACCTAATACAGTGAAAGATATTTCAATAGATTCTAGAAGTGTTCAACCGAAAAGTTTATTTATCTGTATTAAGGGCGATACAGTCGATGGTCATGATTATGCACAAAAAGCCGTTGATGCAGGTGCAACAGTCGTAGTCGCAAATCGTGAACTTTCTTTAGAAGGTGAAGCAGCACAAGTAATCGTAAAAAATACAGACCGTGTCCTGGGACTTCTGGCAGCTAAATTTTTCGATTATCCATCCAACGATTTAATGATGATAGGTGTAACCGGTACCAATGGGAAGACAAGTGTTTCGGGAATCATTCATCATATGCTGGTTGGGATGGGGGAAAGATCAGCTCTATCTGGAACCATTGGCTTTGAATTAAACGGCGTACTTTATGAAACGGCCAATACGACAAATGACGTATTAAGTACACAGCAAATGATTTTCCGTGCGAAAATGGAAGGCTGCAGTGCGATGGTTATGGAGGTATCTTCCCATGGTTTAGCCTTAGGGAGATTAGCTGGTGTGGATTATGATGTTGCGGTATTTACAAACCTGACTCATGATCATTTAGACTTCCATGGAACAATGGAAGAGTATGGAAATGCTAAAGGGTTATTGTTCTCACAAATGGGTCAAGATTTTACGAAAAATAAATATGTAGTTTTAAATGCAGACGATCCTTGGTCTGAAAAATATGAGCGAATGACTTCTTATCCAGTTTGGACATATGGATTAAATAATGATGCCATTTTTAAAGCAGAAAATTGCAACTATGAAGACGGATTAACAACTTTTGATATGCTTACACCTGAAGGGAAATTCCCGGTAACAATGCATTTGCTAGGGGAATTTAATGTCTATAATGTGTTGGCGGCGACAGCTGTTTTCTATGCTAGAGGATACTCGCTTGAAGAAATTATCGAACAAATTGAGGATTTAGCTCCAGTCCGCGGACGTATGGAACGTGTGAAGACAGATTTGCCATTGCAAATTTTTATTGATTATGCCCATACACCAGATGCTATTGAAAAAGCCATTCATGCTGCTTTGCCTTATAAGAAACCTGAAAATAAGTTGATTTTCTTAATCGGCACGGGCGGCAATCGGGATAAATCTAAACGTCCTGCAATGGCAGAAAAAGCATCTCGAGCTGATTATGTCATACTTACAACAGACGACCCTCGCTATGAAGATTTTGAAAGCATTACGGGAGATCTAGCTAAAGGAATGCAACACGAAAATTATGCTTGTATCGGTGATCGAGCGGAAGCGGTTCGTCATGCGGTATCAATTGCTGAACCGGGTGATATAATTATTTTTGCAGGAAAAGGTCACGAAGATTATCAAATCATCGAAAACACAAAATATCCCCATAGCGATGCAGAAATTGCAATCGAAGCGGGTCGTTTAAAATTTGTTTAAATCTAAAAGTAAGATGAATCTAATTTGCAGGGCTGTTCAGTAAGCAATATGCTTATTGGACAGCCATTAAAATTTATTCAGCAGAGTTTGAAATATAGGGATACATAATAGAATTTGTTCCCAGTATAAACAGTAGGTTAAAGGAAAAATGGTTGTGCTGGCTAAGGATAATCTTTTATTATACTGTTAGGTACTTTTATGAAATCGGTAATGGGAAGCAGCATATTCGTAGTTTGCGAAAGATGCTTTTCAACAGCAAGGTATAAAAAGGAGAAACAAAATGACTTCAAAATTAGAACAAGATATATTATCACGTCGTACCTTTGCCATAATCTCTCACCCAGATGCTGGTAAAACGACGATTACAGAGAAATTATTATTATTCGGTGGTGCTATCCGTGATGCGGGTACAGTTAAAGGTAAAAAATCAGGTAAATTTGCAACATCTGACTGGATGGAAATTGAAAAACAACGTGGAATTTCGGTTACATCTTCCGTCATGCAATTTGACTACCTAGGTAAACGAGTGAATATCCTGGATACGCCTGGTCACCAAGATTTCTCTGAGGATACCTACCGTACTTTAATGGCAGTTGACAGTGCAGTAATGGTTGTCGATGCTGCAAAAGGTATCGAGGCGCAAACATTAAAACTATTTAAAGTTTGTCGTCTGCGCGGTATTCCAATCTTTACTTTCATCAACAAATTAGACCGTCAAGGGAAAGAACCGCTTGAGCTAATCGAAGAATTAGAAGAAGTGTTAGGAATCAATGCATACCCAATGAACTGGCCTATCGGGATGGGGAAAGAATTCTTAGGAATCTATGATCGCTATAACAAACGCATTGAGCAATTCCGAACAGAAGAATCCGAACGTTTCTTACCGATTGATGAGGACGGAGAGCTGGCGGTTGACCATCCGATGAAAGTTACTTCTTACTATTCCCAAGCAATGGATGACATTATGCTTTTAAATGAAGCAGGAAACGATTTTTCAGAGGAAAAAATTCGTCGTGGTGAGCTATCCCCTGTATTCTTTGGTTCAGCTTTAACAAATTTTGGTGTGCAAACTTTCCTTGAAACGTATTTACAATTTGCACCCGCACCACAGCCTCGTATCACGGAGGATGAGCAATTTATAGATCCAGTTGAACATGGAGATCTTTCTGGTTTCATCTTTAAAATCCAAGCAAATATGAACCCGGCTCACCGTGATAGAATTGCTTTTGTGCGAATCGTATCAGGTAAATTTGAGCGCGGTATGAACGTTACTTTATCACGCACAAGCAAATCCTTTAAAGTGACGCAATCTACTCAGTTCTTGGCAGATGACCGAGAAACTGTTGACGAGGCAGTCGCGGGTGATATTATTGGGCTATATGATACGGGAACATATCAAATTGGCGATACAATTGTCGGTGGCAAAAAAACATTCCAATTTGAAAAATTACCTCAATTTACACCGGAACTTTTTGTAAGAGTAACAGCAAAAAACGTTATGAAATCAAAGCAATTCCACAAAGGGATTCTGCAATTAGTGCAAGAAGGGGCCATTCAATATTATAAAACCCTTCATACAGAAGAAGTAATACTTGGGGCTGTTGGGCAATTGCAATTTGAAGTGTTCGAGCACCGCATGAAAAATGAATACAATGTGGAAGTGCAAATGCAGCCGATTGGTTCAAAAATTGCTCGTTGGATTGAAAATGAAGAAGATGTAAAAGAATCAATGCATTCAACACGCTCAATGCTAGTAAAAGATCGCTACGATAACTTAGTCTTCTTATTCGAAAATGAATTTGCTATGCGCTGGTTCTCGGAGAAAAACGAAGACATCAAACTATATAGCTTATTATAAGGGATTCCTAAGGAACTTATATTTTATATGGCAATCTTATTAAGCTTTTCTTATAAATTGCATACAAAATTTGAATCATTCCATTGCATTTCCGATGGGCTATGTTATAATTAGGTTAAATAATAACTGAATAACCATTTGACTGCTGTCAAAGGGGAGTAGCTTATAAGTATTGAAAAATACTTACTTCACATTCGTCATTACATGGTGGGAACCATCGGGTGTGAAAGCATATGACTTTTGATTTCAAAGATATTTGAAATCACTCAAATTGCTTAGCAAGACCTTTGCCTATTTATTAGGCATGGGTCTTTTTCTTTTGCCTAAAAATGGTATTCAGTAGACTTTCATTATTTGTCTTGCAAACGGTAGGTATTTACTTATCCATTTTGCAAAGCAGCTTATCTCATAGGTTTTATGGGAAGCAGATTTATCTTATAAAAATCCCTTCATATGGGTAAACAAAAGACAAGGAGGAAGAAAAGAGTGGAAATATTTTTGGAATATGCATGGGTATTGTTGGTACTGATTGTATTAGAGGGATTATTAGCGGCCGATAATGCAGTGGTAATGGCCGTAATGGTTAAACATTTACCTTCTGAGCAACAGAAAAAAGCTTTATTTTATGGGTTGGTAGGTGCGTTTATCTTCCGTTTCGTAGCACTGTTCTTAATCACGGTATTAGTAAACTATTGGCAAATCCAAGCAATTGGTGCAGCTTACCTGTTATTCATTTCGATTAAGAATGTTTATGAGCAGAAGTTCAAGAAGGAAGATGAAGAAGACGACGGTGTTGAAGAACACAACAAAAAAGGAAAAGGTTTCTGGGCAACGGTTGCTAAAGTTGAGTTCGCAGATATTGCTTTCGCAGTAGATTCTATGTTAGCTGCTGTAGCAATTGCCGTAACATTGCCGGAAGTGGGCGATTTCCATATCGGTGGGATTAATGCCGGTCAATTCGGTGTTATGTTCTTCGGTGGTATTGTCGGGATGATTTTAATGCGATTCGCCGCTCAATGGTTCGTAAAGGTTTTAAACGATTACCCAGATTTAGAAACTGCTGCTTTCTTAATTGTTGGTTGGGTAGGTGTGAAATTAGCGGTCTTAACATTATCACACGATAAAGTAGCAATTCTGCCGCATGAGTTCCCACATTCAACGACTTGGAAATTAATTTTCTGGATTGTCTTGCTTGCAATTGCTCTTGGTGGATGGTTCTTGGGCGTTTCTAAGAAGAAAAAACAGGCTGCTCAATAATAAATTCAATAGAAGTTAGAGGGACAGTACAGCACTGTTCCTCTTTTTGCTTTGAATCAAATTGCTATTTCGAAGCACAATACAATTAAGGGATTCTAGTGTGCAAAGAAGAATAGTGGAGCTTATTTCCCTCACAATTAGAGGCAGTTTAACTTATTCAATGAAGGTTCACTTTAGATGCTTTTTCCATTATACTTGTAGAACTAGAACAATAAGTAAAAGAGGCGAATCAAGTGGCGCAGCATCCAAAAAAAACTAGAATTATCACACCATTTCAGCTTCTTGTAAGCTATTATTTCATCGCAATTGCTACTTCCTTTCTGTTATTGAGAATTCCGGCAGTATATAAAGAGGGAGTTGATGTATCGCTTGTCGACACACTATTTACTGCAGTTAGTGCCGTTAGTGTAACTGGATTAACCGTATTTAATATTTCTGAAACTCTTACTTCATTCGGTTTGTTTGTCTTATTAGTTATTTTGCAGCTGGGTGCAATAGGAATCATGTCGTTAGGAACGTTTTTATGGATTCTTTTGGGGAAAAGAATCGGCATGCGTGAAAGACAATTAATCATGATTGATCATAATCAATATAATTTATCAGGTGTTGTTCATTTGTTAAAAGAAATTGTAAAAATACTTTTTATCATTGAAGCAATCGGGGCAATCATTCTGTCGATGCATTTCCTGCAATATTTTGATACTGTAGACGAAGCATTTAAACACGGAATCTTTGCTGCCATTTCGGCAACAACAAATGGTGGATTTGATATTACAGGAAATAGCTTAATACCGTATCATAAAGATTATTTTGTTCAATTTATTACAATGATTTTAATTGTACTAGGTGCGATTGGATTTCCCGTATTGATTGAAATGAAAAACTTTCTATTCCGCAAAGATCCAGCATTTCGTTTCAGTCTATTCACCAAAATTACTACGGCAACTTATGGACTATTATTTGCTGTAGGAACTTTAGTTATTTTACTAGTAGAAACCTTTCAATCCTTCAGAGGCATGCCATGGCATGAAAAACTGTTTACAGCCATGTTTCATTCTATTTCAGCACGCTCTGGCGGGCTAACTACTTATGATGTGACATTGTTTAATGAAGCAACCGATATATTTTTAAGTTTCTTAATGTTTATAGGGGCTTCACCAAGTTCTGTAGGTGGGGGGATACGTACGACAACTTTTGCACTAGCGATATTGTTTTTATATAATTTTGCGAATGGTCGAACGGAAATCCAATTATATGGACGTGAAATCTATTTAATCGATATTTTTAAATCCTATGTAGTCATTATGCTGGCATTCTTTATGGTCATGGCTTCTACAATGATTTTATTAATAACCGAGCCAACTGCTACAACTACGCAAATCATTTTTGAAATCACCTCCGCTTTCGGAACAGCCGGTATGTCTTTGGGAATTACGGATAGCTTGTCAACGGAAGGGAAATTCGTCATTATGATTCTCATGTTTATTGGTCGAGTTGGTCTGATATCATTTTTATATACACTCGGTGGAAGAGTAGATAAACCACCTTATCGCTATCCGAAAGAGCGAGTTATAATTGGATAATTTTTCTGGTCTCATATTTATGAGGCCTTTTTTATTTCGAAATCTTTAAAATTTTGAATATATAGATATTTTGACGTGCAATTTTTTGTATAATTAGTTAAATTATAAGTAACTTATAGATAATGTAAAAAAATTAGTATAAAAAAGATTAAGAATTCGTAAATCTAATGTCGTAATTTGTAAAAAATTGAAAATAAATAGGTCTAAGGCATTTAAAATTCGAAATTAATTCTGAGAAATAAGAGGTCTAACGTCTTAGAACCATTAGCTTATACAGTACAAAAAAATACAAAATAAAACAAAAAAACATTAAGTGACACGTTTTTACACTGTGAAAATGATGTTTTCTACCCATTTTATTACTAAATAAACTATGGAATAATTTGTATTGAATAATATATTTTGAATATTTAGTATAATTTAATTTACAAAGTCATAAATTGCCAAAATTATTAATAGAATAAATGTATAAGGAATTGCGTGGAAGAGAGTATTTTTTCGAAGTGGAAAGGATTGGTGAGAGGAAAATGGTGAAAACTGTTCGGCCTATTTTTAGGAAATTGTTTCAAACCGTTAAAGATCCAGTACTAATATTAAATACTTCCTGTCAAATTGAGTCAATCAACGACTTTGCAGCGCAAATGCTAAATATAGATCAATCATCAAGACACCTTTTACAAATGGACGAGTTATCAAAAAGTAAATGGAGCAAGTTTTTGGAGAAAATTCAAAATAATCTTGGCGGTTTTTGTAATTTAAATCTTAAAATTGGTGAAGATCAATATAAAGAATTTCGATTGATGGGATACTATCACGAAAAGAAGGATCTCATTTTTGTAAGAATCTCACCGAAATCAGAAAAAGGTCCCATACTTGAAAGCAGTAATATGGATGTCTATTCCATGTTTAATGATATCGCGCATGGAATGATGCTGACGGATTTGAACGGAGAAATCGTTGATGTAAATGCAATCGCCTTGCAATACATTCAGTGCGAAAAAAGTCAGATTATCAAGAAACAGCATGAAATGATTTTCGATTCACTTACAGATTACGAGTATACGAAGCTACAATACTTCGCAAATTTGATGAACGGTGGACGAGCATCTATAAATGTATCAAGTGTAACTAATAATGGACAGATTCATTATTACAAAATAGACAGTAAATTTAATTATAATATGAATTTAGTTGTGACAACCATTACCGATGAAACCGAGAAAATAATGTTAAAGCAGCAAGCTGATCAGCAGCAATCATTGAATTCCATCGGTCAAATGGCAGCAAGCATTGCCCATGAAATCCGCAATCCAATGACGTCTTTAAAGGGGTTTGTAGATTTGTTAAGGCTAAACTCTAACGATGATAGCCAAAATTATTTATCTGTCATGGATTCGGAATTGCAGCGTATGGAATCTATCTTAACGGAGCTGTTATATTTATCGAAGCCAAAAGAAAGAAGCTATGAGGAAACTTCCATTACGCTAGTAGTAAAAGAAGTTATTGAACTGATGCTTCCTCATGCAATGCAGCATAATATTATATTGAAAATGGAAGACTGCAATTATTTCCATAGCAATATAATGGGTAACCATAATCGATTAAAGCAAATGCTTATAAACTTAGTAAAGAACGCAATTGAAGTAATGCATAATGGCGGAGTGATTGCCATTAAATTAGAGAACTGTGATAGTGAAGTAATGGTGTCCGTGATTGATGAAGGCAAAGGCTTGTCTGATGCGGAGATGAATCAGTTGTTTACGCCATTTTTTACAACGAAACCAACAGGTACTGGTTTAGGATTAGCTCTAGTTAAAAAGGTAGTTGAGGAGCACAATGGTTCTATTAACGTCGAAAGTACTATAGGCTCAGGGACAACCTTTAAAATTTCGATACCAGTCTATGAAAATCAATATTTAAGTCATGAGGATGAAAAGTTGATTGACCTGTGGATGGGTCATCAATCACTTAACAGATTGCCAGTTGTTTAGGAAAATAGGGATGTGTATTTTGACAAATGTTTCTTTTTATCGCTATAATTCATTTATATAATGATAAAAAGGATGTTTTGTCATGTCATCAAATGAAATTAAGCAATCGCTTAAATTGTATATTGTCTTATCAAGAGCGAATAAGGCGATTAATGAAGTGACGAATCAATTTTTTCAGCAGCACGGTTTAAATCCAACTGAATTTGCGGTATTAGAATTACTTTATCATAAAGGACGCCAGCCGCTGCAACAAATTGGGAATAAAATCTTACTTGCTAGTGGGTCCATTACGTATGTTATTGATAAACTAGAAAAAAGAGGTTATTTAGATCGAGTTTCGTGTCCTTCTGATCGACGAGTGACATTTGCGGAGATTACAGAATCAGGTGCAGAATTTATGAAAAAGCTTTTTCCTGAACACGAAGAAAATTTACACGAGTTATTAAGTGTTTTAACGCCTGAAGAGAAGGATACTGCGATTGAGCTGTTAAAAAAATTAGGGCTATCTATTAAAGATTTGTCATACTAAAAGGAGTTGTCTCATTTATGATGAGGCAACTCCTTTAGTAATTTTTTTCTGCCTGTTAAGTGGTCTTATTCAATCGTTAGACCCATTTTAATCATGGCCTCGGATAAATCTGCTTCTTCATTATCATATACTGTTAAACGAACTAACTTGTCTTCTTTTTCAAATACGACAGAAATTACTTCTTCCGTACCAAAATTAGCGATATAAGCTGCTGCGTTTTCTAAATTAGCATTTTCGATAATCGTAGAAATATCATATTGTTCATATTCTGAACTTACAGCCGTCATCGTTTCTTCTGTGCCAGCAACTAGATCCTCGAAAGCTGTATCATTTGTTGTCATTGCTTCAATTCTCATAGAAATCGAATCATCTTCATCAAAATACAACATTTCTTTCCCAGGCTCTTCTGGTGTTAATGTGAAGCCAGGAATTACTTTAATTGTATATTGTTCACTTGAAACTGAAGTTACTTCTTCCGTTTTGCTTTCTCCTTTAGAAGAGAATGTAATCGAATCAGTGCTTTCTTCTGCTGCTGATTTTCCTTGCTGTGTTGAATCTGTTTCTTCTTGTTGTGAATCCTCAGCAGAAGGTTCTTCTGTATCAACAGATTCGTTGACTTCTTTACCTTCTGTTTGTTCTGTCACTGTTGCACTATTCTCTTCTGAAGTTGAATCCTCAGTAGTGTTACATGCAGCTAAAACAATAATTGATAAAAATAATGTAATGATGCCTTTAAAAGTTTTTGACATTTTTATGCCCCCTTGTTTAAATTACAACGTACTATCTTTAAAAAAGTTCCAATATAATATTATTTTACCTCTATTTTAATAAAGTGGTAATATCATGAACAATAATAAAATAAATACTTCATGGGAGACGATAACCAGTGGTAAACTATTTTTCCACTCATAGAGAAATCCCCAGATTAGCCCTGCTAGAAAAGCTGCGATTACTCCCAGCCAGAAACCACTAATTGCGACGGAAAGTGCAAATAGAATACTTGTACCAATGACGGCAAGTTTAGGAGATAGGTAGTTTTTTAAATGCTGCTGTATAAATCCCCGCCAGAATAGTTCTTCGCCTATGACGATAATAAAAATAAGCAATATATAATGCCAAATATTATCAGGACCGTATGTTTCTAAAAAAATTGCAATCGTATTTTCGGCACTGCTATTTATTTTTGTGATAAAAAGAAATCCGAGCCGGATAAGTCCATATAAAATTGTCCCGTAGCCGATTCCAAATAGTAAATAGTGCCACGTGGATAGCTCATCTTTAAATTTCCCATACAGCATGGCTATCGCAATTCCTACTAAAAGTGTAAAGGTGTATAGATACCAGAAGATTGTTGTTTCTTCAAAAGTAATATACAGCATTATATAAATGAATATTAAAGAAAGAAGGAGCCCGACAAATTGTTTAGATTTTTCCATAAATGATTATGACCTCCCTTTTTAACATATTATCAAAAATAAAATCTCCTATCATCTATAAACAAATGAAAAGGAGATTTTTTAATCTATTAAATTGATAAACTTAATTGAGGCATAATTTTAATGCTATAAGATTGACACGAATTGGTCATAGGGATTAGCGATTGAAGTAGGGCGATACTGCAACCGAAATGAATGTGAAGCCTTTACAATCATTTAGAACAAGGATTACCTGAGGCTAGCTCGGGGAATTCTAGATAGAAAAAAGGCTAGGGCCTATCCAATAGAATTAATGTTCGTTTGGATGGTTTAATATCTTATAGCGTTTGTGATTGACAACTGTTTTTTCTTCCATGTCCAGATCATGAAAATTATCCATAATCGTTAAGTCTACAATAACTGAATTTTCGTTTACTTTCTCAACAACACCTTGTAGACCTTCTTTAAACTCGACAATATTTCCAACCTCTGCTATTTTCATAAGAGTCAGCTCCTTATCGACTAATATTAAGAAATTTTGCATGATAATCTTAAAAAAGTAAAGAGATTTTTGGAATTTTTAATTAATTTTATAGAAAAATTTACAAATTGAAGGTGATTTTATGGAAAAGTATGCAGAAATGATTGAACAATTAAAAAGTGGCGAAGTGAAAAGTGTTTCAATCCCGAAAGAAGAATTTTTGCAATTTCGAGGACTTCTAGTCAAGGATGAAATGTTTAAACATTTTCGTGGTGAAGCACAACAGGGCGGGGATGTGATTTTTACTTTTTTAGAGGTTCCTAGAAGCTAGAACCAAAAGATTGTCGAACTTTGTCTAGCGATTATCATCCTTATTTTTAAAAGAAAATATTATAATAAAAACATCATATTTTTTTAGGAGGAGTTTAGTGGGAAAAGACCTTTTAAAAGAACTTGAGAAAAAAAGGCAGTTAATGATTCAAAGCGGAATAGAGTACGGTCTTCAAAACCCCAAAACTATTCGTATAAGTAAGGAATTAGATCTTTTAATGAATGAATTCGATGTAGTATATGCAAGCAGAAATGAACAGTTAGAAAACAATGATGGATACAATTATATTTTGTAAAAAACTTTTGTATAAATTGTTTAAAAAGTAATAAAGGGGGATATATTATATTTGAACACAGCAACATTCTCATTTCCCCCTTTAAGAGCAGGAGCATTTAGCCTCTGCTCTCTTTTTTTTGCCTTCTTTTTGGAATCCTTCTTTTACGGCAATGGCTATTCGGAGCTTTTATTAAAAAATGACACTGATTGTGTAAATTTTATGTAATTATTTTCTATCTATAAACAATAATCAGATAATATTTGGTAAACTAGTAGAAAACTTCTCTTATTGCTATTTATGGGACAAGCCTAAGTGCGCTATTCAAAATTTGTGCATGACGATGTGCTAAGAAGAGAATCAGGAAGGGTTGACGAGATGATACATACAAAAAAAATCGCATTTATCGGTACTGGGGTTATGGGTGCAAGTATTGTGAAACATTTATTAAAAGCGGATTATGAAGTAACCGTTTATTCACGTACGAAATCGAAGGCTGAAGGGTTGATGGAACTAGGTGCAAAGTGGGCAGAAACACCAAAAGAAGCAGCGAATGACCAGGATATAATTTTTACTATGGTTGGTTTCCCTACAGACGTAGAAGAAGTCTATTTGAGTGAAAATGGCCTATTGGAATCTGCGAAAGAAGGCGCAATCGTCGTGGACATGACAACCTCTGAACCTACTTTAGCAAAAAAAATATATGAGGCTGCAAAACAAAAAGGAATCTCGAGTATTGATGCACCTGTTTCAGGCGGTGATATTGGTGCGCAAAACGGCACACTTTCTATTATGGTCGGTGGTGACAGATCTGTTTTCGAAGAGATATTGCCGATTCTACAAATCTTTGGGGAGAATATAGTGTATCAAGGAGATGCGGGTGCTGGACAGCATACAAAAATGTGTAATCAGTTATTGATTGCCACAAATATGATTGGGGTTTGTGAATCAATCGCATATGCGTTCAAGGCTGGTTTAGATATTGAAAAGGTACTGCAATCCATTTCTGCAGGGGCGGCTGGTTCATGGTCGTTGAGCAATTTAGGACCTCGCATGATTAAAGGTGATTTAGAGCCTGGTTTTTATTTGAAGCATTTTATCAAAGATATGAAAATTGCCATTGATGAGGCGGAAAGAATGAATCTAGATTTGCCGGGTGTAAAACTGTCGAAAGAACTTTACAACACTCTTCTGGAAAAAGGATATGGAGACAAAGGAACACAAAGCTTGATCAAGTACTATATGGATTAATTTTTACTAACCC